>Ga0209097_10000028_pt1 | contig 187884 bp, 169 predicted proteins | sample AD_UKC052_MetaG_FD_184419 | JGI IMG/M metagenome (GOLD analysis project Ga0209097, IMG submission 184419) | Active sludge microbial communities of municipal wastewater-treating anaerobic digesters from USA - AD_UKC052_MetaG (SPAdes) (version 2) | ecosystem: Engineered > Bioreactor > Anaerobic...
TTATTTGTTCTGCTCAAACAAAAATGGTCCCTGTCCCAGGAACAGAAAACGGCTGTCCTGCAGACCGCCCTGGCTACCTTTCGAGCCTTGATTTACCCCAATGTCCGATCTTTTGTCTGAACCTCAGGGGTTTTTATTTGACGCATTAAACGCTTGCATGTATAATGTTATCTAAGTTCTTTAGCCACTAAAAAGATTACGATCTGACTAACCGGGGCCGCTATGGCATTAAAAGGCAATCTGCGCGATTTCACCATCACTCAGTTATTGAACCTGGTCAACCTGGCTCGTAAGACCGGCTCTTTGATCATTGAAGGTCCAACGGACGTTGCCCAGGTGACCTTTCGTGACGGGAAGCTGGCCTTTGCCCGCCTGGGTCAAACCGACAGCAGTCTGGCTACCATTTTGCATCTCAATCAGAAGATCACCGCCGGTCAATACCGGGTGATCAAGGAACGGGCCGGCAAGATGACCGACAAGGAACTGGGGCTGCTGTTGATCAATGCGGGGTACCTCAGCCAGGAAGATATTCTGGGGAGTGTGCAGCAGTATTTTATTGCCATTATCCGGCAGCTTTATACATGGGTGGATGGCTTTTTCCGTTTTCAACCAGATTTGATGCCGCCAGAGGATAAAATTACCGTCCGGCTGGATCTGGAGAACCTGATCATCGAAGGTTCGCGCCAGATGAAGGAGCAGGAACAGCTCCAGGAAGAAATTCCCAGCCTGGATATGGCGCTGAAATTTTCAGAGCGCCCCGGCACCAATTTGCGCAATGTTTCTCTCAGTGTGGAAGAATGGCGGGTTGTCTCCTATATCAACCCCAAAAACACCATCCGGCAAATTGCCAAGGCCAACAAGATGAATGACCTGGCCATTCGGCGGGTGGTGTTCAGCCTGCTGCAGGCCGGGCTGGTGCAATTGGCCCGGCCCGAAGGCATGCCTGTGGCGCCGGTTACTTCCAGCTCCAGCAGCCGCCCGGGGGCGGCGCCGCTGCCGGTGACCAACAAAGAAGAACAAAAATCGCTGGTGAATCGTCTGATCAGCCGCATCCGTTCATTATAAGCAGTTATTTTCATTAGAGGACGTTGCCCTATGCAAACGGTCAAAATGGTAATTACAGGCCCCTTCAGTTCCGGAAAGACGGAGTTTATTCGCACGGTCAGTGAAATTGACGTTGTGGCCACCGAGCGGAAAATATCCTCTGAGGTTGAAAAAATCAAGGAAAGCACCACCGTGGCCATGGATTTTGGGCGCATCACGGTGGATGATGACCTGGTGCTGTTTCTGTTTGGCACGCCTGGCCAGAAGCGCTTTGATTTCATGTGGGAGATCCTTTCAGAAGGCATGCTGGGTTTTATTGTCATGGTGGACAGCACGCGGCCTGAAACCTTCCGCGAGGCGCGCACCATCCTCGAAACCTTTAAAGCATACGCGCCCACTCCTTATATTGTGGCCGCCAACAAGCAAGATTCTCCGGACGCCTGGGAAGTGGAAGATGTTAAACATGCGCTGCGCCTCGACCCTGAGGTGAAAATCATGCCCTGTGTGGCGCGCAACAAAGAAAGTGTCAAGACCGTTTTGCTGGAACTGCTGTACGGCATTCTGGCTGAAATGGAAAAAAATTAATCCTGTCATCGCTGGGAGTATTCTGTGCCGTCCATCACAACCGATCAGGGGCTCGTTCATTATGAAGTGGCCGGACGCGGACGTCCGGTTATTTTGCTGCACGGCTGGCTGGGCTCGTGGGGGCTCTGGCAGGAAACCATGGGTTTTCTTTCACAAAAGTACCGCACCTATGCGGTGGATTTCTGGGGATTTGGCGAATCGGGCAAACGCCGCAGCAGCTACACCGTGCCCGATTACATCAACCTGGTGGACCAGTTCATGGAGCGTCTGGGCATTGAACAGGCGCCGCTGATTGGCCACAGCATGGGCGGAACAGTCAGCCTGTCGGTGGCCATCCAATATCCCAAGCGTCCCTCCAAGGTGGTCATCATTGGTTCGCCCATTGTGGGCTCGTCGCTGGCCCCGCTGCTGAAGCTGGCCGGGCGGCGCTGGGTGGCCAACCTGAGCTTTTCGCTGTGGGGAGGGTTTTATTTTCTGATGAGCCTCTATGCGCCGCTGATCAGCCGGGCGCCGGGGTTCAAAGAGATGTTCCTGGCAGATCTCTCCAAGACAACCCTGGAATCATTCCTGGTGAGCATTGCCACCCTGCGCCAGGTGGATCTGCGCCCGCAGCTCGACAAAATCAAAATTCCCACCATGGGCATGTTTGGCGATCGGGATAACATTGTTCACCCGCGCCAGTGGCAGCCCATGCAGGCAGGCATCCCCACAGCGCGCATTGAACGCTTCAAGAAAGCCGGTCATTTCATCATGCTGGATGAACCACAGGCTTTTAAAGAAAAAATTCTTGATTTTTTGCAAAGTGAGCCCAACCAGACATGATACCTGAGTCGCCTTCCCCGTTATATCCAGACCAGGTGGGAAGAATTGTTTTGCAGGGCATGACCGAAGTCATTGGCACGGCCGGGGTGAATGCTGTGCTGAATATGGCCGGCCTGTCTTCATTCATTGATAAATTTGCCGAGGCTGACGCCCCCATTCCCATGCTGCAAAGCGACCTGCAGTATATTCAGCACACCCTCGATGAACTTTACGGCCCGCGCGGCGGGCGCGGACTGGCCCTGCAAATTGGCCGGGCCTGTTTTTATTACGGCCTCAAGCAATATGAAGATCGCCTGGGCTTTTCAGACAGCGCTTTCCGCTTGCTGGCGCAGCATAAACGCATTCAAATAGGCCTGGAACGCGCCGCGAAGCTGATGAATGAAGTCTGTTTCATGGATATTGAACAGAGCGAAGATGACCGTTTTTATTACTGGCGCGCGCGCAACAGTTCTCAGACCGGTTCACGCCGCCTGGGCGGCCCAACCTGCTCGATGATGGTGGGATTGCTGCAGGAATTTCTGGCGTGGAGTAGTTCGGGCAAGTATTATTTTGTGAATGAAGTGGAATGCCGCGCCACTGGCGCCCTGGCCTGCCTTTTCAGCATTGATAAAAAGCCGCTGGATTAAGGTGCCGGCATGTTCAAGATCATCCTGCACGACCCACAACCCATCACCCCCTTCAACGAACCGGCTCGCGATTTGCGCATTCAAAACAAACCGCTCTGGCTGCTCCAGCGCGATGTGCTGGCGCCCTATGCCAGCCATGAGATGGAGCTTCCTGAAGGGCTTCCGCTGCCTGAAACCAGCGAAGCCACCCTGGTGTATCGCGACAACCTCTATTTTGACGAGAATTACATCAAAGCGTTTCTTAAAGAAGCCGGCCGCCGCCGCGGGCCATCGCAGGCGGCTTTCACCCTGAAAGATGCCGCTTTCCGCGAACACTGCTTGCCGCTTTCCAACTCTTACAAAAAGCAGGGGGAGATATACCTGGCGGACCTGTGGTATTACCCGCAGGGGCCGCAGCAGAACCAGCCGCTGGAACCGCTGGTGATTGAGCTTCAGGCGCGCGAAATTGGCTATTACCATGTGCCCTCCTATATGGCTTCAGAACAGGGCGACCTGGTGTACCAGGTGCCGCTGCGCAGTCTGATTGGCATTGACACCTGGGTGCATATTTTTGTGGCGGATATGATTTTTGGCCTGTTCGGACGCGGCGCGCGCTTTGAAGACCGCCTGAACCGCGACCCCTGGTTTAAGCTGGATGTGTTGAGACGAGCCATTTATGAAGGAAAACAGGTGCTGGAATGTTCCGGCGTGGTGCAGCTGGGGCGCAACTGCGTGATTGACCCCAGCGCTGTCATTCACGGCCCAACCTCCATCGGCGATAATGTCACCGTTGGGGCAGGGGCGGTGATTGAGAACTGCATCATTGGCGATAACGTTAATGTTTCGCAGGGCTGCCAGCTGATGCTTTCCGTGGTGGGCGACGGCACGTTTCTGCCGTTTCGCGCTTCGCTGTTTATGACCACCATCATGGACAACAGCATGGTGGCGCAAAACACCTGCCTGCAAATGTGCGTGGTGGGGCGCAACACTTTTATTGGGGCCGGCTCCACCTTCACCGATTTCAACCTGCTGGGCGCGCCGATCAAAGCGCGCGACCCGGAAGGCAACCTGGCGCTCTCGAACCGCCCGGTGCTGGGGGGCTGCGTAGGGCATAACTGCCGCATTGGCGCGGGCATGCTGGTTTACCCCGCCCGCACGATCGAATCAGACGTGGTTTTAATTTCCACCAAGGAGCGCCGCGTTCTGGATAAGGACATTCGTTACGAGGATAGCGATCACCACCGCTTTGGCTCTCAACTTCACCCGCGCCTTTATCCTCGCCCGGGGGAAAAAGCCACCGAAACGTGGTAGTATTTTTGTATTTATGGTGTAAAATTTAAGCGGTGTTCAAATAATGGCACTACTTGTGATTTTGCGAACAGTTTTTAGGAGGCTCGGATGGGCAAAGCTCGCCTTTTGATCGTTGAAGATGACCCCGATATTTCCAATATGCTGCGCATTTATTTTGCCGGTCTGGGATACGATGTGGATGCGGCGCTGCGCGGCGGTGAGGCGCTGGAGAAATCACGCCATGTGATGCCCCACCTGATTGTGCTCGACATCATGCTGCCGGATATTGACGGTTATGAAGTCTGCCGTACGCTGCGCACCAACACCCGCACCAGCCATGTGCCGGTCATTTTCCTGACCCAGAAGGATGAACGCAGCGACAAGCTGCAGGGTTTGGAATTGGGCGCGGATGATTACATCACCAAGCCCTTTGATATTGAAGAGCTGCGCTTCCGCGTGCAAAACGCCATTAACCGCTCAGAGCGCGAGAGCCTCACCGATCCGCAAACCGGCCTGCCCGCCGGGCGCCTGATTGAAGACCAGCTGCGCCGGGTGATCCGCCAGAAGAACTGGGCGCTGATGGATATCCGCCTCAATCACTTTGAGCCCTTCAAGGATGTGTACGGTTTTATCGCTGCCAACGATGTGCTGCGCTTTACGGGCATGCTGCTGGGTGAGGTGGTGGATGCTGCCGGAACCCAGAATGATTTTGTGGGCCATGCCGGCGGCGATAATTTCATCATCATCACCAGCGAAGCCAACGCTGAAATGGTGCGCAAACAGGTCAAAGAACGGTTTAACGAAGAAATTCAGACCTATTACAATTTTATGGACCGGCAGCAGGGATTCATTTCGGTGCCGCGGCCTGATGGCACGGCTGAAAATGCCCCGCTGATGACCATTGCCATTGGCGTGGTTTCTCCGACGCAGCAGATGTTTGCCGATATTCGTGAAATTACGGAACTGGCTGCTGAAGCGCGCCGGCAGGACAGCCTGTCGGGCAAATAAATTGTTTTTTGTCGTTTTGAAAAAGGAGAAGCATGGAGCAGCCTGACTTATGGAGCGTTGCGCTGCTGTTGATGGGGGCAGGGCTGATCCTTTTGGGCGGAGGCTGGCTGCTCTTGCGGCTGGCCGGGCGTATCAGTCCCCGGTCGCAGATGTCAGCCTCATCCGAAAAAGCAGCCGTGCTGGCCGATATCCCTGCACATACCGATGCCGTAATCACGGTGCAGTCGGGCGGGCGGGTGATGGGGTTAAATGCACGGGCGCGCCAGATCTATAACCTTCAGGAACAGGAAACGCCCCATTTGGAATGGCTGGTGCGGCGCACGCAGCCGGGGGAAAACCTGATGGCGCTGTGCGCCCAGGAGGGGCGCGGGCGTTTCGTCGTTGAAGGCAAGCTCTATGACGGCTCTTCCTATTTCCTCCCTGTAGATGGAGGATATGTTGTTTTAATCACCCTGCGTTCCCCTGAGATGCTGAACCTGGCTTCTTCGCAGGCAGGCCTGCCCGGCGAAACCCTGCGCACCATCACCGAGCTCAGCCAGACGATGGCCGCCAGCCTCGACCTGCTGCCCACGCTGCAGGCTGTTCTGGAGAACCTCGAAAAGCTGATTGCTGCGGACCGCATGGAGGTGTCTCTTTGGGACGCCAATAACCAGACCTTTGCCAGTTATCACCTCACCGGTACGCGCGGCGTGGACCGGCGGCTGGAACCGCTGCGCGAAGCGCGCAAGCTGGGCGAAGGCTACACGGTTTATCTGCTGCAGGAGCGGGTGCCCCTGCTGGTGGATGATGTGCGCACCCGCCAGGACGGCTACCTGTATCAGGATTGGATCTATCAGGAAATCCGCTCATATATGGGGATTCCCCTGCTGGTAGAAAAGAATTTCATCGGTATTCTGGAACTGGGCGCGGTGCTGGCTGATGCCTTCAAGCAGGACGATATGGTGCTGGGCAAGCTGCTGGCTGGCCAGGCTGCCATTGCCATTCAGAACGCCATGCTTTACCACACGGAACGGCAGCAGGCCGCCGAACTGGCCGGCCTGGCGCAGTTGGCACAGGCCATCGGCTCTTTAAACGAGCCGCGTGACCTGTATAACCGCCTGCTGCAGAGCATTGAACCCCTGCTGGATGTTTCTTTTTTGGGCTTTTTGATTTACAACGAAGGCCAGCGCGTGCTGGAAGCCCAGACACCCTTCATTGGCCTGCCGCAGCAAATTATCCCCATTTACCGCTCAACCATTGCCCCCAACAGCGAAGCTGAACGGGTGCTGTTGAGCCAGGATGTGCTGATCACCGAAGACGCCTCAGAGGACGAACATGTGGCTGCTCTGGGGCTGCAGCACATTGCCCGGCCGGCCGGCATGCACGATTCGGTTTTCTGCCCGCTGGTTTCGGGCGGGCGGGTGTTGGGGTACATTCAGATGGCCAATCACCGCTCGGCCAGCCACAGCTTCAGCGAGGCCGAACTGCACCTGATCACCATTGTGGCAAACCAGGTGGCTCCCATCATTCAGAATGCCACCCTGCTGCAGCAGCTGCGCCAGCGGGCGCTGCGCGCTGACGGCCTGCGGCGGCTGGCTTCACTGGCCAGCTCGTCGGCCACTTTTGATGAAATTTTGGCCTTCTCGCTGCGGGAACTGACCCAGATGATGAAAGTGCCGGTTGGGCTGATCTTCCTGGCGGATGAACACAGCGGCGAACTGCATGCGCACACCCCCTCGGTGTGCGGCGTGAACGCCGATGTGGTGGGTCAGGCCTTTCATATGAATATGGGCGATCCGCAGTTCCATTTCACCGTCATTGGCCGCAAACAGCCCCTGGCGGTGAATGATACCGCCGAAGAAAAAGCCCTGCTGCCCATCTACCGCGCTCTGGCTGAAACCATCGGCGTCACTTCGTTCATCATTGCCCCGCTGGTTGTGCGTGATCACGGCGTGGGCGAACTGTGGCTGGCCAGCCCTGAACCCCATGCTTTTGAACGCAGCGATATTCAGCTGGTTTCGACTGCCGGCGGGCAGCTTTCCAGCGTCATTGAACGGGCCAGTCTGGCAGGCCAGACGGATGAGACCTTGCAGCGCAGGGTAACCCAGCTTTCCACTCTGGCCCGCATTAACCGCGAGCTTTCAACCACCCTCGACTTAAAATACCTGCTGCAAATGGTATACGACGAGGCGGTGCGCGCCACCCATGCCAGCACAGGCGCCATCCACTTCTTTGATCTGGAAAAATCCACCCAGGATCTCTGGGTCAGTGAAATGTCCTACGGCGAAAAATGGGGGCCTCAGCTCAGCCCGGCTGCCCGCCAGGCGCTGGAAAAAGCACAGATGGTGTGCATTGACGATTATGCGGCCAGTGATATCGCCCCGCCAGCGCCGGACGTGGCTTCATCGCTGGTGGTTCCCATTCTTTACCAGCAAAAGCCGGCCGGCATCATCCACCTGGTTTCGAACGAGCCCGGATGTTTTGACGAGACAGCGCGTGAAATGGTGGATGCTCTGGCCACCCAGGCGGCCATTGTGCTGGGAAATGTGATGCAGTACCAGGAACAGCTGCACCGCAGCGAACTGCTGCGCCGCCAGGTGGATACGCTGGCCAGCCTGTCCAGAAGCATCCAGGCTTTGCGCGTGGATCAGTCGCTGGAAAACGCCGTCAATGCCCTGGCCGAAAGCATCCGGCATGCCACGCCTTTCCAGACGGTTCTGATCAGCTGCTTCCATCCGGATGAAGGCACCTTGCGGCGCCTGTGCGGCCTGGGCCTGAGCAGTGCGGAATGGCAGGCGGCCCGCGAAAAGAGAATTCCCTGGGAAGATATTTCTCCCCTGCTGCAATCTCAATACCGCATTGGCGACGCCTATTTAATCCCGGCCGATCAGCGGCCGGTGGTGCCGGCCACCGTCCATATCATCACCGGCGAAGGCTCCCTTGAAAGCAGCGAAGCCAATGCCTGGCACGTACAGGATATGCTGCTGATGCCCCTTTATGCACAGGACGAACAGCCCCTGGGAATGATCAGCGTGGACCGGCCGCGCGACGGGCGCCGGCCGGATATGGCCACCCTCGACACCCTCTCCATTTTTGCCGCCCAGGTGCGTTTGGTGCTGTTGAACCACCAGCGCATGGAAGAGATGCGCCGGCAAACCAGCGAACTGGAAGAAAAACTGCCGCGCCTACAGCATTCATTGGACGCCAACACCGCCAGTCTGCCGGTTTTGCTGCGCAAGGACCTGGAACAGACCCTGTCCATTCGCGCTCTGAACCGCCAGGCTAACCTGGTGCAGGATGCGCTGGAAATTTCCATTCTCTCGAGCCGCGAACACGACACCCAGAGCGCCCTGCGCACGCTGGCCCGCGAACTGCTGATGCGCAAGGGAATGCGGGCAGCGCTGATTGCCGAAGCCAGTTTTTCAGGGCCGCGCCTGATGGATACCCTGGGCAGCCTGCCCGCTGAAACCCAGCCTGAGGCTCACCTGGGTCAGCGCAATCCCATCAGCCAGGCTTTTCAAGATGGCGAAGTGATGGTGGTTACGGATTTGCAGCAGGATTTGGAATGGCATAACAATTCCTTGCTCACCGCTCTGGAAGCCCGCAGCTTCATCTGCCTGCCTGTGCTGGTGGAACAGACTGTGGCGGCCGCGGTGCTGCTGGTTTCGGGTTCAGTGATGCCGCCGCTGACAGAATCAGATCAGCAGGTGTATACGCAGCTTTCGCGCCAAATTGGCACCACGCTGCAAAACTTCAACCTGTTTGAAGAAACCCGCCGCCGTTTGCAGGAATTGGACACCCTGCTGGCCTTCACTCGCCAGTTGGGCAGCCTGGACCGCGACGCCATTTTGAATGCCCTGGTGCAGAGCGCCATGCAGGTGATTTCACATGCCGAGCGCGGCATGGTGCTTTGGTATGAAGCCGATCAGCAATGTCTGGTGCCGCGAGCCGCGGCCGGCTTTGCCGATTTGGAAAGTCTGATGGCAGTGCGTTACAGCCTGAACGATCCGATGGATGCTTCCTTGCCGGCGCGGGTTTACCGCCTGGGCTTTGTGCTGCGCCTGGATGAGATGGATTTTCTGAAAGATTACCGCTTCTCGGCGCAGGACCTGGAACGTTACCGCAAGGCCACCCGCGAACACCTGCCTGTGGCCAGCCTGGCCGCGCCCATTCGCGCCGGCGATGTGACCCTGGGCCTGCTGGTGCTGGATAATGCTTCGACCCAGGGCGTGTTCAAACCGGAGGATGAAGGCCTGGTGGCTTCGCTGGCTCAGCAGGCGGCCCTGGCCCTGGAAAATGCCCGTCTGTATGCCGACAGTGTGCAGCGCGCGGCCCAATTGCAGTCGCTGACTGCGGTGGCCGGCGCCATGACTGCCAGCCTGCACAGCACCGACCTGGTCAGCTCGGCGCTGGAGCAGTGCCGCTCGGTGATCGCCTTTGACACGGGCACCCTGTGGCTGCGTTCCTTTGAATCGCTGCGCGTGGTTTCAGCGCGGGGGTTTGAAGATGATGAGCAGCGCATTGGCCTGTCGGTGGCGGTGGAAGATTCCATGCTGCTGAAAGAAATGGTCGAAACCCGCCAGCCGGTGGTGGTGGGCGATGTGCGCAGTGACCCGCGCTTCCCCTCGCTGATTGAACTGCAGCGCCTCTCGTGGCTGGGCATTCCATTGATCGCCAAGGGCGAAGTGATTGGCGTTTTGGCGCTGGAAAAGACTGAGCCCGATTTTTATCACGAAGAAAATGTGCGCCTGGCGCTGACCTTTGCCAGTCAATTTGCCGTCTCTCTTGAAAATGCGCGCCTTTACGAGGAAAGCCTGCGCCGCGCCGCCGAGCTGGACGAACGCTCGCAGCGCCTGGCTCTGCTCAACCGTCTCTCGGCCCGCCTCAACAGCTCTCTGGATACGCACCGCATCATCACCCTGGCCTCTCAGGAACTGCTGGCGGCCCTCGATGCTTCGCTGGTGTCGGGCATTCTCATCAATGCTGAAGAAGAAGCCGTGCTGCAGGTGGAAGTGCCTGGCGACCCCTCGCAGCCCCGCCCGCTGCGCCAGACCAGCCTGGTCCGCCGTTTGATGGATTCGCAGGGGCTGTATATCGCCAACGATGTGGCGGATGAAATTGAAGACCTGGGCGACATGCTCGATTTCTTCACCGAACGCGGCAGCCGTGCCTTGCTGGCGCTTTCCATCAGCACCGGCAGCACCCTGCAGGGCATTTTGCTGGTGCAGAAGAACGTCCCCTACCATTTCACTGCGGCGGAAATTGAACTTTCGCTCACCATTGGCAACCAAACCGCCATTGCCATTCAGAACGCCCGCCTGACCGAAGACTTGGAAGAGCGCGTGCATGAACGCACCACCGAACTTGAATCCCTGCTGAGCATCATCACCGAGCTTTCAGCGAGCCTGGACCTGGACCATGTGCTGCGGCGCACCCTGCTGGCGCTGAACAAATCGCTGAACTGCCAGCAGAGCGCCATCTACCTGGCGCGCGGCACACCGCTGAAATGCCATTACCGCATTGGCATTGACCTGAACGGCGCCGAAGAACCGCAAAATTCGCCAGAAATAGATATTGCCAGCCTGGTTTTCCGCAGCCGCCGCCCGGTGATGATTGCCGACCTGGGCATGGATGACCGCTGGAAACAATCGCAAGATGCCGAGCTGCCTTTCCGCAGCATTCTGGCTGTGCCGTTGATTCTGGGCGAAGAGGTGCTGGGCGTGCTGGTGTTGATGCGCCGCAATCCATACAACTTCTCGCGCGGGCAGATCAGCCTGGTGGATACCACCGCCCGCCAGATGAGCATCAGCATCAACAACGGCGATCTGTTCAGCCTGATCCGCGACCAATCGGAACACCTCGGCAACATGCTGCGCGAACAGCAAATTGAGGCCTCCCGTTCGCGCGCTGTGCTTGAATCAGTGGCGGATGGCGTGCTGGTGACGGACCCGAAAGAAAACATCATGCTGCTGAACACTTCAGCGGCCAAAACGCTCAACATCGCCTCCGACCAGGCGGTGAACCGCCCGCTGGAGAATTTCCGCGATGTATTTGGCAAATCGGGCCGCACCTGGCTCAGCACCATTCATATCTGGACGGTGAACCCCAGCGTGGACAACCTTGGCGCTTCATATGAGGACCAGGTGACCCTGGAAGATGAACGCATCATTGCCATTCACCTTTCGCCGGTGTTCCTGCACGGGCGATTCCTGGGCACAGTGTCCATTTTGCGCGATGTGACCCACCAGGTGAAGCTGGAACGGGTGAAGGCTGAATTCATCACCAATGTGTCGCATGAACTGCGCACCCCCATCACAGCGATGAAAGGTTACATCGAAATCATGCTGATGGGCGCGGCCGGCGGGCTGACCGAGCAGCAGCAGAACTTCATGCAAATTGTAAAGAAGAACACCCAGCGTCTGAACGGGCTGGTGAATGACCTGCTGGACGTCAGCCGGATTGAGGTGGGCCGGGTGACGCTCAATATCACCCAGGTCAACATTGAAGATATCGCCCGCCAGGTGGTGGATGCGGCGCAGCAGCGCACCAATGAAGAAGGCAAGCCCATGGAGATTCTCATTGAATCGCTGGAGACGCTGCCCAACCTGGAAGCAGACCCTGAACGCCTGCGTCAGATCATCACCAACCTGGTGGCGAATGCCTGCAGTTACACACCTGAAAACGGGCGGGTGGTGGTGCAACTGCGCCCCCTGGATTCGGGCGAAGTGCAGGTGGATGTGCTGGATAACGGCATTGGCATTCCCCCTGCCGAGCAGGCGCGCATTTTTGAACGTTTTTATCGCGGAGAAAATCCGCTGGTCATGGCAACGGCAGGCACGGGCATTGGTCTTTCAGTGACCAAGACGCTGGTGGAGATGCACCATGGACGCATCTGGTTTTCAAGCACCGGCCAGCCAGGAGAAGGCAGTATTTTCTCATTCACCATGCCCTTGAAGCAGCCCACAGAATGAGGTTAAGAGTTTTATGGCGAAGATTTTGATTGCTGAAGATGAACGCGACATCCGGGACCTGGTGAAATTCACCCTGCAGTTTGCCGGGCATGAGGTATTCGCGGCTGAAGACGGCCAGCAGGCAGTGGAGATGGCCGAAGAGGTGAGGCCCGACCTGATTTTATCGGATATCCGCATGCCGCGCATGACCGGTTACGAAGCCTGCCAGAAAATTAAATCGAACCCGGCCATGGCCAATATCCCGGTGGTGTTCCTTTCGGCCAAGGGACAGGAAGCTGAGATTCAGTACGGCCTGGAGATGGGCGCGGATGCCTACCTGTTGAAGCCCTTTGAAATCACTGATTTGGTGCTGCAGGTGGCGACCCTGCTGGCAAAATTTGGAAAATCTTAGGCCTTTATGAGCGTTGTCATTCTTTCCAACGAGATGGTGCATTACGAGGTGTTGGGGCGCGGCCGCCCCATCCTCTTCCTGCACGGCTGGGTGGGCTCATGGCGCTACTGGATACCCTCCATGCAGGGGGTGGCCATTAACAGCCGCGCCTATGCGCTCGATTTCTGGGGCTTTGGCGATTCCGCCAAAGCCCAGGCGCGCTATACCCTGGACGAGCAGGTTTCATTAATAAGTCAATTTGTGGAGCAAATGGGCATCATGCGCATGGCGGTGGTGGGGCACGGCCTGGGCGCAGTGGTGGGCATGCTTTACGCCACGCGCTACCCTGAAGTGGTGGACCGGCTGCTGGCCATCACCATTCCCATGAGTGAAACCACCATCAGCCCGCGTTTCCGTTCCAATAGTCCGGCCGAACTGGCTGACTGGCTGCTGACGCGCCTGCCGGCCACGGAACCGGCACGCACCGATGCACCCAAATGTGATGCCCGGGCCATTCAAGCCTCGCTTGAAAGCCTGCAGAGCATGGGCATTCACGACCTGATCAATGCGCTGCCGACGGCCTGCCTGATGGTGCACGGCCAGAATGACCCGGCGGTGCAGCCCCCGGCCCTGGATGACCTGGCAGCCCTGCCGGAACACACCCATTCGGTTTTGTTTGACCAATCGGGGCATTTCCCCATGCTGGATGAAACCAACAAATTCAACCGCCTGATGGTTGACTTTTTTGCCCTCCCTTCTGGAGAGAACCCGCGCCAGCTCCAGTTGAAGGAGGAATGGAAACGGCGCGTCCGCTAGGAAGGTTCAAATGCATCCGCTGCTTGAAAAGGGCACCATTGCGGCCAACCTGGGAAATAAAAAGGAAGCCGAAGACTGCTTCAGGCAGGTGCTTGAACAGGATCCGCGCAATATTGCTGCTTTGCTGATGCTGGCGGATGTGCTTGAAAACCCTCTGGAAAAACGCGAAGTGCTGCATCAGGTGCAGCAAATTGACCCGGAAAACCGCGGAGCGCGCATGCGCCTGAACCGTCTGGAACCCCGGCCAATGCTGTCTCCAACACCGCCAGTCCCGCCGGCCACCCAGGCGGCTCGTTCACACCATCCGGCGCCGCCCATTGAAATTGTGCCGCCCAAACCGCCAGCCAACCCCAAGCGGATCTGGCTGTGGGTTGGGGGCGGGCTGGGGACGCTGGTGGCGCTGGCCCTGCTGATTTGGGGCGCCAGCCTGTTGGGGCAGCGCTCGCCTGAAAAACTGCCCGCCACAGGGTCGGCCAGCAGCAGTTCATCTGATTCAGCTGGCATGAAGCTTTCGGCGGCCGAAGTGCTGCGCGGCGAGGCGGCGCGGATTTATTTTCCGGCCACCTACCAGCCTTCGGAAGGCATGGAACCGGTGGCGGTGCGCATGGTGGTGGAAAACACCGGGCAAAAGGTTGCGCTCAGCCCGGCCAACCTGTGCGGCACCATGTGGTTTGATGGGTATTCGAGCCTGGCCCGGGTGGCTTTTCGCGGCAACCGCTTTTACAACCTGGTGCTGCTGCCGGGGGTGCGCTTGAAAGCCATGACGGCCCTGACCGAAGCGCCGGCCGGGAAAATTCCCCAAAGCCTGAGCCTCTATCCGGTGGAAAAGCCGGTCAGCGACGCGACCCTGAGCTGCGAAGAATTGACCATCAAGAGCGGGGCGGGAGAATGGGCCCTGAGCTTGAAGGAACCCCTGCCTGAGGTCAAAGTGCCTTTTGGCCTCTTGCCAACCGGTGTGCCCACCAGCCAGAACGGCCGGCTGGAATATCAGGTGGCGGGCAGGTATCATGTGCTGCTGCAAAATTTTCAATTTATTGTCACCAAAGATTTGCGCCAGCCGGATGTCATTTCCACCCAGTTGTGGGTCAATTACGAGGTCAGCAACCTGAGCAGCACCCAGGGGCTGGAATTTTCAACGGAAGACAGCCTGATGCTGGTGGGTGTGGACAGCAACGGCCAGTATATAGAAGAAACCATCAACCTGCCGCTCATCCCTCCCGGCAATACCAGCATTGGTGTGCTGCCGGTGGATTATATCAGCGGACCGGATGGCACTTTTACCAGTGAGTGGTTTTACCTGGCGCTGGTGACTGGGCTGAATGGCGAGCCTGTGGAACAAATTACTTTTAACATTCCCGCAAAATATCAGCGCAGCGGGCCTTGAGCAGAGGAGCTGGCGATGCTTGAGAAAATGACTTTGATGCGCGGCGATATTACCCGTTTGAGCGTGGATGCCATTGTCAACGCCGCCAATAACAGCCTTTTGGGCGGCGGCGGCGTGGATGGCGCCATTCACCGGGCAGCCGGCCCGGAATTATTGAAGGAGTGCCGTCTGCTGGGCGGCTGCCGGACGGGTGAAGCCTGTATCACCGGCGGTTACCTTTTGCCGGCGAAACACGTCATTCACACGGTGGGGCCGGTGTGGCACGGCGGCGGCTACCACGAAGAAGATTTGCTGGCGGGCTGCTACGAAAACAGCCTGAAACTGGCCCGCGATAATGGCCTGCGTTCCATTGCTTTTCCGGCCATCAGCACGGGCGCTTATGGCTTTCCCATTAAAAAGGCCAGCCAGGTGGCGGTGCAGACGGTGGCGCGCTTTTTGCAACAGAATGCCCTGCCCGAAAAAGTGTTTTTTGTGTGCTTTTCAGAGCGCGATACGCTGGTTTATCAGGAAACCCTGGATGAACTGGCGGGAATGGAAAACGAAACATGACCAGGCAGAACAGGCAAAACCTCATCCTGGCGCTGTTTGCGGCGCTGTGCTTTTCAGCGGCGCTGCTGGCGGGCTGCGGCGGGAACCCCACTGCGGAAGCGCCATTTGATTTTGTGGCCACCACCACCCCCCTGCCGGCTTATGAAGCTGGAACGGGACAGGTGTTGGGCCGGGTGACCTGCGCGGGCACCCCCATGCCCGAAAAGCGCGTGCTGTTGTTGATGGTCATTGGCAACCGTTATGAGGTGTATGATTCAGCCCTGACCGACGCCGAAGGCAACTGGTTCATCAATAATGTGGCTCCGGGCGAATATATTGAAATGGTCTCGGAGGCCCAGCCTTTCGGCTCTTTTGTGATTGATTCGCGCCGTTTGCGCATGGTTGAGATGGACAAAGTGGTTGACTTTGGCACCTACAACTTTAACGCCTGCCCGCCAACCCCCACACCAGCAAAATAAGGGTTAAGCGCAGACCGTGGATTCAATGTAAAATAAAAGCAGCAATTTGATTTTTTATACCCACACTGGCATTCACCCCTTCAGGAGGCAACATGGTTGACAAAAAAGAAGAAAACAAACGGAAATTACAGCGCCGTCACCTGATCTACTATTTGCGTGTTTTTGATGACACCACCAATGCCCTGTTGGGCCATTTAGTGGATATCACGCCAGAAGGGGTGATGTTGATCAGCGAAAACCCCATTCCGACCAATGTGGTGTATCATCTGCGCATGGAACTGCCGCAGGATATTCTCGGCCAGGGTGAACTGGAATTTGTGGGCAAATCCATCTGGAGCAAAAAGGACGTCAATCCGCGTTTCTACGACACCGGCTTTGAGATGATTGAGGTGGCCCAGCAGCATTTTACCGTGATTGAGCAGCTTGTGGAGCTGTTCGGCTTTCACGATTGACCCGCTGGCTGGCTGAAAACGGACCATGACGCAGGAACCCTCGCTTGAAGATGAGGTGGTGGCCCTGTATGTGTTGCGCGGATACCGCGTGCAGGATATTTTTTGGCGTACAGACTGGCTGGCTGACTTTTACTTCACTCATCCAGATGGCAAACGGCTGCTGGTGCGTGCCGATGACCGGCGCAACATTGGCCCGGATGCCATTGATGAATTTCACAAAGTGATGGAAGAAGAAGGGGAAATTGAAGGGGCGTATATTACCGGCGGCGCGTACTTTCCTGAGGCGCGCCGCCTTGCGCTGGGCTATCACATTGAACTGTTAAACGGCCGGCGCTTTCAGCATGATTTTGAGGACACCTGGCAGGAAACCCATCCCCCAGCGGCGCAGCCTGAGGTGAGACCCCGCGCGCTGCTGGAAACCGGCCCCCTGACCCTGAAAATGGGCCCGCGGGGAGTGGTGAATCTGAAGGCCGAACCACTGCCGCAGCGCAGTTTGCCGCGTTTTAACGGGCTGGGCTGGTTCCTGTTTGCCATCTTCTCGCTGAGCATTGGTGCTCTGGTGCTGGTGATGATCGGGCGGGTGATGGATGCTCAGGAAGCGGTGCGCCAGATGGCACTGGAGGCGCCTTTTAAAACGCATATCAATGAATATCTGTTTGAACCGCTGCCGCGCCGGGGCGATCCGTATATGCGCGGGCGGGCGGTGACGCTGGACCTGACGACGCGCAAAATATCCCCCCTGTTTTTGAACTTTCCCGAGGAACTGCGCGCCGGGTCGCCGGATGACGTGCAAACGGTGATCTGGCTGGCCTGCGGGGTGAAGGAAATCGGTTACTACGATTCACCGGCTCTAAAAGCCTACCAGAATACCTGCCATGTGTGGGTGGTGGACCTGCATGAGCGGATTGTCAGCGCTGAGGGTGATTTTTCAGGCCCTCTGCCGCCGGCTGAGGTGAGACTGGACGGCAGCGAGCTGCAGATTGTAGGCGCGCCGGTCAATAAAGGCGAAATGATTGCCTGGCTGTTGGAACTGCCGGCCAGGCCGGGCGGCCAGGAGGAGTGAAGGCATGAATTTACCCATGGAATGGCTCGTTGCGCTGGGCGTGGGGGTTCTGGCAGCCTTTATAATGGTTCTGTTTTATGGCATTGGCCTGCTGCTGCGCACCCGGGTGCCGGCACGGATGAAGGTGGCGCGCCAGCGGCTGAACGACCTGGAACGCGAGGCGCGCCAGCTGCGCTCTCAACTTGAGGACTATGCCAGCCGCAGCGAAGGCCCATACATTGAGGATGTGAGCCGCCTGCGCCAGAAGCTGGACAGCGTTGAAACCCGCATGAAAACCCTGCGCGGTGAATACAGCGCCGTGCACCAGCGGATCAATGATGATTTGACCGGTTCATGGCGCGCATGGCTGGGCATTCCCTGGGTCTGGATGTCCATTCAGCAGGATGAGCGACTGCTGGAAAAAGGCGTGGATGAACTGCGCGGGATGACCGGCGAAGCAGCCAATCTGCTGAGCCGCCTGAACAAGAAGGGCTGGGAAGTGGCGCAGATGGCGCAAAACATGCGCCGCACGCTGCTGGAAGCCCAAGATTCGCTGGACCGCCTGGCTCAGCAGGGTGCCGAGGGCGATTCTTTTTCCCAGGCCCTGCAATTGCACGAGCGCCTGCACCAGGTGCTGGATCAATTGCCGGCCTTTTTCTATTCTCCGGATGAACGGGTGGTGCTGGCGCATGCCGACCGCGATTTGATCATCAGCGTTTACCAGGGTCTGACGCCTCAGCAGGCGGTTTTAGAGAACCTGGTGCGGCAGGCCAGGGAATGGGAAACCCAGTTTGCCGATTTGCGCAAAGCCCTGGCTGGCTTGCACCGCAGTCTGGCCGAGGCGCGGCAGCTTTTCAAGAACATGCCGCCGGAACTCAGCCTTGTGGATGTTGAGGAACGTTTGAACCAGATTGACCGCGCCGCCCATACGCTGGATGCCGTGCTGCGGCGCATGAATGTGGATGAAATCCGCTCGCTGATGCGCGAGGTGAACCGCCTGACGCGCGTGGCCAAGGAAATCATCCCATTTTTGCAGAATGCCCGTGACCAGGCGGGTGCTCTGGTGGATGTAATTGAAGAAATCACGGCTGCCCAGCAAACCCTCAGCGCGCATTACCGCAGCCTGGAAGAGCGGACGGTTTATCCCCTGGTGTGGGACCGCACCGGCCTGGCGCTTTCGACCCTGCAGCAGCAGCTCGATATTATCGGGCCGGTGAGCCGCGCCCGCACGCCCGACCAGGTGGCCTATGACCTGGAAGACGCGCGCACCCTGCGCAAGAGCCAGCAGCGGCACGAGGCGGAATATGCCGAAACGGCCTCGCAGTACGATGAACTGGTGGCTTTGATGGATGCCATGGAACCGGTTGGTTTTGAGCAGTGGGGCCGCAGTTTGCGTGCCTTGCTGCGCCAGGCGCGGACGTTTGCCCCTGAAAACTTTGCCCCCGAGCTTTCGGCCAACCAGCTGGGCGCTGAACTGCAAACCCTTTCGGACGACGCGGCCCGGCTGGTGGAACGGTACCTGCCGAAGGGAAAAATTTCTCCGGTGAAGGAATCAGAACTGGAAAAACTGCTGCCGCGTTTTGGCAGCCTGGTGGAACGCCGCCGCCAGCTGCAAACCCGCGAAGAGGCCCTGCATGCAGCCCTGAACGCGCTGCAAAGCCAGGAAGACGCGGCGCGCGAACGGTTGAATAGTATGTTGATTTCGCTGAATCAGGTGGGACTGGTGGCCCAGCACAATGCTTTTCTGGAGGAACATGCCGGACAGGCAGCCCGACCTTATATTAGCCGGGTGACCGAGGCGATGGAAGCCCTGGCGCAGCGCAAAGTGGGGCTGGTGTCCCAGAAGGTAGCGCAGGCAGAGGAACTGCTGTTGGAAGTGGAGCAGGAGGCTGCGGCCTGGGTGGAGCAGATTGGCGAAGAACTGCTGGCGCGGCGTCAGGTTTTGGCTGGCAAGCTGGCCGAACTGGAGGCCATGGCCCCGTTGAACGACCCGCAAATTAATGAAGCGCGGCGCCTGACCTCTCAGACCGAGCCGGCCCTGCCGCGCAAAGGTAAAAGCAAAAACAAGCCGCGTCTGCCGCTGCCCGAAGCGGTGCTTCAACTAAAACACAGCCACGACGAATGGCAGCGCTGCGTTTCGGGAGCCAATGCCCTCGATAGTCTCTATGTGCCGCTGCGCAGCGTTTACCAGCAGGCGGCCAATGTGCGCCAGAATGCCAAAGCTCAGTGGACGGCTGCCAACCAGGCCATGGAATCAACCCACGGCTGGCCGCCGGTTGGCGTTTCAACGGTGGACGAGCAGCTGGCTTTTGAACACCTGGAAATGCAGTGGGCCGCCCTGGCAGCTGCGCCCAGTCCGGCCATCAACCTGATGGAAAAATTGAGCCGCCTGGCCCTGGCTTACCAGCAGCATGCCGAGGCGGTGCGCCAGCTGGCCCAGCGCGCCGGCGAGGAGCGCCAGCGCGTGCAGGATCTGGAGTTGGAACTGGAGCAGGCTGCCAGCCAGTGGCAGCAGCTTTCACGGCGCCTGGCAGGAAACGCGCTGGCCGGACGCGAGATCCAGAAGCTGTTGGATGAGATCCAATCCACCCAGTTGAACCTGAAACGCCAGGCCCGCCAGGGAAACCTTAACCAGCTTGAGGCTGAGCGTGAACTGGTGGTTCTGCTGCGCCGCCTGCAGCTGGCGCGCATTCCGGTCGGCGATGGGCGCGTGGTGGGCATGGATGGGGAGTAGGTTGAATTAGGCCTTTTGCGGCACATTTCCTGCTTATTTCAGTTGCCCCATGCATGAAAATGTGCTTTAATCTTCCACAGGCATTTGCCTGTTTTCAGGCCAGAAGCCATCCTGAATCATTGCTCCCACCTTCGTCAGGCCTGTCTTCTTCCCCATGAAAAGATATGACAATAGACTGAAGATTTTGGGAAAAAGGTAAACTTGTTTTGAGGTTGGCCTGTTGTACAATCATGAGCAGGGTGAATGGGTTGCCCCATCCCTTTGTTCAGGTTACCTGCACGCCATTTTTGCTGACCACCCAGATTGGAGCCTGCCATGCCTTCGGGCGTTTTGCCGCATTACCGCCATCTGCTGGATATTCCTGCGCACACTGCCGAGATCACTCTTCTGGAAGGTGACACGCCGTTGATTCCGGTTCCCCGCCTGGCGGAGGAGCTGGGCGGCGGCTTTGAGCTGTGGGTCAAGTTTGAGGGTCTCAACCCCACCGGGTCTTTCAAGGACCGCGGCATGACCGTGGCTGTCAGCGAGGCAGCCGGACGGGGAGCCAAAGCCGTGATTTGCGCCTCCACCGGTAACACGGCAGCTTCGGCAGCGGCTTATGCGGTGCGCGCCGGCATGCGCGCGGTGGTGCTGATTCCGCAGGGCAAGGTGGCGGCGGGCAAGCTGGCCGGGGCGGTGGCCTACGGCGCAGAGGTGCTGCAAATAGACGGCTCTTTTGATGACGCCCTGAGCCTGGTGGTGGAAATCAGCCAGAAATTCCCCATTGCCCTGGTGAATTCGCTCAACCCCTTCCGGTTGGAAGGGCAAAAGACCGCCGCTTTTGAGATTTGCGATACCCTCGGGAGCGCTCCCAACTGGCTGTGCCTGCCGGTGGGCAATGCCGGCAACATCACCGCCTACTGGATGGGCTTCAGGCAGTATCATGCCCTGAAGCAAACCGGCCTGCCGCGCATTCTGGGCGTGCAGGCGGTCGGCTCGGCCCCGCTGGTGCTGGGTCACCCGGTGGACCACCCCGAAACGGTGGCCACGGCCATCCGCATCGGACGTCCCGCGCGCGGCGAACAGGCCCTGCAGGCCGCCGAGGAATCAGCCGGGCGCATCATTGCCGTGACCGACGACGAGATATTATTCATGCAGCGCCGCCTTGCCGCCAACGGCATCTGGGTGGAGCCTGCTTCCGCCGCCGGCCTGGCCGGCCTGGCGCATCAGCTCCGGCAGGGAAAGCTTGACCTGCAGGGGCAGCGTGTCGTGGCGGTGTGCACCGGCCACGGCCTCAAAGATCCCGATATCATCACCCGCACCTTTCAGCAGCCGGCGCTGATTCCAGCGCGCATGGCCGAGCTGGAAGATTTCCTGGCGGGTGGGAGGTAAAATTATCATGGCTCCAACACCGATTTGCATCCGCGTACCCGCCACCACCGCCAACCTGGGCCCTGGCTTTGACTGCCTGGGGCTGGCCCTGGACCTGTGGAACGAAACCACGTTCACCCTGGAAGGCGAAGGCATTCGCGTGCGCGCCAAGGGCGAAGGCAGCGGCCTGCTGCAAACCGATGAACGCAACCTGGTGGCCCGCGCTGCTTTGCGTCTCTTCCAGGCGGTGGGAGCCCCCCTGCCTGATGGCCTGACCATTCAGGCAGAGAACCGCATTCCCCTGGGGGTGGGCATGGGCTCATCGGCGGCCGCCATTGTCACCGGCCTGATGGGTGCCAATGCCATGTTGAACAACCCGGTTTCAGCGGAACATTTGCTGCGCCTGGCCTCCGCCATGGACGGCCACCCCGATAATGCGGCGGCGGCCATGCACGGCGGCCTGACCATTTCCACCAACCTGGGCGAAGGCGCCCTGGCTCTGCGCCTGGGGGTGCCGGCCCTGAATGTGGTGATTGTGGTGCCGGCCATTCACCTGCCCACCCAGGTGGCGCGGGCGGCCCTGCCGCGCGAAGTGCCTCTGAGCGATGCGGTGTTTAATATCAGCCGCACCGCCTTTGTGATTGAAGCCCTGCGTTCGGGCGACCTGACTCTGCTGGGCAAGGTGATGGAAGACCGCCTGCACCAGCCCTACCGCCTCAAGTTGATCCCGGGCGGTGAGGAAGCCATCGATGCGGCACACCGCGCCGGCGCCGCCGCGGCAGCCCTTTCGGGCGCCGGCCCCAGCATTGTGGCGTTTGCGACCGGTGAGGCGACCCAGGAAATTGCCCAGGCCATGACCCAGGCTTTTGAAGCGGCCAATATCCCATCGCGCAGCCTGATGCTCAAACTTTCGGAGCGCGGCGCGTACTTCGTTTCATAAGCGCTCATGTACACTGAAGCGGAACTGCTGGCCTGGCTGGATCAAAATCATCTCACCTTTGAGCGGATGGAACATCCGCCGGTGTTTACCTGCGAAGAAGCTGCCCGCCACCGCCCCAGCCGCGGCGCGGTCAGCACAAAAAACCTTTTTCTGCGCGACCGGAAAGGGGTTTTTTATTTGCTGATGACCGATTGCAGCAAAAAGATGGACCTGCGCGCCCTGGCGGCCCGCCTGAACACCACCAAGCTGCACCTGGCCTCGCCGGAAGCCATGCTGGACTGCCTGGGGGTCACGCCGGGGGCGGTGACGGTTCTGGCATTGATCAATGACACGCAGCACCAGGTGCAGTTATGGATTGACGGGGATATCTGGGAACGGGAGAGATATCTCTGCCACCCACTGGTCAATACGTCTACATTAATAATTCCCATCAATGATTTGAAGCGTTTTTTTGTCCTCACCGGCCATGGGGTTCACCTGATTCAGGTGTAGGTCAGGGGAAGCGGGAGGAAAAAAAGAGGATCGGATTCCATCGGGCTTTGGGCATAAATCAGGGGGATTGAGGGGTCAATCAATTTTTCTAACCGCAAAGGCGCCAGGGGGCGCAAAGAAAAACCGAAAGAGGGGAAGAGGTCTGCCAGCGGCGTTTCTCTGGGTGGGCCGGTCCGTGGTTGCTCATGATGAAAACCGGCCGCCGAAGAAGGCCCGGTAAATGAACTGCCGGTCGGCCACCTGGCGGTCTTCAAAGGCTTTTGCCAGCGGCGCATCATCATAGGGCAGGGTATGGGCTTCAACTTCATAAGCGCCGCGCGCAAAGCGGACGGCCACATAGCGCGTCAGCGAATGGGGATGGCAGCCCAGCGAGCCGGGGTTGATATAGCGCGCTTTGCCCTGCACATCTGAGCTGGGATGGCGGTGCCCGTAAAAGATCACATCTGCCGGGGTGGGGGCAAACAGAGGGTCCAGTTCGGCGGGACCCGCGTTGGCCGGAATGTTTTGAATTTCCTCCCGCGAGGCGCCAAGCCCGGAGTGCATGAAGGCCGTTTTCACCCCCTCAAAGTCGTGTTCAATCAAATAGGGCCAGGCCGCCATCCAGGCGCGGTGACCGGGGGTCAGGCGGGCATGCACCCACTGGTGGTGCCGTTTTTCATCTTCACCCATCTTTTCTGCATGGCGGCCTGAAATGCCGTCCGCAAAATAGCTGTCGTGGTTGCCTTTGATATGCTCCACGCCGGGCAGGCTGTTCAGCAGGTCGAGGCATTCGGCAGGATAAGGACCAATGCCGATGACATCGCCGGTCTGGATGAGCAGATCGCAGCCTTCCTTGCGGATGGCATGGAGAGCTGCCTCGAGGGCGGGCAGGTTGGCATGGATATCGGTGATGACCACAATTTTGATCATAAAGCGCCTGCAGTCAGGGTTTAGGTTGAAAAACATCCCCTTTCCAGCACAAGTGGAGAGGGGATGTTGCACTCACTCGGCTGAAGCGGCCGGTTCTTTGGGAGCTTCAAGCTGGGCCGGCCTGGGAGCGCGGTAAATGCGGTGCAGCAGCAGGTAGCCGATGACGCCGATGAAACCGACGGCTGAACCGCCAAACCAGGTGGCCTGCGGGCCCAGGCTTTCAGAGGCCAGGCCGCCCAGAACCGGGCCGGTGCCGGAGGCCACGCCCCAGGAGAGCGAATAGAGGCTCATATAGCGGCCGCGTTTGTCGGCCGGGGCCAGGTTGGCCACATAGGTGCTGGAGGTGGGCATGAGGATCAATTCACCGATGGTCATGATGACCATGCTGACCCAGAAGGCCCAGAAATCGCGGCCAAAGGCGATGGTGAGGGTGGCGCCGGCGTAAAAGAAAGCGCCCAGAGCCAGCATCAGCAGGGGAGGAAAGCGCTTGGTGAAGCGTGTGACGAAGTACTGCAGGGTGACCACCATCACCGCGTTGGTGGTGGGAATGAAGCTGTACAGGCTTTCGGGTACTTGATAATTGGTCTTGGCATACACACCCAGCAGCACCCAGATGAGCGCGGCGCAGATTTGGATGGCGGTGAAATCGAGCACAAACCACATAAACTGGCGGTCTTTGAAAATTTCGCCGTAACCGCCAAAGCGTTCCTTGGGGGCGGCTGTGCCGGGGGTCTTGTGTTCGGGTTTGGTTTCACGGCCAAAGAAGCCGATCAGCAGGCCGTAGCTGAGCAGGCCGATGGCCGCGCCGATGAAGGCGATGTTATAGGACACGGTGACCAGAATACCGCCGAGCAGCGGGCCGAGGGCCACGCCAACATTGTTGCTCATGCGCATCATCGAGTAGGCGTCAATGCGCTTTTCGGGGGGAATCAGGTCGGTGAGCATGGCGTCGGCGGCCACGCGGTAAAGCGGGTTCACGGTGCCGTTGAGCGCCATCACCAGGGCAAAGGCGGGCAGGGTTTCGGCCTGGCTCATCAGGGTGTAGCCCAGGGCGTTGAGCGCCAGGCTGCCGACCATGATGCCCTTGCGGCCCACGCGGTCCACAATGGGCCCGGCGATGAAGGACGAAAGCAGGCCCATGGCAGAGGAAAGGGTCATCAATGAAGCGCAAACGGTCAGCGATTGTTGGGTTTTGCCGCTGACGTAAATCATCAGGAATGGCCAGATCATGCTGCCGCCAATGGTGCTGATGAGCATACCCCAGAACATAAGCCAGTACTGGCGCGGGAAATCGCCCATGGCGCGTTTAAATGTGGTAAGCATAGAGAATCCTTCTGAACAAAACAGTCAACTTGAATCTATCCCGCCTGGCGGAAGCGGGTTTATTGATCATTCCAGAAGAAAAGGTTCCATTTTGAGCGCAGCGCCTGCCACACCAGGAAAACCCAGGCGGGCAGCATCACGCCCAGCGAAAGGGCCAGCTCGCGCTGGAGCTTGGGCAGAAGCGGCTGCGGCCAGAGGATCAACGGAGCAAACACCAGGGGTTTGCTGAGGGTCAGCGCACCCAGGCTCAGGGCCAGGCTGGGCAGGCTGCCAGCTGGCAGCAGGGCGGCCAGGCCCACCAGCCACAGCGGATACCACTGCTGGTACCAGGGGCAGGCCAGAACCAGGTAAAAGAGCAGAATGCGCAGGCTGGCCACCGCAAAGGCGCGCCAGGGCTGGCTGCTGTGCATGGCGTTGTGCGCTTCCCACATGGCAAACAGGAAGGTCAGCGTGCCGGCCAGAGAGCTGATCAGGCTGCCGGCCATGCCCTCGCCCATCAGCGGCGAAAGCAGGACAAACCCCAGCGCTGGCAGGGAAGTGGTGTACATCTGCGAGCGGCGGACAGCGCCGAGGGTTTCCAGCCCCTGCCAGTAAGGCGCATAACAGGCGGCGGCCACCAGCAGGCTGAGCAGGCCGGCTTGAACCAGATAGCGGAAACGTGCGCCGCGGGTGACCTGCTGCTGCCAGCCGATGAGCACGGCCACCGGCACCAGCAGCAGGGGAATGAACTTGATTAGCGCGCCGAGCATCAGTGCCAGCACCGCCAGGGTGGTGCGGCGGTGGGCCAGGCAGAAGGCGGCGGCGGTGATCCAGAACACCATCACCATGTCATTGTGGGCCATGCCCAGGGTCTCATACAGCACCAGGGGGTTCCACAGCACCAGCCACAACCCGGCGAAGGCGCGTTCTGGCGCGGTTTTGCGCAGCAGCCGCCAGACCAGAAAGGCCGTGCCCCACATGAAGAGCCCGGCAAGGACCTTGAAGCTCAGGACGTTGACAATGACGCTTTCGCCGGTGAAGAAGGTGAGAAAGGCTGAAAGCATTTGCCAGAGCGGCCCGTAAGCTGCGGGATAATACACCCAACCGGCGTAAGCCAGAAAAGGATCGGCCTTGAATTCGTCTGGAATGTTAAAGAACGGGTTGCCGCCCCAATAGGACTGGATGCGGCCGTCAATGATGTAATCAAAGACATCGGCAGCGTCATACGGATATTGAAAGAGCAGCAGCAGGCAGGCCAGAAAAGCCCCTGCCAGCACAATGCCCCAGGCCAGGCGGGTGTGGGTGCGCTGGGCAGCCCACCAGCCGGCTGCATAGCAGACAAAAAGAGCAATGAACCCCACGCCCAGTTTGGGCGCCAGCGCCGGGTCAAATGCAGACATTTTTTGCAGGTCCAGCAGCGGGGTCTGGTGCAGGGTCAGCAGGTTGGCCACCGGCAGGAAAATGAGCGCATAAAGCAGCAGGCTGACGGAAACCGCCGCGCACAGCACAAGCAGGGGCCGGTTGAAAGCCTTCATTTGTGATAACTCAGTTTCCGGCCTGATCCTGCAAACGCGCAAATTCAGCCAGGTAGGCGGCTGCCAGATCGCTGTTTTCGATGATCAGCAGGTTCTCATCGTTGTTGTTTTCAGCGCTGGCCGTGAAGTTGTAAGAGCCAAGGATGACGATCTTTTTATCAATGATGATGACCTTGTGATGCATCAGGCCGCTGTTGCCGTCTTCGCGCACATCCAGTTTTTTGCGCTTGAAGAAAGCATATTCGGTACCGATGTTGGATTGAATCTGCGAGGCATCCATCACGCCGGCCACTTCCACACCCGCTTTGGCGCGGGCATAAATGGCATTGGCCATATCGTCCGAGGTGAAGGAATAGGCCATAAAGTTGATGCTTTCCTGGGCCTGGTTCAGCAGTTCCACTATGCGCTCATCCGCGCCGCTGCCCGGTGAGAAGAAAATTTCAATGGGCGTGCCTTCCACCGTGGCGGAGGTGATGGCGATTTGATTCTGCTTTTCGGTGCCAAACCGATCCACATCGAACATGGCGTTGAAATCTGCCTGGTAAGCCTCGGCCAGGCGGGTGGAGCGGATGCGGATGAGGTTATTGTTGTCAGAATAGAAGCTGGTGCGGGTGAAATTGGGCGAACCGGTCCACACTTCCTTGCCGTCGATGATGACGTATTTATCGTGCATCAGGGCTTCGCGGCGGTCGCCGACCATTTTGACGCCGGCTTTCTTCAGGGCGTCGTAGGCATCGTTATCCATGTTGTCCGATTCCATCACCACACGCACAGCCACACCTTTTTTGTGGGCGGCGCGCAGGGCTTCGGAAAGGGTCGAAAGGCTGAGGTTGTAAATGGCCACGTCCACGCTCTTTTTGGCCCCGCTGACGGCCCGGATCAGGGCTTCTTCTGCCGCGTTGTTCTGAGCGTCTGGCTCAGTGAAATAGAGATCATACCAACTGCTGGATTGGGGCGTGGGGGTGGCTTTGCCGGGCCTGGGCGTTTTGGCAGGCCGGGGAGTGCTGGTGGCCGCCGGGTTCGGGTCGGGGTTGGGGGTGAGGGCCGCCTGCGCATCGCGGATTTCCACAAGGATGGCGATGGCCAGGTCGAGGCCTTCCTGGCAGCCGCTGGTCAGCAAAATGCCCAGCACGGCAAGCACAGACACAATCATCCGCAGGGGGTTTAGGCGCTTCATGGGGCGGCATTCCTTCGTCAGGGCAGGATCCAGAGCTGGAGATTGCTCAGTTTGAGGTCAAATTTAATGTTTCTGAGTTTGTCGCTGCGGTTGGCTTCAATGCTGAGCACAATAAACTCGGCAAAAGTCACTGCATCCTGCCTGGCGAGGGTGATGGGCAGAAAAGGAACTGCCGGACCCGCCTGGAGGGTGAAAGGCGCGTTCACCAGGCGGGTGCCTTCGGCCAGCAGCTGCTCGAGGGGCAGGTTGTAGGCGGGAATATAGAAGGGGCGGGGCATTTTCCAGAAAGCCAGGCTTTCATTTTCGCGGCCAGAATAGGCGGAACGCGAGTTGATCACCACCTGGCCGCTGGCCACCCAGAAAGGCCGGCCTTTACTGCCAGGGGGGATCGGGTTGAAATACTGAATGGCGGTGAGCTTCAGGCCGGTCTCTGAAAAGAGCAGCCCCTGACCGCACTGCGGGCAAACCCAGGCCACCTCATCAGGCTGGGCCGGAATGGCCGTTTGGCACTGGGTGCAGAGCATGGGGATGAGGCGGACAGATTCAGTCATTCAATTCCTCAATGAGATTGACCACGGCCGAAAGGCCTGAAGAAACAGAGGCGTTCACAAAAGAGGATCCCTCTTTGGGTCCCGCGCGGTATTCATATTGTTCGCCAAAGCGGAAAGCCTGGTAGGCAGCGAACATGATGGCGGCCCCAGCTGCAATGGCTGCAAAGCCAATCCACGCACCGTCATCGCTGTCAGCCGTCAGATAGAGGAGGAAGCTCCCCACATCCACCCCTAAAAAGGCGCCAAAAGCCATGCCGCTGACCATGACCCCGGCGCGGTAAATGGTGTTGCCGGGAGCCTTGCCGTAGAGCACGACGCCAGAAGCGCCGTCCACCACCACCTGATAGCTGCGGCCGCGCCAGGTGTAGCGCAGCACCCAAAGCGGGTAATAGACCAGGCCCAGGCGCAGGCGCGCCACGCGCAAAAAGGTCTGGCCTTCACGGTCCAGCCCGGCGCGCTGTTTGACGCGGGCTTCAAAATCGCTGCGGGCGGCAGCGCGGGCGTCGGCGGTGGAGCCGACCGGTTCAAATACCAGACCTTCGCGGTGCAGGGTTTCAGGGTTGAACGCCTGCAGGGGCACTCCGGCCATGTTCACCTGTGAGACGCCCAGCTCAGCCACGTCACAGGCAGCGCGGTTCCAGGTCATATCTTCGACCACGCGCACCTCGCGGGCTTCGTAATGATGGTGTTTGCCGCTGCCGACTTTCTTTTCGCCGAAAACCCAGCCCATCACCTTGCCCCAGCCCATCCAGAAGGGCATGTAAATGAGAAAGGCTTCGGTGATCTGGGCGCCGCCTTTGACCCCCCAGCCAATGGCCATGGAGGAGCCCAGAAAACTGCGCATGGCTTCTTCGGCCTGCTGGCGGTTGATTTTGCAGGGGGTCTGGAAGCGGCGCAGGCCCAGCTCGCCGCTGACGATGGAGCGCTGGTCGCAGTAGGGGCAGGCAACAATTTCCTGGCCTTCGGGAATATTGAGCACGCCGCCGCATTTGGGACAGGTGAGGCCTTGCAGGGTGGAAGTTTCGCTCATCTGCGCCTCGCTTTCACACTTTGGCAGCCACCCAGGCCGCCAGGGCGAACAGGAAGGGAAATGCCACCAGGCCCACCCCTGAACAGATGGCAACGCCGGTCATCATAAAGGTTTCGTCGCCTGAGATGGCACCGAAGACCGGAATGGCGGCCAGACAGAGATACACGCCCGCGGTCAGCAGGCCCACCAGCAGGTAGGGCGCTTCGGCTTTGGCCGGGAAGATGTTGGCAAACACCTTGCCGGTGCCGGCTTCCACAATGGCGGTGTAGGTCTGGCCGTTATAGACATATTTATAAGTGTAAACCGGGATGTGCACCAGGGCGGTTTCGAGGATGCTGCCGCCGGGGTTTTGCTGATTGGCCCAACCGAGGGCGGTTTGCAGCGGCACAGTGGGCGGCACCGACTGCGAATCGAGGGCGGAATCATATTTGCGCAGATCGCCGGCCGGCAGCGACAGGGTGCGCAGCTCGGTGATGGTGATGGCAGCCGCCGGTTCCAGGGTGATAACTTCTTTGGCGCCCTGGCGGCTTTTAATATGCCACATGGGAAAATAGGAAAAACTGCTGTCGTTGATGCTGGCTTTTTTATCCAGGTCTTTGACCGTGGCGTTGCTGCTCATCCAGCGGAAAAGGGCGCCGCGCGCCTGATCGGGGTTGAGCGTGGGCGCCAGGTGCCAGTGAAAGACAACGCGCGACTTGTCCACATAGACAGCCGCCGCGCAGTAGGGGCAGGTGAGGAAAAGCTGGCCTTCATCAGGATGCAGTTCCCCGCCGCACTGGGTACAGTTGAGGGTGGTGGAAGGAAGCGCAGTTTCCATGGTCTCCATTATAACATTATTAGCCGGTCTCTGAAGGGGAGCCTTACGGAAACCGGTTACGGAGCCGGCTGCAGCTGCAGCCAGCGGGCCAGTTCGACGGCGGTGACGAAGCGCAGGCCGGGCTGCTGACTGAGGTCGGTGAGAGTTTCAGCAAAGGTGCGCCAGTTCAGGTCCTGCACATTGATGGGCAGGATTAACTTTTTGCCTTCAAGGGGAAAGGTCATCCAGCCGTGGGTGGTGTAAAAATCGCTGTCTTGCAGGCTCACTTCCAGCAGCGGGGGGCGGTAAGCTGCGGGCCAACCGGCAGCGGCCTGCCGGGCGGCGGCGGGCAGGCTGGCTTGGGGCGTCCAGCGCAGCCGTACATCTGGCGGCAGGGCCAGGCGCACCCCCAGGCCGGTGAGCACGCTGAGGCGCAGGTCATGATCAAAAACGGGCAGGTCATCGGTGTAATAAGGCAGGGGTGCATAGGCGCTCACCACGCTCAGGCCGCCCGCAGCGGTGGGATCCGCCGCGGCGCAATAGACGGATGTGTCTTCAAAGCGCCAGCGGGCGGTGTTGAGGGAAAGGGTTTCATAGGCGGTGTAAAGCTCAATGCGCTGCATGCGCGCCAGGCCGCCCAGGCGCACACATTTTCCGGCGGCATTTTCCACATAGCCATTTTCATCCAGCAGGGCGGGGTGCGGTCCGGCGTGGTGATAGCGGATGGTGAAGAGTTCGGGGTGGGCGTTGATTTTTTCAAAGAGCTCGGGCTGCCGGGCCATATAGAGGGGCAGGGCTTCGCCGGTGAAGGAAAGATCCACCGGCAGCTTGAGCCGGATGGACAGGTCAGCCAGCAGGCTGAGGGCGCGCGCGCCGTATTGGGGGTTGTAGAAATCGGAGGCGTAGAAAACAAGGTTGACATAGGCCGTGGCAGGCGGCTGCGGATCGACATTTTGCTGCCAGAGGGCCATCAGCCGGGGATCGAGGGTGGCGGTGGCGGTGGGCCAGGGCGTGGGGGTGAGGCTGGGCAGGGGCGTGGGGGTAAAAGTGGCAGTGGGCTGCATCAACCTGGGGCTGGGGGTGAGGCTGGGGCGGCGGGTGGGCAACGGCGCGGGAGTGGGCGTAAGCGCCTGGCTGCAGGCGGCCAGAATCAGCAGCACCATGACTGCTAAGAGTAGAAATACAGAGCGTAAACAATGTTTTTTCATGAGGCCGCCTTGATTTTATTGTAGCAGGACTCGGGTTAAAAGGATAAGCGCAGCGTCTGCCAGTTGAGCGAAATTCACCCCGCAGAAAAACTGCGGATTGGCCGGGTTTTGCCTCCGAAAAACCTCTTTTATAGGTTAAAATAGACGGAGAGGTGTTAAGTTATGTCTAAATGGCAGCGGCTGCTGGTCTATCTTTTGTTGAACGTGTTTGTTTCAGCCGCCACCACCCTGCTGGTGCTGGTGATCTGGAATGCCGCCAACCCGGTTCCCCGCGCCGTCTCAGCCGGACCGCTGTACCCCCTCACCCCCACCGAACTCAGCGGCGCCACCGTGCTGATTGAGCGCACGCCTTTTCCGACCCTGGCGCCAGAGCAGACCCTTAACCTGATTGAAAATATTTACGACGGCGGCCGGTTGAGCGATGAAAAGATTGTCCTCAAAAACCGCAGCGGTATTGACTTGCTGATGACCGGCTGGCAGATCAGGGAAAGCGACACCGTGCTGTTCACTTTCCCCGATTTTGTTCTCAACAACGGCGGCATCGTCAACATTTACAGCCGGGCCGGACAGAATTACGGCCTGCAGCTCTTTATTGGCAGCAGCGCGGCGCTCTGGGAGCCCGGCAAGGGCAGGGTGCTGGTGCTGGCTGACCCCCAGGGCACTCCGCGGGCCACGTACCGGGTTCCCTAAAAGGAAGCGCATGTCACAGGCATTTTACCGAAAATACCGTCCCCATTTGTGGGAAGAAGTCGTCGGACAGGAGCACATCATTCAGACCCTGCGCAACGCCGTGGCGGCCGATCGGGTGGCGCATGCCTACCTCTTCGCCGGGCCGCGCGGCACTGGCAAGACCACCTCGGCGCGCTTGCTGGCCAAGGCAGTCAACTGCCTTGAAGATGATCCTGCCAAACGCCCCTGCGACCAGTGCGCGCACTGCAAGGCGGTGAATGAAGGCCGTTTCATGGACCTGATCGAGATCGATGCGGCCTCCAACACCAGCGTGGACGATGTGCGCGATTTGCGCGACAAGATCAATTTTTCTCCCAGCCAGGGCAAGTTCAAAGTCTATATTATCGACGAAGTGCACATGCTTTCCACGGCCGCCTTCAACGCCCTGTTGAAGACCCTGGAAGAGCCGCCGCCGCATGCCATTTTTATTCTGGCCACCACCGAGGTGCATAAAATTCCGGCCACGGTGCTTTCGCGCTGCCAGCGCCACGAATTCCGGCGCGTTTCGGTGCCCGAACTGGCGCGCCTGCTGGGCAACATTGTGACCCAGGAGAAGCTGACCGTGGATGCCGAAGCCCTGACCCTGATTGCCCGCCAGGCCACGGGCGGGGTACGCGATGCCGTTTCCCTGCTCGATCAGCTGGCCTCCATTGGCAAGCCGGTGGACCTGGCCCTGGCGCAGACCGTGCTGGGCACGGCCACCAGTCAGGCTGTGGTGGCCCTGGTGGATGCCATTTTGAAGAAAGATTCTGCGGCCGGGCTCAACCTCATCCAGCAGACGCTGGACGCAGGGGCTGACCCGCGCCAGTTTGCCCGCCAGGTGGTGGATTACCTGCGCAGCCTGATGCTTTTCCTGCTGGGCAACGCTGCCCAGGTGGATGCCACCCAGGATATGCGCGCCCAGATGGCCGCCCATGCCCGCGCCTTCAAAACCGCGGAGCTGGTGCGCTGCCTGCGCGCCTTTAACCAGGCCACCAGCGACCCGCGCGGTGCATGGCAGCCCGGCCTGGCGCTGGAACTGGCTTTTGCCGATTGCCTTGAGGCCCCCCAGGCTGCCCAGCCGGTGGTGACGGTGGTGCAGCAGGCGGCCCAGCCGGCTGCGGCAGCCCCGGCGGCTGCGCCGCAGCCCTCCCAACCCCGCCCAGCCGACGCCCCGGCGGCCCAGCCTGCCCCGGCTGCACCGGCTGGCGACCTGGCCAACACCGGCCTGCAGGCGGTGATGCAAAACTGGGTGAAGATCCGCCTGGCGGTGAAGAAGCACAACGGGCGCACCGAGGCGCTGCTCAATTCGGGCAAGCCGGTGGGCGTGAAGGACGGCGCTTTGATTCTGGGCTTTGCCAGCGAGGTGCTGAAATCGAAGATGGAAAGCGATGAGAACATTCAAATCACCCGGCTGGCCATTCAGCAGGTGCTGGGCGTGACCCTGCAAATTCGCTGCGTGGTTTCGGCGGGAAAGGCGGCCAACCTGCCCGCGGATATGGAAGTGGATGCCGGCGGCATGGTGGATACGGCGCTGCGCGACCTGGGCGCCGAGGTGGTGCAGGCCAAGAAGATCAATTCGTAAGGGCCTGCCCTTGCAGAGAACCGGCTTATGGTTTTTCAGGCAGCAGTGCTGCCCTTGAAACGTTGAATCAGGAAAAGTACGTTGACATTAGCACGTTAAGAAACCCACCCCCCGGCCCCCGCCTGCGGGCGGGGGAGAAAGATAATGGATGTTTTTTGCTCTGCAAGGCGGAGCAAAAAACATGTGCGGTCCATTGTTGGGCGTGAAGTGTCCTCATCGGAGGGCGCAGGCAGCGCGGCTTCGGAAATGGCCTTTTCAGGCGGCAGTTCTGCGCCTGAGGAGATACAGGTATTGAAACAGATGATTTATTGAAAGAAGGAGAAAAAACATGGCAAAAGGTTTTAATCGCCCAATGGGCGCCGGTGGCGGCGGCGGCATGATGGGCCAGTTGAAGAAAATGCAGGAACAGTTGATGCAGGCCCAGGAACAGCTGGCCCTTGAAACTGTCACGGCAACGGTGGGCGGCGGCGCGGTCAAAGTGACCATGACCGGCGACCAGAAATGCAAGTCCATTGTGATTGACCCCGAACTGCTGAAGGATGTTGATGCTGAAATGCTGCAGGATATGCTGCTGAGCGCGGTGAACATGGCGCTCGATCAGTCGCGCGACATGGCGGCGGACCGCATGGGCCCGCTGGCGGGCGGCCTGGGCAATATGGGCCTCGGTTTCTAAGATGCCCGGACTGGCTGAACCGGTTCAGAACCTGGTGAACGCGCTGGAACGCCTGCCGGGAGTGGGCCCTAAAACGGCCTCGCGGCTGGCGTTCTATTTGCTGCAGGCGCCGGAAGATGTTTCGCTGCGCCTGGCCGAGGCGCTGGTGAATTTGAAGCGCAGCACGGCTTTTTGCCCGCAGTGCTTCAACATCATGCTGGTGGGGCAGCCGATGTGCGACCTGTGCGCCGCGACGCAGCGCGATGAGACCAGCCTTTGCGTGGTGGAAGAACCGCTGGATATCCTGGTGATTGAGCGCACCGGGGCTTTCCGCGGGCGTTACCATGTGCTGCACGGCGTGCTTTCACCCATTGAGGGCGTGGGCCCGGATGATTTGAAAATCCGTCCGCTGCTTGAGCGGGTGCGCGGGGGGCAATTTAAGGAAGTGATCCTGGCGACCAACCCCAGCATGGAAGGCGACGCCACGGCCCTTTACCTGCGCCAGCAGATGGCCGGATTGAACCTGCGCATCACGCGCCTGGCGCGCGGCCTGCCCGTGGGCAGCGACCTGGAATATGCCGATCAGAACACCCTGCTGCGCGCCCTGGCGGGCCGCCAGGACCTGCTCTAAACCGGAATGGACAGCGCCTGGGTCAAATTTAGAAGGCTGGGCTGGCACCAGCGCTGGCTGCTGCTGGAGGCGGCGCTGACCCTGACCGCTGCCCGCCTGGCCTTGCTGCTGCCGTTCCGCTGGCTGGCGGGCACCCTGGGTCGCCGAGGCGGCGAAACCCCGCCCGAACTGCCCCAGGCGCAGCTCGATGAAGCCAGGCTGGTGGGCTGGGCGGTGCGCGCCGCCGCAAAACGCACCCCCTGGAAAAGCGCCTGCCTGGCTCAGGCACTGACGGCGCGCTGGATGCTGAAACGCCGCGCCATTCCGGCCACTTTTTATCTCGGCGTGAATCGCAAGAATCAAAACATAGCTGCCCATGCCTGGCTGCGCAGCGGCCCGGCCATTCTCACCGGTGCGGAAGGCCGCCAGGATTACACGGTGCTTTCCACCTTTGGGGATGATTGATCTTTCCCCTTGCAAGCTGAAAATCCCCGTATCATAAAGACCCCATTGGAAGGAGTTGCCTGTGTCACCTGTGCTGTTAATGGACCTGGATGAAACCCTGCTGGATAATCGCATGGAATCTTTTTTACCGGCTTATTTGCAGGCACTTTCGGCCCACCTGGCGGCTCACACCGAGCCCAAACGCATGGTCAAAACCCTGCTGGCTGGCACGGAGGCCATGGCGCGCAACCTGCGCCCTGACCGCACCCTTCAGGAGACCTTTGACGCCGTATTTTTCCCGGTGCTGGGCCTGGAAAGGCAAGCCGTTCAGCCGGTGATTGACGCATTTTATGTTGACGAATTCCCCAAACTCTGCCAGGTGACCCGCCCCATTGCGGGAGCGGTGGAACTGGTGAACGCGGCCCTGGAACGCGGCTGGCAGGTGGTGATTGCCACCAACCCGCTCTTTCCAGAAATGGCCATTCTGCACCGCCTGGATTGGGCCGGCCTGACCCCCGCGCTGGATAAATTGGCGCTGGTATCATCCTATCAGGCCTTTCACTATGCCAAACCCCACCCTGAGTTCGTGATGGAATGCCTGGCGCGCCTGGGCTGGCCTGAGGGACCGGTGGTGATGGTGGGCAATGACCTGGAAAATGACATTGCCTGCGCTGCCCAGGCCGGCCTGGCCTCGTTCTGGATCACCCCGGATGGCGGTGGCAGCCCGGCAGGGGCTGCCGCCACAGGGCATGGCGCGCTGAAGGATCTGCTCCCCTGGCTGGACGCGGCGGATGCGAAAACCCTGGAGCCTGATTTTTCATCTCAAAGGGCTCTGCTGGCTGCCCTGCGGGCGGGTCCGGCCGGACTCACCAGCCTGGCTGGCCGCGATTTGCAAAAGCGCCCCGCGCCAGGAGAATGGAACGCCACCGAAACCCTCTGCCACCTGCGTGATGTGGAAGCGGAGGTCTTTTTGCCGCGCCTGCGGCGCGCCCTGCGCGAAGATGCCCCCGTGTTGGCCGGGCTCGATTCAAAGAACTGGCCGGAGGAGCGCGCCTATGCAGCCCAAGATCCGTGGGCGGTGCAGCAGGCTTTCACGGCTGCGCGCATGGAACTGCTGGCTGAACTGGACAGCCTGCCCGAGGACGCCTGGAAGCGTACCATGGTGCACCCAAGCGGCAGCCAGCTGACGGTGCTGGAGCTGGTGGGGCGTATTGCCGCCCATGACCGCAACCATGCCCGGCAGGCGCTGGCCGCGGTTTGTTCCTGAAAAACGCCCGCTTGCCCAAAATGTACTGCCTCCGACCGGGTTACCGGTCGGAGGCAGCACATTATTCTGGAAGGTCTGAAGGCGCAGCTGGCTTATCTCCCACAACCATACAACAAGCAGAGAATCAAGCCGTTTCAACGCAGTTGCGGCCGTTATTTTTGGCTGTGTAAAGCGCAGCATCAGCGCGCTGCAGCATCGTATCCATGCTGGCGTCTGAGTGCGGATCAAACTGCGCCACCCCCAGACTGACGGTGATGTGAATATCCTGATCTTCAAACTGGAAATGACGCATTTCCACCAACGCCCGCAGGCGTTCTGCAGTCTGTACGGCCAGTTTCAGCGAGGTGGACGGCATGGCGACCACAAATTCTTCGCCGCCGTAGCGCCCCACCATATCCACGCTGCGCAGGCCGGAACGCACCAGGGCTGCCAGGTCTTTCAGTACACAGTCGCCAGCCAGGTGTCCAAAGCGGTCATTCACCTGTTTGAAATGGTCAATATCGAGCATGATGACTGACAGGGGATGGTGATAACGCAGGGAAAATTGAATCTCATGTTCCAGCAGACCGAAGAAATGACGGCGCGATGACAGGCTGGTGAGGCTGTCGCGCTGGGCCAGTGCTTGCATTTCGCGGAACAGGCGGGCTTTTTCAAGGGCAGCCGAAATGCGCCGGCCAACCGCCACCAGCATCAAAATATCACCCTGGCTGAACCCGTCAATGCCGCCGGCCAGCAGCGCCAGCACGCCAAAGGCTTCAGGCCCGGCCTGCAGCGGGATAAACCCCAATGCCGGCGGATTCAAGTATTCATGAGCTTCATTTTCAAGCAGTAAATTTCCCTTTTCATCTGTGAGCATGATCACATCGCCCCGGAGGGCTTCGTTGGCCATTTTTTGCAGCAGTGCCGCGCCCGGCCCCTGCATCAGGTCAAAGGGGTGGCTGGCCCCGCACACCAGGTTCTCATCCTGCGATAGAAAAATGGCGCAGCCTGAGCCTTGCAGCACTTCGTTGGCTTCGCGAACCACTTCCGCCAGAATGGCATTCATTTCCATGGTGCTGTTCAGCGTGTAAGAAAGCTCGTTCAGACGCTCCATCCGCTGCAGGTTTTTACTCAGTTCGGCGTTGGCATTATCTGTGTTGCGTTTGGCCTGCAGCAGGGCGTGTTCGGTCTGCTTGCGCCCGCTGATATCCTGAGCCAGGACCAGCACCCGGTCTTTGTGCAGGGGCGAAATGGTGATGCTGAGCCAGATTTCCTTGCCGTTGATGGCGACGGGAAATTCCATTTCCACAGAGATATGCTCATTCATCACCTGCCGCACCTGCACCAGAAGATCTTCGGCCAGGGGGGCGGGGAACAATTCATGCAGGTGGAGGTTGAGCAGTTTTTGCGGCGCAATCTGAAATTCTGCCAGGCGGGTCAGCGGAACTTCGAGAATTTGGCCCTGCCGGTCAATCACACAGACCAGGCGGTCCATGGCAGCAAACAACGAGCGCAGTTCTGTTTCGGAGCGTTTCAGGGGAGTGATGTCGCTGATCAGCAGCAGGCTGCCGATAAAGCCGTTGTGACGGTCATACAGCGGTGAAAGATTGCAAAGAAAAACCCGTTCATTGATCTGGGTTTCACATTGAGAGGCCTGCTGCCCGGATTTCTGGCAAAATTCAATCATATCGGGGAACTGTGCCAGCGCGCGGTTCAATGGCTGGCCCACCCAGTCATTTTGCGGATCCAGCTGCAGCACCCGGAGGGCGGCCGGGTTGGCGTCGGCTATGACCAGATGCGTGTCAAACACCAGGATGCCGTCTTTCAGGTTTTCCACCAGCGCGTCGCGGGCAATGGGAGTGAGGGAAATCAGGTGATAACGGAACAGCGCCCAGCTGAACAGCAGGCCGATGAGGGTGAAGGTGAAAGGAGCAAAATCAATCTGCGGCAGGGGCGAACTGCCAGTGAGGTAGAGAAAAATTTCCGTCAGCATCAGCAAAAGGCCGATGAGAATAACGCTAATTTGCATGCGGTACAGGCGGGCAGAGTGCCAGAATTTGCCCATCAGGATAATCATGCTGAGAATGAGGCAGAAATAGATGTTAAAAGCACTGACCCAGTAAAACGGGCCGCGGCCCAGGCTCAAAACAGGAAAAGGCCCTGAAGTGTCCACGCTGGTGTAAGTGTAATAAAGATGATGCCAGTCGTTGGTATATAGGGCTGTGATGATGACCAGGGGGAGGATAAAAAAGATCAGCAGGCGGCGGCCCAGCCAGGCTTTGTGTCCGGCGTAGCGCAGAGCAAACCAGATCCACAAGGCCGGCAGGGGCGCAATGGCCAGGTATTCCACCCGGGTCCAGAAGAGCATATCTGGCAGGGTGCGGCTCGAAAGCTCCATCATATATCCCAGGGTGTAAATGAGCATGGCCAGCATCAGGCGGAAAAATTCCAGGCCGCCGATCATATTGCGCCGCCGCCAGGAAAAAACGCTCAGCGCCCCCAGGATCAGGGCCGGGAAGAGCAGCAGAAGGGCAAAAGGGTTTATTTGCATTGGGGTCTGCGGATTAAAAGACTTCAATGCGCGGTTCAACCACCAGGGTGGCCTTGATGGAATTGGCGATCAGGCTGAATTTGTGGGCGGCCTGGAGGGCGCGCTGGGTGTGCTCGACCACCACATCATGTGTTTCGCCGCCAGCGGCCACCCGGATGGTGGGAAAGAGGTGGATCTCGCTGAACCATTCCACCCGTTCAAGATCTTCCTGCACGATGGCTTCTGCCTGGCATTCATATAAAATCAGGCGCAAATGCAGCCGGTTGGCGGCCCAAAGAAAGGCGCTGAGGAACGAGGTGTTCACCGCCGCCATAAACGCATCTTCTGAAGAAAGCAAAGAGGCCTGCTGGGAATCAAAATTCACTTCCACGCCGCTGCCGGTCACCAGGCGGGCGCGCTGTTCTCCCTTCCAGCGGATATGATTGGAAAAATTACCCATTTTCCTCTCCATCCCTTCAGGATTGATGCCAGGCGGCGGCGGAAAACCCCGACGTCAGACGGTATTGTGTTCTGTAACGGTCGCCAGTTCTGTCAGGCGGTTGAGAACATGCTGCGTTTCCTGGCGTTCCTCTGCGGTCATATGATCGTTCAGAACCTGAAGCCATTCCTCTAGTTTTGAGATGATATTTTCCACAATTTCGCGGCCGACTGGAGTGAGATTGACCAGCCGCACGCGGTGGTCAACCGGCGAAACATCCCGCGTCACCCAGCCAATCTGGACCATGCGCTCCACCATCTGGCTGGCGCCAGCCGGGGATATTTGCAGCATGTCTGTAAAATCCATGATTTCGTGTTCACCATTGTAATAGAGGTGCATCAGGACATTCAATTGCAGCATGGATAACCCGGATGAACGGGCTGCACGGCTGACATTATGCATGGAGATTCGTAGAAAAGTCGTGGTCCAATTCAGAAGTGATTTTGAACATGATTGATCTGTCATAATTTTCCTCCACTTATAGTATATACCATGAATGCTTGCAGATCCAAAAGAAATGATCAATAAAATATATAACGGCCCAATCTGTCAGGTAAACACTGCTGGCGGGGCAGTTTGACAATGCCGCATTTCAACCTGTCCTGCTAAATCTGCTTAATGAGGACCCATTTCCGTAAAGGGTGACAGGTGAACAACCGCCTGTCCCAGGGAAAGCACGGGGGCAGCGAAAGGCGTTTCTTGGGAGCGTTCCGGCATCATTGGCAAAAATCGTGTAAAATAAAGGCAGGGAATTATTCATTTTTCTGTTCCATTCCCCTGAGAGGAGGTTTCTCGATGGAGCAAAAGCGTTTTTGGGTGGGCCTGGGCCTTTCAGCCCTGGCTCTGAGCGCTGTCATCCGCTGGAAGCGCCAGCAGCGCGCCCGCCGTTGGGATCTGGCTGTGCGTTCGGCGCCGCGCCGGGTGGCCCTGGTGACCGGCGCTTCCAGCGGTATTGGCGAGGCTTATGCCCTGCGGCTCGCCCACATGGGTTATGACCTGATTCTGGTGGCGCGCCGGCTGGAAAAACTGCATGCCCTGGCCGAACACTGCCGCCGCGGCTACGGCATTCAGGTGCGCATTCTTACGGCAGATCTTTCCACCCCTGAGGGCATTGAAGCCGTGGAAAAAACGATCAATGAAAGCGTGCGGGTGGATTTTTTGGTGAACAATGCCGGCTATAATTTGCCAGGCACCCTGCTGCACCTGAGTGTGCCGGAAATCACCGCCATGATCACCTGTCACGATGAGGCCAGCGTGCGCCTGAGCCGCGCCGTTTTACCGGGCATGATTGCCCGCGGCCACGGCGCCATCATCAATTTATCATCCATTTCAGCGTTCCTGCCCAAGGGCGGCGATGCCACCTACTGCGCCACCAAGGGATATCTGAAAATCTTCTCCGAGTCGCTGGCCCAGGAACTGGCCGGCACCGGAGTGAGTGTGCAGGCGCTTTGCCCCGGCCTGACCCACACCGGTTTCCATGACATTCCTTTCTACAAGGAAAGCGGCATCATGGAGCGCCTGCCGGCGGTGGTGTGGATGGAACCGGATGAGGTGGTGGAAGCTTCGCTGCACGCCCTGGCCGTGGGGGATGTGGTCTGCGTGCCCGGCATTATCAACAAGGCCATGGCTCTGATCGGCCAGGCTGGCCTCAGCAGCGCCATGTTCAGGGCGCTGAATGCCCTGTCGGGCAGCAAACCGATCCTGTAAAGACGATGACCGCATCATCCGGCCCCGCAAGCAACTTTGCGGGGCCGGATGCATTTTACGGGATCTGGTCAAAGCGCCGGGCAAAGGGGCTGCCTGTGCGCCAGAAAACCGGAATATGCTCCAGCGGCGCAGGGCATTGAATGGTTTGCCCGCCTGAAAAGACCGCCCCCGTCCAGGCATCCATCCAATCAGCTCCGGCTGGCAGGTACACCGCGCGTGAGCGCTGCCCTTCAGCCGTGATGGGCGCGGCCAGCAGGTCAGGCCCGAGCAGGAAGGCATCTTCCACCGTCCAGGCAGCCGGGTCGCCCGGGAAGGCCATCCACAGCGGGCGCATGGGCGGCAGGCCGGTTTCGTGGGCGGCCTGGTTGAGTGTATCCAGGTAGGGGCGCAGTCCCTGGCGCAGATGCAGCAGGTGGCTGAGGATGGGCGTGGCGGTCTCGCCGAACGACCAGACCTCGTTGGGCGCGCCGCTGATGCCCGCCCCGGGAATGCTGAGGTCCTGCGGCTCGCGCAGGCCGTGGACGCGGAACACCGGGCAGAACACCCCGTACTGGAACCAGCGCACAATCAGCTCGCGGAAGGTGTCGCTGCGCGTGTCGCCAAAGAGGAAGCCGCCGATGTCGGTGGTCCACCAGGGGATGCCGCTGGCAGACATGCTGAGGCCGGCGCGCACCGAGCGCGAGAGAAAATCGAAGGTGGAGGGGATGTCGCCGGACCAGATGACGGCGCCCGTGCGCTGGCTGCCGGCCCAGGCTGAACGCGAAAGGGTGACCGATGCCGGATCGCCCTCATAGAAGCCCTGCTGGTGCAGCAGAGGATAGATGCAGCCCACCTCGAGGGCGCTGCCCAGGTGGTAGCGCAGGTTATCGTGGGTGACCGGGGTGATTTCGGGTTCATCGGCGTCGAGCCAGTACCCGCGCACCCCCAGGTCGTGGTAGCCTGCTTTGATCTTTTCCCACAGGTAACGTCGCGCTTCGGGGTTGGTGGCATCGTAATAATGCAGATAGGTGGGGCCGTCAGGGTAGCGGTCGGTCAGCGAATGGAACACGTTGATATTGCGGTCAGCACGCACCAGCAGGCCGCGCTGGTTCATCTCGGCAAAGTTTTCCGAGAGGGGGTTGACCGCCCCCCACACCGAAACCATCACTTCCACCCCATCTGGCGCAGTTCGCGCACCATGCCGGCCGGGTCGGGCCACTGCTGAGGGTCAAATTTCCAGTCGCCCATCATCGTCCAATGGAAATAATCAATCACCAGAACGCTCAGGGGCAGGCCGCGTTTTTGATATTCGCGGGCCACCGCCAGCACCTCGGCCTGATCGCGGTAGCGCAGCTTCGATTGCCAGAAACCCAGCGCCCAGCCGGGCAGCAGGGGCGGGCGGCCGGTGGTCAGGGTGTAGGCGGAGAGAATTTCAGCCGGTGTGCCAGCGGTGAGATAATAATCCACCTGGCGGCTGCCCTCTGAAATCCAGCGGGTGGCATTTTCGGCCAATTCCACCCGCCCCAGGGAGGGGTTGTTCCACAAAAAGCCGTAGCCGCGGCTGGACATGACGAAGGGAATGGCAATTTCGGTGTTGGTTTGCTGCAGGCGGATGACGCAGCCTTTCTGGTTCAGGCGGCCGTGATGGTGCTGGCCCAGGCCAAAGAAGGCTTCGCCCGGCTGGGCGGAAAAACTGGCCTCAATCTGGTAAAGGTCAGAGCCCGGGCGAGCGGTGAAGGCGCGCGCCGGGTAAGACCAGAAATAGCGTTCGGGTTCTTCCAGCAGCAGGGCGCCGCTCTGGGCATTGAAAAAGCGCAGGCGGCCGGCGGCTGAAAGTTCCACCCGCACCCGTCCGTTGGTGAGAACAGCCCCCTCCCGGTCCACTTCCCAGCGGGGATCGGCACCCGGCGGCTCGCAGAGCAGCGCCCCGGGCCGCTCAACCACATCGGCCTGCTGGGTGGCGCGCACCCGCACCCCATCCTTGCCCCACGGCTCGATCAACAGGGTTTCATAACCGCTGCGCAGCAGCAGGTGGTTGCCTTTACGTTGAAAAGGGAGCATGTTTAAACCTCCAGATCAGAATAATGTGAGTGTAGCGATTTTGACGGAGATTGTCAAATCAACAAAGCAGGCTGCCAGTGTGTGACAGTCTGCTTTGGGGGTCAACCTGGCCAGGTCAGGGCGTGCCGGTCAGGTTTTTCAAAACTTCCGGCAGAAATACTTTGGGCGGGGGGTAATAGGCCACCCGCACGCCGCAAATCCTCAGATTCATCACTGGATGTTGCGGCCAGGCCAGCACGGTATAGGCATTATCGCCATTCTGGACCGTGGCGGTGATTTCTGGGCTGATGTTGTACCCAAAGCCTACACTGGCGCTGGCCGATTCGACGTAGGTCAGGTCAATGGCCGCCAGTGTGGGTTCGTAGGTGGTGATGGATGCGAAAATGGATGCCGTGGCCACGTTATCAAAATAATAAACGCGCAGAAATTTGATGACGGAACCCTCAGGCAGGTGCAGTTCATCATTCAGCACCGTGGTTTCGCTGGTCGCATCCAGATAGGCGCAGCCGGCTGAGAGGTATACTTTTTTCGCGCTTTCCTGGCGCGGCTGCAGGGTGGCGCCGGAAATCATCACGTAGGATAAACCGCGCCGGTCGTCAGGCGCGCCGCCGCCCCCGGAAGGATCGGGGGATGGCTGCGCCAGAGCCGGGACGGCCAGCAGGGCCAGCAAAACCAGAGACAGGGCAGGCGCCAGAAGGCGGTGGATGAGGCTTTTTTTCATGAATGATCTTTCTATCTGAATGCGCTGCTAGGGCCGGGGAGGAAGATAGGCCACCCGCATGCCGCAAAACTTAATTTTGACTCCGCTCGCGCCAGCCCGGACGATTAATGCGTACGCATAAGCGGAATTGTCCACCGTCAGGGTGACCTCCGGACTGTCCATATAGCCCAGGCCGCCGGTTGCGGTTACGCCTGTTGCCAGGTAAATATAATCATACACATTCAACCCTGGCTGGTAGTAGGTTAAATAGCCCATGAGCTGCGCGTTCGGATCATTATCGTAGAAATAGAGGCGCAGATATTTGATGGTGGCGCCATCGGGAAGCTGCAGCGGGGTGTTAAAAACTTGATCGGTGGCCGTGCTGATGGCATAACTGCAGCCGCTTCCAGCGTAGACAAGGGTGGATAGATTGTCCCGGCCGCGCAGGGTGGTGCCGGAAACGGTGTAATATGAATAGGGTGAGACCAGCGCGGGATCTTCAAGAGGCGGGTTTTCATCAGGGGCCGGTTTTCTTTCAGGCTCGGAAGGAAGCGGAACCAGGCTGCCCTCAGAAGATGCCGGGGAAGCCTCTGCGGCTGGTTGAGGTTCCTGAAGGTAAAATACTGAGGCGCCAGTAATGTGAGCCGGATTGGCGCCTTCTTCGCTGGGGGGTGACATGGTTTCGGCAGAGGCCGGGACCGATGCCAGCAGCATGATCAGACCCAGAATCAGACCGGTGTTTATGAGGACCGGAATAAGCTTGCGCATGATATGTCTCCTATGTACGGTTCGTGGATGTTATATAGATTGTAGGTCTGAAATGCAGATTTTACAACAGGGCCAAACTATTGCCAAATTGCGCCATTGCCGTTATACTGGGCGCATGATGAATTTTCCGATTTCTCTGGTGATTAACATGAGCGTCTGCGGGCGGGGTGTCTATTCGCGCGCCTGCAGCTTGCCGGTTTAAATCCGGCTGGAATTCTCTTTCAAAGCCTTGCCGCGGCGCGTTCAGCCCGCGGTTTTTTTATTTTCAGGAGCAAGTATGAAATCTTTTGGTACAACAGGCAAAAACGCTTTTAATATTCTCTGGGCCGGGCAGGCTGTTTCCCTGCTGGGCACCGGCCTCACCCGCTTTGCTGTGATGATCTGGGCTTACCAGGTTGAAGGCTCGGCCACCGCCCTGGCCCTGCTGGGCTTTTTTGCCTGCATCACCTTTGTGGTGGTCAGTCCGTTCGCGGGGGTGCTGGTGGACCGCTGGGACCGCCGCAAAGTGATGTTTCTGGCAGACCTGGGCGCCGGAGTCATGACGGGGATGCTGCTGCTGCTCAATTTGAGCGACCGGCTTGAATTGTGGCACCTCTACCTGGCCGAAGGGCTGGCCGGAGCCTTTGAGGCTTTTCAGGAACCGGCCTTCTCGGCTGCCATCAGTTTGCTGGTGCCCAAAGAAGAATACACCCGTTCCAACGGCCTGCTGGGGCTGGGAAAATCGGCAGCGCGCGTGCTGGCACCGGCTTTTTCGGGGCTGCTGATGCAGGCGGGCGGGTTGAACAGCGTGATGACGGTGGACATGATGACCATGGGCCTGGCTCTGGGCGGCCTGGCGCTGGTGCGCATTCCGGCTCCGCAGCGCACTCAGACCGGCCAGCAGGCACAGGGAAACTTCTGGCACGAACTGCGCTTCGGCTTTGGTTACATCTTTAACCGGCCTGGCTTGCGCGGCATCTTGATCACCTATTTCAACATCAACCTGTTCGGCACGCTGACTTATTTTGCCGTGCTTTCGCCTATGATTCTGGCGCGCACCGGCGGCGATGAGGTGACGCTGGGTGTGGTGCGCACGGTGATGGGGCTGGGTGGAATCTGCGGCGGCCTGTTCATCAGCCTGAGGCGCGCCCCCTGGCGAAAAACCCGCATTTTCCTGTGGAGCACCCTGCTGTCTTTTCTGATCTGCGACTTCATGACCGCAGTCAGCCGCTCGGTTTGGGGCTGGTCGCTGGCGGGGTTTGTCTCCGAATTGACCATCCCCTTCATTGTCAGCCCCTACTATGCGCTGTGGCAGGAACAGGTGCCGCCGGATGTGCAGGGGCGGGTGTTTTCGACCCGCGAAATGGTGCAGATCAGCTCACAGCCGGCCGGTTATTTGCTGGGCGGGCTGCTGGCTGACCGGCTCTTTGAGCCGCTGTTCCAGGGACCGGGAATGCTGACCTGGCTGATTGGCTCAGGGCCAGGCGCCGGCATGGCCGCCATGTTCCTGCTGACCAGCCTGCTGGGTGGGTTGACCGGCCTGACCGGGCTGCTTTCGCCTGCCATCCGCCGGCTGGATGCGCCAGCCCAGGAAAGCCCTCTCCCTGCGCTGCCTGAAGAAGCCGGTCAGGCCGTGGTGTTTTCAGATGAGAGGGTGAAATAGAAAGTGGCGCCCTTTTCGGGTACCGCTTCCACCCAGATGCGGCCGTGGTGCCGCGTGATGATGCGGTTCACCACGGCCAGGCCAATGCCAGTGCCTTCAAATTGATCAGGTGTGTGCAGGCGCTGAAAAGAATGAAAGAGCTTGGCCGCGTAGGCCATCTCAAAACCGGCGCCGTCGTCGCGCACAAAATAGACCGGCTGCCCTTCCTGTGAGCGAAGCTGCCCCACTTCAATGCGCGCGGTGGGGTGGCGAGCGGTGAATTTCCAGGCGTTTTCGAGCAGGTTGGCGGCCACATTGCGCATCAGCACCGGATCCGCCATCATGGTCATCTCAGGCTGGATGATCCATTCCGTTTTTCGTTCCGGCGCGCTGGCCTGGATATCGGCGGCCAGTTCACGGCACATGACGCTGAAATCAACCGGCTGCAGGTGAATTTCACTTTGCGAAATGCGCGCCAGGTTCAGCAGGCCGTCAATTAAATCTGCCATATGGGTGCTGGCGTTTTGAATGCGCTGCAGATAATTTTTGCCTTCGGCGTCGAGTGAGCCGGCGTAGTCTTCCATTAAAATGCGGCTGAAACCGCTCATGCTGCGCAGAGGGGCGCGTAAATCGTGGGAGATGGAATAGGAAAAAGACTCCAACTCGCGCAGGGCCGCTTGCAGTTCAGCCGTACGCTCGGTCACCCGCTGCTCCAGGCTGGCATTCAACTGCTGGATGGCCTCCTGCGCCTGCAGGTGGGGGGTGATATCACGGATGGAACACAGCAGCATGCGCCGGTGATTCATTTCAAGGAAACGGGCGTTGATTTCCACCGGAAAGACCGTGCCGTCTTTTTTGCGGTGGTAACGCACGGGAATATTGACCAGGCCGTCGCGGGTTTCAATTTGATGCTGGGTGTCTTCGGGCTCGGCAGATAGATCCATGGCCGTGCGGCAAAGCAGCTCTTCGCGTGTGTAACCGTAAAGATCCACCATGCGCTGGTTAACCTCCACATTTTTGGAAGTGGCCACATCAATGAGCACAATGGCATCGGAAGCGATGTCAAAGAACATCTGGAAGCGCTGTTCGCTTTCGCGCAGCGCCTGTTCCGCGTTGCGGCGCTCGGTGATATCGGTGAACACGGAAAAAGAGGCGGGCTGGCCCATAAATTCGATGATGTTGGCAGAAATCATGGCCCAGCGCTGTTCGCCCCGGGTGTTTTTGAGCGCCGCTTCAAACTCGGTCACCCGGCCTTCCTGCTTCAAGGTGGCGCTGAAGCGGGCGCGGTCTTCCTTGTTGTCCCAGTAATCCACGGCCGCCACGTTGACTGCCTGTTCGGCGGGCACGCCGAAGAAAATGGCGGCACGCTCATTGATAAAAAGCACCCTGCCATCCAACAGGGAGGTGACCACCACAGGAAACTCGGCGTTATCCACCAGCAGGCGGTAGCGTTCTTCGCTTTCGCGCAGTGCCTGTTCGGTTTTCACCCGCCCGGTGATATCGCGAATGGAAGCCAGCAGGGTGCGGCGGCCGTTGAGCATTAAATAGCGGGCGTTGATTTCCACCGGAAACACCGTGCCGTCTTTTTTACGGTGGTAGCGCAGGGGAACGTGCACCAGGCCGTCGCGGCTGCGCACCTGTTGTTCCGTCATTTCCGGTTCAGCGGAAAGATCCGTCACCCTTAGTTTCAAAATTTCGTCACGCGTATAGCCGTATACATCCACCATGCGCTGGTTGATATCCAGGTATTGGAGGGTATCGACGTCCACCAGCATGATGGGGTCAGACTCGAGTTCAAACAGCAGACGGAAACGCTGTTCGCTCTCGCGCAGGGCCAATTCGGTCTGGCGCCGCTCGGTGATATCGTTGAAAACAGTGAAAATGGCCTGCTGGCCCTGGTAGTCAATCAGGTTGGCTGAAAGAATGGTCCAGCGGGAAGCGCCGCCCGCATTCATGATTTCCACCTCGTAATTGATCACCTGCCCATTTTGCATCAGCCGGGTCAAAAAATCTGCGCGGGCTGCCTGGTTTACCCAGGAACCAGCGGCGCTTTTCCCAATGATTTCCTCCACAGGCAGACCAATAAAATCGGCAGCACATTTATTGATGAAAAGGACAATACCTTCGTCTTTCGATGAGACCACAATGGGGAAAACAGCATTGTTGATCAGCAGACGGTAGCGTTCTTCGCTCTCGCGCAGGGCCATTTCAACCAGGCGGCGATCACTGATATCATTAAAAAAGGTGACAATGGCCTGCTGACCATTGAATTCAATCATCGTGGCCGAGAAGAGCGCCCACCGCGGCACGCCATCAACCCCAAAGATTTCCGCTTCATAATTGGTGACCTGCCGGTCTTTTAGCAGGCGGGCCTGGAAGGCGGTGCGGTCATCTGGATTGACCCAGTGCGGGGTAAGAATCCTGCCAACCAGTTCCTCAACAGGCATCTTCCAAAATTCGGCCGCGCATTGGTTGGCGAACAGAGCCTTGCCATCAACCAGTGATGTCACCACCACCGGAAATGCGGCATGGTTGATCAGCAGACGGTAGCGCTCTTCGCTTTCGCGCAGTCTCTTTTCAGCCTGCTTGCGTTGGGTGATATCCTGAACCAGCGAGATAAAATAGAGCGGCATTCCTTGCGCATCAGGCATGGCCATTGCGGTGATATGCACATCCACCAGCGAGCCATTCTTGTGGCAGTACTGCTTTTCCAGATTATGCCCGTTCATGTCCCCCTGGATGATGCGGGTATAGACTTTCATCTCATCCACCAGGATAGCAGTCGGGGTGATCTCATTCCAGGTCATTTTGAGCAGTTCATCGCGGGTGTAGCCCACAATCTCACAGAAGCGATCGTTGACGGCCATGAAATGACCGTCAACCGCGGTGATGCAGGCGCCGACCATGGGCAGGTCAAATAAAATGCGGAAGCGCTGTTCGCTTTCCCTGAGAGCTTCATCTTCAGGCCGCAGCCGCATACTGGCACGGGCAACGGCCAGGCCGTGCGAACCATCCTCCAGATGGGCAAAGGAAAGGCTCAACGCTGCCGGAAGGGAGGATCCATCGGCGCAGAGCAGGCTGGTGTCAAAGGTGATGCCAGGGAGCGGCGTGTCTTGCGGCGGCCGGTTGAGCAGGCTGTTGAGAACTGGCAGGGCTGCCGGGTCCAGCAAATCCTCCAGCGTCATGGTCAGCAGAGTGGGGAGGGGGTAACCCAGCCGGCGCACGGCAGCCTGGGTGGCGTCTTCAATGGCGGTGGAGGGGACCTTAAATCGAAAATAGATATCACTGCTCTGGTCAAGCAGAGCGCGCCATGAGGCTGATTCCGAAAAAGTGGACTTGGGCAAGTGCCTTTCCTCCGATGATGGCGCTGAACCGCACCATATCCAGGTCATAAATAGGTGACAATTTCATTATAGCCAGATTACTGGGCCTTGTATAACAAAAAAACGTGATTTTTTAGCATGGGTGAAAAATTGTTACAAATGGAGCAGATTTTGCTGCCCGGTGCAGGTCAAATCATAGCCAGACAGACCTGCCATGGCGGCGGCGCCTTCTTTGGCCAGCCAGGCAAACAGGCTGCTGAGGGGTGTTTCGCTGGCAGCTGCGGCGAGAGCCACCAGGTCGTACTGCTCCTGCACCAGAGGAATGAAGGCCAGTTCATAGGCGGCGGCGGCGCTTTCAAGGCCCAGGCCAACATTGGCTTCGCCTTCGGCCACGGCCCGCGCCACTTCGGAATGGGTGTTCTTCTCAATCTCATACCCCTTGATTTGCTCCGTGGGCAGGTTCAGGTTTTGCAGGGTGGCATCCAGCCAGACGCGTGTGCCAGAGCCGGTCTGACGGTTGGCGAATATCATGCCTGGTCTCAGCAGGTCTGGCAGCCCCTGCGCCTTGAGCGGATTTCCAGGCAGGGTGATGAGGCCGATGTTGCGCCTGGCCAGGTGTACCTGCAGCAGGGTCTGCCCGGGAAAGATGCGCCGCAGGAAGGGGACATTATATTGACCGGTTTCAGAATCCCACAGGTGGCAGCCAGCCAGATCAGCCCGGCCGTCTGCCAGGGCCATCAGGCCGCCCAGGCTGCCGTTAAAGCTCAGGTGCAGGCTGGCGTCGGGGAGAATTTGCGGCATATGCGAGGAGAGCCAGATGACAGCCATATCGTGGCTGCCGGCGAAGCGCAGATTGTGTGATTCGATGGGCAGGGCTTCCGGCTCCTGCAAGGCGCGCCAGCGGTCGAGGGAAAGATCAAAAGCCTGCTGAATTTCGGGCAATTCATAACCGGCAGTGAGCGCTTCCAGCAGGAAGGCCTCGGCGCGGTGGACAATGCCGGCGCGGCGCAGGGGCAGACGCACCTGAGGGGTGCAGAGGTCCAGTTCAGAGGCCACATGGGTGCCGCGCCCGGCCCGGCTGATCACCAGGCCCTTGCCGGCCAATTCCTGGTAGGCGCGCTGCACGGTGCCAGGTGTGCAGTGCCATTCCTGCATCAGGGTGCGAATAGAGGGCAGCCGGTCGCCGGGCTGCAGGCGTCCCTTGAGAATTTCCTGACGGATGGTTTCGGCGATTTGTTTGTAGAGAAAGGTTTCATCCATGGGCCTGTCCTATTTAGTCGATCAGCATGATCAAATCTGTCATTTTTAACAGAAGGCCAGACATTCTTTATTTTATCAGAAACCGCACAGGATTGCTCCAGGCCGGAAGGTATGATATATTTTTGTCACACCGAACCTCTTTGGAAAAACCTGGGACCTTATGATCTCCATCAGCCTTAACCACGTCAGCCTGACCCTGGGCGCCCGAACTATTTTTTCTGATTTGCAATGGGAAATTCAACATGACCAGAAGATCGGTCTGATTGGCCCCAACGGCGCGGGAAAATCTTCGCTTTTCAAGCTCATCATGGGCCTCCTCAACCCGGAACCGGGGGGGAGCGTGGTGCGCATGCGCAATGTGACCGTCGGTTACCTGGCGCAGGAGCCGGAACTGGATCCGGGCCAGACTCTGCTGGAGGCAGCCATGAGCGGCAGCCAGCAGATGGCTGAAGTGACGGCGGAACTGGCGCGGGTGGAGGCCAGCCTGGGCGACCCCGAAGTATACGGCAGCGAAAAACGCCTCTCGCGCGCCCTGGAACGCCAGCAGGCTCTGCTGGAGCAATATCAGGCTCTGGGTGGAGACCAATACCCCCAGCGGGTGCGCGCCCTGCTGAGCGGCCTGGGGCTGGCCCCCGGCGACTTCGACAAACCCCTGGCGGTGCTGAGCGGCGGCCAGCGCAAGCTGGCCGGGCTGGCGCGGCTGATCCTGGCGGCGCCGGATGTGCTGCTGCTGGATGAACCCGATAACCACCTGGACCTGGCTGCCAAGGGCTACCTGGAGCAGTTGATCCAGGCTTACCCCGGCGCGGTGGTGATCATTTCGCATGACCGCTATCTGCTGGACGCGGTGGTGACCCAGATTGCCGAGCTGGAAGACGGCCGCCTGAGCGTGTTCGAGGGCGATTATTCCACCTTTGCTCTGGCCAAGCAGGAGCGCCTGGCGCGCCAAAACGAGCTTTACCAGGTGCAGCAGCGCCAGATTGCCCGCATTGAGGCGGCCATCAAACGCTATGCCATCTGGGCGAAGACTTATGATAACCAGAAATTCGCCAAACGCGCCCACGCCATTCAGAACCGCCTGGATAAGATGGACCGGGTGGAACGCCCCGTGCTGGAGCGGCGGCGCATGGAACTGCGCCTGAACGGCTGGCGCGGCTCGACCAAGGTGCTGGAACTGCGCGGCTTGCGCAAGGCTTACGGCCCGCGGGTGATTTTGCAGCCTACCGATTGGGTGCTGCGCCACGGCCAGCGCGTTGGGATAATTGGCAAAAACGGCGGGGGAAAATCGGTGCTGATGCGCATGCTGCTGGGGCTGGAAACACCGGACGGCGGCGAGGTGATTCTGGGACCGAGCATCACCACCGCTTACTACGCCCAGCAGCACGAAACCCTGAACCTGGATCAGACCGTGCTGGACACGGTGCGCCTGGTGGGGAATATGAGCGAGAGCAATGCGGTTTCTTTTCTCAACCGCTTTCTGTTTCCTTACCGGCAGGTGCTGCAGCGGGTGGGCGAGCTTTCGGGCGGCGAGCGCAGCCGTCTGCAGCTGGCGCTGGTGGTGCTTTCGGGGGCCAACTTCCTGCTGCTGGATGAGCCGACCAACAACCTGGATATTGCCTCGGCCGAGGTGCTGGAAGCCGCGCTGGCCGATTTTGAAGGCACGGTGCTGGTGATTTCCCACGACCGCTATTTTCTGGATCAGGTGGTGGAACGGGTGCTGCTGCTGGATGACGGCCGGCTGGTGGAATATGAAGGCGGATATTCCGATTACCTGGCCGCCGCAGCAAAGCCATAAACAAACCCGTCTCCAGACATAAAAACAGAGCGGCCCGCTGATCATCCGCGGGCCGCTCTGCTGGTTCAGGGGTTTCAGGCAGCCATCGTTTCCACTGCCTGGTTCTTTTCCTTCATCAGCCACACATAGCCATCTTCAAGGCCGGGCTGGGCGGCGGCTGCGCCGGGGTAGCTTTCAGGGTGCACCCCCACCAGGCGGTACTGCACGCCTTCGGCCAGGTGCAGCATGGACACCACGCTGAGACCGTTATCGGGGCGGCGCGGTTCGGCTGTGGTCACGGTCCAGACGTGACCGGCGGCGGCCTGGGTGAGGGCATTGGGACTGCCGCGGAAGAGGATTTGCCCGCGCGAAAGCACGGCCATATCGCGGCAGGTCTGGCCGATATCCTCAACGATGTGGGTGGAGAGCAGGATGATGCGCTCAGAGGCCAGGCTCACCAGCAGGTTGCGGAAGCGGATGCGCTCCTCAGGGTCGAGGCCGGCGGTGGGCTCGTCCACAATCAGCAGGCGCGGGTCGTTGACCAGGGCCTGGGCGATGCCGGCGCGGCGTTTCATGCCGCCGGAAAAGCCTTTCAGCTTGCGGTCGGCCTGGGCGGTGAGTCCCACCATCTCCAACACCTCTGAAACGCGGGCGCTGCGGCGGCGGGCGTCATCCATGCCTTTGAGGATGGCCATGTAATCCACAAACTGGCGCGCAGTCAGTTCGGGGTACAGGCCCAGCTCCTGGGGCAGGTAACCCAGCATGCCTTTGACGATGGCGCGGTTTTTCGCCCCGCTGATATCGTACCCGCCGACGACAACCCGGCCGGAGGTGGGGCTGGCGATGCCCGCCAGGATGCGCATGAGGGTGGTTTTACCGGCGCCGTTGGGGCCCAGCAGGCCAAACATGCCGCTGTTAATGTCCAGATCCACCCCGTCAAGGGCGTGAACAGCCTTTGCGCCGGAGCGGTAGGTTTTCTTAAGCTGGTTGATTTGAATCGAAATGGTCATGGTATTTTCTCACTTTCAGATATAGCGCTCCTGGCGGTCGAGCAGCCAGCAGGCAGCAATGAGGCAAAAGACGCCCAGGCCCACCAGACTGAGCTGGTTGACGGGCAGAAAGGGGTCTTCGGGAACGTGGATGCTGTAAAAAAGATAGACATGGCGGGCCAGCGGATGGGTGAGGAACCAGCCGCGCAGAATCACCTGGGCGATCCACACGCCGCCAACGGCCAGGGCGCCGCCTGTGGGTGCCGCCAGGACAAAAGCCAGCAGGCTGCCCAGGCCCATAAGGGCCGCGGTGGGGCAGAACCAGATGAGCTGGGTGACGATGAAATTGCCCAGACCGGAAAGGTCAACTTGCAGCCCGGCAGCCGTGCCTTGAAAGCCCAGGGCGGTGAGCAGGCTGACCAGGAAGATGGGCGCCAGGCGTTCCAGCAGCAGGCGCCAGGAGGGGCGCGGGGTGGCAAACATCAGCTCAAGGGCCGGGTCATCTAGCACGGCATAAGCCGAAAGGATGCCCGCCAGCATGGGAATGATGGCGGCCAGGTAGGCCTGGGCGGCGGTGAATGCGTTCACCGAGCCGCGCAAGATGACCAGCATGATCAGAAACAAGGCCAGGAAGGCGGCCGGAAACCAGTACTGGTCGGCGCGGCGGCTGAACACGGCATAGCGCAGGGTGACGAGAGAAGCGTTCATGCCAGCCTCTGTTTGCGGCCCAGCACGGCTGCGCCAAAGCTGAGGGCGGCGGTGATGCACAGGCCCAGCACCAGCAGGTTCAAAAAGGCCATGATGGGCGGGTAGCTGGCGGTGAAGGGCAGGTTGGGCGAAAAGAAAGCGCCCATCATGAATTCGCCGCTGGGGGTCAGCAGGGTGCCGTTGAGGGTGGGCAGGACGGCCGGGTTGAGGAAATTGCCCCAGAACCAGTAGCCGGTGAAGAGCACCTGATAGACGCGCACCGGCATGATCAGCGGGCAGACCAGCGAGAAGGCCGTCAGGAAGGCGTAGGCCGGCACATTGATGGCCAGAAAGCCGAGGAAAAAGCGCGGCACTTCATTGAACGGCAGGCCGTTGGCCAGCAAGGCGATCACCAGGATCACCCACAGGGAGAAAACCGGGGTGAGCACGGAGATCAGGCTGCCGAAATATTTGGCCAGCAGGTAGGAGATGATTCCCAGCGGCGTGCTGTTTTGCAGTTCGGTCATGTTCAGGCGCTGGTCGCGCACCAGGCGGTCGGCGATGAGAATGCCGGCGACCACCGGCAGGAGCAGGTTGAGCTGAAAGAGGCTGAAGCCGAGGGTGCCCACGGTTTCTTCCATACTGGTGGTTTGCCCGGTCAAGGGAGCGGATATTTCAAGCAGGTAAGGCAGCGCCAGGAGGCCAAAACCCAGCCAGAAGCTGACGCGGCGCAGAGACATGCGGATTTCATAGGCCGTCAGGCCCAGGAAGCGTTTCATTGAGTGAATCCTCCAGAAGGTGGGGTTGAAGGCTGCAAAGGTTCAACCGGTTGATCAGAGCCCGGGGTTGGGCATGCGTTTCTGGCGGCCCGCAAGCCAGAGCGCCAGGCCAACCAGCGCCGCGGCCAGGCTCAGCAGGGCAGATGGATTTTGCCAGAGCGCCACATAGCCTTTGAGAAATTCCCCAAACACGGGAAAGTGATTGGCCAGCTTGCCCGAGAGCAGGCCGCTGCTGATGAGCTGGGCCAGCCACATGCCGTAGGAGATGCCGATGGCGATGGAAGAGCGCATCAGCATGGAAAGCAGCAGGGCCAGGGCCGAAAGGAAGGCCATGGGCGCCAGCCAGCCCAGGATGAGGGCGGCGAGCACAGTTTGCGGAATGACGGCAGTGAGGATGAAGCTGGTGAACAGGGTCAGGCCGAAGTTGTAGGTGAAAACAAGCGCCAGGCGGGCCAGCAGCACCTGCCAGGGCGAGGTGGGGGTGGCCAGGGCCAGCTCAAGGCCGGGGTCAAATTCAGGACCGTAGACCACGGCCAGGCAGGCAGCCGCCGTCAGCGGCGCCACCACGCGCAGGGCGGTGGAATCGAGGAAGGTGACGGAGACCAGCAGGCCGATGAAGATGATGATGGCCGAGGTGAGCCAGATTTCAGGCTGGATGAGGCGCGCCTGGGTGCGCAGCAGCAGCCCGGCGCGGCGCAGCACCGCGCCCCCGGTTTTGGCCAGGGCGCGGTCGGGCAGGTTGGGCGCCGCTGTGACGGTTTGCGCCTGTGCCGCCACTTCGTGCCCGACCGCCTGCCAGAGCAGCAGATCAGCCTGGCAATCGGGGCAGGCGGCCAGGTGGCTTTCCACCCGACGGCGGCCGGGTTCATCCAGCGTGCCGGCGGCATAGAGCGGCAGAAGGTCGTTCAATTCAGCATGTACATCCATCATTCCACATCCTTTTCGCTCACGCCAGCGCGGTTGAGCGCCCCGCGCAGAGCGGTTTTGGCATAGGCCAGGCGGCTTTTGATGGTTCCCACCGGGCAGGCACACACTTCGGCTGCTTCGGCCAGGCTGAGCCCCTGATAAAACACCAGCTCCAGCACAGTGCGGTGTTCCATCGAGAGAGCTTCCAGGCCGTTTTGCAGCAGGCGGTGCTGGTCGCGGCGCGCGGCCTGCGCGGCGGGGCCATCTTCAAGCGGTTCAGCAGGGGCGTTGGAATCCAGCAGGGGCAGGTCGCGCTGGCGGCGCAGCCGGTCGAGGGCTTTATGGTGCACAATGCCCAGCAGCCAGGCGATCACACGGGATTCACTGCGAAAACGGCGCGCGCCGCCCTGCCAGACCGCCAGCAGGGTGTCCTGTACCACCTCGTCAGCGGCAGCCGGGTCGCCGGTCAGGCGGAACGCAAAAGCAGCGAGCCGCTGCCCGTATGCGTCATAGAGCTCGCGCAGGGCGTCGGCGTCGCCAGCCGCAATGCGGCTGATCAGGTCGCGTTCAGTGTCTGGCAGGGTCATCATCTGGCTGAGAGAGCATTCAAGTGGTTCCATGTTATTGTATCATCAACATCCTGTGAACTTTTGCAGCCTTTCATAGAGTATGTCGCAGCAGAGAGACAAAAGGTTCAAAATTGGGGCAGGAAGGCATAAAAAAAGCCCCGAGCAGAGCCTCGGGGCTGGATGAAAGCATTCAGGCCGGATTATACCGAGAAGGCCAGGTAATAAAAGAGGGCGCACAGGAAAACGGTGATGATAATCCCTTTGTTGTAGGCTTTTGAAACCTTGCCTGCCTTGACAACAGCCACAGCAGACATAAGGATGCCGCAGCCGCTGAAAGCCAGCGCGATGATCAATTCGGGGATATAAATGAAGGGTAATAATTGAGCCAGGACATTCATGAAATAATAACGCTTTTGAGGTGACCGCCGGCGCAGGGCATCCGGACGTCTCAGCTTTCAAGTTCAGGCCACCGGTTTCCTTGAAAGGTTTTGTGAGGACCCGGGTCTGCCTCAATTTCAGGCGGCAGACCCGGGGAAAAGTAAAAAGCTTACTTCAAGAGGAACAGCCAGCTGTTCGAGAAGGCGCAGGTGGTGGTGCCGGAATCCTGCCAGGAAGAGAAGGCAATCAGGCCTTCATCCAGCTTGTCAGAAGTGATCGAGCGGTATTTCTTGCCGTTGATGTAGGGGGTGAACTTGTTTCCCTCAACAACAAGGGAAAGGATGTTGGTGGCGCCGGCTTTGTCGCTGATATTTTTGTCAAAGATCACGTTGTTGTAGAGGTTTACTGTTTCGCTGTACTCTTGAAATTCCAGGTCGAAGGCAGGGGCGCCGGAGAGGCGCATGATGGGGAACATATAGCGGCTGCCCTCGTTCAGTTCAGGTTTCAGGCGGAAGGTGATGGCGCAGCCGGCGAAGCCAGCCGTGCTGTCCCAGGTCACTTCGGTCTGGAGGACAAAATTTTTCACCTTTTTGAGGGAGAGGACATCCAGGTTTTCTTCCCGATAAGCTTTGGACACAAAGGTCATGGCCTCATCTTGGAACCAGAAAAGAGAACCCTGGTCGGGGGTGAAGCCCATCTTTTCGAGGTCGGGGGCAATAGCAGCCAGCTTGTCGGCGGCAGCCTGAGTGGCAGTGGCGGCAGCGATCTTGGTCTTGTTGGGGGTGGGGGTTTTGGTGGGTTCCGGGGTGGCCGTGGGTTCAGGTGTGGCGGTGGGCTCTGGGGTGGCAGTGGGTTCCGGGGTGTCGGTGGGGGCTGCCGTGTCGGTGGGGGCGGCAGTGGGAACTTCCGTCGGGGCAGCCGTTTTGGCGGCGGCGGTATTGCAGCCGGTGATCAGGACGAGTACAAACAGCGCAACAAACAGAACCTGAAATGCAGGCGTGCGGAACAGATGGCGCGGGTCGAGCTTCATGTTTTCTCCTTGGGTTGTTATGAACAGTTTAATGTGGTGCAATGATTTGGGCGAAATATCCCCCCAAACAAAACAGCCCCTGCCCAAAGCAGGAACCGTTAATCCCCTGATTATCAACTTGATGCAGATTTAAATTGGAGAATCTGCCCTGGAAAGTCCCTGATGCAGAGCGGGCGACGGGATTCGGACCCGCGAATATCAGCTTGGAAGGCTGATGCCTTACCACTTGGCGACGCCCGCGTAAAATGAATTATACCGGATAAGGAAATTTCCGGCAAGATGCAGATGGAATTTTTTTTCTACATCCAGGGGTTGATCACCTGCACCCCGGCGGGCATAAAATCGGCCACGTTGCGCGTGGCAATGATCAGGTTGTTTTGCAGAGCTGTGGCGATGATCAGCGAATCCATCACCGGTATGGGCTGGCCGCCCGCTTCCATGCGCGCGGTGAGCGAGCCCCAGAGAAAAAGGGTGGGCGCATCGAGGGGGAGAATGCGCGGGCCAAAGCGGGCCATCAGGCCGTTGTTCATCCACACCAGCAGGCCGGTTTTGCGGTGTGATTCAGGCAGGCGTTCTATGCCGCGCTGAATTTCACCGATGGTGATGACGCTGAGATACAATTTTTCTTCGTCAATGCTGTCCAGCCAGTTGATCACCCTCTGATTGGGCTGGCGGCGGGTAAATTCAGAAAGGACACAGGTATCGAGGAGGTAATTCATGCTTCGATGCCGATTTCGCGGGGCAGGCTGCGGTCGCGGTCCACGTTGATTTCTGAGCCTGCCAGAGGCGAGGCAAGCAGAAAATGCGACAGGGGAACCTCGGGGCGGGTGAGCCGCTCGTATTCGTCAAAGGGGATCACCACCACCGCCTTGGCGCCGCGGCGGGTGACAATTTGCACGCCTTCCGTCAGGGCGCGGTCCACCATTTCGGAAAACTTGCTTTTGGCTTCCTGAAGCTGCCAGATGTTATCCATTTTGCGCCTCCTTGTAATCTAGTCAGACTAGTCTGACTAGATTATAGCGCGAAGCAGGCTGAATTGCAAGAGGGCTGGCGGCTCAGCCTTCGCCTTTTCCCTGCTCAAGGGCCAGCAGGCGGCGCTTGCGTTCCAGGCCCCAGCGGTAGCCGCCCAGGGAGCCATCCTGGCGCAGGGCGCGGTGGCAGGGGGTGACCAGCGAGACCGGATTGGCAGCGCAGGCATGCCCCACGGCGCGGGCTGCCCGCGGCTGACCGATGCTTTCGGCAATTTCAGAATAGGTGCGGGTTTGTCCAAAGGGAATGGCGCGCAGGGCCTGCCAGACCCGGCTCTGGAAGGCGGTGGCCTGCACATCCAGCGGCAGGTCCAGAGCGGGGCTGCCGTCCAGATATTGCAACACCGCAGCAGCCCAGGCAGCCAGGGCGGCGTCATCGCGCACGAGTCTGGCAGCGGGGAACTCTACCCGCAGGGCGGCTTCAAGCAGGGCATCCGTATCGCCCAGCGAGAGCATGCACAGGCCGCGTTCCGTGCCGGCCAGCAGCATGCGCCCCAGCCAGCCATCCACCAGGGTGTAGCGGATCAGCAGGCCGGCGCCGCCTTTGCGGTAGGCGCCGGGCGTCATGCCTAGGCGGGCTGCGGCGTTTTCATACAGGCGGCTGCTGGAGCCGTAGCCGGCACCGTAAATGGCATCCGTCACGGCCTGGCCTTCGCGCACCCCGGCTTTGAAGCGTTCCAGGCGGCGCGCGGCAGCGTATTGGTGGGGGGTGATGCCTAGTTCAGCGCGGAACAGGCGGCGCAGGTGCGAGGGGCTGAGGCCCAGCTCGCGGGCCAGTTCGGGCAGGGGCGGCGAGTTTTCGGGGGTTTCATCCATGCGGCGGCAGGCCTGCTGCACCCAGTTTGAACGGGCTGCCTCGGGCTGGCAGCGCTGGCAGGCGCGGAAACCGGCGGCTTCCGCCTCGGCGGGCGCGGCAAAATAGCGCACACCTTCGCGGCGCGGGCGGCGCGAGGGGCACACCGGGCGGCAGTAAATGCCCGTCGAGAGCACAGCATAGACAAAGGCACCGTCAAATTCAACGCTGCGCTCGCTCACAGCGCGCCAGAGGGTGGGTTCATCGGGTAAGGGCTGCATGATTTTCTTCCTTTCGTTATTGCGGTCAGCATGCTGTGATGATAGCACAGGCGCGGCCAGCATGCCATCCGAATCTGACTTTCAAAAGCCCTGCCCGCAACGGAATCATTCAAAGCGGGTTTTCTTTATCAGTTCCAGGAACTTTTTCCGGCTGTCGGCCGTCTTACATAAAGCCGGTCCCGCTTGAATTTCAAATTAATCGCCCGCAAAACCTGCCCGGAGGTGTAAAATGGAAGCAATCTCTGCTGTCATCTTTTTGTTCAGCATCGTTTTTGGAGCCATGTCGCTGGCCACCCTTGTCACGGATAAGAAAAAACCGCAATGATTTTACGTATTGGCATTGAAAATAACATTGAAGGCCGTTCCCTGGCCTGGGCATTGGACCTGCCGGGCTGTTTTTCCTATGGACCCGATTCGGGCTCTGCCATCATCGCCATGCCGCGCGCCGCGGTGGATTACCAGGCCTGGATGGAAGCACACACCCCCGATCCCTGGCTGAAACTGGGCGATTTTGATGTGCGCCTGGTGGATACCTGGGATGTTTATTTCATTGATGACAGCCTGGCGGTGGCCGAGAAGGGTTACGAGGTCAACGCCTGGTTTCGCGACGATTGGATCCCGCTGTGCGAGGAAGAGATCAGCCGCGGGCTGGCGCTGTTGAACTGGAGCCGCATGGATTTGCTGGATGCCGTGAAGGGGCTGCCGCAGAAGGTGCTGGAAGCCCGGCTGCCCGGCGAGCGCTGGCATATTTCGGGCATTTTACGCCATGTGGCCACAGCTGAAAACTGGTATCTGGACCGTCTGGGCCTGGCGGCCTGCCCGCATGCCGACCTGCCGCAGGAGGCGGCGGCCCGCCTGGAACTGACCCGCGAACACCTGAGGCGGGTGCTGCCAACCCTGGCCGGGCGCGCGGACCTGGTGCGCGGCGTGAATGGCGAGTTCTGGTCGCCGCGCAAGCTGCTGCGGCGCGCCGTCTGGCATGAACGCGATCACGTGGCGCATATCCATAAGCTGGTGGCGGCGATGGCGGAGAAGGCCTGACTGGCGCCAGCGACTGACAGTACAATGGATAAAAAAAAGTGATCCTTTTCGGGATCACTTTTGTGTTTAATAAACGGCCGGATCTTCTTTTTCGGCCCGGCGCTCCTGCCAGCCTTCCACCACCCGCAGGAAGGCCACCCCGCCCAGAATGAGCAGGCTGCTGCCAATTTGCGCGCCGGAAAGGGTTTCGCCAAGCAGGAAGAAGGCGGTGACCACGGTGAATACCGGCTCAACGGTGACGATGAGGTTGGCCACGCTGGAGGGCAGCAGCGAAAGGCTGACATTGTACATGCCAAAGCCCATCACGGTGGGCACAGCCGCCAGAATGAAGAGAACCCCCCAGCCCGGCAGGGAACTGCCCAGCCACAGCAGGTCGGCGGGGGTTTGGGCTGAACCGGGCAGCGGTCCGCCCTGCAGCAAATTGGCCCCCAGCAGAAAGACCGAGGCAAAGGCGAAGGTGTAGATCAGGGTGGTCCAGGGGCTCAGGCCCCGCTGTGAAGCCGAGCGGCCCATCAGGCTGTAGAGGGCATAGGCCAGGCCCGAGAACAGCCCGGCGAGAATGCCCCCCAGGTTGCTGTTCCAGGCTTCGGCAGTATAGGCGCCGGAAACCAGCACACAGCCGGCGATGCAGGCGGTGATGACGGCGATTTTCAGCCAGCCGATGCGCTCCTTGAGGAACCACCAGCCCAGCAGGGCGGTGAAGGCCGAGGAGCAGTAGGCCAGCACAGTGGCCACGGCGGCGCCGTTGAGCGCCACCGAAAGGGTCCACAGGGTATTGAAAAACGCCAGCACCAGGCCGTAGAGGGCCAGGTAAGCCAGGTTGCGCCGGCCGGCTTTCAGCAGGGCCGGGCGCAGCAGGCCGATGGCCGGCAGCAGGGTGGCCACCACAAACACATCACGCCAGAAGGCCAGGATAAGGGATGGAAGCTGGTAGGTCTGGGTGAGGTGGCGGATGAGGATGGCGGTGGTGGAAAGGAAGGCCGCCGCCAGCACAGCCGTAAAATACCCCCGCGCGAGGTGTGCGGGGGTTTGGGAATTTTGGGTGGAAACGGAAAGGCGCGCTGAAGCCATTTCAGGCAGCCGGGGCGTCCACATCAGCGGGCAGGTGGAAGGTCAGGCGGCTTTGGCCTTCGCGGTAGGCGCTGGCGAACAGAGCAGCCGCCACCATGCCCATGTAGGTGTAAATCACGCTCATCACGATGGGCAGCAGACAGCAGAGGATGACGGTGAAATAGAGGATCTGCATGGCAAACATGGCCACCATGTAGAGCCCCATCACCACCAGCCAGGCGAGGAAATAACCGCTGAGGTTGGCGCGCATCACCTTCCACCATTCGCCGATATTGAAGGCGGCCAGGAAGCTGTCTTTGGCAGCCAGGTGATTCAGGCTGACGGGCATGAAGGCGCCGATGAGCAGGGAAAACAGCATGCCAATGCCAAACATCACGAACATGGTGGCCATCATGGCCAACATGAGAAAGACAATCAGGCCGGTAGCGTCGCGGGAGAACCGGTCGATAAAGGGCACCATCAGAGACGGCATAAAGGAAAGCACCAGGCCGGCCATTATGAAGATGGCGGACGGCAGGTTTAGAATGAAAGCCGCCCCCAGGGCTTTGATGCCGCGCAGGCCAAAACCGCCAAAATCGGACCAATCGGGCAGTTCCGGGCTGCGGCCGTCGAGGATGACACGGCGCATGATCTCCACCAGGTAGCCGGCCAGGAAAATGACCGGGATGATGGGAATGACATAGTTGCCCAGCATCAGCAGGCAGGCAACCGCGAAACGCCCCTGCCAGCCGTTCCCGCGGAAGGGAAACATCAGAATTTGTTGCAAAGAATCAGTGGACATCAGAAACCTCCCCGAAATGAATTGAGCCAAAGCCGTTCAGCTTGCGAACGGAGGATACACAATCAGGCGGCAGCCGCCTGGACGAAGGCGCGGAACAGGGTGCGCATGGTTTCCATGCTCTGCAGCCATTCGGGGTGCCACTGCACGCCGAGGCCGAAGGGATGACCGGGCAGCTCAACGCCTTCCAGCAGGCCGTCAGGCGCGTAGGCGGTGGGGCGCAGCACGGGGGCAATGGTTTGCAGGCCCTGGTGGTGCAGGCTGTTGACCGGGGTGTCGCCGGCGCCGATGATCTCGGCCAGGCGGGTGCCGGGAAGCACGTTGACCGTGTGAGGGCGGTGATCGCGGGGAATGTTGGGGTACCAGTCGTGGCGCTGGGCGCCGGGGAACTGGTCGCCGATATCCGTATAGAGGGTGCCGCCGAGGGCCACATTGATGACCTGAATGCCGCGGCAGATGCCCATGAAGGGTTTGCTGTTTTTGGCGGCCATCTGCACCAGGTTGATCTCAAGGTCGTCGCGGTCGAGGTCCACTTCATAAACGCGCGGGTGGGGCTGGCCGTTGAAACGGGCGATGTCAATATCACCGCCGCCGGAAAAGAGGATGCCGTCGAGACGGTCAAAAAGGCCGGCGTAGGCATCGGGCGGGGTGTTGACGGGGATGATCACCGGCAGACCGCCGGCGGCGATGACGGCGTTGACATAGGCTTCGGTGAGGGAGACGACGGGCAGGCCGCTGGCCGATTTGTCGCGCGAGCCGGTGATTCCGATCAAGGGTGCGGGCATGTGGAAACCTCCAGAGGGATGGAATTGGGTTGAAACGGCAAAAGGGCGCAGACGCCAAAGCGCTGCACCCTGAATGCCTGAGGGGTTATGAATGATCTAGAATTTCTGCTTGAGGCGGGCACTCTTACCCGTGCGATCACGCAGGAAGAACAGGCGGGCGCGGCGCACAACAGAGTGGCGTTCGACCACCACTTTGTCCACCCGCGGAGAGCGGGTCAGGAAGGTGCGTTCCACACCAATACCGTTGCTGGCCAAGCGGCGCACCGTGAAGGATGCATCGTTGCCAGAACCGCGCACAAACAGGACCGTACCCTTGAATTCCTGAATACGTTCCCGGGTGCCTTCTTTAATCTTCACATGCACACTGACCGCATCACCCGGGGTTAATTCGGGGATGTTCGGGTTGGCAGGCGCCTCTACGGCTTTCAATAAGTCGCTCATGTCAAACAATCCTTACCAGCATAAATTTCAACAGGCAAAGCCTGAAGCGGACGAAGATTATAACATGCCTTTAGATGGGCGTAAAGGATTCTTCCGGACCAAGAATCGGGCGATTCACCGGGGAAATCATCTAGGATAGGATACCCTTTCGGGGGCATGTTCTTGCGGGTCCATTGTACCACAAGGTTTGAAAGTCTTCCATGATGATTCTCCCCTGTTAACCACTCGAAATTCACCTTTACTGCTCAGCCAGCGGCGTTTGCTTTATTGACGGAACAACCGCAACATTACTTTTTTCTGCCCCGCAGATTAAATAATTTGGGTGTTCGTAATGTGGGCCAATCCTTTGCCCCTAAGACCAGAGGCGCTTTTTTATGTCCCAGATATTTTTCGAAATAGTTTTTTCTGCCTTCACCAATCCCTCGGATTGCCAAAAGCACTTCCAGATAAGATTCGAAATCTGTGATTCGACTTGCCTGCCAGTCGATGTAATAGTCTGATAAAAGGAGAACTTTGGGATTCCCGTTTCCCTGTTCCATAAAGAAAGACATGCATTCATAAGTGCTGAAGAGATCAAAAGGACGTAATTTTTGGACAAAATCAGCGCTGTCGTAAGTCACCCTGGCAAAATTGACAGACGGGAGATCGCATAAAATAACCTTTTTCCAATCCAAATCAAAAAAGATGGCTTCAATGGAAGGAATTTTTATTTGCGCAAAAGGAATTTCCTCGTCTTCGGGTAATTCAATGGCATAATCATCATACTTATCTATAATTGTGTCCAGCTCATCATCAGGGAAACCTGATTTTATTCCCCACCGCAGGTTTAATCCATTGGTCTGTTGAAAAAATCCCTGAATGGTCTCCGACAGCGGCACTCCAAAGGCGCCATTGATGGCAGTAAAAGTCTCGGCCTGGGCTGATGCATAAGTCGTAAATTCCCGCAGCTCCAATAATGGATGGTTGGCAATTTCATCCGCCATATTTCTAAAAAGTTCCAGGTAATTTTTCATCCACAACCCCTTTGAAACATGATCAAGGCAACTCAGAAAATTGAAAGATCTTAACCATACCGGTCGATCCAATGTGTTACACCATGAACAGCGAGTAAAATTATACACCCGCCAATAAAATTGGATCAATAACAGGAAGCCTGCTTTCCCCAGTGCGGCCTGGCTCTGGCGGGAAAATTAGCCGGAAGGTACTGCCGGGCTTATCATCAAGGGGTTCCAGCGTCTGAATAAAAGGGAAAAAGGCGGTTATGTTCCTTTCAAAACAACCGCCCCGCGTCAGCGGGGCGGTATGGGTTAGAGCCAGTGATTGCTTATTTCACCCTGGCAAACAGGTCGTTTTCGCGCGGCTCTCCCGGCTGCACGGCCGGGTAGGCACGCATGAAAGTTTCATATTGGCCAAACAATCGGCTGATGAACCCCTGAATGCCCTTGTTCATTTCCTTGCCGCCCTGGCTGTGATGGCAGGCCGCCGCATCGTCGCGCACCTGCATGACCGGCGCGAAATTGATGGCTGCGTGGGTGGGAAAATGCACTTCGGCAATCGAAACCAGGTCAATGTCGCCGTTTTTGCCAAAGCGGCGCGGGTCGCGGCCGAACAGGCGCGAAACAAAAACCGCCGCCCGCAGAAAGGTCCGCCCGATGGTGTGAAAATAGAGTTTTTGCGCGGCAAAAGGCGGCAGGCCGTCGGGGTCGGCAAAGCCGGGATCTTTGGCCAGGTCAAAGGCGCGCACGGTGGCCTGGTGAATGGCGATGTGATCAGGGTGGCGGTAGCCGCCGATGGGATCAAAGGTGAGCACCACCTGGGGTTTGAGCTTGCGGATGAGGTGGGCCACTTTGGCGGCCACCTGCGCAAGGGGGGCGGCGGCCAGCGCCTGGGGATGGGTGTTATCTGGGCTGCCGGGCATGCCTGAATCGCGGTAGCCCAGGAAATACACGCCGCTCAGGCCCAGCTTGCCAGCGGCGCAGCGCAGTTCCGATTCGCGCAGGTCGGCCACCGACTTAAAGCCGGTCATCAGTTCAGGGTTCACTTCACCCACTTCGCCGCGGGTGGCGCAGGCCAGGTGCACAGCGGTGCCTTTGCGGGCGTAAAGCGCCAGCGTACCGCCGGTGCCAAAGGTTTCATCATCGGGGTGGGCCAGCACCGCCAGCAGCACAGGCGGTTGGCCGGAAGAAAGTTCAACAGGTTTCAGGGGTTTCATTTTATGACAGCATTTCTACCCGCGCGGCGGGTTCAATCATTTTTCATCAGGGCCAGACGCCCCACAACCGCACGGTGCTGTCGATGGAGCCGCTGGCCAGAATATTGCCTGCCGGCATAAAGAGCAGGTCTTCGACCATGTGGGCATGACGCGCCTGACTGAAGATAAAGCTGCGTCCGCCCAGGGCGTAAAACAGGATTTCCTCGGCGTAACCGATGGCCAGCAGCCGTCCGTCAGGTGAAAAAGCCAGGTCGCCTGAATAGCGCTGCAGGCTGGTTTCCCAGGTGATCTGCCCGTTTTCGGGCAGCCAGAGTTTAAGTTTACCATCAACTGAGACAGATGCAAGGAGATCTTCCACCGGCGAAAAGGCCAATCCGCGCACTTCAGAGCCGTGTTCAACCTTGTACAGCAGCTTGCCGTCTTTGATCTGCCACACCCACACCTTGCCTTCGGGCGAAGGCGCCGCCAGCAGCCTGCCGTCCAATGAAAAGGCCGGGTCCACCTGGAACTTGTAATTATGCTTGGTCAGCACCGGGTAAAGCGTTTTGAACACTGAGCCGTCGGAAAGCCATTTGAGGGTCACCGCTTCGCGGCGGCGGCTGAGCGCCACCAGGGTGCCGTCCGGCGAAATGGTGCCGCGGGCGGCGGCGGTGGCCTGATCGGCGGGCAGCTCCTGATCGGTGCGAATATCCCAGAGATGGTACTCGGTGGTTTGCACGCCCGTCAGCACCAGCGGGCTGCCGTCTTCGCCAATCACCAAAATGGCGTCATGTTCGGTTTGCACAAAGCCGTAAAGATTTTGCTGGTTGCGGCCGTCCTGCCCGCCGAAAATCACCACCCGGTCGCCTGCCAGGGCTGCGCCGCGCTGCCAATCGGGCGAAAGCGCGGTTTTCAGCGGACGGTAGCTGAAATTCAGCGTGGAAGCGGCGCCCTGGTCATCCACATCAACCATGTGAATTTTAATTTTGAACGGCGAGCTTTCAATCACTGCAGCCTGCCGGCCGTCGCCGGAAAAGCCCAGCCATTCCACCTCGCCAAAGCTGCGCGTTTGCTCCCAATCGGCCGCATCCCAGAACTGCACCACGGGAATGCCGGTATACATCGGGTATGAGGCCACTGCCAGGGTTTTCCGGTCGGGTGACGCGGCAATGTTCAGCACGTAGCCGGTGATCTTTTTCTGGCGCACCAGGCCCCAGTTGGGCGCCTGCCAGGCCTGGATGAGGGTGTCGAGCTGGTTGGCAGGATGATCGGTGGTGATCAGCAGGCTGGAATCGGCGGAGAAGGCCGCGGCATCGCCAATTTCTCCCAGGTTTTGCTCCAGCTCCCAGGTGTCGAAGCGGCGAATATGCACTTCCTTGCCAGAGCCCGCGCCTGAAAGCGCCAGCCAGCGCCCGTCGGGCGAGCAGACCGCGCTTTTGGCGCGCATGGTCAACACCGGCTCGCCGTCACTCAGGCGCCAGATGCGCAGCCTGTCGTAGCTTTCGGCCAGCAGGTAGCGCCCGTCGGGCGAGAAAGTGCCGCGCCGCGGGATGAAATTGGCTTCAAAGAAATGCAGGTTTTCCCAGGTGGCCGTGTCGTAGAGATACAGGCCCGCGGCTGAGGTCACCACCAGGCGGCTGCCGTCGGGCGACCAGGCGGCGTCAATCAGGCGGCCCTTGCGCCAGGCGGCGTATTCGGCCAGGCGGGCGGCGTTCACCGGCTGGATAAGGGCAGTCGGCGGCAGGGGGTTGGCGGCCAGCTCGCCCAGGGCGGCAGGGCTGCCGTTCACCGGCTGCAGGATCACGGCTTCATAAATACTCAGGCTGGAACCGGTGGCGTCGGCTGAGAGGAACACCTGCTCTCCGAAGAGGGCTTCAGGCAGGTCCACCGCCGCCAGGGTTTCACCGGCCATGTTGAACAGGGCCGCCTGTGGGCCGCTGACGCGCAGGGAAACCAGGCCGTTGGCGGGCAGCTCGCCAGCCGGATAGGATTGCTCGGCCCCACTGGCTGCGCTGCGGTAATGCAGAATCAATTCCCGGCCGTCCTTGATTTCAAGGCTCAGGTAGGACGGCAGCGAAAGGGGGGTGTTGCCAGCTGCGCCCGGCGAAAGATAAAACGCGGTCTGCGGGCCAGAGGCTGCCAGGTGCAGGAACAGGCCAAACCCGTTCGCCGCGCTGAAGGCGGCTTTGGTGCTGGCGCGGCTGTTATCCAGAAACAGGCCGTCATTGCCCAGGCGCCCGCCGCGCCATACCCCCGGCTGCAGCGCCTGCGCGGAGCGCACCCAGGGGGCCTGCAAAGCCGGCAGGGCGGGCAGGTCCGCGGGGGCCGGTTTGAGGCTGGAAAGGGGCGTCAGGTAAAGCTGCTGCTGGCCGTAAAGCCCGGTATGGCGCACCAGGGCCAGTTCCCCCCAGGCGCCCAGAGCTTCCAGAGCCAAACCTGTGGAAAGGTAGGCCGGTCTCTCAAAGACCAGGCCGCCGCGCACTTCATGAATCTGCGCATTGCTGGCCAGGGTCACAGCCTGGCCGGCGGTTTCATTGGGCGGGTAGGCCAGGTTGAGCAGGGTGACCTTCTGGCTGGCCTGGGCTGTAGTTTCCAGCCGGAGGGTGGCCTGGTGAGCCGGGAAGAGGGCCGCTTCGGCGGGCAAGGAGGCCGCCAGCGGCAGTTCCTGCAGGCGGCCATTCAAAAGGTGCACATCGCGGGGGCTTAAAATGAGCAGGCTGAAATTGCCGCCAGGGCTGAGGCGGCCCAGGGGCAGGGTTTGCCCGCTGGCCTGAAGAACCAGGCTTTCAGGATCCACCCTCAGGCAGGGGTCGGCATCTTCCAGCCCGCAAAGACTCAGGCTGCCGAGGCCGATAAAGGAAAAATCAAGGCGCAGGGGGTAGCGAATGGTGAAAGGTTCAGATGTAAAGCGGTAAGCTGTGCTGCCTGTCAGGTTATCCACCCGGAACGTGCCGCCTTCGGCTATCCCGGCGGCCGGGTAGAGGATGGGCAGCAGGTCGTATGAGATCCAGTTGGCGCTGAATTGCGGGGTGGGGGTGACGGCCGGGGCTGCCTGAGGCGTGATGCCGTCAGCGGCGGCGCGCGTCCAGGTGGGGGCCAGGGTCATTTTTTGCGCGGTGGGGCCGGGGGTTGCCGTTAAAGCTGGCACGGTGGCAGCGCGGACAGGGCCGCAGGCTGCGCTGAAGATGAGCAGCAGGACCAGGCAGGTGAGCAGAATGCGTTGATGTGACATAGCCTCAGCTCTGCAAGTGTTGTGCCTAATACTGCCGCACCGCAGGGTCCACTTCGCGGGCCCAGGCATTGATGCCGCCGCGCAGCGAAGCCACACGGCAGAAACCGCGGCTGACCAGGTTTTCCACCACGCGCATGCCGCGGATGCCGGTGCGGCAGAAGAAGACCATCTCGGCCTGCGGGTCCAGTTCCACCGTTTGGGCCAGAATCTGCCCGTAAGGGATCAGCTCGGCGCCGGCGATGGTGGAGACCTGCTGTTCCACCGGTTCGCGCACATCAATGAGGCGCGGCGGGTTGGCTCCGGCCAGGCGGGCCGCCAGTTCAGCGGGGGTCACTTCAAGGGCTGCCTGGGCAGCCGGATCTGCCGGTTTGAGATGGCAGAAATCTTCATAGTCTATCAGGCCGGTGATTTCCGGTTCTGCGCTGCATACCTTGCAGTGTGGGTTTTTCCGCAGGCTCACCTGTTGAAAGCTCAAATCGAGGGCGTCATAGAGCAGCAGCTTGCCAATCAGGGGGCTGCCGGCGCCCAGGATGAGTTTGATGGTTTCGGTGGCCTGCAGCGAGCCAATGGTGCCGGGCAAAATACCCAGCACCCCGCCGTCGGCGCAGGTGGGGGCCAGGTGGGGGGGCGGCGGCGCCGGGAAAAGGCAGCGGTAACAGGGACCGCTGCGCGCATCAAAAACGCTCATCTGGCCGTCAAAGCGGTAAATGGAACCGTAAATGTAGGGCTTGCCGGTCAGCACGCACAGGTCGTTGAGCAGGTAGCGGGTGGGGAAGTTATCGGTGCCGTCCACGATGATGTCGTAACCGGCGGCAATGTCCATGGCGTTCTGACTGGTCAGGCGGGTGTGATAGGGAACGATTTCAATTTCAGGGTTGAGATCCGCCAGGCGTGTGCGGGCCGATTCCACCTTGGGCCTGCCGGTGGCGGCCGAGCTGTGCAAAATCTGGCGCTGCAGGTTGGATACATCCACCACATCGTCATCCACCAGGCCCAGCCGCCCCACGCCAGCGGCAGCCAGATAAAGCGCAATGGGCGAGCCCAGTCCGCCGGTGCCCACCACCAGCACCGAGGCTGCTTTCAGCTTGCGCTGCCCTTCCAGCCCCACTTCGGGCAGCATCAGATGGCGCGAATAGCGCAGCAGTTCGGCCGGGTTCAGGTCAGCAGTCATGAAAGATCTCCTTGGGTGAAGATGGGTTGGGTTAATAACTTGATTATATCATCACCCGTCCATCGCCTTGTTGATCGCCCTCAATTCAGGTATACTGAAGGCAGTCCGGCTGCCCGCAGTCGCAGCCGCAGGAGGAATCATGCTGCTGTTATTACCCCTGACCGTTTTTATTGCCCTGTATATCCTTTTCTCTGCTTATCAGCGCCAGAAAAACCGCCCGGATACGGACTGGCGCAGCCCGTTGATCCAGACGGCAGCCACTTGGGGCGCATGGATGACCCTGACCTCAGAAGGATTGTCCTTGTTTCACGGATTGAATGCCTTCATGGTATCTCTGAGCTGGGCGGCGGCGCTGGTTTGGGTGCTGATCTTCGGCTGGCGTTTGGGTTTGCTGCGCCTGCCGCCAGGCAGAATCGGCCTGACCCGTTTTGACGGCCTGGCCCTGGCCGGCGCCGGACTGGTGATGAGCCTGCTGCTGGTGGTGGCCATCCTCAGCCCCACCAACAACAACGACGCCCTGCAATATCACATGCCGCGCGTGGCGCATTGGATTCAAAACGGCGGCCTGCAGCACTATGTCACCGCTTATGATCCGCAGCTGATGAATCCCATCTGGGCTGAGCTTCCCATTCTTCACTTTTACCTGCTGTGGGGTTCGGATCAGATGGCAAACCTGGTGCAGTGGCTGAGCCTGCTGGGCTGCCTGGCTCTGGTGGCTGGTCTGGCGCGGCTGCTGGGCGCGGGGCGCCTGGGACAGTGGCTGGCCGCGGCTTTCGGCCTCAGCCTGCCCATGGCCCTGCTGCAGGCCAGCAGCAGCCAGAACGACCTGGTGGCGGCCTTCTGGCTGCTGGGCATGCTCTATTTTGCCGTGCTTTCAGCCCGCCGCGATCTTTTTCCAGAAGAAACCCTGGCTCTGGCGCTCTGCCTGGCCCTGGGGCTGCTCACCAAGGGCACATTCTATCCCTATGCCCTGCCGGTGGTGATCTGGCTGCTGGCGGTCTGGCTGCGGCGGCGCAAAGGGCTGGCTTTTTTGGCTGCCCAGGCGGGGATCAACGGACTGGCTGTGCTGGTTCTCAATCTGGGATACTGGGTGCGCAACACCATCACTTATGGCGGACCGCTGGGATCCTCTGATTGGGTGGCCAACCACACCGCCGGGCAGAGCGGCGTGCTGCCGTTTCTGGCGGCGCTGACGCGCGACGTGCTGATGAATTTCGTCACCCCGTTTGATTCCGTCAACGCGGCGCTGCTGGACGGGCTGCGCGCTGTCTTTGGCAGTGTGGATCCCAACCTGGCCGAGTTTCAATTTATCTGGAGTTGGAACCGTGATGACCTGGCCGGCAGCCCGCTGCATTTTCTCCTGATCGCGTTGACGATCATCTTGCTTTGGGCGTTTCGTAAAAAATGGACCGGGCGTCTGCAGGCAGCCTATGCCTTGCTATCATTGAGCCTTTTGGCCTGCCTGGTGGGGGTGCTGCATTTCGATCAGTACGGCATGCGCTACCAGCTGCCTTTTTTGATGAGCTGGGCGGCGGTTTTTGGCCTGGCCGTGGAGGCCGCCGGGCGGCGCCGCCTGGCGCAGGCGGCAGTTTTTCTGCTGTTCCTTTATGCCCTGCCCTATGCCCTGATCAACCGCACCCGCCCTCTCATCGCCATGCGTGACAATTCACCCGACCCATTCACCATCCCCTGTGTGGGCCAGTGTACCTCTGGCAGCATCCTGCTGGAACTGGCTGAAAAGACGGTTTTTGGCTCTCTGGTGGATTTCCGCGAAGGTTTCCTGGCGCTCAGCCGCGACCTGCTGACCCTGCCCTGCCGCGAGGTGGGGCTGCAGATCGATTCGCATGACCCGGAATACCTCTTCTGGTTTTTGCTGAAGGCGCCGCAAAGCGGTTACAAACTGGAGGTGATTTACACCACCCCGCCGCTGGAGCGCTACCGCGACCCGGCTTTCAAACCCTGCGCCATCATCTGCACCTTCTGCGGCGATAAAACCCGCCTGCACGGCCTCGAACTGTATCAAAATTACGGCTCAGCCCAGCTCTTCACCGGTTCCGCTTACACGGTGGCGCCTTAATCGCGGTCTGACTTGCGAAATTTTTCCAACTCGGCTATATTAAAGACACCACTCCTGATTGAGGTATGCCATGACCACTGCGCCGGCCAACTCCAGGGGCAAAAAAGACCCCAAACAGCCCCCCCAATCCACCCTCGACTATGAAATCCTGCTGGGCATTGCTTTCCTTTTAATGGGGTTAACTTCGCTGCTGAATGACAGCCTGCCTTATTCCTACCTGGATGCGGCGGCCTGGGAAGGCTTTGGCTTCGGCATGATTGCCCACGGCGCCACTCCCTGGAGCAGATTACCTCTATGGCGCAAGGCCGTTGCCATTGTCATGGCGGTGCTGGGCATCACTGCCTTTATTGCCCGCACCGTGCTGAGCCTGCCGGCATAGCCTGCCAGGGCAGAACGATTCCACCAAAAAGAGCTCCCCGGAGGATATCGGGGAGCTCTGGCTTTAAAACGGATGCGACCAGCCGATCAACTGCTTCAGCTCTTGGCCAGGGCCTGATCCAGATCTTCCAGAATATCTTCCACGTTTTCCACGCCCACCGAAAGGCGCACCAGCCCGTCGGTGATGCCCATGCTCAGGCGGTCTTTCTGCGGCACGCTGGCGTGGGTCATGCTGGCGGGATGCTGGATAAGGGTATCCACATTGCCCAGGCTGACCGCCAGGGTGGCCAATCTGACATTGTTCATCATGGCTTCGCCGGCCTTCAGGCCGCCCTTCAATTCGAAGGAAATCATGCCGCCGTAGTGCAGCATCTGCTTCTTGGCAATGGCATGGTCAGGATGGCTTTCCAGGCCGGGGTAATAGGTGACGTCCACTTTGGGGTGATCTTCGAGGAAGCGGGCCACCTGGATGGTGTTTTCGCAGTGGCGCTGCATGCGCAGTTCAAAGGTTTTGAGGCCGGTGTTGGCCAGCCAGGCATCGAAGGGGCTGGGAACGCCGCCCAGAACCTTGAGCATGCCGTAAAGCGGCTTGCGCACATAATCGACATGACGGCTGATGACTGCACCGCCGACCACCTGACCGTGTCCGGAGAGGTACTTGGTGGTGGAATGCACCACCACATCCGCGCCCAGGGTGAGCGGGCGCTGGCAGTAGGGCGAGGCGAAGGTGTTATCCACCATCAGCCAGGCATTGTAACGGTGGGCAATTTCAGCCACCGCGGCCAGGTCCACCAGGGCCATGGTGGGGTTGGCAGGCGTTTCAGCATAGGCCAGGGTGGCCTGGGGGTTTTCTGCAAAGGCCTTCTCCCAGCTGGCGGCCGAATAATCCTTCAGCCACACCACCTTGATGCCATATTGGGGGGCCATATCGTGCAGGAAGGTGAAGGTGGCGCCGTAAAGAGCTTCCTGGGCAATCACCGTGTCGCCGCCCTTCACCCGCGCCAGAATGGCCGAGGTGATGGCTGCCATGCCTGAGCCGAAAACCCAGCCGTCCACCACTTCTTCCACGGGGCGTTCGGGCTGCGCGCGCAGCAAATCGAGGCCTTCCAGCACGGCATATTTTTGCGCCAGCTGGTCGAGGTTGGGGTTGTTGATGCGCGTGTATACATAACCTGGCTGTTCGCCTTTAAAAATGGAGGCGCCGGTGGCCACATCCGGGAAGCTGAAGGTGGATGTCTGGTAAATGGGGGTGACATGCGCATGCTGCGCGTTGTGTCCTTCAGCAACATGGGTCACCACGGTGCCCAAGCCAAACTTGGATGAGAAATCGCTCATGGGCTCTCTGCTCCTTAAATAAAATGATGCCTGCCGCAACAGGCCCGGTTAATCCCGATTTGGCGGTTGATCCGCGTGAAGTCAAAAAACATCTTAAAAATTATACCCCCGTTTGACCTGTTTCTGGCAGGCCGAAATATCGCCTGTTTGCGGTCATTTGTCATACAGGTGCGGCAGCAGCGGGCGTTCTTCGTGCTCAAGCAGCTCTCCGCCGCGATAGAAAAAGTGAAAGGTGCGGGCGGGTTCTCCGGCCAGCATGGCCGGCAGAAAAAGAGGAATGTTGCTGACCACATCTGGCGCGCTGAAAACCCACTGGCGCGGTTTCCAGGCCAGCTCGCCTTCCACGCAGGGCGGCAGGCTGCCTTCAGGGGCGGCCGCCGTGAACACCGCCATGCCGCCAAGGGGGAATTCAAAGCCCTCCCAGGTCACCAGGCCGCCAAAGCGGGCTGAAGAGAGGGTGAAGCCGGTTTCTTCGCGCACTTCGCGCAGGCAGGCCTGCAGCGGGGTTTCGCCCGCCTCAATATGCCCGCCCACGCCGTTCCACAGGCCCAGGTTGGGCGCCTTGTTGCGGTGCAGCATCAGAATTTGATCGTTGCGCGTGAGAAAGCACAGGACATAAAGGAGGGGGAATGTTTGGCTGGACATTATTTTTCACCTGACGGCCTTCATTCTATCACCACCGGTAAAATCAGGACAGGGCAAAAAACTTACTGCCTACCCAGGAAAGCCGCAATATCTTCTCATCGCATCCAGGCGAGATAAAAAACCTTCTCCCTCGCGGCATGCAAGAGGAGAAGGTTTGAAAATTCAATTCTGGCGTTTGCTCAGGGCTCAGCGCGTGGCAAACCAGGCGTTGTAATCTTCCACCAGCTGGCGGTTGGAGGTTTTATCTTCCATCGCCTCGAGATAGCAAATTGGAAATTCAAAGTAGCGGCCCTTGAACTTGATGTGCGCCGTCACCCCATACATATCATCCACCAGCGCCACGCAGGTCACCAGTACTTTGTCGCCAGAGTGGATGAATTTGCCTTCTTCAAATTCCACCACCTGGGCTTCGAAGGGCAGCGTCAGCGAGGTTTTAAGGTGGTGCCGCCAGGTTTCGAGGGCGCTCAATTCGTTTTCTTCGCCGTCATCCATCACCTGCTGGATGCGCATCATCTGATCCTCAGGGTAGGTGCGGCTGGAGCGGGCAGACAGTTCGCGGTAGGCTTTTTCGGCCTGCTCCTGGGTGTCGCGCGGCTGGGTCAGCTCAAGCTGGTCCAGGTTCAGCACCATCTCACCCCAATCCTGCCCGTTTTGGCGGCAGTGATCCATATAGCGGCGCGACATGCGCCGCAGAGTGAGGCTGTCCCAGCGCACAATGGCGGCGGCCTGGCCGTTTTCGGCCTGGATGATCTCCATGATGCGCCCCTGCCAGCCTGCCAGGTCAATGCCCTGTTCATCGTCTTTGACGCCCAGCTTCACCGCCACGGCATCGGAAACTTTAAAACCTTCTTCAGCTTCGGGTTGAATGACACGGAAGGCAGATTCATCGGTGATATCCCAGACCATGGAATGAATATCCACGTGAAACCACTGGTCAAACTGTTCGGCAGAGCGGTCAGCCGGCCAGGTGCTGCGGTTGGCGCACCACGAGGCCAGTTCCATTTCAAACAGGTTGGGCTTCACCTGCTGGATGAATTCGGTCAAGTCCTTTAATGAAGGCAAATCCGGAATCAAGACCGCCGTGCTGTCATTCTGCGCCGTTTCAAGTGTGATGGATGAAAGACTTTGAATCGCCTGATTCTGATTAATCCAATCCACAAAGGGTTGTTTGGGCTTGATCACAGCAGCACTACGATTGACCAGGTCCATGGCTCCACCTCCGCGCCTGATGGCGCAGCCCGCGGCAAAGCGGGCTGCGCCGGAACATCCTTACCAATGATTGGTGTGAATACGAGACGGGTTGAAACGGTCAACAGCGGGCGGCTGCTCGCTTGGGTAACCGAAAGGCAGCAGCCCCAGGGGAACAATATGCTCGGGCAGGTCCAGCAGTTTGCGGAACCCGTCCACACGTTCGGAATTGGGGTACACCCCCAGCCAGACTCCCCCCAGTCCACTGGCATGGATTGCCAGCAGCATATTTTGCATGGCCGCAGAGCAATCCTGCACCCAATAATCTTTATGTTTCTCCAGGCTCAAATCTCCGCACAGCAGCACCGCCACCGGGGCCTGCAGCACCATGCGCGCATAGGGATGGAACGCCGGAATGGCGTCCAGCAGGCTGCGTTCGGTGATGACCACAAACTGCCAGGGCTGCTGATTGCCGGCCGAAGGCGCCGCCATGGCGGCCCGCAGCACGGTTTCCAGCAGTTCATCCGGCACCGGCTGCCCGGTGTAGGCGCGAACGCTGCGGCGTGAGAGAATGGCCTGCAGGGTGTTCACAGCAGATCAGCCTTCGATTTGCTGGATGGCGTCCGCCGGGTTGACGTTGCCGTAAATGACCGCCATCACGCCGGGGAAGTAACGGTCCATCGTCCACACGTTGGCATACACCAGATTGTGCACCAGTGGAGAGGTGAGTTCGTCATTTTCAACATCAATGCTGGTTTTGTAGCGCACTTCGCCGTCAGAATAGTCCATCTCAAAGTTGCCGTTCAGCAGGCCGTAGTTGGCGCGGGTGATGAATTCGGCAATGGCAGGGCGCTTCTCTTCTGGAACATTGATGGAAGAAACCGAGTAGAAGATGAAAATTTTCTGCTCTTCGCGCGCCTGTGCATAGCAGGTCCAGTTGCCAGATTTCCCACGGAAGCCCATGCGCAGGATGGTCTTGCCTTCAAGCTGGGTGTAATTCCAGTCATCTTCGGTAAAGAATTTTTCGAGTGCTTCAAGGATTTCAGTCATTAGAGTCTCCTTCAAATATGATTCGTATCGCTTCGGATAAAGCTGGCTTTTTAACAGCCTGACTCTATTATACATCGAATAAAAAGTTGTCAAACCCGCAAGGCGCATCTTTTGGCGATTTTTTACAAAAATAGCCGCTGTCTTGCCTGATTTATCAGCCGGCAGCACAAAAAAATAGCCCTGCTTCACAGCAGGGCCTGAAAAGTGGCAGGAAGAGGAGGTTACCAGCTCCGCCCGTAGAGGGTTTCGCGGATCTGAATGACCTGGCGGCGCAGCGTGTCATCGCGCTCAACCAAATCGGTCATCTTTTCGCAGGCATACATCACCGTGGTGTGGTCGCGGCCGCCCAGGGCGTCGCCAATTTGCGGCAGCGAGAGGTTGGCGTCTTCGCGCAGCAGATACATGGCCACCTGCCGCGGCAGGGCGACTTCGCGCGAGCGGTCGCGGGCCAGAATCTGGTCGGAAGTGACGCCAAAAACCGAGGCCACCACCTCCAGCACCTTTGCCGGATCAACGGTGGTGCGTTGGGGACCAAAATCGACCAGAGCCGAGTTGACCAGTTCCGCTGAGAGAGGCTGTCCGCTGAGATCAGAGAGGGCCAGAATGCGGGTGAGCGCGCCTTCCAGTTCGCGGATGTTCGACTGCGCACGCCGGGCGATGGCTTCCAGAATGTCACCGGGCACCTGGCGCGCACTGCGTTCGGCTTTGGAACGCAGAATGGCGATGCGCGTTTCCAGGTCAGGGGGCTGAATATCGGCGATCAGGCCCCATTCAAATCGGGAGCGCAGGCGGTCTTCAAGGTTGGCCATGGCTTTGGGCGGCCGGTCCGATGAGATGACAAGCTGCTTTTCCTGCCCATGCAGGGCATTGAACGTGTGGAAGAATTCTTCCTGGGTCATTTCCTTGTTGGCAATGAACTGGATGTCGTCAATCAGCAAAACATCCACTTCACGGTATTTTTCGCGGAATTCGGGGGTGGTGTGGTTGCGGATGGCCTGGATAAGGTTGTTGGTAAATTCTTCCGAGGTGACATACATGACGTGCATGCCCATGGGCCGCAGAGCGTTGCCCATGGCGTGCAGCAGGTGGGTTTTGCCCAGCCCGGCGCCGCCGTAGAGGAAGAGCGGGTTGTAGGCACGCGCGGGGCTTTCGGCTACGGCCATGCAGGCGGCATGGGCCAGGCGGTTGCTGGCGCCCACCACAAAGTTTTCAAAGGTGTAGCGCGGGTTGATTGTCGGGTTGGTGGGCAATTCAATGGCGGCGGCCGGTTCTGAGGCTGTGCCGGCAATGACCGGGGCGGACGCCGGGGCGCCTTTCTGCTGCACCACAAAAGCCACCGAGGCAGGGCAATCCACCAGGCCGCTCAGCATGCGCGTAACCGTGCTGGAAAGACGGTTATCCAGCCAGTCGCGAACATAGGCGTTCTGCACCCCCAGGGTAAAAAGACCGTTCGAATACGAGATCAGTTCTGTGCTGCGCACGTACGTATCGAAGGCGGCTTTCGTCATATCCATTTGAAGCTGACCCAGTGCGGCTTGCCAGGCTTGTTCTGCATCCATCATTTTACAACCTCAACCAATGTGATAGGGCGCCAGGAAAGACAGAGGAACATAAACCCACTGCCTGGGCAGTGGGGCATAATAACGGCTTTGCACCCTTCGTTCTAAACTGTTATGTGCTGCTGGGGAATGCTCACCCCGTCCAACAACAATTCTATTTTACCCACATCCACCCCCTCAAACAAGATTAAATACCCTTTTGAGTCTAAAAAAATGACGTTCTTTAAGGTTGCCAACGTTAAAGAAAATCACCCCTGCGTCTTTTCTTAAGGATTCTTTTCTTGTAGTCATGACCCCTATATATGGGGGGTGTTGGCGCGTTCCCCTCCTGCATATAGGTTTTATGAGGATAGTTTCTGAACGACTACAAAAACATGCAAATTCGTTCTAAGATTCGGATTGAATCACCTGCACCTGATTCACAGCTGCCAATCGCCAAAAATGGAATCTGATTAACGGCTTATTAACCGGCCAGTTCAGGTGTGTTTTGAATCCACTGCGCCGTGCGCCGGATGCCTTCCTCAAGGCTCACCTGCGGCGCCCAGCTCAGGTCGCGCTGCGCCTTGCTCACATCCAGCACCACCGCCGGCACGTCGAACTTGCGCGCTGCCTCGTAGTGCACCTCCACCGCCAGGCCCAGGCCGCTCTGAATGGCCTGGATGATTTCATTCAGGCTGTAGCCGCGCCCGCCGCCCAGGTTGTAGATCTGCCCGCTCAGCTGCGGGCGCTCGAGGGCCGCCTGCAGCGCGCTCACCAGGTCGCCGATGTAGAAATAATCGCGCACCACCTCGCCATCGCCCCAGATGTGAATCGGTTCGCCGCGCAGCGCCCGGTAGGTGAACACGTTCACCGCGCCCTGGCGCCGGTGGGGATTCTGATAGAGTCCGTAAGGCACCGATGGGCGGTAAACCAGGTAGTTCAAACCGTACAGGTGGCGGTACATTTCAAGGTATTTTTCCACCGCCAGCTTGGCGATGCCGTAAGGGTTGATAGGAAAAGTGGGAGCGTCTTCCAGCACCGGCAGGCTGGACGGAATGCCGTACACCGTGCCGCCAGAGGAAAGGAAATGCACGCGCTGGATGCCGGCATAAGTGCAGGCTTCCAGCAGGTTGACCGTTGGCAGCAGGTTGGCGGTGATGTCTGCGCGCGGGTCTTTGAGGGCGGTTTCGTGAATGGTGGCCCAGGCAGCATGAATCACCTGCTCGGCGCCGCAGTCCACCAGCGCCTGGCGCACCAGAGCCGGGTCGCTGAGATCAGCCTGGATAAATTCCACCCCTTCGGGCAGGGGGCCAAATTTGCGCGGGTAAAGGTCATAAACGGTGATGCGGTGCTGGCGCTGGCGGGCCAGGGCGTCCACAATGTTGGCGCCGATAAAACCATTGCCGCCGGTGATGAGAATATGAGTCATGATGGTTGGGCGGCAGGGCTGCCCCCGCCGTCATCTCCCTTCAATTGAAGTTTTTTGTCATTGGTTGGCCGTATCTATTTTTCACCGCGAAGGGCGCGAAGAGCGCAAAGAAAGAAAAAACCGTTTTCTTTGCCGTTTTTTGGCGGTCCAAAAAATAGCCGAGCAGTAAAGTTTTCGCGGCTTTGCAGCCGGTTTTTCACCGCGCAGCCAGCCGGGTTACCAGATGCCCGGGAACAGGCGGAAGCGCACCCGCGCAGCATAATCAGCGTAGCCGGGCAGGTCTGCCCGCAGCAGACGGTCTTCCAGCGCGGTGCGCAAAATGAGCAGGGCCGCAGCCAGCACGCCGAAAGCGAATGACGGCCACGAGGCCAGCATCACCGAAACCGCCAGCTCATACACCAGGGCGCCCAGGTAGGCCGGGTGGCGCATCAGGCGGTAGGGGCCGCCTGAAACCACCGCCTGTCCGCGGTCAGTTTGCAGGCGCACCGTGCGCGAGAAAAAGGCGTTGACATAGGTGGCCCAGGTGAACCAAGCGTAGCCCGCGGCGCTAAGCACAAAAGCCGCCGCCTGCACGGCGGGTGCAAACCCGCTGCTCCAGCCGTAGCGCTGGTCCAGCCCGGCGGCAATATACTGGAACAGGGTGACCAGCCCCAGCAGGCTGACGATGGCCACATCCCATTTGGGCGTGTCTTTCTTCGGGTTCAGCCGCTCGGGCAGCAGTTCGGGTTTGATAAAGATCACCAGAATGGCCGTGGCGGCCTCCCAGCCGGCCATCACCGCCAGCGCCCCCCAGCCTGGCAGCCAGTCGAGGCGCCCGGCCGCCCAGAACAGGGCCACTGCCATGCCCAGCAGGCTCAAAACCTCGCGGGCCAGGTAGCCGGTGATCTGTTTTTTTCGGTCAGGGGAGGGTTGTTCAATCATGTTTGCGGTGAACCGCCTGCCAGGCGGCCAGCCCCAGGGCTTCAAACAGGGCCGGCACGCCTTCGCCGCTGGCGGCGCTGGTTTGCACATAGGCGCTGTTCAGGCGGCGCGCCAGCTCGGGCCCCCAGTTTTCGCTGCCGGGGGTGAACAGGTCGCTTTTGTTGCCCACCACCACAAAACGGATGCCGGGAACCAGGCGGTTGACCTCGCGCACCCACTGCGCCAGGTTGATCAGCGACTGCGGCACGGTCAGGTCATAAACCAGCGCCGCGGCCAGGCTGCCGCGGTAAAAAGTCTCGCGAATGGTCTGAAAACGGTCCTGCCCGGCCATATCCCAGATGGATAGTTTCACCGGCCCCTCGGGCAGGTCCACCTGGCGGGTTTGAAAATCGACGCCGATGGTCATGATGCGCGACTGCTCAAACTTGCCTTCGTAGTAGCGCCGCACCAGTGAGGTTTTGCCGACATTGCCGTCGCCGATGATGACCACTTTCAGCAGGGGGATTTGCGTCATGGGGCAGACCTATTGGGCGCGGCGGAAGAAAATTTCCTGCGGGCAGACCAGGGCTTCGGGATCCACCGGCGGGTTGTTCAAAAGCTGGGCATTGGCCTGCTCAAAAATGCGGTGCAGCTCTTCAAAGGTTTGCATCTGGCGCGCGGCCGGCTCGGTGGAAAACAGCACCAGGGTGGTGCTGACCTTGCCGGGCACAAAGGCCAGCCACTGCCCGCCCTGAATCTGGGTGGAACGGATGCCGGCGCCAAAAATTTCCTGGCTGGCCGACTGGTAGGCGTGCAGCATGGGCACAAAGAGGGCCGGATCCACGCCGAACTGCCCCACCGTTTTGATGGGCATGCCGGAACGAATGTCATAGATTGAAAAACCCACCACGCGGGCGGCATTGCGCATGCGGATAAGGATGGACTGGCCTTCCTTCACGGCGTTGCGCCATTCATCTGAATCGGGATCCAGGCTGAGGATCTGCTCAATGGACTGGATTTCGGCCTGGTAATGGGCATAGAGGTCCTGGAACTGCTTGCGGTTGATGCTGCCGGAAGCAAAGCGCTCGGCCAGCAGGCTGATCTTTTCACGCAGGCGCGCCAGGTGAATCTGGGCCTCTTCAGCGGTCGATTTTTTGGCGGTCGGGGCAGATGGCGTGGGGGGGGCCGGGTGGGCGCCGGGCAGCGGGCGCGAGGTTTCGATCTGGGCGGCGGTGGAGCGCGCCGAAGGCAGGGGCTGGGCCGGGGGCGGCGTTTGTGGGCGCTGGGCCGGCGGTTGAGATTGCGGGTGCGGCGCCGGCCGGGTTGGCGCCTGAGCCGGTGGTTGGGCTGGCGGCTGGGGTTGGGGACGCGGCCGCGGCTGCGTGGGGGTCTGCGCGGGGGCAGTTTTGGGCGGTTCGGCCTGCGGGCGCGGCATCATTGGCCGGGCCGGGGCAGCCGGAGCGGGGGTTTCTTCCTTCTTTTCCATTCCCAGTAAGCGGCGCAGCCAATCGAGCATGGGTCATCCTTCTCTAAAAGAGACTGTGGTTGAGGTAATTAAACATCAAAAAGCCGAAAATATCAATCCTTTGAGCCGGGCAATCAGCGGCCGGTGCGGCATGCAAGCGGGTTATAATAGAATCAGATGCCACACCGACCCACAGGAGAAACCCGATGAGCAAAATGGAAGATTACCGCGCTCAACTGCGCCAGATGGCCGCCTGGGACGCTTACCTGCTGGAAAATTCCGGCCTGCCCGGCCCGCGCGGCAACCTGGAGCTGGCCCATGCCGTGGCCGCCGAAGGCAGCGCGGCGCTTTTTGAGCGCTACCGCGCCTATACCCCGGAGCTGGCCCCGGTCAATTCGCCGCAGGAATTTCTGGCCTTCTGCGGGGTGCTGGGGCTGGGCAAGCTGATCGCCGCGGGGGAACACGCCTGGTTTGCCACCCTGCGCGCCGCCGCCGTTGATCCGCGCTGGCGCACCCGCGAGGCCGTGGCCATGGCCCTGCAAATGGTGGGGGATGTGGATATGCCGCTGCTGCTTGCAGAGATGACCCTCTGGAGCCAGGGCAGCCCGTTGGAGCAGCGCGCCGCGGCCGCCGCCCTGTGCGAACCGCGCCTTCTCACCCGGCCGGATGAGGTCCGCGCGGTGCTGGGCATTTTGAGCGCCATCACCGCCTCCATCAAAGACATTCCAGACCGCAAAACGGAGGCTTTTCAGGCTCTGCGCAAGGGCCTGGCCTACTGCTGGAGCGTGGCTGCCGCAGCCCTGCCCGAGGCTGGCAGGCCCGCCATGGAAGCCTGGTTCGCCGACCCTGATAAGGACATCCGCTGGATGATGCGCGAAAACCTCAAGAAGAACCGCCTGCAGCGCATGGATGCCGCCTGGGTGCAGCAGGCGCAGCTGCGCCTGGGGGAATAGAATTGTAAGCTGTGGCCGGATGTACAGCGGCATGCCCGCAAAGTTTCAGGAGGATTCAATGAAACCCAAATATATGCTTGCAGCAGTCATTTTATGCCTTGCCTGCCTGATTGTTTTCTGTATCTTAACTTACGGGAATTTTCTGCCCAAAAAGGAAATGAATCTTTGTCCAGTGGAAGGATTATTTCTCGATCGTGAAGATCTGTCTGGTGACGTTATAGTAAACCCTATTGACACCAATTTTTCTGATCATGCTATTCTTGGAACTCGAGATATTTATTACAATGGATTAGACCATGGACAGCAATATGTCTTGGAATACCCTGATAATGCTAAAGCTGCAGAAAGATATAGAAAAGCCAAAAATAATCTTTTTGATCCGGATAATTTATATCTTCCGGCTTTCGATGAAGTTGACCATTCTGTTGTCTGGAAAGTGCCTGATATTGTATTTGAAAGTCATGCGGATGAATCTTATTATGCCTGCGGAGAAAGCGATCAAGGATATGTTTGCCGGTATATCGCACGTTACGGCAGGCTGCTCACCCGGTTATTCCTGGACATAAAGCCCGTCACCGGCCCAACCGTCACCAACTTTCAGGAAGCTATCACGGCGATTGATCGAAAAATGGCAAAATGCATTGCAGATTATCCGGATGAAAGGTGAAGATACTATGAAACACAAATCCATTCTGGCAGCGGTCATTTTATGCCTCGCCTGCCTGGTCATTTTCTGCCTTTACCTTGTCTTTGGATTGGGATATTTCCTGCCCGTAAAAGAAGTCAAACTCGACCTGTGTCCTATGGAAGACTTATTTCTCAGCGGTGAAGATATGTCTGGTAATGCTGCGGTGAGTTCCATCAGAGGTCCAACAGACGACGATCCCAAAAGAACGGGCTACCTCGACGTGTATTACAACGAATTGTTTCATGGTCACCAATATGTTACTGAATATTCTACGATCGCCCGAACTTCTGAAAGATATAAAAAAGCAGAGGGTAATTTATTTGACCCGGATAATTTATATCTTCCAACTTTCGATGAAGTTGACCATTCTGTTGTCTGGAAAGTGCCTGATTTTGAATTTACAAGTCATGCGGATGAATTTTATTATGCCTGTGGAAAAAGCGATCAAGGGTATGTTTGCAGGTATATCGCACGCTACGGCAGGCTGCTCACCCGGCTAAACCTGGACATAAAGCCCGTCACCGGCCCAACCATCGCCAACTTTCAGGAAGCTATCACGGCTATTGACCGGAAAATGGCGAAATGCATTGCCGATTATCCGGATGAAAGGTGAAAGCCGCCGGCTGTAAGCCTTCTGTACGGCCGGATCAGCCGGAATCCGTTATAATTCAACCCTGTCATGATTCTGTTTTAACCGTCTTACAGGTATCCGCATGATCGTCCTTGCCCTGAAAATTCTTCTGGCCCCCCTGCTCATTGCCACAGCCACTCTGGCCGGCCGGCGCTGGGGCCCGGCAGTGAGCGGCTGGTTTATCGGCTTTCCCATCATTTCCGGCCCCATTTCCATCACCCTGGCCATGCAGGACGGCCCCAATTTTGCCGGTCAGGCAGCGGTTGGCATGTTCGGCGGGCAGACGGCCATGTGCATTTTTGCCGCCACCTATATCCTGGCAGCGCGCAAATTAAACTGGTGGCAGAGCGCCATCCTGGGCGTTTCGGCCTTCATCGCCACAGTGATGATCTGGCGCGCGCTGGCTTTGCCGCTGCTGCCCGCCTTTGCCCTGCTGATCGGCGCCATTTTTGTGCTGAGCTGGCTCATTCCGGCGCAGGCCGTGCAAATCAAAGGGCAGGTGTCGCCCAAATGGGACCTGCCTGCCCGCATGGTCATTGCCGTGATCTTTGTGGCCACCCTCACCGGGCTCTCCAGCGTGCTGGGCGCGCAGCTTTCGGGCCTGATTTCGGCCTTTCCCGTGTTCGGCACCATCCTGGCTTCCTTCACCCACAGCCAGCAGGGCGGCCAGGCTGCCGGCCAGCTCCTCAGGGGCACCATCGTCGGTTCGCTGGGCATTGCCAGCTTTTATCTGGTGGTGAGCGTGTTCCTGCCGCTCACCGGCAGCCTGTGGGTTTATCTGCCGGCGGCGGCCGCCTCGGTGGTGGCCAATGTCATTTCCATCCGCTTCACCCGCCCGCGGGGCGCTTAATCGCGCAGAAAATCCGCCGCCGTGCGGATGAACTCTTCCGGTTTTTCGCGCTGCGGCCAGTGTCCGGCGTCTTCAATGATGTGCAGCTTTGCCCCGGCGATGCGGCGCTTTGCTTCTTCGGCGCAGGCCAGCGGCACCCCGGCATCGTAACGCCCGTGAATCAGCAGCACGGGCATTTTTAATTCACCCAACCGGTCAATGTACACGGTGCGCAGGCCGTTCCAGAACATATCGTGGCGCTGGGTGTAGGTGAAAGCCCGCCCGGCATGGGGTTTGTGCATTTCCAGCACCAGCTCATCCATCAGGGCGTCAGGGATCACCTTTGGATCGTGCACCACGTTGACCATGGACCACTTGGCCATGCTCCGGCTGGAACGCATCAGCGCCCAGGTGCCTTCCATGATGCCCGGAATCTTCACCATTAACCAGCTCAACTGGTGCATGGCCACCTTGCGCTGAATGCCGTAGCTGTCCACCAGCACCAGTTTATCCACCCGCTGTGGCGCTTTGAGCGCCAGACCCAGAACAATGGACCCGCCCAATGAAAGCCCCATCAGGCTGGCTTTTTCCAACCCCAGCGCATCCAGCACCGCGGCGGCAAAATCCACCAGGGTGTCAACGGTGTAGGGGATATCCGGGCGGTCGCTGTCGCCGTAGCCGATGATATCAGGGGCAAAAACGCGGTGGCCGCTTTCGGCCAGCGGGCCAATGACATGGCCCCATGAGATGCGTCCCGAATCGGCCCCTGCGCCGTGAAACAGCACCACCGGCGATCCGCTTTCGCCCGCGCTGAGCAGGTGAACGCGCCTGCCGTTGACATTAATAAAGCTGTCTTTAATCTCCATATCCAAAATCCTTCTTTTGTTGACTTTCATTTTCCTGCCAGCTGCAAAGGCCTTTTGCGGTTGTGTCAGGCACCATCCGGGTGAACGGCATCATACTGCCGGTTGACCACATCCACGGCCAGGCGCAGAGCCTGCTTGCCAGCCTCGCTGTCGCCGTCCTCCAGGGTCATGCCCCGGCCCAGCACTGCCTCCAGCACTTCTTCGACCTGCTCCAGCGAAGGTGCCTCAGCGGCCGGAATGACGGATTCGATGCCGGTGAAGCCGTAGGCGATCACCGAGAGCAGGTAGGCCAGGCTTTCGGGGTTGAGGTCTTTGCGCACCAGCCCGGCGGCCTGCATGTAAATGATGAAATCCTTGCCGAAGCCGAAGCGTTCCACATAGCGGCGCGGGTCCTGCTGGTGGATGAATTTGCCCAGCACGCGGCTGTCCTGCGTGTAAAGGGCGCGCATCAGCGGGTTGGCCTGCAGCGCCTGCAGGGAATGGGCGTACATGCGCGTCAGCGAGCCGCCGCGCGGGTCGGCTTCCACCCGCGCCAGCAGGTCGGCCATCAGGCGGCGCATTTCGCGGGTCACCAGGGCGTCGAACAGCGCTTCCTTGCTGCTCCAGTGCAGGTAAACCGCGCCTTTGGCCACGCCGGCCTCAAGGGCAATATCGGCGATGGTGGTTTTATCGAAACCCAGGCGGGTGATCAGGCTGGCGGCGGCGTCCAGAATGCGTTCGGGGCGGTTGACGGCGTTTTTTCTGACCATTTGTGACCTCATGACCAATTTTGTTTTTCTGGTCATATTGTAGCGTGGTTTCCGAAAAGAATCAAGAGGGGAAAACAAAAGCCCGCCTGTAACGGCGGGCCAGACAGTTCCATCATTATCTCACCACTTCAACAGCACATCTCCAGCGCCCGGCAGATCCACCGGCAGGCGCACCACCTGCGCGGCCGGGCTGCTCCAGCCGGCCGGCTGGCCGTTCAGCAGCACTTCCTTGGGCAGGGCCGGCAGGCGCACATCCACCTCGCCCGCCGTGCTGTGGCCCAGGTCCAGGCGCAGGCGCAGTTCATGCGCGCGCACCTGCCACTGCGCCACCTCCATGCCCTGCGAAATGTGCAGACTGCCGCCCAGATACTGCGGCTGGCCGGTCTGCAGCGGGCGCAGCGCCAGCACATGGCAGCCGTGCGGCGCCAGGGTTCCCAGTTCGGCCTGCCCGCCGGTCACCTCCAGCAGGCGGTCGTTCCAGAACGAGCGCGCCGAATAATCGCCCGCCGGCAGGTCAAATTCGCTCACATCCAGGCTGGCCTCCACCGGCGCGTCGCTCCAGTTGAACAGGGCCAGCACATGCCAGGCCCCCGCCGGGCCGTTCAAATCGAGGCGCAGGCGGCGGGGATGCCCCTCGTCGAACCAGTCCACCAGGCGGGCGCGCTGGCCCACCGGCGGCAGCAGGGTCTGCGCCAGGCTGATGCGGCCGGCATCCAGTTTGGGCATATCGTCTGAAAGCAGCAGCGAGCCGCCCGTCAGGGCGATGGCTGCCGCCAGGGTTTGCACTTCGGTCAGGGTCAGGTGCGAATCAGCGCGCACCAGCAGGCAGTCGGGGTCGTTCAGCCACCAGCGGCGGTGCTGCGAGGCGCGGCTGAGAATGTTGTGAATGGCGTTGCGCGCCGAAGGCATGTGGGGTTCGCGGTTGAAGAAGAGCTGAATGCCGCTGAACTGCGGCGCCCAGTTGCCAGAAACATCGCAGCTGATGCGCATCATCTCAAAAATGCCCAGCGAAGGGCCCAACGGCGCGCCGCAGCCCAGCAGCAGGGTGTCGGGTCCGGCTGCGCGGCGCAGCCCTTCCAGGCCCTGGCGCAGCACCTGGGCGCGGGTGCGCGTCATATCGCGGCGCACGCCCGGCAGGGCAGCCGCATAGAGAAAATCGAGCTTCAGGTAGGGATAACCCCATTCGTGCGCCGCCTTGCTGATCACCTCGCAGGTGTAGTCAAAGGCTCCGGGAACAGTCAGGTCGAGGCCGGTGCACAGGCTGTTCCACACAAAGCCCGCATTGACCGGTTTACCGCGCGGCGTGCGCAGGATCCAATCGGGGTGCTGGCGGATCAGGTCTGATTTGGGGTGCACAATATACGGCGCCAGCCACAGCCCGGGGGTCAGCCCGGCTGCGCGGATATCGCGCGCCAGCCCGGTCACCCCATCCGGAAAGGTTTTGCGGAAGGTGAGCCAGTCGCCCACCTGGCTTTCAAAGCCGTCGTCAATCTGGAAAAGGGTCACCGGCAGCTTCTGGCGCAGTTCCACAATGGCGGTCAGGTTGCGCCGGATGTCTTCAGCCGTCACCTTATCGTAAAAATAATACCACGAGCACCAGCCCACCGGCAGTTCAGGGAATGGTTTGATCTCGTTTTCCCGCGCCACCATCTCCAGGTAAGGCCCCAGAGGGTCCGGGTCGTCCAGGTCCACCGGCATGAAGATGGCCCAATCGGTGTCCATAGCCGCGCCCGGCAGCAGGCGGGTATCGTCGCCGTTGGCCCACAGGCTGAGGGCCGGAGCTGGCCGGGTCCAGGCTTCAATGGAGCCAAAATGCTGCTTTTGCGAAAGAAAGCCCGCCACCAGGCCGCAGCGGCTGCCGCGGTCGCCAAAAACGGCGAAGAAATCGGCGGCATAATGTCCGGCGCGTGCGGGATGCGGGGTGTCGCAGTAATCCACCATCGGGTTTTGCAACGGTCCCAGCCACGAGCGGTGCTGGCCTTTGTCCTGCCCGGTGGTGGTGGTGTGGCTCCACGACTGCCAGCCGTTGGCATGAAAAGCCATATCCGGGTTTGCGGCGCCAAAGGAAAGCTCTCCGGCGCCCGCCTGCAGCAGGGTGATGCGCTCCAGGGTCACCGGTTGGCTGCCTGTGTTTTCCAGATGCGCCCTGAGCAGTAAAAAGGGCTGGGCTTGACCCAAAGCCAGAGTCAGCGTGCCTTTCAGCGGCGACTGCTCCCAGGTCAGGGTGACGGCATGCAGCGGGCCGTGAGCCGATGGCGCTGCCGCCGGGTCGCCCGCCTGCAGGGGGCCTTTAAACAGCTGCCGCGAGCCGTCTTCCAAACGATAGGCAATGGAAAAACGCGCGTTTTCCAGGCGCAGTTGACCGCCTGCCTGCGCCAGCGAAAAGCCCGCCGCTTCGGGGTGCAGGGTCACCTGCAAGCCGGTCGAAGTCAGCTCAATTGTCATGGGAACCTCCTTGCGCAGGCCGTGACGGCCCAATCAAAATCAGAAATGCGCGCTCATCTTCGCGCAGGGAAGGGCGCAAAAAACGGCCCTATGCGTCAATAAAAATGGGACCCTGGCGCAGCACCGCCAGTTTATCAGCTGTGCAATCCACCACCGTGGAAGGCAGGCCGCCCGGCACTGTTCCGCCGTCGATGATTAAATCCACCCGTCCATCCAGCTGAGCCAGGGCGTCAGCCGCGCTGAGCGGGTTGGCCCCGCCCGAAAGGTTGGCCGAAGTCACCGCCAGAGGACCGGTGCGGCGCAGCAGATCAAGGGCAAAGGGATGGTCGGGCATGCGAATGCCCACCGTGGGGGTTGGCGAAAGCGCCTCAGGCAGCTCAGGCCGCCGCGCCACCACCAGGGTCAGTGCGCCAGGCCAATGCCGCTGCGCCAGCTCGCGCGCGCGTGCCGGCAGGCCGGGGGTGATCTGCGGCAGGTGGTCGAGGCTGCCCAGCAGCACCGGAATGGCTTTGGCGGCATCGCGGCCTTTGGCTTCAAAAATGCGTTCAATGGCCGCCGGCAGGCTGATCAGCACACCCAGGCCGTAAACTGTGTCGGTGGGGAACACCACCAGGCCGCCGCGCTGCAGGGTTTGCACAGCCTGCGGCAGGGCCTGGGGATCGGTGGACTTGAGAACAGGGGTAGGTGTCATCAATTTATCTCAAAAGCGAACCAGAATGAACCGGTATCCCCGGCGAGGATTCGGAACGGGCTTTATCGGCATAATGGGCGGCGATGCCTTTAAATTTTTGCTCCGCCCGCAGAAAGGCCTCCACAATTTGCGGATCAAACTGGGTGCCGGCGCCTTCTCGGATGATGCGCACGCATTCCTCGTGAGGCAGCGGCTCCTTGTAAGGCCGGCGGGTCGCAAGCGCGTCATAGACATCGCACACGGCGGTGATGCGCGCCGAAAGCGGAATGTTTGCGCCTTTCAGCCCTTCCGGGTAGCCGGTGCCGTCCACACGTTCATGATGGTAATAAGTCAGCTCGCGCGCGGTCTGCACAAAACTGATGAATTCACCTGCGCCTGCCGATTCTTCAATCGCCATGAGTATTTTACCCCCAATTTCCGGATGTTTTTTGATTTCATTAAATTCATGGCCGGTTAAAGGCCCTGGTTTCAGCAGCACCTGGTCCTGAATGGCCACTTTGCCAATATCATGCAGGGGAATGGCGCTGATGATATCTTTTTTAAGCTGCGGCGGCATATCCAGTTCCTGCAGCAACAATTCGGCATAATAGGCCATCCGCTTCAGGTGCTGGCCGGTGGCGTCGGGATCGCGGTTTTCGGCCAAATTGAGGATGGCTTTAAAAGCCGATCGCTCGAAAGAAAGCATCTGATGTGATTTCTGCCCCAGTTCAATTTCGCGCTGCTGCAGGGTGTCGTGGAGAAAATAGACAAAAAAACCGATTCCCAGGAAGAAACCGCCGCGCAGCAGCCATCCGGTCAGGCTTTGCGAAGTATGATTGGCCACCGAAAGCGGCATCATTGGCCCGGACATAAGAAAAGCGGCCAGCAAAGCCGTGATCAGCACCTGCCACCACGAACCGGTCATGGCAGCAAAAAGGATCGGAAAATAAAACAGGTGGGGTCCGGCAGTGGAAGTGCCGCCCATCATATAGACCACCTCGTAAAGAACAAGACACAGCAAAATAGAAAAGCCTGTGATGAGGCATTTATGGAGAAATTGCCGCCTGGCCATGAGATTCCTTTCTCGCAGAGAGGGCTGTAAAGTTTAACGTACCGGATAGACTCATTATACGCTAAATAAAATAATAATGGCATTCAGATGGCATAAAAAAGACAGACTCCTTACAAAGTATGGAATCTGTCCGCCGCAAGAAGCATTGTTTTCAATCAGCACAGCAGCTGCTTGGGGTTTTTGCCACCAAAGCTGGGCAAAAACCCAAAAAATGTACCGTCTTCCTCGCCCACAGGCGGGCAACTATTAATGAAACATTGTCAAATGAGAGGTTGTTTATCAGGTCGCGTGGGCGCGCTGCACCAGGCCCTGCTGCCAGGCATACACGGCCGCCTGAGTGCGGTCAGCCAGGTGCAGTTTGTTGAGGATGTTGCTGACATGCCCCTTGACCGTGTTTTCGCTGATGGCCAGATGTCCGGCAATCTGGCTGTTGGTCATGCCGTTGGCAATCAGCTTGATGACATCCAGTTCGCGTTCGGTCAGGTCTGAAAAGAGCGTATCATCGCTGTTGCTGGCCAGGGTTTCGCCGCGCAGGTTGCGCAGCACGCGCGCGGCGATCAGCGGGTGGAGGGTCACTTCGCCGCGCACCGCCCGCTGCAGCGTTTCCACCAGTTTATCCATTTTCATGTCTTTGAGAATGTAAGAGGTGGCACCGGCTTTGAGCGCCGGGAAAATGTGCGCGTCATCGTGGAACGAGGTCAACACCACCACCTGGGTGCGCGGGCTGATCTTTTTCACCTTGCGGGTAGTTTCCACCCCGTCCATGCCCGGCATGATCAGGTCCATCAGCACCACATCCGGGATCAGGTCGGCCACCATGCGCACCGCTTCTTCACCCGAGGCAGCTTCGCCCACCACGTCAAAATCGGGCTGGGTGGTCAGGTACGAGCGGATGCCGCTGCGGACCACTTCGTGGTCATCAACAATGAGAATGGTGATTGGAGAGGTCATTTTAGTCGCTCCAGTGCGAAAACAGGTTTATCGAATTGCTTGAAAGGGATCAGGACGTGAATGGTGGTGCCCTGGCCAGGCCTGCTGGTGATATCCACCTGGCCGCCGATGCTTTCCGCGCGTTCAGCGATGGAGCGCAGGCCCATCCCCTTGGGTTTCTGGCTCAAGTCAAAGCCCTGGCCGTTATCGGCCACCCGGATTTCGAGCATCTGGCGGTGATACTGAATGGCCAGCTCCACCTGGCTGGCGCGGCTGTGACGCGCCACGTTGGCCAGCGCTTCCTGTACAATGCGGTAACCGGCCTGTTCAATTTCGAGGGGCAGGCGCTGTTCGTTTTTAATTTCCACCGCCGCGGCGATATCGTTGCGGCTTTCCCACTCAAAGGCATATTCGCGCAGGGAAACTGCCAGGCCTTTTTCCTTCAAAGCCACGGGATACATTTCCTGAATCAGGAAGGTCAGTTCCTGAATGACATCTGAAACCAGGTTTTCGGCTTCGCCAAGATGCTCTTTGGCGCGCTGAGGGTTGCCGCTCATCATGCCGCTGGCCGTGCCAATTTGCGCCATGGCGGCAAAGGCTTTCTGTTTGGCGCTGTCGTGCAGTTCGCGCGCCAGGCGGTTGCGTTCTTCGATGATGGCCAGTTCCTTATTTTGCTCGAACAGCTGGCGAATTTCCACCGTGCGCGCCGCCACCTGCCGTTCCAGTTCGCGTTTTTGCCCTTCAACGGCATGCATGCGGAAGCGGAACACGCCAAACACCATCCCTGCCAGCCCCAGCACGCTGGCGGCATAAAACCAGCCGGTCTGCCAGAAGGGCGGGATGACCACCACCTTGATGGATTTTCCCGTCTCGTTCCAGACTCCATCTTCATTGGAAGCCTTCAAATGCAGCACATAGGTGCCGCCGGGCAGGTTGGTGTAACGTCCGCTGCGCAGGGTGCTCGCGGCGTGCCATTTGGTGTCAAAGTTTTCCAGCATATAGGCATACTGGTTGTGCTTCGGGTCGGCAAAGCTGAGGGCCGAGAATTCAAACTCAAACGAGTTGTTGGGATATTCCAGGGTGATCTGGTTGAGGGCTTCGGGGGCGGCGGTGGTCTCAATCGGCTCGCCGTCGCGTTTCAGGGCGGTCAGTGCCACCGGCGGCACAAAGCTGTTCGTGCGGATATTTTCCGGGTAAAAAACATTGAAACCCTTCACTCCGCCAAAAGCCATGGCCCCATTGGCCAGGGTGGCATGAGCGCCCATATTAAATTCGTTGGACTGCAGACCGTCATTGATGGTGTAGGTTTGCACTGTTTCCGTCTGCGGGTTGAAACGTGCCATGCCGTTGTTGGTGCTCAGCCACAGGTAACCGGCAGCGTCTTCCTCAATGCCGTAAACCACATTGTTGGGCAGCCCTTCTTTTTCGGTGAAGGCGCGAAAACTGTTTTTGACCGGATCGTAGCGGTTGAGTCCGCCCGATGTGCCGATCCACAGGGTGCCGCGGCGGTCGCGGGTGATATCCAGAATGGAATTGTTGCTCAACGATCCGGAATCCTGCGGATCATTGACAAAGTAGGTGAATTCGCCAGTTTCAGCATCCAGCCGGTACACGCCGTTATCGAAGGTGCCAACCCAGACGATGCCCGCCGGGTCGTTGTAAATATCAATCACCGCGTCGAGGGTGGCAGCCGGGTTGGCCGGATCAATAAACCGCTTAAATTTCAGAGTTTCAAGGTCCAGACGGTTCAATCCCTGGGCCGTGCCCACCCAAATTTGCCCTTCCATATCCTCGCTGATGGCATAAACAATATCGTGCGAAAGCCCGCTCTCGTCTTTGGCGGCCTGAAAATGGGTGAACCGGCGGCTGTCTTCATTCCAGCGTTCCAGACCAAATTCAGTACCAGCCCACAGGGTGCCGGTGCTGTCCACAAACACGGACCAGGCATTATTGGTGATTAAAGAAGCGGAATTTTCCGGGTCATGGCGGAAATGGGTCATTTCGCCAGTTTTCGGGTCCATGCGGGTGATGCCGCCGCCGTTGGAGGCCAACCACAGGTAGCCTGCCTTATCAGCAAACATGCCAAAAGGCACACCCCAAAACCCGCTGTATTTTTCTGTGTTGCTGCGGAAGGTCGCAAACTGATCCTGGCCGCGGGTGTAGCGGTTGACCCCGCCGCCGTACGTGCCCACCCACACCACGCCGCTGCGGTCTTCATAAATGGAAAAGATGGTGTTACTGCTCAGGCTGTCGGCCTGCATGGGGTTAAAGTTGAAATTGGAGATCAAACCACTTTCAGGGATCAGTCGGGTCAGGCCGTAGCGGGTGCCGGCCCAAACCGCGCCGTTGTGGTCCACCAGCAGGGCATCCAGCGGCCCTGGCAGGAGGCTTACGTTGTTGTCGTCCTCATGCTGAAATTCAGCGATGACTTCCTCATTCTGCACATTCAGGTGATAGAGGCCCATTCGGGAACCCACCCACAGGCTGCCATCGGCCGCAGCAGCAAGCTGGGTGATGGTGAGGTCTTTCAAGACATCCACACGGGTGAAGCTGGCATTGGCAGGATGAAAACGGTTCAGGCCGCCATCTGTGCCGGCCCAAAGCTGCCCCTGGCCATCCACCAGCAGCGCAAAAACTTTATTATTGGACAGGCCGCCCGAGGTGCTCTGATCGTTGAAATGAGACCAGATTTCGGTTTTAGGATTGTAGCTGTCGAGGCCAGAATCGGTGGCCACCCAGATTAATCCCTGCCGATCTATAGCCAGAGCGTTGATGTTATTGGCCACCACGCTGTTGCTGTTTTGCGCGTTGTGCATGAAGCGGGTAAACACGCCGGTAACGGGGTTGAAACGGTTAAGGCCGCCCAGACGGGTGGCCAGCCACAGGTTGCCGTCCTGATCTTCGACCATGTCTTCAATCCAGCGGTCGCTGAGGCTGTTGTCGCTGCCGGCTTCCGGGCGGTACACGGTGAAAGTGTAGCCGTCATAGCGGTTCAGGCCGTCTTCAGTGCCAAGCCAGATGAAACCGCGCTGATCCTGAAGGATGCATTTCACCGAACTTTGCGAAAGGCCCTCTTCAAGATTGAGATGTGAAAAAGAGAGAGTCCCCAGGGTGTTAACGGGAAGATCTTTAGCAAGGGAGGCGGGCGCAGGCGCGGGGGTGGATGCAGGCACGGCAGAGCAGCCTGCCAGCAGGCTGGCGAGGAATGCCACAAGTGAAATCATCCGGAAAAATCTTTTCACCACACCACACTCTTTCTTTTTGCGATCATTATTCCGGCTGGTTCAGGCAGGGGAGGGTTTGTAAAAGACCCTGATGGGTCAGGGTCTCAGGCTGCGGGAAACACTGTCCTGCTGGTTCGATCTTTTATGTTTTCCGGGGTTCACCCCTGGCCTTCCCTTCCCTATTGGCCTGTGAGAAGGGAAGGCGCTGGAGGATGAACCATTCCAAACATGCCGGAAAAAATTCAATCAGGCGCATTAAGCGCGCAAAAACAGTATAGCGCATTTCATCTGCGCTGCACTCTACCGCTGGAAGGTATTTCCCCCTACCGGAGTAGGGTTTTAATTGCACCCGCACACCTACCCCGGAAGGGGGGAATGGCAAGATTGCGGCAACTTTTTAGAATGGCCTGACGCAACCAGAGGACCGCAGGCAGAACCATCCCTGGCGGGGAGAATAAACCCTTTTGCAGGCTCGTGTTTTTTTAAATCATGGACGTTATAGTCAATGTGCCAGGCCAGAGCGATGGCAGACCGGCATCCCGAATCTCCATTTTTTGTTCTCCTCCAGAAAGTGAATAAAAAAGCGCTGATGAGGGGCGGGTTTGGTTGAAGAATCTGCGGCTTCAACCAGGTCTAACCCGCAAAAACTGGCGAACGGCGCCCTGGGAGACCTGCGGCTTCCAGGGCGCCCGCCAGACACATTATTCGAGACGCCGGTCTGTTATCGCTGCCGGGGCACCCATTTCTCAATTTGCATCATATAAGGAGGTTGCTACCAGTTTCAATGCTTATACCCGCCCCTTTTGATCGCATCCTAACCCAATTTTTGTTCAAGGAGAAGAAATGAAAGCAAGATTGAATTCTGTTCTGGCTGTGCTGATCATCGTCAGCCTGCTGCTGGCGGCCTGCCAGCAGGAAGTGGTGAAAACTGTCACGGTTAAAGAGACCCAGGTGGTCAAAGAAACCCAGATCGTGACCGACGTGCAGGTGGTGAAAGAGACCCAGGTGGTTCAGGTTCAAGTCACCCCCACCCCTGCGGCTGTGGTACGCCGCGGCGCCTGGGTGGATACCATGGTCTTCACCTCCATTGATCAATCGGCCAATGCGGTGGCGCAACTCCAGGCCGACGCCCTCGATCTTTACGCCTATCTGGTGGAAGATCCTGATGTGAAGAAAACCGTGGATGCGGATGCCAACCTGGATTACCGCTTCTCTTACGGCTCATGGGACAGCATGCTCCTCAACCCCTCCGGCCCCACCTTCAAGGACGGCCGGCTGAATCCTTTCCAGAACCAGAAAATTCGCGAAGCCATGAACTGGATGATTGACCGCGATTACCTGGTGCAGGAAACCGTAGGCGGCATGGGCATGGCCAAGTACGTCATTCTCAATACCGCCTTCCCCGATTATGCCCGCTACGCGGACCTGATTCGCCCGCTGGAAGCCAAATATGCCTATAATCTGGAAAAGGCCCGCTCGGTGGTCAAGACCGAAATGGAAGCCATGGGCGCCACCCTGAGCGCAGACGGCAAATGGACCTTCAACGGCAAGCCCGTGGTGCTCATTGGTCTTATCCGCTCGGAAGATGAACGCCAGGAAATTGGCAATTACTTCAGCGATCAGCTCGAAGCCATCGGCTTCACCGTGGACCGCCAGGTGCGCACCCGCACCGAGCTGGCCCCCATCTGGCAGCAGAGCGATCCCACCGAAGGCCAGTGGCACTTCTACACCGGCGGCAACTACTATCCTGTGATGCGCCGCAACGACGCTTCAGCCTTCGCTGAAACCTACACCTCCCTGACGGCTTCCACCACGGCGGAAGAAGCCTTCAATCCTTCCCCTGAATTACTGCAGGTGGCGCAGGATCTGTTGAACAACAACTATTCCAGCATGGAAGAACGCCGCGAGCTGTTTGCCAAAGCCCTGGTTCTGGGGCTGGAAAACTCGCAGTACATTCAGGTGCTTTCCACCTACAGCTTCTTCCCCCGCAAAGCCAACCTGGAAGTGGCTTCTGACCTCAGCTCTGGTGTGGGCGGCTCGGCCCTCTGGCCTTACACCATCCGCTGGAAGGGTCAGGAAGGCGGCGTGGTGCGCAGCGCCAATTCCGGCATCCTCACCGGCCCGTGGAACCCCATCGCCGGCCAGAACTGGATTCAGGAACTGATGCTCATCCGCGGCACGATGGATGACGCCGCCCTCACCGATCCTTATACCGGCCTCAACCTGCCCCAGCGCATTGAAAAAGCTGATGTGCAGGTGGTGAAGGGTCTGCCCATTGACAAGACCCTCGACTGGGTTTCTCTGGAATTTGTCGACAAGATCGACGTTCCCGCCGATACCTGGGTGGATTGGGACGCCAAAAAGCAGGAATTCATCACTGCCGCCCAGAAATGGCCCGACGGCATGACCGCCCGCTCCAAGATCACCGTCACCTACCCGGCTGACCTGTGGAACATCAAGTGGCACGACGGCAGCTCGTTGAGCATGGGCGACTTCGTCACCTATATGGTCCAGACCTTTGACCTGGGCAACCCCGACAGCCCCGCTTACGATGAATCGCAGGCTTCGACCCTGGAAGCCCTGATGCAGCACTTCAAGGGCGTGCGCATCGTCTCCACCAACCCGCTGGTCATTGAAACCTACGAAGACCAGGTGGATCTGGATGCGGAAAACCAGGTTGGCAACTACTTCACCAACCGCTGGTGGCCCATCACCAACACCGGCCCTGTGGCCTGGCACTCCTTCAATATCGGCCTGATGGCTGAAATTAACAAAGAAGCCGCCTTTTCGGCGAGCAAATCTACCGAACTGGGCGTGGAATGGCTGCACTATATCGACGGCCCCAGCCTGGCCATCCTGAAGAAGAACCTCGACAAGGCCATTGAAGAAAACAACATTCCCTATGCGCCCACCCTCAGCAAATTCATCACCGCTGATGAGGCCAAGACCCGTTACGCCAACCTGCGCAACTGGTTCACCACCAAGGGTCACTTCTGGATCGGCACCGGCCTCTTCTACCTTGAACAGGTCAACTCGGTGGAAGGCTCGGTGGTCATGCAGCGCAACCCCGATTTCCCCGATCCCGCCGACAAGTGGTCCGGGTTTGGCGATGCCATGTTCATCACCCTCGACACCACCGGCCCCGCCAAGGTGACCGCCGGACAGGAAGCCAAGTTTGACGCCGTTTTGACCTACAACAATGCGCCCTACCCGGCTGACAAGGTGGACAGCGTGTTCTTCCTGGTCTATGACGCCGCCGGCAGCCTGGTGATGAACGGCTTTGCCAACGCGGTCTCCGAAGGCCAGTATCAGGCCGTGCTGAGCGCCGAAGACACCAAGAAACTGGCCGCTGGCGCAAACCGCATTGAGTTCATTGCGACCTCCAAAGCGGTGGCCATGCCCGTGTTCTCTTCATACGAATTCGTGGTGGCAGCCCAATAAGCTGCGGCCAAGGTTCAGGGCCTGCCAGGGGAATGGGGCTTCTGGCAGGCCCATTTTTTCAAAGAGAGGTGACCCAATGGCAGCGGTAGCTCAGGCTCCAGATATGAATGCCAATGTTCAGGTAAAAAAGAAAAACAGCAGCGCGGTCTGGCGGATTGTGCGTTACGCCCTCATCCGCCTGTTGACCCTGTTTATCACGGTGGTGGCAGGGGTGTTCCTCACCGTGATGATCGCCAACATGGGCGGATATGTGGACCGCATCCGCATGGGCGATATTCAGGAAAGCGTGGCCATGGGACTGCGCGGCAACCCCGCCTATAATGCCCTCAGCGCCGAAGAGCGGCAGAAAAGGCTGGATGCGGAAATTGCCATTCAGGCTGAAGCCCAGGGGCTTAACCGTCCCTTCATGGTGCGCACCTTTGAATTTATGCAGAATGCCATGACGTTGAACCTGGGGCGGGCGCTTAAAATGACCAGCGACAGCGGGTCGCGCCAGGTGCAGGCCATCATTCTTGAACGCCTGCCACCCACCCTGCTGCTGTTTGGCAGTTCCAATCTGCTCTTATTCTTTGCCGAATTGTTTGTTGCCCTTTATCTTTCGCGCCGCTATGGAAGCTGGCTGGACAAGGTGTTTGTCACCCTGGCGCCGGTTTCCACCGCGCCCGCCTGGTTCTTCGGCATCTTCCTGATCCTCATTTTTGCCGCCTCGCTGCGCATTTTGCCCTTCGACGGCATGGTGGATGCGCCGGTGCCGAATAACCTGTGGGATTACTCCCTCAGCCTGCTGCGCCACATGGTGCTGCCGGTGATGGCGGTGGCGTTGAACTCCATTTTCCTCAACATCTACTCGTGGCGCACCTTTTTCCTCATCTACTCCAGCGAGGACTATGTGGAAATGGCCAAGGCCAAGGGGCTCACCTCGCAGGATGTGGAACGCAACTACGTGCTGCGCCCCACCCTGCCCACCATCATCACCTCGCTGGCCCTGATGCTGATCGGCATCTGGACGGGTTACCCGATCCTTGAGACGGTTTTCAACTGGCCCGGGCTGGGAAGAGCCTTTTACCAGGCCATCCAGTTCTTTGATACGCCGGTGATTGTCGGTCAGACCGTGATCTTCGCCTACCTGCTGGCCATCACCGTCTTCCTGCTCGATTTCGTCTACGCCCTGGTGGATCCCCGCGTGCGGGTGAGTCAGTGAGGTCAGGCATGAACACGATTAAGAAAAATTTTGCTGAATTATTAAGATACCCTTCGGCGGCCTTTGGCATGGTGATCGTCGTCATTTTGCTGGGCATCTCCGTTTATACCATGTTTGCCATCCCATATGATGAAGCAGTGCGCCTGTGGCGCGGCGGCGAAAGCGTGTGGTATCAGAACCCGCGCCAGGCCCCGCCCGCCTGGTTCAACGTCTTCAGCGCCAAAAAGCTGCCGGTTTCCTTTGCCATGAGCAGCGCCAGCAACCAGTCGGCTCGCACCGTCACCACGGATGCGCAGGGCAGCTCCGAAATTGTGGATACCTACACCTTTGATTTCCAGTATGATGAATTTCCACAGGAACTGGCCCTCTATTTCACCGCCAAATTCGGCGCCAAGCAGCCCTTCACCGCCATCACCTGGCTGACCCCTGACGGCCGCACCATCAACGTCACCACCATGTCGCTTCGGGCTGACCAGGCTTACCGCTTTGCCCAGGACGAGAAATTCAAACGTCTGATGAAAGGCAAAGAGCCGGTGGAAGCCCTGTTCAGCGATCCCAATGCGGCTGAACCCACTCCGCTCAAAGGCACGTACCAGCTTGTCATCACCACCAGCACCTTTGAGAAGGATTCCACCGTGGATACCGAACTGGTGCTGCACGGCCAGCTTTACGGCTGGGCCGGCACCGATCACCTGCGCCGCGACCTGGGCATTGCCCTGCTGTGGGGCACGCCCATTGCCCTGGCCTTTGGCCTGCTGGCGGCCCTCGGCACAACCCTCACTTCCATGATCATCTCCGCCTTTGGCGTGTGGTTTGGCGGCTGGGTGGATGAGGCCATTCAACGGGTGACCGAGCTGAACCTGGTGCTGCCCTTTTTACCCATCCTCATCATGATCGGCACCTTCTATTCGCGCTCCATCTGGCTGATGCTGGGGGCCACCATTCTGCTGAACATTTTTGGCGGGGCCATCAAAACCTACCGTGCGGTGTTCATGCAGGTGAAAGAGTCCCCCTATATCGAGGCGGCCCGCTCTTATGGGGCCAGCGATGCCCGCATCATCTTCCAGTATCTCACCCCGCGCATCATTCCCATGCTGGTGCCGCAGCTGGTCACCCTCATCCCCACTTACGTGTTCATCGAAGCTTCGCTGGCGGTGCTGGGGTTGGGCGACCCGATTTTGCCCACCTGGGGCAAGGTGATCAACGACGCCCAGGCCAACGGCGCGCCTTACCAGGGCCTGTATTACTGGGTGCTGGAACCGGCCGTGCTGCTGATGATCACAGGGCTGGCTTTTGCCCTGCTGGGCTTTGCGCTTGACCGCGTCTTCAACCCGCGGTTGAGAGGAGTTTAGGAAGATGGCTGAAACAGAATTGCTGCGTATTGAAGATTTGATGCTGCATTTTCGCACCTCACAGGGCGCCGTGCAGGCCGTGGATGGGGTCAACTTTGAGCTGGCCACCAACCGGGCAGTGGTGGTGCTGGGAGAATCGGGCTGCGGCAAAAGCTCGCTGGCCAAAGCCATTTTGCGCCTGCTGCCGCGCAATGTCAGCCGCTATTCGGGCAAGGTTTTCCTGGATGGCAAAGAGGTGATGGCGCTGAATGATGAGAAGTTCCGCAAGGACGTGCGCTGGGTGGGCATCTCGATGGTGCCGCAGGCGGCGATGAACTCGCTCAACCCGGTGATGCGCGTGGGCGACCAGGTTTCAGAACCGGCCATGATCCACCTGGGCATGAAGAAAAAGGAAGCCCTGGGGTTGGCCAGCAAAATGTTCCAGCACGTGGGCGTGCCGGTGGATTTTCTTGACCGCTATGCCTTTGAGCTGAGCGGCGGCATGCGCCAGCGTGTGGCCATTGCCATGGCCCTGGTCACCTCGCCGCGCCTGATTTTGCTGGACGAGCCCACCTCGGCGCTGGATGTGCTGACCCAGGCCAACATCTTCAACGTGCTCAAGCAGATCAAGCAAAACCTGGGCATCAGTTACATTCTCATCACCCACGATATCGCCACCTCGTCTGAGCTGGCGGATGACGTGGCGGTGATGTACGCCGGGCAGATTGTGGAAGTGTGCGATGCAGAGCGTTTCTTCCAGGCGCCCCAGCATCCCTATTCGCGCAAGCTGATGGCCAGCGTGCCGCGCCTGCGCGGCGAACAGGAACCCGAATTTATCACCGGCCAGCCGCCCAGCCTGCTGGCCCTGCCGCAGGGCTGCCGCTTTGCGCCGCGCTGCCCGCTGCGTTTTGACCGCTGCCGCCAGGACCCGCCGGTCATTAAAAAAGATGGCCGCCTGGTGAAATGCTGGAAATATGCCTGAAAGGAAGCCAGCCATGATTGAAACCAGAAGTAACAACATCCTGACCCAGGCTGTGGTGGCCGATCCGCCGCCCCTGCTCTCCATCAAAGACCTGCGCGTGTGGTTCGAGCTGCGCCGCTGGGCCTTCAGCCGCGCCGGCTACGTGCGCGCCGTGGACGGGGTCACTTTTGACCTGGGATACGGCGAGGCCATTGGCGTGGTGGGCGAAAGCGGCTGCGGCAAATCGAGCCTGATGAAGACCATTTTGGGTCTGAACATCCCCACCAGCGGCTCGGTGACCTTTGAAGGGCAGGAAGTGGCCCGCCTGGACCGCAAGGGCCTGCGCTGGTACCGCTCCAACATCGGGTATGTGCAGCAGGATCCCTTTGGCGCCCTGGCTCCCTTCATGAATGTGCAGCGCATTCTGGAAGAAAAGCTCATCGTCGGCGGCATTCAAAGCCCTGCCGAACGCCTGGAACGCATTCGCAAGGTGATGGGCGAGGTGAAGCTGCACCCGGCCGACGATTACCTGGAAAAATTCCCCCATATGCTCAGCGGCGGGCAGCAGCAGCGCGTGGTGATTGCCCGCGCCATGCTGCTGGAGCCCAAGCTGATTGTGGCTGATGAGCCGGTGTCGATGCTGGATGCCTCGGTGCGCGTGGAGATCCTCAAGCTGCTGCGCGGTTTGCAGGAATCGCACAACCTTTCGGTAATCTACATCACCCACGATCTTTCGACTGTGCGTTATTTCTCGCGGCGCATCTTTGTCATGTATGCCGGGCAGATTGTGGAAAAAGCCCTGGTGGATGACCTGCTGAACAATGCCTGCCATCCCTACACCCAGGCCCTGCTGACCGGCACCTCTGAGCCGGACGCCGCCAATGCCCGCACCTTCAAGGAGATTCCCCCCGGTGAACCGCCCAGCCTGGTGAACCCGCCCGCCGGCTGCCGCTTCCACCCGCGCTGCGCGCGGGCCATCGCCGGCCTGTGCGATAAAGAACAGCCGCCAGAAACCTCTCCGGCGGAAGATCACCTGGTGAGCTGCTGGTTGGTTCAAAAATGATGCGCAACCCGGTTAACCTGATCTATTTGGGGTTTGCCCTGGTGCTGGCGGGCGCCGTGCTGCCCTTCTTGATGGTGATTCACGTGCTGGAATCGACCTTTTTCCTCAATTTCTTTGCGTTCATCGCCTCGGTGCTGGGGCTGTTCCTGGGGCTCATCGGCGCCTCGAGGGTGAGCCGGCTGCCAGGCCGGCGCCATTGAAACCAGCCTCCCTGAAGGGCCACGCCTTTCAGGGAGGTTTTATGAAAATAGAAGGCGGAAAGTAACTGCTTGTATGATATAAGAGCTACACAAGGACGCTTGGTAGCAACGGAACCGGTAGAATCTGTGTAACTGCTGAGGGTAAAACCCTGAGACTGAGAATTAGATCGCCGGTTCTAAGTGAATAAGCACAAAGGTTGGACGGTATCGAAGCACACGCCCACAAAGGCAGGATGCTGTATAACAAGGTACCGTGATAAAAGTCAAGCTTTTGACGCAGCCCAATCAGGGTCAAAAAACGTATTATGCTTGATAACACCATACACCAAATGGAGTGGTTTTCGGATAACAGCAATAATGATGGCAGAGTTATGTTTTTTAGCCTTACGCAATGGTTTAACAAAGCTTTGAATGACAGGATTATACCGCATGGCCGATACCGCTGGCCACCACAAGGCGCCACGCAGGGAACCATTGCCAACTTTGGAAATATGAGAAGCAGTTACGGCGGAAAAATCATCCATTAGCCCCACTGCCAGCAATCACCAGCCGGGGCGGTTCAATCCGCGCAGGGTTTTCTGCATGCGCCAGGCCGGCTCGCTCACGTAGCGCAGCATGTCGTTCTGGTCAATATACGACCATTCCCCCGGCTCGGCTGCCACCACGCGGTAACCCAGGCGGTCATAAAGACGCTGGGCCTTGTAATTGACGCGCGCCACATTCAGCGAAACCATGCGGAATCCGCGCCTGAACAGGTCATCTTCAACGATGGCCATCATCAGCGTGCCCAGCCCGCCGCGCCGGTAGGCCGGACGGATGCGAAAGCCGTGCACATAGGCGCGGGTGGCGCCGTCAGCCAGCTCGGGGCGTTCGCTGTTCAGCTGCACAAAAAGCTGCCCAATCAGCAGCTCGTTGGGAAATTCCGCCACCCACAGCACCGCGCCGCCGTCTTCATAGCGGGCATAGGTATCGGCAAAGAGGCGCCGGAAATGGGTGAATTCCCCTTCCCATTCCAGAGCCGGCAGGTCAGTGCGCTGCATCAGGCGGATGCGCACGCGGCTTAACCAATCAGCAGGGAGCATCATTTTCGACGGTGTACCTCGTATTCGGCGGGGTCCAGGCGGGTCAGCAGATCATCCAGCAGGGCGGTTTCTTCTTCCGCGCTGCTGATGCGTCCATCCAGCCAGGCGCCGCGCAGGGTTTTCAGCACCACACGGTAAAGCGGCGAAGGCGGCAGGCCGCGCGCCTGCAGGGTTTCGCCATCGGTGCGTGGATGCACATACTGCCAGGTCTGCTGGTAAGCCAGCAGCGGCTGGCGCAGGGATTCATCTTCGGCCAGGCAGGCGGCCGCGTAGATGGCCGCCGGGGGCAGCTCGTCCAGCCGCTCCACCACGGCGCTGGGTGGGGCCCCTTTCAGCCCGGACAGGTCTGCCAGCAGGGCGCTGGCGGCTGTCAGGGCACGCAGCTGGGCGCTGGAAAGGCGCAGTCGCTCGGCTATCGAGGTGATGCGCGCCAGGGGCAAGCCGCCCAGCCACAGCAGGTAAAAGAGCGTTTCGCGGGAGGGAATGCCCCCCTGAAGCGGCCAGTTCCATTCTTCGGCGTGGTTTTGGTGCAGGCGGGCGGCAATGCGTTCGTCCCAGGGCAGGTCAGGGTGAATGGCCGGCAGAATATTCAGCCGCGCCAGGCGGGTGAGCATGGCCAGCACCCGGGGTTCAGCCATCATCAGGTTCAATTCGTGCTGGATGCGCTGGCCTGACACCTGTTTGAGCATGGGCAGGGCTTCATCCATCAGCTGCAGGGTGCGGTTTTCAATGCGGAAGTTGAAGCGCTGTTCAAAGCGCACCGCGCGCAGCAGGCGGGTGGGGTCGTCAATGAATGAAAGCGAGTGCAGCACCCGCACCAGCCCGTGCCGGATGTCATTTTCCCCGTTCCAGTAATCATACAGCTCGCCGTAATGGCGGCCGTCGAGGCGGATGGCCAGGGTGTTGATGGTGAAGTCGCGGCGGTGCAGGTCCAGCTTGATGCCGCTGCGTTCAACGGTGGGCAGGGCGGTGGGGTAATCGTAGAACTCGGTGCGCGCGGCAATCAGGTCGAGGCTTTCGGGCAAATCCGCCGGGTTGAGCAGCTCGCCGCCGCCCAGGGCCGCCGCCAGGTTGCCGCGCACCTCGCCGGTGAACCATTTGGCCGTGCCAAAGCGGCTGTGAGCCACCACCCGCCCGCCGAACTGATCGGAAAGGGCGCGGGCCAGGCCAATGGCGTCGCCTTCGGCCACCACATCAAAATCGAGGGTGGGGCGCTCCAGCAGCAGGTCGCGCACAAAACCGCCCACCACATAAACCGGGGTGCGGCGCGCGCGCGCCAGGGCGGCGATGGTTTTGAGCAGGGCCAGGTGCGCCGGCGGCAGGGCCGCTTCAAGGCGCTCGCCCAGGTTTTCGCGCTGCAGGCGGTTGGGCGGCAGGGTGAGGGTTTTCAGCAGGTCGGTGCGGGTGACAATGCCGGTTATTTCGCCGCTGACAGGATCCACCACCGGCACCTGCCCCCAGCCGCTGTTGGTCATCACCTGCTGCAAATGTTCAATGGAATCGTCCGGTCCCACCGTCACGCAGCCCGCTTCCATCAGGCTGGCCGCCGGCAGGTTCAGCTTGTGGCTCATGGCGCGGTCCACGGCGCGGCGCGTCAGCAGCCCCACCACCTGTTTGTTCTCATCCACCACCGGAAAGCCCTCGTAGCCGTAGCGCTGCATCATGGCGGCAGCCTCGGCTACGGGCGTGCGCGGCGGCAGAACATGAGGCTTGCGCGACATCATCTGCGCCACGGTGATGGAGGGGCGCACAATGCCGGGCAGCAGGCCAATCAGGCGCTGCCTGACCTGCTGCAGGCGTTCGGCAGAAGGCGTGGCATTGGGGGGCAGCAAGGCCGCCGCGGCCCATTCATGCCCGCCGCCGCCAAAATGGCCCATCACCGCGGCCACGTTGATCTGGTCGGTGTGCGAGCGCGCCACAATGCGGATGCCCTCGCTGGTGGCCACCACCAGGAACAGGGCATGGGGATCATATTGATCGCGCAGCTTGTGGGCCACGCTCGAAACCTCGCTGGTATTTTCAGCAGAGGCGGCGGTGGCAATCATAATCTTCAGGCCGTGCAGGCTGACCGTTTCAATGGTGCCCATCAGTTCGTCATACAGGGCGCGCTGCTCGGGCGAAAGGGGTGGATTTAAGAAGCGCCCCAACAGGGTCAGGCTGGCGCCCTGCTCCAGCAGGTAAGCCGCCGCCCGCGCATCACGCGCTGTGGTATTGATGTAAGTCAGCGAGGAGGTATCTTCATAAATGCCCAGCAGCAGCAGGGTGGCCTGCACCACCGTCAGCGGCATGCCGCGTTCCTGCATTCCTTCCACCATCAGGGTGGTGCAGGCGCCGGTGTGATCGGTTTTCACCTGCCATTCCGGCGACAGGCCTTCGCGTTTCTTGTGATGATCCAGCACATCAATGCGGGTGTGGTGGCCCAGGCCGCGCAGGGTCACCAGCGACTGGGTATCCACCAGCAAAATATGCCCGATGCTGCCGGCGGGCATGTCGCGCGCCTCAACAAAGGGCAGTTCGTGGCCGTAAAGGGTGAGAAAGGCGCGCCCGTTGCGGTTGATGCGGTGCGGCAGCACGGGGATGGCGCTTTCATCCAGCAGCCAGGCCCCCAGCAGCGACCCCAGGGCGTCAAAATCGGCCTGCTCGTGGGTTAAGATCACCCGCAGGGCGTGCAGATCATGGTTGGACGGCGGTTTCAAATTGTACCTGACCATCCCGCACCGCCATGATGACGGCTGTCTTGACCGGGTTGTGCTGCCGGTCAAAATAGATCACCCCGGTCACACCCTGATACTGCATGTTCTGCATGGCGGCGGCCACCTGGACCGTATCCAGCGAGCCGGCATCCTGAATGGACAGCAGCAAAATCTGGGCCGCATCGTACCCCAGGGCCGCCAGGGCATCGGGGGTTTTGGGCGAGCCGTCATTGTTTTTATACAGCGCGCCAAAACGCTCGTTGAAATCCGCTTCGCCGGGGTGCGCCGGGTCGTAGTGGCTGACATAATAGCTGCCGTTGGCGGCTTTCAGGTCCAGTTCGGATGATTCCCAGCCGTCAGCGCCGATGAAGGGCATGGTGAGGCCGGCCTCGCGCGCCTGGCGCATCAGCTGGTTGACCGCGCCGTAATAATCGGGTAAAAACACCACTTCGGGCTGTGCGGCGGCAATGGCTTTGATGATATTAGAGAAATTGGTTTCGCCCGTGGCGTAGCTTTCGCGCGCCACCACCGCCCCGCCCAGGCTGGTGAAGGAGGTTTCAAAGGTATCGGCCAGGCCCGATGAGTAGGCATTCTGCACGTCATAAACCACCATGGCCGTGCGCATCTTCAGGTTTTCATAGGCAAAGCGGGCGGCGGTGCTGCCCTGGAAGGAATCGATGAAGGCGGCGCGGAAAGCCAGCGGGCGCACCTGCCCGTTGGCGTCCATCGTCACGCTGACATTGGTGGCCGAAGGGCTGATCAGCAGCGCGCCCTGGCTGCCGGCATATTCCGCCAGGGGAATGGTGGAGCGCGAGCAGATATCGCCGATGATAAACCGGGCGCCTTTGGCGATGAGGTCCTTGCCCGCCTGCAAGGCCGGGTCAACCTCGCAGCGCGAATCGATCACCACCGGCACAATTTTGGCGCCCAGCAGGCCGCCACTGCGGTTCCACTCTTCAATCGCCATCAGCGCGCCGTCGCGCGACATGATGCCGAAGCCCGGCATGCTGCCGGTGAGGGGCACCACAATGCCCACCAGCACTTCCTGGCCGCTCAGGGCGTTGGGATCCACTGGCGGCAGGGTGGGTGCGGCCTCCTGGCCAACGGGGGTGGGGCTGGCCATGCGCGGATAGGTGGGCGCGGCGGTGGCGGCTTTGGCCGTGGGGGTGGCCGCCGCAGATTTCTGCCCGGAGGTGGGGGTGGGGGTGAGGTTATCGAGGCCGGAGCTCATGGCCACCATGACCACGATGGTGATGACGGCGCACAGGCCAAACACCAGGCCGCCAGCCAGCAGCCATTTCCACCAGCTCGATTTTCCCTGCGCGGGCTGCTGGGCGGTGGGGTAAGGCAGGCTGCCGGGCGGCGGGGTCAGATGCACCGGGCCGCTGCCGGGCTGCTGCTGCTGGGTGAGGCGCACCGGCCCGCTGCCGGGCGGCATGGCTCCGGCTTGGTAAGTGCTGGTGGGCGGCGGGGTCACCTGGCCGGTGGGCGGGCGGGTTGCGCCGTATACGCCGGAAGGGAAGGACATCTGACCGGTGCTGGTTTGCACAGCCGCTGAAAAAGCCGCGGCAAAATCGCCGGCCCGCGCCCAGCGGTCAGCCGGCGCCTTGGCCAGGGCTTTGAACACAGCGGCTTCAACCCCTGGCGGCACATCCACAAACTGGCGGATGGGCGGGGGCGGGCTCTGCACATGGTCAATCAAAATCTTGGTGGTCACACCCTCAAAAGGCGGGTGGCCGGTGATCATTTCGTAAGCCATGATGCCCAGCGAGTAAATATCGGTGGCGCCGGTGAGCGGTTCGCCCTGAATTTGCTCGGGAGACATATAGGGCGGCGAGCCGATCAGCACGCCGGTGCGGGTGACGGTGGAGGTTTTTTCGGTGGCGCGAGCCAGGCCAAAATCCACCAGCTTTGGCACCGGGAAGGGATGGTCGGCGCGCGGGGCTGCCAGCAGCACGTTGCCGGGCTTGATATCGCGGTGGATGAGGTTGGAGGCGTGGGCAAAATCGAGGGCGGCGGCCGTGCTGCGCAAAACGTAGGCAATTTCCTCAAGGCTCATGCGGCCGCGCAGCATGCGCTTTTCTAGCGATTCGCCGTCCACCAATTCCATGACAATATACGCGCTCTGGCGGTGCTGGTCATCGGCCACAAAATCATAAACAGCCACAATGTTCGGATGCCCGCCCAGGGCGGCCACGGCGCGTGCCTCGCGGGCAAAGCGCTGCATCGAATCGGCCTCCAGCGCCAGCTCGGGGCGGATGGTTTTGAGGGCCACCCGGCGCCCCAGGTTGGGGTCGTAAGCTTCCCAGACCGCGCCCATGCCGCCTTCGCCCAGCTTGCGGCGCAGCTCATAGCGCCCCAGCTTGCGGGGGGCGGGCTCAATTTGCACCAGGCTGCCTTCATGGGCGCCGGCGGCCAGCAGGGTTTGTTCGGGGGCAATCTCCTGCCGCTGACCCTGATCCATCAAAATGAAGCGCCAGGCCTGCGCGGCGTCAAAGCCCACGGCCTGAAGCAGGCTGGCCGAAAAATCGCGCAGCGGCACATTCGCCGAAAGCTCAAGCTGTCCCAGCGAGCGTCCATGTTCATCCTGGAAGGTCAGGTGTAAGGTGGTCATATCTGGCCTCTTTGCGGTAAGATACCTCAATTATACAACGCACCGCTGCAGATGGGGGTAAAAAGGCCTTGTGATATGGTTTTATCTGCCGTGAGAAAATTCGTGCCAATCAACATTTCTCTCATCACTCCCAACAGTGTATAATCCTATACAACAGCTCAATTATGAACAGGATCCGTGGATGGGAGCAGCAGCAGATCAGGCCATGCAGCAGTTCGGGGCGCAGGTGATGTTGAAACATCTCTCCGCCCTTGAAAAAGAGATTCCCGGGGTGCGCCGCGCCCGGGATATGGAGTGCATCCACCGCATGCGCGTGGCTTCGCGCCGCCTGCGCAGCGCCCTGGTCCTCTTTGCCCCCTGCCTGCCCAAAAAGCCGCTGCGCGCCTGGCGCGGCGAAGTGCGCGCCATCACCCGCGCCCTGGGCGCCGCCCGCGACCTGGATGTGCAGCTCGACCTGCTGCGCAGGTTTTACCAAGGGCTGGATGATGCCGCGCTGCGCCCCGGCGTGCGCCGCCTGATTTTGCGCCGCACGCAAACCCGCCGCGCCGCCCAGCAGGGTGTGCTGGCGGCCATGGACGGTCTGGCGGCAGCCTCGCTGCTGGTGGATCTGCGCACCACCCTCACCCCCTGCCTGCCCCCGCCCGGCGCCCCCCTGCCCACCTCCCCGGCCCTGCTGGAACACGCCAGCCGGCAGATCACTTTCAGGTTGGACGACTTGCTGGTCCTCGAACCCTGCCTGCAGCACCCGGAACAAACCCTGGAACTGCACGCCATGCGCATTGCCGCCAAGCGCCTGCGCTACACCCTGGAAGCCTTTGCCCCGCTGCATGCCCCCGCCTTTACCCCGGTGATTGCCGCCCTGCGCGAGCTGCAGGACAGCCTGGGCGATATTCACGACTGCGATGTGTGGCTGGCCAGCCTGCCCGGGTTTATGGAAGAGGAGCGCACCCTGGTGGAACGTTACTTTGGCAGCGCGCGGCCTTTCAAACGCCTGCAGCCCGGTTTGGACCATTTCGCGGCCAGCCGCGCCGAAATGCGCGGCCTTGAATTTGCCGCCCTCAACCAGCGCTGGCAGGAACTGGCCGCAGCAGGCCTGTGGACCGGCCTGCGCCAGATCATTCAGGTTTTGCCCGCCCATGACCCGCATAGCCCTGATCTCTGATATTCATGCCAACCTGCCCGCCCTTGAGGCGGTGCTGGCCGACGCGCGCAGCCATGAGGTTGAAGCGATCTGGAATGCCGGCGATTCCGTGGGCTACGGCCCGCATCCGGCAGAAGTGCTGGCGCGCATCCAGCAGGAAAACATCATTTCCATCCGCGGCAACTACGATACCCGCGTGTTGACCATCCGCCAGGAAAAGGAAGATACCCGCAAGCCGCGCCGCCCTGAAAAATGGCTGGCTTTCAATTGGGCCTATGACCACCTGACCCCCGAAACCCACCGCTACTTGAAAAATCTGCCCGAACAGCGCCTGGTGATGACGGCGGGCTGGCTGGCCCTGCTGGTGCACGGCACCCCGCTTTCGCCAAAGGAACACCTGCGCCCCGAAACCCCGCCCGACCATCTGCGCCGGCTGGCCCGCCAGACCCCTGCGCGCATCATCCTCTGCGGGCACACCCACCTGCCCATGGTGCGCCAGTCGGAAGATACCTGGTTCATCAACCCGGGCAGCGTGGGACGCCTGGATGACGGCGACGCCCGCGCCAGCTATGCCCTGCTGGATCTGGCCCCCGGGCAGCTTGAGCTGAAATTCCGCCGTGTGGCCTACGATGTGCCGGCGGTGGCGGCCGCCCTGCGCCGCGAAAACCTGCCGGAGGCTTTTGTGCGCATGTTTGAACTGGGCCGCAGCCTCGAATGGGTCATTGAAAATGACCGGGAGGGTGTCTTACGCACAACCCCATCAATCTGAAAGGCCCCATCCGCAACCTGCGCCGCTGGGGAGATATCCAGGCCATTCTGCTGCGCTATGGTTTCGACATGCTCTTTGACCAGGAGCAGATCCGCGAACTGCGTCAGCTGTTCAAAGACCGCCTGCACCTGCGCCTGGGCGAATTCAACGACCGCAGCCTGCCCGAACGCCTGCGCCTGATGCTCGAAGAGCTGGGACCCACCTATGTGAAGCTGGGGCAGGTTGTTTCAAGCCGCACCGACCTGCTGCCGCCTGATTGGATTGCCGAGCTGAAAAAGCTGCACGATGCCGTGCCGCCTTTCCCCTATGAACAGGTGCGCCAGACTTTCATTGAAGACCTGGGGGCGCCGCCTGAGATCCTTTTTGCTGAATTTGATCCTGTTCCGGTGGCCGCCGCCTCCATTGGCCAGGTGCACCGCGCCCGCCTGCTCAACGGCCAACCGGTGGTGGTGAAAGTGCAGCGTCCGGGCATTCACGATGTGATCAACGCCGATATTGAGATGATCTCGCGCCTGGCACGCCTGGTGGAAGCCCGCACCGCCATCGGCCGCAAGGCCGGCCTGCGCGATATCGTGGCCGAATTTGCCCTCTCGTTGAATGAGGAGATGGATTATCACAACGAAGCCACCAATGCCGACGCCCTGCGCCACAACCTGCGCAAGGCACCGCGCATCCATGTGCCTTACATCCATTGGGACAAGGTCACCACGCGCATTTTGACCATGGAGGCGGTGGAAGGCATCAAAATTGACGATATGGAAGCCCTGAAGGCTGCGGGGGTGGATCTCAAGCTGCTGGCCGAGGATATGATCAAGAGCATTTTCCAGCAGCTGCTCATCGACGGCTTCTTCCATGCCGATCCGCACCCGGGCAACCTCTTTGTGATCCCCGAAACCAACACCTTGGTGTTTATTGACCTCGGCATGACCGGCCGCCTGCTGCCCGAACAATGCGAGCAGATCAGCAAAATTGTGCGCGCCCTGGTGGACCGCGACAGCAAGGAAATTGTGCGCCTGATGCTGCTGGTGGGGGTGCCTTACCAGAATGTGGACGAAAAAGCCCTGCGCCGCGCGGTGGACCGCATGATTGGGCGTTACCTCAACGCCAGCCTGTCCAGCATTTCCTTCTCGCAGCTGGTCAGCGATGTGTTGAAGGTGGTGTTTGAACACGGCATCCGCCTGCCAGGCGAATTTTCGCTGGGGGTCAAGGTGCTGCTGCAGGCAGAAGGCATTGCCTTCCAACTCAACCCCGATATCCAGATTGTGGATGTGGCCACGATGATCTGGCGACAGGTGGCGCTGAAACGCCTCGATCCGCGCTACTGGCTGGACCGCGGCAGCGATGACGCCCACGAAGCCATCCGCATGATTGATTCGGTCAGCCACAGCAGCGAAGCCATCCTCAAGCAGATTGAAAAAGGCGCGCTCAAAGTGGGGGTTGATCTCACCGATTTAGACATGGACCAGATCTTCATCATCACCAACCGCATGACCGGCTCGCTGGTGCTGGTGGGCATGCTCATTGGTTCGGCGCTGGCCATGGGGGTTTCACCCAACCAGTCGTGGAATTTCATTCCCCTGCTGGGGGTGATCGGGTTTATTGCGTCCATGGCGCTGGGCGGCAGCCTGGTGTGGATGGTGTTCATTGATCTGCTGCGCGGGCGCAAACGCCGCAAAAAAGAATAGTGAGCCGGGTGATCCAAGATGAGCAATCGAAAAAAAGCCAGCGGAGGGCTGGCTAATGAAGAAGCGGGGAAAAAATAGACAGGGTTTCAGCGGAACAATTCGCGCCAGTAAACCAGGTAGTTTTCAATGTTATGATCAGCCGGGATGATGGAGCGGCTTTCGTGGTCATAAACCCGGCGGCCGGTTTCAAGCAGCTGCAGGTAGCGGCTGAAAAATTCGCGGTAACTGCGCCCCAGCACCACAAAATCGCATTCGGTGACGTTGAAAATGACCTGTCCGGGTGTGCCTTTGGGGCCGGGGGCAAAATCGAGCCACAGGCTGCATTCCCCCTCGCTGCTGGCAAAGGGGATGCGTTTGGGATGAAAAACGGCGTTGGCAATTTTCCCCTCTTCCTGCCAATCTGAGAAGAAGGCCTCGCTTTCGGCTTTGTATTGCAGATAGTAACGATACTCGGTTTTCCACTGCTTAACGATTTCAGAGATGGGCAGCAGTCCCATGCCGTCAGGCAGCCAGCCAAATTCCCAAAAATGTTCCTGCCCATCGTGGATCAGCCACGATTGCAGAAAATCGCCTGGAAAAGTGATGTTCATGGCGCTCTCCGCGGCGGCCAGGTCGGCCGGGGCGGCGCCTTTTCTGAAACCGCGTTCTTCGGCGCTCAACAGGGTGTGGGTGGTGAACCAGAAGTCAAGCCTTTCCCAAAGATCTCGCATGCTGCACCTCTCGTCGGGATACGATACTAATATTCGGGCTGGCGCAGGAATTCCAGCGTCAGGTGTTTCTTTTCCATGGTCTGCTGCAGCTGGCCAACCTTCCAGCCGAAGGCATCCGCAGTGCGCTGAAGATATTCCTCATAGGGCAGCGCGTCAATATCCTGACCGGCAAAAGCCTGCTGGTAACGCACCAGTTGAGCTACAACTGGTGGATGTTCCTGGACTGTTTTTTGAGCTGCATATATAAAGAAAATGCTCTTATTGATTATATATGAAAATTAAAAAGCAGGCCGGTAACTGCGCAGTATAAATGAAATGAAGAAAAAAATCTTCAGAAAACCTGAATTGGAACAGCTTTCAGTTTTTTCTCCCGACCGGGTTGTTATCTCGATCGTTTTGCTTTAAACCCGCCCCCCTGTGAGAAGCGCATAAACCCTGGGCGTGATTTTCTTGACCAAAACGCCGGCTGCAAGCGAGATGATGACGGTCAAAAAGGTCAGGAAAAAGTAATGCAAAAGAATATAACCGCCTTCCATTGGAATGACTCGGACGCTGACTTTCTTCAATATGGTCAGCAGAGGCTCATGGAAAGCATAAACAAAGAAGGCATATCCTTCCAACCAGGCCAGGATGGAGAATACCTTTTCATTCCTAATGAAATAGAATGATATTCTGAGGAGAAATAGAACCCCAAGCACCAGATTGATGAAATGAATGAAGCTAAAACTCTTTAAAAAGAATACTTCAAAGAAAATGGTGGCCGAAAAACCTGCCAGAAAATCCCCGATTTTGATTTTGTCCAGAGATTCGATGGTCAATTTGTACTTGACGATGTAATAACCCAGGGAGAAAAAGAGCAAGGCTTCAGCTGAAACCAGGTATAAATTGGTGTAGGTGATCCAGAGCACGGATAATATGATGAAGGTTCCAAATGGCAGGCGGTCTATGAACCATTTAAGGATTGGGAATAAAAGAAAAGCAGTAAACAGATCGCGAATGAACCAGAACTGGTAAACCAGGGGGTATGGCGCTCGTGCGGTAAAAAGACCTGCAAACACATCCACCCAATCCAGCCAGTCAAAATCAGCCACGATATTGAGCGGATTGGAAAAATATACTTTGGTGAAAGAGATGTTTTGCGCCAAAAAATAAAAAAGAACCGCCAGAAGCGACCAGAGCATATAAGGCAGCAGGATGGATTTGGTCTTTTTTTTCACCACCGGCCAATAGGCGGCTTCTTTCATAAAAAACAGGTAACCGGATAATAGAAAGAAAAGAGGGACTGCTGAACGGGAAAAGACATCCGTGACGATGACCCTGATAATTCGCGCATATTCAGGAATTTGATAAACCGTTGTCGAATCGGCGTATTTAACTTCGGAAACGGTGTTATGGATAAAAACCACAAAAACAATCAGCAAAAAGCGCAGCGAAACGATTCTTTTGGATAATTGACCGCCAATTTCGGCCATAACCTGCCTCTTTTCATGATGATCACGTTTTGAACTTTTTTTGTCATTGTTCAGCCAGCCTGGCAAACACCACCAGCTGAGTCCCAGTCTTCACGAAGTGGAGGCCGCCTGCCCTTGCCAGAGGATTGACGCCAGTGTGAATATTTTGCGAGTCAGGTGGGCTCCATTGGACCAGATCAGGAGGCGAATTGATTGTTTCTTTTTACGCCGCCGAGCTGCGGCAGTATTGTTATTAAACAGCCGCCGCAGGATCAAAGCGCAGGCGCAGAATCTGCTCGCGCAGGCTGGCGCGGGTGCGCGGTTCAAGCCGGGTGCGGAACGAATCCACCCCTTCAAGGCGGCACCCCAGGGGGGCCAGCTGCCCGGCAGCTTCACTGGCCGCATCCACCATCTGCCCGGCTTCGTCCAGGTAATCCCGCGTCACCAAAACCAGCAGGGCGCCGGGTTTCAGGCGCCGGCAAACGGCCTGGAAGGTCAGTGGAAGAAGACCGGGCTGGCTTTGCGCCCGGCGCAGGCGGGTGAGCTGCCAGCGCGAGCGCAGCAGCCCCAAAATGGCACCTGGCAGGCGGGTGGTGCGGGTCAGGTCTTCGCCACGCCGCGGCAGCACGCTGATCACACCGTCAATCAATCCCTCCGCAGGCAAATCCGCAAAACGGGCGGCCACACAGGCGGGCGCTGCGGCGGCAGCCTGCAGCACAGGCAGGTCGCGGGCCATCTGGCGCACGGCTTCCAGCCAGGGCAGCACCAGGCGGGCATCATTTTTCTCAAAGGCCACGCAGGGCTGCGGCTCATAGCGCAAGTTGCCGATTTCGTAAATCACCAGGTTGGCCAGGGCCAGTTCCATCAGCCCGGTTTCGGCGGGCGCGGCATTCTGGCGGATAGCTTCGAGGAGGGTGAGGGTTTTATGGAGCGGCAGGTCGCCCATGGAGCGGGCCAGGGGCAGCTTTTCGGCGGCTGGCGGCAGGCGCCGCAGCGCGCTGGCATTTTGCGGGCGGCGGTAAAAAAGCGGGGTGGGGTCGTCGCTGAGGCCCTGGGCGGCAAATTCGGTCAGAGCAGCCCGCGCGGCGGCTTCGGCGTGAGCCACCAGGCTGGCCGGTTCGGCAGCCCAGTTCAGGCGCGCCTGGCTGGCAAAACGGTTGAAGGGATCGGATTCAACCCCCCAGGCCTGCCAGCCCAGTTTGCGGGCTTCCACCAGAAGGGCGCCGTCGCGGCAGAAAGGGTCTAGCAGGCGGGCGCCCGGGGTCTGTTCAAAACGCAGCAGGTAATCGCGGGTGATGGGCGGGGGGAAGGAATCGATCAGACGGAACCAATCGTGGGCCGGGCGGTCAGATGGGGCCATGCGGTTGATTTCGCAGCGGATGTGTTCGCTGTTGTATTCCATCATTCCTCCTGTGGGTCGCCGGCGGTCAGCAGTTCGCCGGCCAGGGCTTGCAGGGCCTGGCTTTCACCTTCGTCCACATGCTGGCTGCGCCAGTAAACATCCAGCAGTTCCAGCGGCGAAAGGCTGCTTACCTCGCGGTCCTGCGGCAGACGCACCCGCGCACTGGCCTGAGGGCGTTTGATGAAATGAAACTCAAAGGCATCTTTCATGTAGGCGCGCAGTTCCTCTTCAGGGATCATCGGGTCCCAGTCGCGCGGGTAATCGAGCACCAGGCGCACCACAGCGCCCTGGCAGGTTTCAGGCGGGGGGAGGGCGCGGCGGATTTGCCCGCTGATATCTTCATTGGACTGCAGGTCGAGGTAGCGGCCGATGAAGGGGCGAATGCCTTCCAGCTCGCGCCAGTCCACGCGGGTCTGACCGCGTTCCACTTCAACGATGACGAAATACTTGTCGTCGCGGGCTTCGCCAAAATCAACCCGTTCGATGGAACCAGGGTAGATGACCGGGGGGTGCTGGCCTTCGTTGAGGTTTTGCGCCTTGTGGATGTGCCCCAGGGCCACGTAATCAAGGCGCGGATCGCGCACCACCGGCAGGGGAATGACCACATCATTGCCCAGCATCACCAGGCGCTCTCCACCATAAGTTGCGCTTTCCACAGAAGCGTGGGCAGTCAGCACCACCGGCAGAGCCGGGTCGGCGGCTTCCAGCCAGCGGTTCACCAGGTCAGCCAGGTCCTCGCCGATGGCGGCATAAACCTGCCCGGCATCGGCTGTTTCGCCGCCGCCGGCGCTCATGGCGCGCGAGCGGGAGATCCAGGGCAGAGCCAGCACCTGCAAAGGCAGCCCTTCCAGCTGGCTGGGACCAAGAAATTCCAGCTTCGAGAGCACGCGAATATGCGGCACGGCCAGAGTGTCAAATTCGTGCATGGCGCTGGCGCGGCCGGCCGCCGGGGAAATATCATGGTTGCCCACCAGCAGCAGGGTGGGAATGCCTGCCCGCGACAGGCGCATGATGCGCCGGCCCCACTCGCGCTGGAAGGTGGGCGCAGGTGAACGGTCCTTATAGGTGTCGCCAGCAAAGATCACCAGGTCCACCTTTTCTTCAATGGCCGTAGCGATGATGGTATCCAGCGATTTGAGAAAATCGAGCACGCGCAGAGGCAGTCCGCTGATGGGGTCATGGCGGCCGTAGTTGGCCATATCAATGTGGGCGTCGGCAAAATGCAGCAGCCTGATCAAGGGTTATCCTCCAAGGATGGCCAGTTCATCCAGCGCGGGGCGGAAATCGGCGTGGACTTTCAGAGCCTGGTTGAGGTCGGCAATGGCGCCTTCCTTGTCACCGAGGGCGGCGCGGGCGCGGGCGCGCCAGACAAAGCTCTCTTCCAACACGGGCTCGTTCATGGCATCCAGGGTGGTGGTGGCCAGGTCAATCACATCCTGGTAGCGCCCGGTAAAATAATAGGCAAAGTAGGGGCCAGTCTGGTACCAGACCATGCGCCAGGGGCGGGTTTTTTCAGGGATGGATGGGTAAAGGCGGAAGGCTTCGTCGAAGGCGGCCGCGGCCTGGCTGTATTGGCCCATGCTGGTAAGGCTGGAACCGAGGTTGTACCAGGCGAAATACTGGTCGCGGCCGGTGAGGGTGGTGGTTTCAGCTTTGGCCTTGTCGGCGGCGAACTGCCAGTTGGCCATTTCATCCCACTGTTCGCCCATCAGGGCCATCACTTCGGCCTCGCGTTCAGCCGGGTAGATGATCATATATATAAAATTGAAGGCGCGCCAATTCGCGTAGATGTCGGGGCCGCTGAGCCTCTTATCCGGCCCCTGGTAGGAATCCTGAGCCAGAAAGCTGTCGTCATCCAGGTCGTAGCTGGTGAGCACTTCGTAGTGACCCATCCAGCCGTCAAAATCCACCCCTTCAAAGCCTTTTTCAATCAGCACGGGAAATCCGCTGGCAATGAAGCGCCGCAGGGTTTCCAGGTCGCCGCCGTGTCTGATCTGCACGCGCAGGTTGGTGTGGTCCTGCACATAGGCGGCCATCTCATAGGGCATGACGTTTTTATCGCGGTCATTGGGTTTGAGCACCGGGGCGGTGTCGGTTTGGGTGCCTTCCCAGCCCCAGAACGAAAGGGCCATGGCCAGGGTGGCCGGGCCGCAGTTATTCCAATGCTGGTATTCGTGTTTCACGCCTTTCAGTTTGGCCTGAAGCGGCAGCGGGGTGGGCGTGGGGCTGGGCAGGGGTGTTTCAGTGGGCGGCGGGGTGGGCGTGGCGGTGAAGCAGGCTGCGCCGCAATCGGGGGTGAGGGTGGGGGTGGGCGGCAGCGGTGTGACAGTGAGGGTGGGCAGGGCCAGCGGCGTGCTGGCCTGCGGCACAAAGATGGCCTGTTCGGGCGGATTCAGTGCATATTTGATACGGGTGCGCAGTTCATCCACCCGCCAGGACAGCCGGCTGTACACCGGCGGCAGAAAATAAATGCCGACGCAGGCGGCAATGGCAATCAGCAGAAATGCGACGATTTTGAGGATGTTTTTCTTCATGTTCCCCATTATATCATCACCTGCGCAGACGTGTTTGGGCAGCCGGTCAGGGCAGGGCTGCCGCATCCGTCAGCATCACAATGCCCGAGCTGGGGAAACTTTCCAGAATCAGGCAGCGGCCGTCGGGCAGAAAGACCAGGGTGAAGAAATAGGTGGCCACTTTGCGCCCATCATCCAGTGTAAAGGTTTCCACCACCGCGGTTTGCGGAATTTTTAACGGTCCCTCCAACGGAACCACAAAGGGCATGTAGTTGGGCAGCAATCCCACGCGCTTCCAGGTGGTTGTATCAAACACGGCGGTGCCTTCTGCTGTGAGCAGCGAAACCAGGCTGCCATCAGGAGAAAAGAAACCCGGCATATAGTTGAAGCTGTCTTCGGCCAGGGCGGCCACTTCTTTACCGGTTTTCACCTCAAAAATGAGAGTGCGCGGATCAAAAGACATGGAATCGGTCAGCAGATACCGGTCATCTGGCGAGAAGGCCAGCAGCATCACCCAGTCACTGTGCGCTTCCGGGATCGTGCGCGCCAGTTCGCCGCTGGCGGTGTCGTAAAAATGGATCTGCCCGCTGCTGAAACCGGCCGCCAGAATTTTGCCGCTGTGAGAGAAGGCAAGGGAGGTGACAAAGCCGGCCTTGGGACTGATATTGATCTGAACGGGCTCGGTCTGTTCAGGAGAGATCAACCAGAGGAGGATCTCTTCGCTGCCGGTGAAGGTGGTAGCTGCCACCAGGTAGGCTGTGCCGTTTGAGCCCAGAACCACGGCGGCTTCGCTGTCGGGCAGCGTCACCTGCCACAAGGCGCCGCTGGCTGTTTCCCACACATACACATGGCCATCGGTGGTTTGCGCAGCAACGGCTTTGCCATCCGCAGTTACCAGGGCTGTGGAGAGGGTTTTACCTTCCTTGCTGACATCGGCCATGAACAATATGCCGGCCTCCAGGCCTGCGGTGGGGTTGGAGGCCGGCGAGGGCTCTGGCGTGACTGTGGGCTTTGGGGTGGGGCTGGGCGCCGGTGGTGGCGTGAGGGTGGGTGAAGGCACTGCGGTGAGGGTCAGGGTTGGCAGGGGAGATGGGGCTGCCGTGGGCGGCAGGGTCGCCTGGACGGTTGGGGTGGGGCTGGAACAGGCGCACAATGACAGAAGACAGATCAGAATGATGACCGGGGCTTTGTTCATTTTCCTCCAGAGATAGAAAAGGCGGGAAAAGCATCTTTTCCCGCCAGACCTGGGTTCTTCAAATGGCCGGGCCGTCTGAAATCAATCAGGTTTCCGGATAATCCTCATCGATGGGCAGAGAAAAATCGCGTGACCATTCATTCCAGGAGCACAGGTAATTGCGCACATCCTGGAATCCGGCCATTTTCATTGCCAGAATGGTGTTGGAAGTGCGCGCGCCTTTAAAACAATAGGCGTAAACGGTTGTTTCCGGGGTGATGCCCACACCCTCGCAAACCTTGGTGACCTCGGCGGAACTCTTGAACCACGGAATGCCGTTGCGGCGGGTCATCATGCGGTACCATTCAATCCAGCGAGCGCCCGGAATGCGCCCTTTGCGCGGGCAGTAATCATAGCCGTAGGGAGAGGAGTTGGCGCCCACCCACTCGGCATAGTCGCGGCAGTCAATAATCACCACATCCTCTGATTGGATGGCTTTCATCATATCGTCTGCCGTCACCATCCAGTTGTTGATGGGATTGGCCAGATAGGTCAGGGGTTGAGTTTCAGCCGGTTTGCGGCTGAGGGGCAGCTTTTTGCCCAGCCAGGCCTTGTAGCCGCCGTGCAGCACCCTGGCGGAAGCCTGGCCGAGGTATTTGAACAGAAACCAGCCGCGGCATGATTGACCATAGCCATTATCCATGGCGTCTTCATAGATAACCACCTGATCTTCGGGTTTAATGCCGGCATCGCCAAACAGGCGCGCAAAATGCTGCACCAGGGCAGGATAGCCGCCGGTATCGCGGGTGCAGAGATAGGTGAAAATATCATGAATATTCACTGCGCCGGGGATGTGCGAGCGGTTAAATTCATCTTCAGAGCGGGTATCCACCAGGCGGACTGTGCCTGAAGCCAGGATGTCGTGCAATTCGTCAACTTCGATCAGGTATTCGTTCATCTTGGGTTACTTTGCACCTGCCTTTTCGGCAAATTTTGGGACCACAAACTGATCAAGGCTGATTTTATCGGAGAGCGCATGAATGGTGCTGGTAAGATAGGTCTGGAGTTGATCGAGCCCGCTGAAATCGGGGAAGAGCTCATCGGTGGTGACGCGCCCGCGGGGGGTGGTCAGCACATGGCGGATCACGTTGACATCCTGATTGAGGAATTTGGCGCCCACTTCAGCTGCGCCGTCGGGGTTCTGGGCCACATACAAGCCTGAAGCCACCAGGCTTGAAACCAGTTCCTGCACGCCGTCGGGATTTTGGTTGAGGATGTCTTCCTTGACCACCAGCACGCAGCAGGGGTGGTTTGGCCAGATGTCTTTTGATAGGGCGAATTCTTCGCCATAGCCGGCTTTGACCACCTGGGTGCCAAATGGTTCGGCCACAATGAAGCCGCCAACCGAGCCTTTTTCATCCCATTCGATGATTTCAGGAATATCTGCAGGCGCCACCACCTCAAAGGTGACATCACTGTTGACGCCCACATCAATGCCCTGATCGCGCAGCATTTTGTCGAAGAGCATGTTATGCACCGAGAGATAATGCGGTATCAGAACCGTTTTACCTTTAAAATCTTGCATGGTTTTGATGTTGGCGCGTTTGTTGGTGACAATGATGCTGCCCGATTTGTGGGTCTGCATCACCATGCGGATTTTCACGCCGGAGTGAAACAGTTCCATGGCCAGAGGCGCCAGAATGCAGGCGGCATCAATGGCGCCGTTGCGCAGTGCGTCAGAGGTTGGGTTCCAGCCGCTGAAGGCCTGGGTTTCAAGGTCGAAATTCTGAAATTTTTCACTGCCAGCCGCCAATTTATTCAGGGTCACGCCGAGAATAAGATGATCCGTGATCCGCAAATGCCCCACTCGAATAACCGGTTTTGGTGCCATCGTCACCTCCTGAAAGATAGGCAAGTCAATAAATGATTCAGACACGATATGAATTTATTGTATAGAGACAAGGGCCTCAGGTCAAGCAAAACAGGCGGCGTTTTTCAGGGGAATATCTGCGCATTTACCGCCTGCTCAGGCCGGGGATGGAAAATCTGGAATTTCAGCAGACCAGGCCACCACCCGGTTGCGTCCGCTGTTTTTGGCCTTATAGAGGGCTTTGTCGCAGCGGATAATCAGGGCGTCAAGGTCCGCGCAATCATCATCCAGTTCGGCCACGCCCAGGCTGACCGTAATCTTTATCAGGCGCCCTTCGACTGGAACTTCCAGGCTTTCGATGTTATTGCGAATGCGTTCCGCCGCCTGAATGGCATGCGAAAGATCAGTTTCGGGGAGCAAAAACAGAAATTCTTCGCCACCGTAGCGCCCCTGCACATCTGAATCGCGCATCACGCTGCTGCAGCTGCGCGCCACCGCCGAAAGCACAAGGTCACCGCCGGAATGACCATAAGTGTCGTTGACGGCCTTGAAATGATCAATATCCATGATGATGAGAGATAAGGGGTGTTTGTAGCGGCGGGCCTGGTTGAAATTGATCTCCGCTAATACCATCAATTGGCGGCGGTTGTTGAGGCCGGTGAGGGCATCGGTGCTGGCCATTTGCTTGATTTTATCGAAAAGATGGGCGTCGTTAATGGCCAGACTGCAAATGGAGGAGATCGAAACAGCCAGGTTGAGGTAATCATGGTGAAATTCAGGGAAGGGAATATCGGTCACATGCAGAAACCCGATCCATTCTTCCTGGTAATTCAGGCGCAGATAAAATCCTTCTTCCTCATCAAGCCATCCGTACGGCTCAGGGCAGTTCTCCAGCCAGGCATGAATTTCGCCTTCTTCCGGCTCAGGCGGATTCAGCGCGGTGACATTTTTGACTGTGTCGTTTTCGATGCGGATAAAGACGATATTTGGTGAAGCGCAGAGAAGAAAGAACAAATCAACAATTTTTTCAATGACTTCTTTTTCGCTGAAGGCGCCAACCAGCCCGGTAAGCAGGTCGAGGCTCATCATATAGTCGGCGGTCTTTTTTTTGGCCCGCTCGGCTTCCTTATACATTTTCTGGTGGCGCCATTCCAGCACAATCTGAGTGATGGTCAGGCGGAAAAAGTCTAGGCCGATGGAAACCACTTTATACGGCATGCCCAGGTAAGCGGCCATGTCTTTCAGGTGTTCCCGGCTGAGCGGATCCACCTCCGTATCCAGCAACAGCAGGTGATCGGCGCTTTCGTGGAAGAAGTCGCTGGCGGTTTTCTGGTCAAACCCCCAAACTTTCAGATGGCCGCGCCAGGCAGAGAGCCAGCCCGGCGTCAGCAGGTATGCGCCAGAGCGGGTATAGTCGTCAATCAGACTTTGCGGGGCCAGCATATTGAAACATTGCGCAAACTGCCGCACCTGGTAATTGGGGGGCATTTGGCGCAAGTGCGCCTGGTAATTCATAAAACAGCCGCCCATTAACGCTATGACAGGCTGGTTTGCATCGGCCAGATCGGAAAAGGAGCCGATCACATTCGACACCCGCTGCGGGTTAAGGCACACTGCCGGAAAGGCGCCGGCTTCCACATCAGAAAGAGCGCCGCTGCGCAGCACGGCTTCCAGTTCGGGCATAAAGTGCTTGCAGGTAAGCAGGCGCAGTTTCACGGTCATGCGGCCGCCCAATCCAGCGGGTAACGGCCCCAGGTGTGGACGGCTTCGGAGATGGCCAACAGGGTTTCCTCGCTCACCTGGTAGGGGATTTCGCCGTGGCTGTCTGACAGGATAAACCCGCCGCCCGGACCGGCTTCGGCGATGGCTTTCTTAACTTCGGCTTCTGCTTTTTCAGCCGACCAGCGGCGCATTTCAACGCCGTTCAGGTTGCCAATCAGAGTTGCCCGGCCATGCACGGCTTTTTTAAGCTCGCCCAGGCTTTCAGATGTGCTGATGCCAAAAATCATGGTGCCGGTTTGTGCCACCTCTTCCACAATGGGCAGGCAGCGGCCAGAGGCAAAATGGGTGGCGGTAGGCCCTTTAATTTGCGGCAAGACGCGGCGGGCAACCTGATATCCGCTTTCCAAATATTGTTCGCGGGTGATGATGGTGGTTGAAGAGACCGGATCAAAATAACAGATGGCGGTGGCGCCGGCGGCGAGCTGCGCATTGGCCCAGTTGACGCAAAATGCTTCATTAACTTGCATCAAGCGTGCAAAAAGATCGGGCTGATTCAGCATCAGGTTCAAGTAGCCCTCAAAGCCCATCTGCATCACCGGCAGGGAGAATGGCGAGATGACCACGCCAATGATGGGGGCATCGTCCTGAACTTTGGCCTTGAGCTGGCGCTCAATTTCAAGCACCTTTTGCAGACAGGGATGGTCCTCGATGCGCGGCGGGGTGAGCGAGAGGATGTCTTGCGGCTTGGAGATGATAGGCGCGCCGGCATTGGGCGGGCCGTCGTCAATATAGATGGTATCGCCGCCAAAGGCTTCCACTTCCAGGGATGCGTAGAGGAAACTGTAGAGACAGTCATGCTGAAATTTTTTTCGCATGCGCAGCTGTGCTTCAACGACATATTCCGCTTTGGAAAAATAGTCCTGTAAAGAAAGGCCCAGCTCTTTGGCGCCCGTCATGGTCAGAAGCAGGAAGAAGGGCACGCGGTCAGGCTCCTGCTGCCCCAGGGTGGTGAGCACGCGTTGAAGGGAAGTCATTTTAGGGGTGTTCATTGCAACTCCTTCAATAAGTTTTCCGCAAAATCAACGGCTTCGGCGGCTGAACTGCCGCAGGCATCGGCGCGAACCTCCTGCCAGAGCGCGGGGTCGAAGCGAAAAGGCGCGCCGCCAACCATGATTTTCACCTGCCGTCCGCTCTGTTCGAGCAGGCTGCGCAGGCGCTTCACCCTGAGGGCTGATGACAGCATCAGGGTGGATACCAGCAGCAGTTCAATGCGGTCTTTTTCAACCCGCTGGGCCAGGGCGTCCACCGTCTGGCTGCCGTAATGTGCCAGCTCAAATCCGCTGGCGCGCAGGGCTGAATACACCACACGCGAACCCAGCATGTGCCGGTCTTCGAGAACGGCAATGGCCATTTTCGGCTGGTAGCGCCGAGATTGGTGCATGGGAGGAAGGATAAGATCCACCAGTTCTTCACAGATGCGGCCGCTGACATAGACTTGGGAAAGAGAATATTCGCCTTTTTCCCAGCCCTCGCCGATGATCTCAAGCGCTGGCGCCACCAGCTGCTCCACCACCTGGTGGGGGGTGCATGGATCATAAGGCTGGGTTAGAATGGTCCGGGCGGATAATGTGTCCATGGACACAAGAGCATTGAGCAGGCTGATTTTCTGTTGTTCAAAATCGAGGGAACAGTTTCCCATGTGTGCCTCCTTAAACTCTGATCAGATCCCAATCAAACCCTTATCACAATACGGTAGCTGCTCAACCAGCGGTTTGGCCGGTTTTTTTGCGCCGTGCCTGAACAGTTGCACAAAAAGAAGCAAAAAACTTCCATATCTTATTATAGTGTTGAAAAATGATTTAAGTGAGCAGAATCATGCCTGAAACAGAGCATTCAAATGTCTCTAAAAAAAGGGGAGGTCAGCCCGGCATGCTGGCTTGCAGAGTAAATACGGCATCCTCTCAGAGGGTGAATTGGACGCCCATGCGTATCTGGCTTGAGACAGGCCCAGGGGAAAAATAAAAAAAGCCCCCAAATGGACTTGTATTCCGTTTTATTCTGTGGTATATTAAATGCATTCAGCGCCTGGGTGCCCCCCTCACTCAGGCGCTGAATGCTTAAGTGCTTCGATATGAGGTTAGTGATCGCCTGCAAAGAGGCGGGCGGCAATACGGGTGGAAAAATCAGCGGCAGTGAGGCCGCGCAGCATTTGCTTGAAGCGGTTAATTTCTTCCAGGGTGTTATAGTGAACGGCGCCAATGCGCACCATGCCGCCTTTACCTTCCAGGCCAAGCCTTTCTGTGACCGCCAGAGCGTAATAATTGCCATCCCACAGGTTGATGCCCTGCCGGCCGGCGTGCTCGGTGATTTGGCGCGGGGCGAGACCTCTGATGGTGAAGCTGAAGGTGGCCAGACGCGACTCAAGGTTCAGCGGGTCTTTAATGCCGTAAAGGGTGAGACCGGGGATTTCTTCCAATGCCTGCAGAATGGCGCGGTTCAATTCAAATTCATAGGCGCGCAGGGCTTTCATGGCCTGTTTGAAGATCAGTTTGCGGCCGTGATAGCTGCTGCTCAGGGCTTCGGCCTGTTCCTGGCCGAAGGTGACGCCCAGCCATTCAAAGTATTCCAGCGCGCCCAGCACGCCGGCCATGCCTTCGAAATTACCGGTGCCGGTTTCAAATTTGCCGGGCGGCAGGGCAGGTGCAGGGCGTACCTTGTAGGCGCGCAGTTCTTCCAGCAGGTCGTAACGCCCGTAAAGGATGCCCATATGGGGGCCGAAAAACTTGTAAGATGAGCAGGCCAGGAAATCGCAGCCAATGTTTTGCACGTCGATGGGGCCGTGGGCCGCATATTGCACCGCATCGACATACACCAGCGCGCCAGCTTCGTGGGCCATGCGGGTGATGGTGCGCACCGGATTGATGGTGCCGGTGGCGTTTGAGGCATATCCCACCGCCACCAGGCGCGGTTTTTCCTCTAAGGCGGCTTCCAGGTCATTCAGGTTCAGCGTGCAGTCTTCGGGGTTGAAATCCACCCAGCGGATTTTGCAGCCGCGGTCTTCGGCGGCCAGCAGCCAGGGAGAAATATTGGCGTCGTGGTCGAGGCGCGTCACCACCAGTGTGTCGCCGGGGTTGAAGGTGCGGGCCAGGGCGCGGCTCATGCTGAAGGTGAGGGTGGTCATGTTGGGCCCGAAGATGATTTCTTCCGGGCGTGAGGCGTTGAGAAAATCAGCCATGGCGGCGTGGGCTGTTTCGGCCAGAATATCTGACTGCCGGCTGGTTTCAAAGGCGCCGCCATGATTGGCGTTGGTGTTGACCAGATAGCTCTGGATGCGCTCCAGGCTTTGCCGGGCAATTTGCGTGCCGCCCGGATTATCCAAAAAAACGGTGGGGCTTTCAAGGGCCGGAAATTGCGCGCGGATCTGGTGCAGATCAAGCATGGGGTTTACTCCTGATGATGGTCCAGGTCGTCTGATTCGTCGCCTGAATCGGTTTGGGTTTCCGTTTCAAAGTGGTCGCGGCGTACCCAGAGCATGAGCAGGTGGCCGTCTTCGGTGAGCATGCTGCGGGCAGCCAGAATGGGAGTCTCCTCTGGGAGGCCCAGGGTGTTGCGGAATTCCAAAACCATGTGGCCGTGGGAATTCCAGGCGCGGTGACAGCGTTCAACCAGCGCCGGACCGTTAAAAGTGCGCAGGCGGGCCACCGCCACATCTGTGATGGTGGGGGTTTCGTTTAATCCAATTGCCCAGCCGTCGCGAACGCGTTCAAAAGTCGGCGGCGGGCCTTCAATAATGGTAATTTTATCGTCCATCTTTCATTTGCCTTACAAAAAAACCAATTAATCAAGTGTATTATACCGCGAATCGCTTATAATCAGGCAGCATGAAAAGATTTCTCTGGCTTTCTTTCGCGGTGATCTTGTGTCTGATGCTGGCCGCCTGTCAGGATTCTGAGGCTTTGCTGACGGGCGCGGCCACCTCTGGCCCTGCCGCAGCGCCTTCCTTCACTCCGGCGCCGCTGCCAACCCGCACGGCTGAGCCCGCTGCCACCTCAACCCTAACCCCGGCCCCCACTGCCAGGCCCAGCCTGACACCGCAGCCCATCTGCACCGCCACACTGACTGCAACGCCAACCCCACCCCCCTGCGCTGAAAACGGCCGTCTTGAAACGTTTGAAATCGCTTCCGTGTTATTCAAAACCCCGCTGCGCGGCTTGGTATACCTGCCGCCGTGTTACGATGCCAGCCCGGCGCAGAGCTACCCGGTGCTGTATCTCATCCATGCCATGAACCGCGATGAAAACCAGTGGGTGGAACTGGGGCTGCCTGAGGCGGCTGACCGGCTGATGCAGAGCGGCATTGTGCGCCCGTATCTCATTGTCATGCCATATGATCCGAGCGGCTGGAAACAGCCCGCTGAAATGCCTTTTGACCTGGCACTGGTCAACGATGTGATCCCTTATATTGACGGACGGTACCACACCCAGACGGATCGGGCGCACCGGGCGGTGGGCGGACTTTCGCGCGGCGGAGGATGGGCCATTCATATAGGTCTGCTGCGCTGGGGACTCTTCAGCGCCATGGGGGCGCACAGCCCGGGCATTTTCAGGGACGACGCCGAACATCTTAAAAAATGGCTGGAGCGCATCCCGGCCGATTCGCTGCCGCGCATCTGGGTGGATATTGGCGAAAGCGATCACGAACTGCTGCCTTCGGTGCTGGATTTTGAAGCCCTGCTGACCGACAAAGCCGTTCCCCATGAATGGCGGCTCTCGCCGGGGTATCACGATGACCGTTACTGGCGCAAGGAACTGGAAACCTACCTGCGCTGGTATGGGGCGGAATGGTAAGCGGCTTTGCGGCCCTTAAAAGGACACCCCCATGGAAGTCATTCCAGGGGGGTGTGTGATATGGGCTGCGAGAGGTGGTTACTGCGTTTTTTTACTGACAAAGGCTCGTTTATCTTTTTTGCAGATCTGGCTGATAATGGCGCGGGCTGAAGTCAGGGCGGGCGGCAGGCCGCCGCCCGGCTCGGTCCACTGGCCGATCATATAGAAGTTTTCAAGCCCGGGCAGGGTTTTAGAGATGGATTTGCCCTGCATGGTGCGGCTCATGGCTTCCTTGGTGTACTGCCAGCCCTCAAAAGAGCCCTGCCAGTTGCCGGTGAAGCGCTCATAAGTGAGGGGCGTGGCCACGTCTACCATTTCAATCTGTCCGCTGATGCCGGGCAGAACCGCTTCAAGCTGTTCAATCACCTGCAAGGCCACCTGCTGTTTTGCGGCATCGTAGCGCTCGCGGTCTTCGGCCAGCTCTTTCCAATAGGCATAAGAGGATGAAAGCATCACTTCCACCACGGTTTTGCCGGCTGGCGCCAGGGTTGGATCGTAGGCGTAATGCTTGTAACTCAACACATCGCGCTCAACCCCGGCAATATGCACGGGTTTTTTGAGGTGGACATTGATGGCATGTGGGGCGGCGCTTAAATCGCGGTTGACTCCCAGCGAAACCTGGATAAGCGGATCGAAGATGGGCCAGGTGGTGTACATTTCTTTCAATTCATCCGTCAGATACTGGCCGTCCAGCATGCTGTAGAGGGTGGCGTGACCGTCGGCGGCGCTGATGATCCTGTCGCCGCGCACTTCGCGGCCGTCTGCCAGGCGCAGACCCACGGCCTGCCCATTTTCCACCAGAATTTTTTCCACGCGGGTGTTGAATTCAATCTCGCCGCCCAGCTCGCGGTAGCGGCGTTCAAAGGCATGCGCAAAGGGCAGCGAACCTCCGATGGGATAGCCGGCATTCTCAGCGTGCATCCAGGCCAGGGTCATGATGAGTCCCAGGAGGGAAAAACCGGGGAATCCCAGGATATCCACCAGGCCTTGCCGCAGCAGGGGATCTTTGAAGCCGCCGGCAAATTCGCTGACGGTCAGACTGCCGAATTTCTTGAACAGGCCCAGGAAGGGCAGCATGGTGAAGAGCATCTTGATGCCGCTCAGAGGGGAAGAATTATCCTGCATGGGATCAAATTTTGAAAATTTACGAATGGCGCCAGTCAGAGTTTTGATCTGAACGGCATCCTGCGGCGAAAGGGCCAGCATGTGCGCTTCGAGACGATCCACATTGGTATAGACGATAAATTCGCGCCCATCTGTGCCGCGAACGCGGACAAATTCTTCGTGATTGACAATTTTCACCCCGTTGAGCACGCCCAGTTCGTCCCACAGTGCGTGCATGCCAGAGCCAGGCCGCGACCCCACCAGCCAGTGGATGCAGCCGTCAATGGTATATCCTTTGCGTTTCCAGCCGGTACAGAGACCGCCAGAAATGCTGTGAAGCTCAAAAATTTTAGTTTGGTAACCGTTCATGCGGCCGTAGCAGCCAGCCGAAAGGCCGGCGATGCCCCCGCCAATGATCAGGATGGTTTTTTCAGACATGCTGCTTTCCTTTCAAAATTGATGATGACTGCCCCGGTTGACCTTTTGATTGCAAGGGCCAGGACGGATAAAAACCTTTTTTATACCTCAGCGATTATGAGGCAGCTGCAAAAATGCGCATCAGGTATTCGTGCTGAATGTGCTGCAAGGTGTTGCCCATTTGAATTTTATAGATGGCCACACCTTCGATGGCCGCCCAGAAAAGGAGGGCCATCTGAATGGGATCGCCTTCATGGATGGCGCCTGCGGCCTGTCCGGCGGAAATCAGGCGGACCAGCACTTCCATGGGCGTATTATCATCGGCCAGCAGCTTCCGGGCTTCATCGGGGATGGTGTCGCTGACCGAAGCCTGGATCATGAGCAGAAAATAGAAGGCGGAATCATCGTAAGCGGTGATGCTGTCGAGGATCAGGTGGGCCATCTGGCGGATGCGCTCGAGGGGGGGTAAGGGAAGGGCGTCGATTTGACGGATGCTTTGCGTGGAAATGTCTCTTGCCCGGCGCACCAGTTCGATGAAAATATCTTCCTTTGATTGAAAATAATAGTACACCAGTCCGTGGCTGGCCCGGGCTTCGGCGGCAATGTCGCCGATGCGGGTGGCGGCCAGGCCGCGGCGCGCAAGCACCCGCAGGGCGGCAGAGAGCAGTTTTTCGCGCCTTTCATCTTTCATCAGGTCATAGGCTTCCTGGCTTTTAGGCGGCATGGGCAGGTTCTCCTTGAAGACGATTTTTGATTGACTAATTAGTCAATCAAAAATATTATACACTTTGATCCGCGCCTGTCAAGGGTTTTCGCTGCCGTGCGGGAGAAATTCATTGGCAGATATAAAAAAGGCCAGCCGTTTGCGGCTGGCCTGAAAAACGCGAAGGCGAAAAAACTAGAGCTTGAAAATGGCCACCATGTCTTTGAGCTGCTGCGACATGGCAGAGAGGCTGCGGGCGGTTTCGCCCAGTTCGGCCACCTGGGCGTTCAATTCTTCGGTGCTGGCCGAAACCTCTTCCACGGCGGCGCTGTTCTCTTCGCTGACGGCAGCGATGTTTTCCACAGAGGTCTGCACTTCAGAAGCGAAGGCGTTCATTTCTTCGGTGGCGGCGGTGTTTTCTTCAACCACGGCTGAAACATGATCGAGGCTGCCGGCCATCTGGTTGTTCAGAGCGCTCATGGCTTCGGCGGCGGTGAGGGTTTCACGGCTGACCTTCTCTACCTTGCCCGCACCTTCGCTACTGGCCTGGTTGCTTTTGGCCAGAGCGCTGACCGCTTCAAGGTTGCGAGCGGCAATCTCATTGGCGCTGCGCACGGCTGAATCAAGAGCGGCCCGGGCCTTTTCCATGCCGCTGATGGCGGCTTCAATGGCCTGCACCCGCTCGCCAGACAGCTTGATGCCGTTGACAATGGCTTCAAAAGCCGCGCGGGCTTCGCTGGTCAGGCTGGCGGCGGCAGCCACATCATCACCGGCCAGTTCCATGGCCCTGACGGCGTCTTCGGCGCCGCTTTGAATGGCCGAAACCATGCCGCTGATTTCCTTGGTGGCCAGGGCGCTCTTTTCGGCCAGTTTGCGCACTTCGTCGGCTACCACGGCAAAGCCGCGTCCGTGTTCCCCTGCACGGGCGGCTTCAATGGCGGCATTCAGCGCCAGCAGGTTGGTCTGGCTGGCGATATCTTCAATGGTTTCCACAATGGCGCCAATTTGCCCGGAGCGCAGGCCCAAATCTGAAATGCGCTGGGCCAACTGCTGGTTGGTGCGGTTAACCTTATCCATGCCGTGGGTGGTTTTTTCTACAATGGCGGCGCCGTTTTGCGCCAAAATGGCGGCATTGGCCGATTCGCGCGCCACTTCATTGGCAGCGTGGGTGACCTGTGTGATGGTCTGGGATAAATTTTCTCCAGCGAGCAGGGCGCTGTTCAGCCCCTGCGCCTGGTCCTGGGTGCCATTGCGGATGCTGCCAACCGTTCTTGATTGCTCCATCAGGGCTTCGCGGGTGCGGGCCACTTCTTCGCTCTGCAGGCGTGCGCCGCTGCGGATGCTTTCCACTGCCTGCGAGAGCTGTGTCATGACGGATGAGGCGTCGTTGACCGCATTGGCCTGTTCCTGAGCGCCCTGAGCCACCGACTGGATGGCGCGGGTCATATTTTCCACGGAGCCCGCCGTGTGGGTGGTGGCTTCTGCTTCGGTGGTGATGCCGCGCGCCACCTGCTGCATGGTCTGGCTGATTTGATGGGTGGCCTGGCCGGCATAGGTGGCGGAATCGGCCACCTGACGGGCACTGCCAGAAAGGGTGGCTGAGGCCTGCTGGATGCTGGAAGCAATTTTTCGCAGCTGTTCAAACATGCGCGCCAGAGCCGTACCCATCTGATCCCGTTCAGATAACGGAGCGATGGCGCTGGTCAGGTCGCCAATGGCCACCCGGTCTGCTGCTTCAGCCACGCGGTGCAGGTAATCGGTCATATTCTGGAAACTGGCGGCCATGTCGCCAATTTCATCGAGGCGGTTGATGCTGAGATCATAGGTCAGGTCGCCCTGGGCGAAACGCCGCGCGGTCACCGCCAGGTCCTGAATGGGGCGGGCGATGCTGCGTGAAATGAGGATGGCCATGCCGCCAGCAAAGATGATGAACACTGCGCTTGCCAACTGCAGGGTGAGGATAACGGCGTTGGCGGCTTCAGGGTCCACCTTTTGTGTGCTTAACATGTTCACCACAACGATAAAGGTCACAATAACCAGTTCCAGCACCAGGCTGCAGCACAGCAGGATGAGTTTGGAGCCGATGTTAAACCCGCGGTATTGGCGCAGGAGCAGGGCGAGGAAAATGGCGCCGGCAATGAAAGCCAGGATGACACGCGGATTCAAGTCAAAGGAGAGCTGGACGTTGTAGAACACATCCACGCTGGCAACCAGAGCGCCGCCGCACACGGCGGCAAAGATGCCGCCGGCCGCATTCTGCCGGTCCATCATATAAGAAGCCAGATAAGCGCACATGATCATGAACACCGGACCCATGATCCATGAATTGCCGTGATCAGCGCATTCGGCTGCTGAAACCGCAATGGGGATGGAGATGACGCTGATCCAGCCGGCCGCGTTGAAGCGCCCCTTTGTAATTTGCTGGCGGGCGATCACCTGGGCGATAAAACAGAGGCCCCCTGCAAAAATCATGACGACAAAATCGGCATGCCCATTGATCACCTCCACCACCCCCATGACGGCAACGGCAAACTGGAAAACCAGTAAAATGATCACAACGCGCATGATACTTTTGTAACGTTTGTCCTGCTGGATGTTTGATGTGGTCATCGAGAGCTCCTTTAAAAAATTAAAATGGGAGTATGTTGGAGATGACGTGTATAAATTTATTTTACTCGTTTTTGTCTTTATGGATAATCCAATCTGCGGTTGATTTGAAGGTGAAAGCTCACTGCAGGCGAGGTGTGCAACCTTTTCCTGGATCTTGCGTATAAGAATTGTAAAAGACATTTCATCAAGAAAGAGAACATGCAATGACAACAGTAAAAAATGCCCTGGTTGGTTTCTTTGGCGTGGCCGTGCGCGGCCAGACCTATCTCAACATCCTTTACCTGCTGCTGGCTTTGCCGCTGGGCACGCTCTATTTCACCTTCCTGGTGACGGGTTTTTCCGTGGGTATTCCAACCGCGTTCATCTGGGTTGGCCTGCTGGTGCTTCTGGCGGTCTTTTTGTGCTGGGTGGGGCTGGTGGCTTTTGAGCGGCTGCTGACCATCTGGATGCTGCGCGAGCCAGTGGGGCCACTGTTCAACCGCGACCTTTCTCAGGCCTCTTTGAGCCAGAAATTTTCGACCGCCCTGGGCAGCGCTTCCACCTGGAAAGGCCTGGTTTACCTGATGGCCAAGTTCCCCTTTGGCATTTTCAGCTTTTCGGTAGCAGTGACCCTCCTCTCTGTTTCGCTGGCCCTGCTGGCAATGCCCTTCTATTACCAACTGGCGCCTGCCCACCTGGACCTGGTGGAAATGACCATCAACGGCGTGCAGGTGCACCCTGTTTTCCTGATTGACACGCTTGGTGAGGCGCTGCTGGCCAGCCTGGCGGGCGTGTTTGCCACCCTTATTTCCATGCACCTGATGAACGGGCTGGCCTGGATGTGGGCCAAGTTCTCATCGCTGATGCTGGGCAGCCGGGTTCCGGCGCCCGTGGCAGCTTCGACAATGTCATATTAAGTTTATTCATCGCCCACCCCCCGCGGCCCCCTCCCGAAAATCGGGAGGGGGTGACTGTTAATTGTAGTTTTTTGTCTCCCCTTCGGGGAGACAAAAAACTAAGGGCGGTTCATTTCCTGATTGAAAGCGATAAAAAATCAGAAGTGCTGAAATGTGACATTGTCAAACAGCTCACTCATAGATTATTTGAACAAACGGCATCCGGAAAATTGGAAATCCGGATGCCGTTTGTTCAAAAAGAGCATTAAGGGAGCTGTTCAGAGGGTGGATTTTATCCCGTCCATTTCCGCATCAGCCATCATGATGACACGCTGTTCAAAGTTGATTTTGGGCTGCCAACCCAGCAGGCTGCGGGCCAGGCGCGGATCAGAGACAAGCTGGCGCGGCTCGACCGGGCGGTCAAAGTGCGAGTCCACACCACATCGTTCTGATAATTTGGGCCGAAATGACTGAAGGCAATCTGACACCAATCGCGCCCCGCATGGGTTTGCCCTGAGCCAATGACCAGGTCCGCCGGCTTTTTTCGCCAGGTCGCCTGCGACCAGGGTGATTTGCGGCAGGATGGCCTCAATGCGTTCCAATGCCAGCATATCGCTGACACAGGCCACCCCGGCGACATGATATCCCTTGGAGAGCAGCAGCCCGGCAAGGGATGATCCATCCTGTCTGGCAATGCCGATGATAAAAGCAGTGGGCATGTTTCTACTTATAACCGTGAAAAAATAAAGTGATTCCGCAGAACAACGGTATGAATGGGCGGCCTGGGGCTGGGTTTTTAAAGTATGGTAAAATGATTTTTGTAATCTCTGTCTCGAAACTTTAAGGTTGGCCATGCTGCATCATCATCTGTAAGAAAAAAGGCGCATTGGCAGTGCTGGATTCTCATCCCGATTGACTTTTAACGGGTGCGATAGGTAAGCGGTTAAAGGTTTTTAAAGCCAAAAATGAAAATAGGCCTTGATCTCAGTGTAACCAAATATGAACGGGCTGGCACCACCACGTATGCGGTCAGTTTGTGGGAGGCGATGAAAGCCGGATATCCGATGGATCGCTTCGAGACCTTCATGGTCAATCACCCGGATCTTCCCAATGGGCAGAAAACTTTCTCGACGCGCATGGCCACCCTGTATCGTGATTTATGCTGGACCCCGCTGATCTTACCGGCACAGGCCTCACGGGCGAAACTGGATGTGCTGCATATGCCTGCTCAGATGATTCCGCTTTTTCGGCCCTGCCCGGTTGTGGTCACCTTTCACGATCTGTTTGTTCTTGACCTTCCGCATTATTTTCCGCTTTTTCACCGCTTATCAGCCCGGATTTTGATGCCCCGCGCCGCCCGCCGGGCTGACGCGATTATTGCCGTTTCTGATTACACCCGCAAAGAGCTGGAGCGCCGTTTTAACATAGACCCCGCAAAGATCCATGTGACCTATGAGGCGGCAGCCCCTCACTTTAGGCTAATGGAGCAGGCAAAAATTGCAGCTGCGCGAGAAAAATATGCCCTGCCAGAGCGGTTTATTTTATCGGTGGGCACACTGCAGCCGCGCAAAAATATCACCTGTCTGCTGGAAGCCCTGACTTTGCTGAATCAACGGGGCATTCAGGTGCAGTTGATCCACGCAGGATCTCGCGGCTGGCTGACACAGAGTATTGACGAGACAATTTCCCGTTTGAACTTGCAGCATATGGTGCGGTTTATGGGGCGGATGCCGCTGGAAGATTTGGTGGCTTTATATAATGCTGCATCCGTGTTTGCTTATCCCTCTTTGTACGAGGGATTTGGCCTGCCGCCGCTGGAAGCCATGGCCTGCGGCTGCCCGGTGATTACTTCCAACACCACGTCTTTACCCGAGGTTGTGGGAGATGCGGGCTTGCTGGCAGATCCCCGAAACCCTGAAGACCTGGCGGCAGCCCTGGAAAAAATACTGATTGATCCTGCCCTGGCTGAGAATCTAAAGGAAAAAGGCCTGCAGCGGGCAAAAGAATTTTCATGGGCACGCTGCGCGGAGCAAACCTATCAGGTATATCGAAAAGTGGCAGGTTGACCTTTTTCTCCACCCGCATCTGCTCTGAGAGGGTGGCCTGAAATTAATCAATCAAGGGCGGTTTATCATGTATAATACCTTCCGGCCATCTTAATCAAAGGACCACGCCTGCTTATGCCACCCACAAACCGTTCAAAAATCTTTTCCACCCTTTTTGATCTTTTTTTGCTGCTGCTCATTCTGCTGGGCGTTGGTTTCCGTTTCTACCGTTATGACTGGAACCAGGGTACCAACCTGCATCCGGATGAATACGGCCTGACCAATACCCTCACGGCTCTCAAAATGCCCCAAATCCTGGATGGGTATTTCAATACCCGTCTTTCTCCCATCAGCCCCTATCAAAAATATGATCTGAATGGCGAAGTGACCGCCTATGGGCCTGACCAGATGATGCGCTGGGGGCAGCTTCCCATCATCCTTATCCGCGCCGCCGGCGAGCTGACCGGGCAGACCGGATATGATGAAATCCGTTTGCTGGGACGCACCCTTTCCGCCTTTTTTGACTCGCTGACGGTGCTGCTGGTTTTTCTGACCGGGCGGCGGCTCTACTCGAACCGGGTGGGACTGCTGGCAGCGGCCCTGAGCGCCCTGGCGGTGATGCAAATTCAGCAGGCGCATTTTATGACCGTGGACACGTTCAGTGTATTTTTCGCTGCGCTGTGCCTTTATCTCCTGGTGCGGGCTGCCAAAACAGCCTGCGCGGTGCGCGTGAATGAGGCCTACCGGCCCAACGGCCAGGCCCTGCTCTGGTTTGCTCTGGCCGGTGCGGCGCTGGGCTGCGCCCTGGCCTGCAAAATCAACCTGCTGCCGCTGGCCGGCATGGTGCTGGTGGCAGTTTTCCTCAGCGTGGCTGATCTTAAGCTGCGCAGTCAGGGCGATTTCAAGTGGATTGCCGCGGCTGCCCTGGCAGCGCTGCTGGTCACCTACGCGGCGGCTTTCCTGGCTTTCCGCGTTGCCCAGCCGATGAGCTTCCGCAACCCCAACGGCGATACCTCGTTTTTCACCTTCCAGTTCAACCCCGATTGGCTGGAGTGCATGCGCGTTTCGGCATCCGAATCGAGCGGAGTGGGCGGCGGCCCGCCGGCGGAGCAGTGGTCCAACCGCCCCGGCATCCTTTTCCCCCTGATCAACATGGTCTTCTGGGGCATGGGGCTGCCGCTGGGGCTGGCCTGCTGGGCCGGGCTGCTGGGCGCGGCCTGGCTGCTGGCGCGGCGCGGCGAAAGCTGGCGCGACCATTTGCTGCCGCTCATCTGGACCAGCGGTTACTTCCTGTTCATGGGCACGCGCTGGGTCACTTCCATCCGCTATTTCCTGCCCATTTACCCCTTCCTGTGTTTGTTTGCCGCCTGGGGGCTGCTGCGGCTGTGGCAGGCTGCAGCGGGAAAATCTCTGGCGCGCCGCAGCGTGGCGGCTGTGCCGGCAGCCCTGGTACTTGGCGCCACGCTGGCCTGGGCCTGGGCATTTATCAGCGCGGTGTATGTGGCCGACCATACCCGCATTCAAGCCACGCGCTGGGTTTTCCAGAACATTCCTGCGCCGCTCCACCTGCAGCTTCAGGACGCGAACGGCAGTGTATTTTATGAGCCGGTAGGGGCGCCGGATGCAGTGATCCTTACCCCGGGCACGCCGATGCTGCAGTCGTTCAAGGCTTCGGCCGATGGCACCCTGACGGGGTTGATTTTGCCGCACGCGGCTGGCCTGGGCGGCCCAACCCGCCTGAAGGTGCAGATCACGGCGGATGGCGGCGGGCAGGCGGTGATCAGTGAGGGCGAGGTGGATCTGGCCGCCGCCGGTGAAGGCGCCATGCCCCAGGTGAGTTTTGCTCTTTCAAACGGCGCATTGAAGGCCGGAACCACTTACTATATCTGGGTGAGCGCCGTGGGTGAAAAGCCTGCCTCGTTGAAGCGCTCGGTGGTGTCCATTGAAAGCTGGGACGAGGCTGTGCCGATGGGCCTGGATGGGCGCGATCCGTGGGGACAGCTCTATACCGGCCTGACCATGGAGGTGCGCTGGTATGATGATGAGGCCAAGCGCCAGATGTTCCTGGACACGCTGGCGCAGGTGGATTATGTGATTTTGCCCAGCCAGCGGGCCATCTGGTCCTCCTGCCGCATTCCCCTGACCTACCCGATGACGATGACCTATTACCGCGCCCTGTTCGATGGGCGGCTGGGCTTCGACCTGGTGGGAAGTTTCAATGCGCCGATGGTGCTGGGTCCGCTGCAGGTTTCGGATGTGGGCGGCACCTTTGCCTGGAATCAGGCCCCGCCGCTGCCTGTATTGAACCACAACCTGCTGGCAGCCGAAGAGGCTTTCAGCGTGTATGACCATCCGCCGGTGTGGGTGTTCAAGAAGCGCAGCGATTTCAACATGGATTCGGTGCGCAGCGTGCTGGCCTCGGTGGATTTGAGCAAGGTCATCATCCAGCACCCCTCGCAGGCGACCGGGGAAATTTGCCCCTGAATTTTCAGCAAACAGATCGCGGCCGGAACACGTCTCCGGCCGCGATGGCTTTTAATCTGCGAGATGGGCTCAGGCGTTATCGAACTCGGCTGCCCAATCAAAGGCAGCGTTATCTTCCACCCACTGCGGCCAATGCTGGCACCAGGCCGGGAGTCTGACTTCTTTCAGCCGGTCCACGCAGGGCTGGTAAGGCTTGATATCCAGAATGGGGGTGCCGTCTTCGGCGTCCGTCCAGGGAATGGTGATCACGCCAGCTTGCGGGTCCACGCCCAGCACATTGACCACCGAAACGCAGATGGGGTTGGGGCGGAGCTGGGAGCGGGTGGCAAAGATGCCCAACACTTCAGGGCTCCGGGTGTAGGGGTGATGGGCTTCCAGCACCTGGCGGTGCTGCGGCTGGTCGAGCAGGTGGCTCCACCACAGCACAGTGACGGCGCCAAATTCATCCAGCCCCTGCAGGGCGGCGCGGTAAGGGGATTCCATATGGAGGGCATAGCCCTGGTCATTGGCCTGAACGAATCCGATGGGTGTGCAAACGAAGGTTTGTGAGGTCATGTTTTTTCTCCTGTCAGAAATGGAAATACCGTCAAAACAGCGGCCGCTGATTGATGACATGGTGATGAATGCTTGTTCGAGAGCCGGAGGCTACTCGCGTTGAATGGGAATTTGCATCTCGGTGATGGCGTTGGGGTCGGTGCGTGAGGCGCCCGGTTCGGGCAGACGCAGGAACACCTCGCGGTCCGGGCCGGCCACCCGGTAACCATTTTCATGAACCCAGGCCAGCAGTTCGCCAAAAGTCTCGGCCAGGCCGGTGAAGGGGCCGCGGTGCAGGGTGCTGGCCATCATATCCACACGCGGCAGGGTGCGCACCTGCATTTCACCGGCGCCGGCAGCGGTGAGCGGAACAGGCGCGCATACTTCAATATCGATATCCGGCTCGCCGCTGTGATAAAGGGTGAGGCAGGGTCCGGTTGGGGTGAGGCGGGCCTGGCCCATTGCTTCAAAAAGGGCCGCCCACACCGGCTCTTCGTCCCAATAGCTGGGGATAATCTGGCGCACCGATGCCACCCGCAGGGCCTCCACCGGCTTGATGACGACTTCAATTTTAGGTGGGCAGCCTTCGTTTTCCATCTGGCGCAAACGGGCTTCAATGCGTTCCAGGCGGTCAAGCTGCTCCTGCACCTGCTGGCGCAGCTCGCCTTGCTTGAGGCGCAGCATGCCCTGCACTTCAGCCAGGGGCAGATCCTTTGCCAGCAGATGGGAAATCTGCTCCAGCGAGAACCCCAGATCTTTGAGCGCCAGAATGCGGTGCAGGCGCGGAAGCTGGTCAAGCAGGTAATAGCGGTAGCCGCTCAGGGCATCCACCTCGGCCGGGGGCAGCAGGCCCAGGTCATCGTAGTGACGCAGGGTTTGCACGGTCACCTGTGCTATGCGGGCGAAATCACCAATTTTTAACCTCATGGCTCTACTATACACCCTATGGTAACCATAGAGTCAAGGGGGAAAGCCAAAAATTGAAAAATTGGGTTATACTTAATCCATATGGACGATATCTGGATACAAATATTTATTGTACTGGCTTTAATTCTGTTGAACGGCCTGTTTTCCATGTCTGAAATGGCAGTGGTTTCGGCGCGTAAGACCCGCCTGCAGCAAAAAGCGGACGACGGCGACCCTGACGCGCAGATGGCCCTGAAGCTGGCTGAAAACCCCAACCGGTTTCTGTCCACCGTGCAGGTGGGCATCACCCTGATTGGCATTCTGAGCGGCGCCTTTGGCGGCGCGACCATTGCTGAAAATCTGGCCGCCTATTTGAGCCTGAACCCGGCGATTGCGCCTTATGCCGAAGGCATCAGCGTGGGTGTGGTGGTGCTGACCATCACTTACCTGTCGCTGGTGCTGGGCGAACTGGTGCCCAAGCGCCTGGCGTTGAATAATGCCGAAAAAGTGGCGGTGAATGTATCCTGGCTGATGAACGGCCTTTCCATCGTCACCACCCCGGTGGTGCGCCTGTTGAGCTTCTCGACCGAGGTAACCCTTAAGCTGCTGCGCGCCAAACCCTCTGAGGAACCCGCGGTGACTCAGGAAGACCTGCGTGATATGCTTGACCAGGGCACGCAGGAAGGGGTGTTTCAGGAAGCCGAACAGGACATGGTGGAGCGCGTGTTTCGCATGAGCGGCCGGCCAATCAGCACCCTGATGACGCCGCGCACGGAAATTGTGTTCATCGAACATGATGCTTCGCAGGATGAAATTCTGGAACGTATTCTCCAGCACCCCTTCAGCCGTTTCCCGGTGACTCGTGAAACCCCCGATAACATTTTGGGCCTGGTGCATGCCCGCGACCTGCTGCTGCAGCGCGTGACCGGCTCAGCCTTCGATTTGCAGGCAGCCCTGCAGGCGCCGCTTTACGTGCCGGAAACCACACCCACCCTGGCAGCGCTGGAACAGTTTAAACGCGCCGGGGCGGAAATTGCCGTGGTGATTGATGAATACGGCGGGGTGCTGGGGCTTGTGAGTCTGAACGATGTGCTGGAAGCCATTGTGGGCGATATGACCCCGGATGGCAACATGGCCGAGGCTGAAGCCATTCAGCGCGAAGACGGCTCATGGTTGTTTGACGGCATGATCCTGGCAGACGATTTGAAAGAAACCCTGGACCTGGATGAACTGCCCGAAGAAGAGGACCGCAAGTATGAAACCCTCTCAGGGCTGATGATGTCGGAATTGGGGCGCATTCCCAACAGCGGCGACCATTTTGAGTGGCAGGCTTACCGCTTTGAAGTGGTGGATATGGACGGACGGAAAGTGGACAAGGTGCTGGTCACGCGTCTCTCTGAACAGAAAGAAGAAAAAGAGACATGAATTACCAGGATGGTCTGGCCTGCCTTTCCGGGCAGGCCGTGTATATGGCGTTCCTTGAGCAAAATCTGACTCCGGGACGCCTGCAGCATTCCCTTGAAGTGATGACCGTGATGGGCAATCTGGCCGAGGCGCATGGTCTGGACCTGGTGCAGGCTCTGACGGTGGGGCTGCTGCACGATGCCGCCAAAGATATGCCGGCCAGTGAAATGCTGAAACTGGCGCATGAAGCTCATTTTGATTTCCATTATCCCTGTGAATGGACGCCCATGTACCTGCACGGCCCGGTGGGTGCCTGGCTGATGCATGAAAAGCTGGGCGTGGATGACCCGGCGGTGCTGGAAGCAGTCTACCGTCACACCTGGGTGGAGGGCAGCCATTGGGCTGACAGCAAACTGACCTGGTGCATGCGCTTTGCCGACTTTCTGGCGCCATCGCGTTCGTGGAGAACCTTCAACCGCCGTCTGGAACCGGCTGCATTTGACCCGGCGCGTTTTGGTGAGGCGCGCAGCCTGGTGACCCAGCGTGCCATATCTCTGGGCGACCCGGTGCACCCGCTGATGTTCAAAATCAGGGAGAAGGCCCTGCGCCACTTTCCTGTACAAATGACCCCTGATGAAATGGAGAATTTTTCCTGATGACCACTCCAAAACAATTATTGCAGCGGCTGGATGATATTGCCCAATCTCTCAAAGAAAGCGGTCACGGCCGGATGTTGATTGGCCTGGGCTCGGTGGGCTTTGAGCATGAGCGACTGGACGAATATTCGGATCTCGACTTCTTTGCCGTGGTGGAGGAAGGCTGGAAGGGGTCCTTCATTGTTGATCTGGCCTGGCTGAACCGGGCGAGCCGGGTGGCCTGGTCCTTCCAAAACACGGCGGATGGTTACAAATTGCTGTTTGAAGATGGCATTTACGCCGAGTTTGCTGTGTTTGAACCGCAGGAACTGGCCCACATTCCTTTCAAAGCAGGGCGGGTGGTCTGGGCGGCCGAGGGGGTGGATCATCAACTGGCCGTGCCGGTGATGCCGCTGCCGGTGCGGGAAGAACGCAGCACTGAATATTTGCTGGGCGAGGCGCTTTCAAACCTCTATGTGGGGCTTGGGCGCTTCCGCCGCGGCGAAAAGCTTTCGGCATTTCGCTATATTCAGGGTTATGCCGTGGACCGGGTTCTGGAACTGGCCGGGCGCATGGAACCGGCGCAGGTGGTTTCAAACGATGAGTTCACTCTGGAACGGCGCTGCGAGGCGCGTTTTCCAGAACTGGCCCGGGCTTTGCCTGCCCTGATGCCCGGTTATGAAGCGGCGCCCCAGGCCGCCCGCCAGATTTTGGCGCTGCTGGAGGCGCATTTTACAGTGGATGCGGTGATCAAGGCGCGTATTGAAGAATTGATGTGAATGGCTAAACGGCAGACGAGGCCCACCCTTGCAAACGACACCCATATTGGGCATCTACCGGTCGGCTTTATTCACCTTATATTCAAGGAAAATGCCAATGAAAAAAGAATTTGTAAAACGTTTCGTTTTTGGAACTACTTTCTTGCTTGCATTATTTTTAATGCGAGTTTTAGCGCCACTTTTTCCACCTTCTGATTCTCTTGGAGAGATTGAGTTAGGAAGCCTGACCGTTTATCTTCTCGATGTACTGTCCTGGGCCTTGTTTTTTGCATTTCTCATTATCGTTTATTTAATCTTTGCCAAGATAATTGATCATAAGATGAACTGATGAAAATGCATAGGAATTGAGTGTAAGTACATTGTTATGAAAAGCCCCCACAGTAATTGTGGGGGCTTTTTCTATTGGAAATCCGAATGGCTTCACTGGCCTGCAAGCCGTATATCTCCACTTATTCTGGTGCCCTTGCGTCAAATGTGTAATGCCAGAGGCCGCACATGACCTGTTCGTATTTGTACACCTTGCCTGCCAGGTCCTCCATCTCGACCTCTTCCTGGGGGCTTAGAATTTGACGGCCCAATCATGCATTTACACGCTCCAGGGCATCGGCATACGCTTTTTCTGAAAGCAAATTACCCCTTCTCCCACGCGATAGGAAAGCCCTGTGGCATTGGTTTTTCCACGCCTGCATTTGTTCAGGCTGATTTTTGCAGCGGCTTTTTGAAATGATCCCAGAGCCAGCTTCCGGCCAGCAAGATGGCGCTGAGCGCAACCACCAGGCCAACCGTGAGGGTGAATGAAAGGTGGGGCAGCCAGGTGATCTGCCGGCTGAGGTACCATTCCAGGAAGAGGACCAGGAAAATGCCCTCAACCGCAGCCGCGCGCCAGAACCAGCGCGCCTTGCGGCAGGCTTCCCAGCACCAGGCCGCCAACAGGGCCAGCCAGGGCATGAAAATGACCCGGTAGCGCGGATTATCCCACTGGTCGCCGCCTGCCCGCAGGGAAGAGATGACAATCCACAGCCAGCAAGCCAGCCAGACCCAGATGAGGGTGCGGCGCTGGCGGGCATCCTGCAGACCGCGCAGAGCGAAAACAGGGTAAAGAATCAGGGGCAGCAGGGTATACCAGCCCAGGCCGCGCAGAATGCCAATGGTCTGCCAGATGAGCGGAGCTGGATCTGTGACGGCGGCTGGCAGCACAGGCTGCAGCAGACCGTAAGCCACCAGAAAAACCAGGCGCACCGGTTCGGGCATACCCTGGGTCACCGCCTGGACCATGCCCGAATTTTTAAGCATCAGGGAAAGATCCCAGGCCGCCGAGGCCTGCAGCCAGCGCGTGCCGAGGAGCAGGCCCAGAATGGCGGCAAAGCCCAGCCCGGCCCATACCAACCAGCCCCAAACGCGGCCTTCGCCCCAATCGAGTTTTTCCAGCAGCCACCAGGCCGCCAGCATGCCCGCGCCGGCCACACCCACCGGCAGCGAAAGCAGGAAAAGGGCCGGCAGCACCAGGGCGAGCAAGGCGATCCGTTTCCAGGCGCGGCCGCCAGACCAGGCCGCCACAGCCCAGAAGCCCATGCACAGCAGGGTGACCAGGAAGGGCTCGCGCATCTGCGCGCTGCCCAGCAAAACCGAATCAGGGTAGAGCGCAGCGATCCAGCAGGCCAGCAGAACCAGCGCAGGCTGCCAGCGTTGGCGCAGGGCGCGCCAGAGAAAGGGCAGCCCCAAAGCCGCAGCGCAGGCGGCGGCCAGAATCATCAAGTGCTGGCGGTGGGCATCGGGGCTGAGGGCGCGGTAAATGGTTGCGCTGAGGAACAGCATGCCGCCGTATTGGTCTTCGGTGAATTCCGGGTCGAAGGCAGCCAGCAAAGTGCGCTCTGGCGCGCTGGCAATCTGCCAGGCGGCGCGGTCGCGCATATACGCGTCAGAGAAAACATAGCCCGCGCTCTGATTGCGGCCTTCATAGCCAAAAAGCGGCAGGCCCCAGGTGAGAAACAGGCCCACGACCAGGCGCAGCACCAGGGCGGTGATCATCACCGCGGCAAGGGCGCGCCCGCCGCCTGACCAGCGCCAGGCAACCCGCAGGGCCACCAGTCCAAAGGTGAGCAGGGTGGAGGTGGCGATGAGGCCGGAAATGAAATTGGCATCACCCATCCAGAGGGTGATGAGCGCGCCAGTCACCAGACTGGCCGCCCAGAGGAAGGGAATTTCAACGAGCGAAGGCAGCAGATGTTGTTTCATAGGCGGATTAACGGGCAGAAGAAAAACGTTTCCGAACGGCAGGCAGCCATTCAGGCAGGAAGGTCAGGCACAGCAGGCCAACCCACAGCACCACCCAGGTTTGCATGGGGATGAGGAAGCGCGGATTGTCGCCGTGATCGGCAAGGGTTTGCAGCACTGAAACCAGCCAGATGGAGAAGCCGGTGACCATCAGGAAGGGATGAGTGAGGTGGCGGCGCAGGCGCGGCCAGAGCAGACCAGGAAGGGCGGCAATGGCAAAAAGAATGTTGGCCGCGAAAAGAACCAGGCGTTCACCTGTGGCCAGAGTGGTGAGCAGGCTGCGCAGAGCTTGCGGTTGAATGGCTTCGGGGGTCCAGTAAATGGGGGCGCGCCAGAAATACCACCAACCCTTCAGAACCGTCTTCATATACAGGTCGGGATGTTCCCAAATAAGGCGGGTGGAAAGACGCGCCAGCACGTTGGACATTTCCACAAAGCTGTAGCCGGTGACGCGCTGCATTTCGGGCAGGGCATCCCAGATAGTGTTGCCCTGGGTGCCGTAAAGGGCGATGCGTTCCTCGCGGAAGCGCAGGTAGGTATCGCGCAGGGCGGCGTATTCGTCGGGAACATATTCGAAAAAATAGCCGGTGTGCTGCATCATGTGGAAGCCGGTCATGGTGGTGGGGCTGAGCACCTCGAAATGGGTGTACATGAAGGTCAGCCAGCCGCCCAGCAGCAGCGCGCCAGGAATGGCCGCGGCCAGCCCGGCCAGGCGCCAGTTCTTTACCACGCGCCATTGTTTCCAATGACCCCAGGGCGCAGCCAGCCACAGCGCAAACCAGAACGGCATGAGCAGAAAAAGCGGGCGCACCATGCCGGCGATGCCGGCAGTCAGGCCAATGGCAGCGGCCAGCCAGGGGCTGTGCTTTCCGTCCACAAACCAGGCGCACAATCCGGCCAGGCAGAGGGCCAGCCAGAAGGTGGTGAGGGTTTCGGTGATCAGGTTGGGCTCAAAGAAGAGCTGCCCCAGGTTAAGCGTGTGAGCAGCGGCGGCGGCGGCTCCCCAGGCAGGGTGTTTTCCGGCGCGCCAGCCCACATAAAAGAAGAGCAGGGTGGTGCACAGACCCAGCACAAGCTGAACCGCATAGGCAGCTGAATCGGAACCCACCAGGGTGAGAAAGAACGGATAGCCCGGCATGCGGGTGCCGTCGTAGCTTTCCCAGCCCGCCTGAATGGTTTGCGCCAGGCGCCAGTAACTGGGGGTGTCATTGTAGGGGACGGGAGGATAGGTCAGCCACAGCCATAACCGCAACAGGGCGGCCGCGATGAACACTGCAGCCGCCCAGGGCCAGACCCGTTGTGATTTTTCCTTCAAAGGTCAGTCCGAAAAAACGGGCAGATGCCCAAGGGAGATGATTTCAGACCATTTGGCGCGTTCACCTTCGGTGAAGATGGCGGCCTCGGCGACAATATCCGCGCCGGCGTGCTGAATGAGCAGGCGCATGCCCTGAAGGGTGGAACCGGTGCTGATGACATCATCCACGATGACCACGCGCTTGCCTTTAATCAGAGCGCGGTCTTTTTCATCAAGATACAGCACCTGAGGCTGGCCGGTGGTGATGGACAGAGTTTCGGTTTGCAGCGCGTCTCCCATGTAGGGTTTATAGGATTTGCGCAGGATGACATAAGGCTTTTTTGTCTCCACGGAAAGCGCATAGGCCAGAGGAATGCTCTTGGTTTCGGCGGTGACAAAGACATCATAGACGGTGGATTGAAGCCTTTCGGCCAGGGCTTTGCCGCAGGCCTGCACCAGTTCGGTGTCGCCGAGAATATTTAGAATGGCGATTTTGAGGCCGGGTTTAATCTGGAAGAGCTGCAAATCGCGGTGCACGCCCGCGATATCCACGGGATAGACGGATCTTTCTGAAGACATATCAAAACCTCCTGTAAAAGTGATGATGTGTGATTTATGCTGTGTTCAGGCGGGTGAAATCTGGCCGCAAAAAGAGCAAGCCTTATTCGCCCATGTATAAACGGTCAATGTCTGATTCGGTCAGCAGAATATTGGTTCCGCTGGTCAAATCAGGGGCAATGATCACCAAAATGGCCCGGTATTCACTGCGGTTATAGAAGTAGAGTTTAAGGACGGAACCACTGTCCACTTCACCATATGGGAACCAGCCGCCGCCAGGCACATTTTTGCGGTAAAAATCAGCGGTTTCTTTGACGCTGAGCGCTGTGCGCATGTTGATCAACCCCTGGAAACTGGCCAATATTTCCGCATCATCGGGGAGGGGGATGTCAGCTGCGGGAGCATTGCAGTTAACAGCCGGCGGTTGAATGACCGCCGGGGCGGCTGTTTTGAAGGTGTAAACCCATTTTAAATGGCCCTGGCGGACAACCTCGCCAAAAAGTGAAAACAGACCGCTGGCCTCACCCTCCATTTTGACGATGCGGCCCTGTTCATCCAGCCAGGCGCGGGCGATGACGCTGGAAAAGCGGGTATTTGGAAAAGCTGCTGCGGTCAGATCGTAGCGAAAGACTTTTGCCCCATCCAGAGTTTCCTCTGATTTTTCTGCGGGCAATTTCAACCCGCCCAAAAGCGCATCGAGGTTAAACGGCAGGCTGCCGTTTACGGCAGTCAGGGCTATGCAAAGCGGGGGTTTAGGCATGAGCGTGGGTTTCAATTCGCGTTCGCGCTGGCCCAGCCGGTATGCTTCATCAGAAGCCAGGTAATAGGTCTGGGAGGCAATGCGGTACACCATCTGGGTCTGGCCAAGAAAAGCCTGATCATCCACGGCGTCGCCGCTGGCGGTCAGCGTATCCAGGAAATCCAGACCGGATGCGCTGCGCTGCAGGGTGATGGTGCCCGTGGCCTGAACACCGGTGGGCTGGGTCACTTCAAAGGATAATTCAGCGCTGGTGGTGTAGGCCAGCCCTTCCTGAAAGCCGGGATCCAGGTGCACGGTATCGGTGACCGGGGTGATGGCCGGCAGGGAGGTGGGGGCGGGGCGAGGCTCAAGCTGGAAAGTGCCGGCGGGCGGTACGCAGGCGCTGAGGGCCAGACAGGCAAGAAGGACAAGGGAGAAAATGCGTTTCATGCGGGTCGTTCAAATCCTCTCAGATCAGATGAATGTGTCGCTGTGAAGCTGCCCAGCCGGTGAAGGAGATGCCGCTCCGTGGGTTTGCCAAAGGGACAGGCAGGTGCCCAGGGAGAACAGGCTTGCTGACTTTTATACCCATATCTGAGCTGTCCCTCATTTTATCATGAAATCAGGGCTTCGGCTGCTGCTGGCAGTAGGGGCAAACGCCGTAAAGCGCCAGGTGATGGGTTTGAATGTTGAAGCCGCTCTGCTGCTGCACCTGCTGAAACCAATCCTGCACCAGACCGTCATCCAGGGTGTAGGTATGACCGCATTGCTGACAGATGAGGTGGTGGTGAGGCGGCAGGGAGAGGGTTTCAAACACCATGGCTTCCCCTCCCATATCCGTCATCGAAATCAGGCCTTCGCGCGCCAGGCGTTCGAGGGCGCGGTAGATGGTGGAAGGGTTCACTGAGGGCAAAGAGGCTTTCACGCGCTCGTGCACCTGCTGGGCAGTCAGGTGGGCGCCGGCTTCTTCCAGCGCCAGCAGGATGAAATGATTGACGGAGGTGTTGCGCATGAGCTGGAAAGGCTTTCTAATCCAGAATCAGTTTGCGGCCCAGTTCCGCGGCCTGTTCCATCAAATCGGCGTTTTTCTGCACATCGCCGGGGTTGCTGGCGGTGGCATACACCATGCCGCGAATGGGCATATCCAGAAAATGGAACATGGTCTGGAAGGTGTGAATGGCATTGACGGCGCCTGAGATATAGGGATCAACGTCGCCATAGGTCAGAATAAAGCCCGCTGGTTTATTCCGGAAGGGTTTGCCGGGGATCTGAAAAAGGGCATACCAGCGGTCAATGCACAATTTGAGCTGGGCGTTGAAAGTGAACCAATAAATGGGGCTGGCCAGCAGCAGAGCCCCGGCGTTCAACAGGCGCGGGTAAAGAGTCTGCATATCATCTTCCATCACGCAGCGGCCGCTGCCAACACAGGCGTCGCAGGCCTCGCAGGGACCAATGACCAGACGCGAAAGGTGGACCAATTCCACTTCCGCGCCAGCGCTGCGGGCCGCGGCTGCCGCGGTTTCGGCCAGGGCGGTGCTGTTGCCGTTAGGGCGCGGGCTGCTGTTGAGAACAAGGAGGGAACGCAACATCAACTTTTCCTTTCTCGAAATAAATGGCTGGCCAGCGGCTCAATTCAAAGCCGCCCAGACGGCATTGGAGAGATCGGCCCAACGCTGGTTGGCCTCGGCGCTGTCGAGCATGCCGTTGGTGGTGAAAGCGGTCACCACGCCCGAAGGTGGATCGGCCCAGACCATGCAGGTGCCCATGCCGATGCCGGCAAAAGTGCGCCAGCTGCTGCCAGAGCCCAGGGCCTTTTTTGCCACCGGGGCTGCTGCGGTGCTGCCGCCGCCCAGGATGAAGCCATATCCCCAGTTCATATTGGTTTTGACATAATCGTCATAACCGTCGTAGCCGCTGGAAGTGGCGGCGGCGAGGGTTTCAGTTTTGAAGTAGCGTTTACCCTGGTACAATCCGCCGTCAAGGAGCATCTGGAAAGCGCTGGCCAGGCTGCGCGCCGAGGCGCGCATGTTGGCAGCAGGGATCTGCGCGCCGCGAATGGGAGGCAGATTGAAAATATTGCAGGTTTCCTGCACGGCCTTTGAAGCGGTTGTCAGACGCGGCGAGCGGCGCAGCCCTTCGGCCGGCGCGCGCAGCCAGATATTCTGTAACCCCATGGGTTCGAAGAAGGTTTGCGCCAGGTAGCGGTCCACTGGCATGCCGGTGACACGGCGCACCACCTCACCAAAGATGAAGCCGTAATTGACCAGGTGATAAGCTGTGCGGGCGCCGGGCTCAAAAAGGGCTTTCTCGCCTGCCAGCTGGCGGGTCACCAGGCCCCAGAAGGGCCACAGCCACACCTGCAGGCGCAGGTGCGGCGCCGGAATCCCGGCCTGATGCAGAAAAACATGGCGAATGGTGGCTTTTTCTTTGCCTTTGCAGCCAAATTCCGGCCAGATATCCGCGATGCGGGTATCAAAACTGAGCTTGCCCGTCTCAATCAGGTGATGCACGGCCAGGCCGGTAAACACCTTGCTGACAGAAAAGACCAGGAAGGGGGTGTCGCCGTCAATGCCTTCGCCGGTGGAAAGGTCCAGCAGCACCTTGCCGCCCTGGCGCACCACCAGTTGAGCCGCCGGATGCAGGCCGCGCTCAAACTGGCTGTTGAAGACGTTTTTGATTTTTTCCAGATCAGGCGCCATGATCATCATCCCTTATAACAAATTGTACCCGTTCAGTTGGATTTATGACTTGTGTGATTAAATTTTAAATACCTTATCCGGGTCAAACCTGAATCTGATAAAAGCCTCTTTTCTTAACCACCAGGCAAAATCATAAAACTCATCTGCCGCAGCGTGAGCAATTGGATGGAGAGCTACCAGCCCGGCGGCCTCAGTAAAGTATTGACCGTCCCTCGCGGCGTGTAATGTCTGCATGTGGCCGTGAAAAGGGAATTTCCCATCATAAATATGGTGGATATTCCACCCGCTGCCATCTTCTCGGAGTGGCCGAACGCCACCGGCAAGCAAAAAAGAACAAATGGCTGGGCCATTACTCCGTGAATCAGGCGTAATATGAGCTTCTTTTAGTTTTTGTTTTATATTTTCAGGATATTGATGATATTTTTCTCGAATCACACCAGGTAGAAGGAGTAACTTTTTTTGGGGCCACGAAACGTACTCTGAAGGGTTCCGGTAAATGATTTCCAAAAGGCATTGATATTTTGTATCCATAAACCTCCAGTTACTCGCCAAAAATGTCAAAGTAATGGGCCAACTCTTTCAACTCTATTTTACCTTTACCGTGCAATTAATGCGATTCTTTTACCTGAAATTCGGAATCAAACAGGCGGGCAAACCCTGGGTAAGGAGCCAGTGGAATCAGCTCAAAGGCAATCAACCCCACCTGCACCAGAGGCAGACTGTCCAGCGCCTGGCGGGCGGCTTCAAGGGTGCCGCACTCCAGAATCAGTACCGCCTCGCTGCGGTCAGCACGAAAATACTGTTCGCGCACCACGCCTGCCTGGTAAAGCTGCCAGGCGCGCAGGGCTTCGGCCCGTGCATGCCGGTGAAACGCATCTGCCGCGGCGCCGGGACATTCCTGTTCAATGGCAATGATTTTCATATTGTGTTCCTTTGGAAAATGATCGCGTGCTTATTAAGTTTACTGCGAACAGGCCAAAGAGGCAACAAAATATAAATGCAAATATTTGCATAAGCGAATATTTGATGGTATAATTTTGACATTGACATTTTTTCTCAGGAGGTCCATATGTTCTTTTCTCCCCAACCGATGCATATTCCGGATGGATTTTTGTCTGTTGTTGTTTCAGTGATCCTGTGGATCATCTCCCTGGGCATTCTCTTTCAGGCTGTGCGGAAAACCAATGGCACTTTAAAAGAACGCGATATTCCCCTGATGGGTGTGCTGGCGGCGGCCATTTTTGCCGGGCAGATGCTGAATTTTCCGGTGGGCGGCGGCACCTCAGGCCACCTGCTGGGAGCCGCGATTGCCGTCATTTTGTTGGGGCCGTGGCCGGCGGTGCTGGTGATGACCAGCGTGGTTGCGGTGCAGGCGCTGCTTTTTCAAGATGGCGGCCTGCTGGCCCTGGGCGGCAACATCCTCAACATGGCGGCAGCAGGTGTCTTTGTGGCACATTTTGTGTATACCCTGCTGCGCCGCCTGACCGGTGAACATAAATGGGGGTTGTTTGTCAGCGGATTTGCGGCTGCCTGGGCTTCCATTTTTATTGCCGCGCTGGCCTGCGCTCTTGAGCTGGCTCTCTCAGGCACCTCCCCTGCCGATGTGGCCGTGCCAGCCATGGCGGCCATCCATGCCGTGATTGGCATCGGTGAAGGGTTGATCACCACAGGCGCACTGGCTTTTATTTTCACTGCGCGGCGCGATCTGCTGGAAGGAAACGCTGCAGCACAGGGGCAAAAACCCGTGCTGATTGGCGGCGCGCTGCTGAGCCTGGCTCTGGTGATCCTTTCGCCGCTGGCTTCAACTCATCCGGATGGGCTGGAATGGGTGGCAGAGCAAAAAGGTTTCCTTGAATCAGCCAGAGGAGCCCTGTATGAGATCATTCCCGATTATGTGATGCCAGGCATCTCCAATGAAGCTCTGGCGACCATCCTTGCCGGGGCGGTTGGCGCAGCGGTGGTGTTTGCACTGGCCTATTTCACCGCCCGGCGCAGCAAATCAAAAACCGCATGAAGGGATCATCCCCTTCATCGACTTTGACTTTTATCAACGCCAGGGTCAGGCTCATTCTGATTCTGGCGTTCATTATTGGCCTCAATCTGACGCCTGCGGGCGCATGGCCGGCCTACCTGCTTTTTTTCAGCCTGGTGCTTTCAACGGCCGTGCTGGCCCGCCTGAAGACCGGTCCCTTGGTGCTGAAATCGTTGGCTGCTTTGCCCTTCAGCCTGGCGGCGCTGCTGCTGATTTTCTCGGGGGGTGAACCTCTGCTGAACGGTCCCTGGGGCATCCGTTTCAGCCAGCCCGGTTTGGTCCGTTTTTTTAGCATTGTCATCAAGGCTTGCATTTCGCTGCAGGCAGCGTTGGTGTTGACCGGCGTCACCCCGGCCCCCGACCTGCTGCGGGCCCTGCGCGAGCTGGGGCTGCCGCGGGTGTTTGTTTCAATTATCACGCTGATGTGGCGCTACCTGGACCTGTTGGTGGATGAGGCGCGGCGCCTGCTGACGGCGCGGGCCAGCCGCAGTTCGCATCTGAATGGGCGTTCAGGCGGCAGCCTGGTCTGGCGCGCCCAGGTGGCCGGCGGCATGGCAGGCAGTTTGCTGCTGCGCGGCATGGAACGCGGCGACCGGGTTTATGCCGCCATGCTGGCGCGGGGGTATAATGGTGAGCCTTTGCCGGGCGCAGCGGCGGAAACCGCCTCACCTCGCCAGGGCTGGATTCTGGCCGGCGGGCTGGGTTTGGTGATTCTTTTAACGATTTTTGGCTTTTTGACGGCGGCGCGGTTTTAAAATGGGAGAGAAATATGGAAAAGCGGCAGCTCAAAGATGAGAACATCTCAAAGAATATGGTGCAGGTGCAGGGCCTGTCCTATCAGTACCCGGATGGGCGGCTGGCGCTGAAAGACATTTCTTTTTCCCTGGCGGCAGGGGAGAAGGTGGCGGTGCTGGGCGCCAACGGCGCGGGAAAATCCACCCTGCTGCTGCACCTCAACGGCATTCTCTCCGGCACCGGACAGGTGACCGTGAGCGGGCAGGTCTTGAACCAGAAAACCCTGCCGCAAATCCGCGCGGCAGTGGGCATGATTTTTCAGAATCCGGATGATCAACTGTTTTCGCCGACCGTCTGGGAAGATGTGGCTTACGGCCCGCATTATCAGGGATTGGCGCGGGCAGAAATTGAAGATCGGGTGGCCGAAGCCCTGACGGCTGTGCACCTGCAGGATTTTGAACAGCGCAGCCCGCACCACCTGAGCGGCGGCGAGAAAAAACGCGCCGCTATTGCCAGCGTGCTCTCAATGCGCCCCCGGGTGCTGGTGCTGGATGAACCCACTGCCGGGCTGGACCCGCGCGGGCGGCGTGAATTGCTGGAACTGCTGGGAGGGCTGCCGCAAACCCTGCTGGTGGCCACACACGACCTGGATTTTGCCCGCCGCCTGGCCACGCGGGCGCTGGTGCTGGATGGGGGAAAACTGGTGGCCGACCGGCCGCTGGAAAAGCTGCTGGACGATGAAGATTTTCTCTATCAATATGGATTAAGCTGAACAGGATATCTGCTTTGGAACTACTCAGCCGGATCTTTTTTGAACCGCCAGGCACGATCATCTTCGAGGTCAGATCCCCTCAGTAACGGAGGCAAGCCTGAGCAATTACTCGTTTTGAAATCTCCCTAATAAGTTTTCACCCAGGCGTCCATGCGGTCAACCTCGGCAAATCCGAGTTTGACGGCAAGGTTTTGGGCGGTGGGAAAGTAAGAACTGAGCAGAGCCAAATCTGCGCCAAGCTGGCGCAGGCGCTGCAGGGCTTCGCAAGACAGGGCCAGCGCCAGACCGCGCCGCTGGTGTTCGGGGGCGGTGCCAATGGCTTCAAACATGCCGCTGCGGGTGACGTCATCGAACCAGGCGGTGCAGAAGGCCACCAGCTCGCCGGAGGGGCTTTCCACCACCAGGTCCAGATCGCGGCGGTAAAGCGGCGCCCGCTGGAGATTAAGATACCATTCCCATCCCCCATATAAATGATCCGTCTCCTTGGTGTGAAAGGCGCGCCACGACAGCCAGGTGCGCGCGGGCAGTTCGTCCTGTTCTCCCAGGGCGCGGATGCGGTAACCGGGGGGCAGTTTCACCGGGGGCAGTTCTCCTTCAAGGGAGCGTTGACATTGAATTTCTGGCCAGTCGCCGTGCTTGTAACCGCGCTGCGCCAGCAGGCCTTTGCGGAAGGAATCATTGGCATGCGCCCAAATTTGCAGCTGGCGTGTGCCGTTCGGGCGGTGAATGGGCAGGCCAACCTCGGCTGCGGCAATCAGCTCTTCCTCAAGGTTGGGGGTGCGGGCAGCCGGGTGCAGCTGCAAATAGACATTGCCAGGGGTTTCGGGGATGAGGGCGGCAGCGATATGACCGGATGCGGTTTCCCAGATGGCGATGGTTTCATTTAAATTTTGCTTGTGATAGTTGATATTGAGATGCCAGCGCCAATGATCGAAACGCACCACATGCCAGCTCATCTCGCGCCGGCCGTTGAGGGTGAAGCATTCTCGCAAAAAGGCACGCAGACGCCAGTAATCATCTTCGCTGCGGTAAAGGCGGGGAATCAGATGGGTCATGCCGGGGTCTCGGGCGTGGTCGGGGCGAACGGGGTCGGCGACTGGCCCGGCGGGTAGCGATATGCGGTGGCCAGGCCGCCCTCGGCGGTTTCGCGGTACAGGTGAGGCAGGTCGTGGCCGGTCTGTTTCATCACCCGCACCACGTCATCCAGCGAAACGCGGTGGCTGCCGTCGGAATAACAGGCAAAATTAGCGCAGGTGAGGGCGCGGGCGGCAGCAAAAGCATTGCGTTCAATGCAGGGAATCTGCACCAGGCCATTCACCGGATCGCAGGTGAGGCCGAGATGGTGTTCGAGGCCCATTTCAGCGGCGTATTCAATCTGGCGCACTGAGCCGCCCATCAGCTGGGTGGCGGCGGCCGCGGCCATGGCGCAGGCAGCGCCCACCTCGCCCTGGCAGCCCACCTCGGCGCCTGAGATGGAGGCGTTGTGTTTGATGAGACTGCCAATCAGGCCGGCGGTGGCCAGGGCGCGCAGCACTTCCTTCTCATCGGTTTCAATGGCGTCTTCAATGTGCCGAATGATGGCCGGCACCACGCCGCATGAGCCGCAGGTGGGGGCAGTGACAATCAGCCCGCCGGTGGCGTTTTCTTCTGAAACGGCCAGGGCATAGGCAGGCAGGTACCCTTCCTTGACCAGATGCCCGCCGGAGAGGCGGATTTTGCGGTAAAAGGTCCAGGCGCGGCGCGGCAGGCCCAGCCCGCCCGGCAGCACCCCTTCGGTCTTAAGGCCGCGTTCAATGGCGGCATGCATCACGCGGTTGACTTCGGCGAGATGCTCCCAGATACCCTCGCCCTCGCATTCTTCCACGTATTCCCAGAAGGTCTTGCCGGTTTGTGAGCAGTATTTGAGAATATCGTGCATGGTGTTGAGGGTGTAAATAGCATCTTCTGCAGCGGGGCTGTCATCTTCGCTTTGCAGGGCGCCGCCGCCGGTGCTGTAAACCCGCCAGCTGGTATAGGCATAACCTTCGCTGTTGAGAGCGAAGAACTCCAATCCGTTGGGGTGCAGCGGCAGCTCCACCTCCGGCCTCCAAAAAAGGTCAGCCTCACGGGGGGCCAATGCCTCCAAAATGGCCTTATCTGTCAGGTGTCCGCGGCCGGTGGCCGCCAGGCTGCCGTAAAGGATCACCCTGAAACGGGCGGCTTCAGGATGGCGGGCGGCAAAAGTTTCAGCCGCACGGCGCGGAGCCATGGTGTGGCTGCTGGAGGGGCCGTGGCCAATGCGGAAGAGTTCGCGCAATGATTTCATATGCTGATTATACTTGATATGGTCTCAAAGTTGAGGCGCAAAAAGCGGCAACCATTGAACACAGTCGCCGCTGGAGAGGTGAGCAGACAGATGAGGGAACCTACGGTTTGAAAATATGCCGGGTCACAAACCAGAGATTTGCCGGTCGTTCCGCCATGCGGCGCATCAGGTAGGGATACCAGGCTGTGCCGTAAGGCACATACACCCGCACCGGGTGGCCGGCAGTGACCAGGCTTTCCTGCAGATCGCGGCGGATGCCGTAGAGCATCTGAAATTCAAGGGCGCTGGTGGGCAGGCCGACCTGTGAGGCATAGGTGCGGGCAAAGTCAATGCGCGCCTCGTCATGGGTGGCAATGGCTGCCATGGGGGGAATGCGCCCATCGGCGCTCACCGGCTCGGCCTTGTAGGCCAGCGCGCCGTCAATCAGGCGGCGGGTGAGGTTGTCAAAATGGGCGTCCACATCTACCTTGCGGGGATAGGCCTGGCTCGGCGGCTCGCGATAGGCACCCTTCACCAGGCGCACCTTTGCACCGCGTTTGATCAGGTTGCTGAGGTCGCTGTCGGAGCGGTAAAGGTAACTCTGCAGCACAACGCCAACATTTTTCATGCCCATGTCGCGCATCTGCCCGTAAAGTTCAAGGATGCGGTCAGCGGTGGAACTGTCCTCCATATCAATGCGCACAAAATTGCCGTAGAAGCGGGCTTTTTCCAGAATGCGCTTGAGGTTGCTTTCGCACAAAGGCTTGCTGATGTTCAGACCAATCTGGGTAAGTTTGATGGAAACATTGGCACGCAGGCGCGACTGGTGAATGTCATCCAGGTCCGCCAGGATGGTTTCGGTGGCATCGAGGGATTCTTCGGCATTGGTGGTGTTTTCACCCAGATGATCGAGGGTGGCCAGAATGCCGCATTTGTTCAGCTCCTGAATGGCTTTGATGGCTTCTTCGGGGGTTTCGCCGGCGACAAAGCGCCGGGAAGCCCGCTTGATGAACCACAGGCGCGGGATGGCGCGCTGGGCCCAGCGCGCTTTGGAGAGATAAATCAGGAATCTTCGCATCATATCCATGTGCTCCGGTTTCTTTGGCCGTGCAGGTGGCGACCGTCACAGGGGGCGCAAGACGGTTTTGATGTTAAGCGGTACCGGCGGTGCATTGCACGAAAGCCGGCAGAAGCCGCAGCTAATCCAGTTTGTCCTTTCGGTACAGGCGGTTGCGTTCCAGCAAATAAAACAGGAAGGCCACCAGCAGCACAAAGGCGATCACCACCAAAAAGGGGCTGGCATCCCAGAGCTGGGCCAGGTTCACCTGTCCGAGGTTGGCCACTTCGCGCAGAGCCGGGAAGAAAGACGGCCACACGAGGCCAAAGATGACCGCCCCCGCCAGCAGGCCGGGGATGCCGGTGAGCAGGTAATCGAGCTTGCCTTCGCCTGAGCCGGCGGCGCAGGTGCCGGGGCAGTAGCCGGCCAGGGCCATGCCCACGCCAAACACCAGCCCGCCCAGCAGGTTGCCCAGCACATAAGTGGCGGGGGGCTGGGGCAGGCTGATCAGGCCGAGGCCATTGAGGGCAAAGAGGCCGGTCATGGCCACGCAGACGGCGGTGAGCATGAATTTGATGACGGTGAGGTTGGTGAAACGGAAAACGCCGACGATGTTTTTATATTGGGTGAGGCCGCCTTTGTTCAGGGCCGCGCCAAAAAGCACACCGAGGAAGAGGGGAATGAGAATGTGCATGCTTTAGTACCTCCCGCGGTAGATGATGAAGGCCACCAGAATGCCCGAGGCGAACATGCCGGCCATGAACAGGAAAGCTGATGGGGCCAGCAGCATGCCGCCCGAAACCGCCAGGCCTGAAGTGCAGCCGCCGGCAATGCCCGCGCCAAATTGGACAATGATGGCGCCCACAAAACCGGCCAGCCAGCGCTTCCAGGGCTGCGGGCCAAAAATTTTGGGCCACAGCGGATCGGGATTCCAGCGCAGTTTGAAGGTTTTGCTGCTCAATGCGCTCAAAAAACCGCCCAGCATGGTGCCAATGAACAGCCAGATTTCCCAGGTGAGGCCGGTGGGGATGATGAAGTAATAGGGGTTGCCCTCAATGGCCTGGGGGGCGGCGGCTTTAAGCCCGGTGGCGGCAATTTCAGCCACCGGCAGGGATGCGCTGAGGGTGCGGTTGGCCAGCACCACGGCCAGGATGCAGGTGAGGCCCAGCAGCACGCCGGCTGCGTAGGGCGACCAGCTTTCTTTTGAAATGAATGTCCAGAGCTGTTTCATTTGCGCTGATCTTTCCTTGTGGGTTTCGATGGGGTTGAATTGAGGCTTTCGGCCAGTCGCTGGAGGTTTTCGGCGTCCATTTGCTCGAGGCGCGGCAGCAGGGCCGCCACGCGGGGTGAAAGTGCGCTGTTTTGCAGGCGGCGCTCATTCCAGAAGATGTATCCGCCGCCGCCACCCAGAAGGCCCAGAATAACCAGCATGAACACGGCATTGCTGGTGGTGGAAGCGGTTTTTCCCGCGGCAGCCTGGGTGGGCGCCGCGGCAGGGGCCGGCTGAGAAACGCCTGACGGCTTGAGCCCCAGAGGCCCGGTGGCGGGACCGGTGTTCAGGCCGGAGGCTGGAAGCGCCTGCCCCAGCGCATCTGAATAGACCTGGCAGCGCGATTCAAGATCGCTGCCGTGGCATTGGCGGCAGTTGGTCGGCATATCGGCGAATTTGGTCACCAGGCCCTGGTGGGCGGTTTCCTTGTCGGCAGCTTCCTTATTGCCGCCGTGGCACATGGCGCAAAAATCATAGGAGGCATGCTGGATGTGCCATTGCCCGTTCTGGTTGACGGGCTTTTCTCCATTGGTCTCGTGGCAGGTTTTGCAAGACGAGGGCTGGGTGCTGCATTGGGCCTGCGCCTGGTGCGGCGGCTGAAGCCAGAAAAAAACCAGCAGCAGGGCGCAGGAAAAAAACAGAAAGGCGAAGGGTTTGCGGATCATACCTGTTTCTAAAGCTTCTTTCTCATCAGGATATGGCGGTTAACGGGTGACGCCGTCCCATCCGGCCAGGCGGGCCATCATCCACCAGGTGGCAGCGCCTTTGATCTTGCAGTTGTAGCCGTGGGTGTGTTGGCACTCATTATCCGATTCGGGCAAATTCTGGCAATCAGCGGGGTGGTCCTGGCACCAGGTGGTGCACCACGGGCACGAGTCGTTGGTTTCGGGGTAATAATTGCCGTCTGGGTCGTAGCTTTCGATATCGGCAAAATCAAAGAGGATCATGTTGTGAGCCACGGCAAAATCGCGCACCATCTGGTTGTTGCGGTTGAGCACATCGCGGTTCCACGAATCGGTGTGGCCGGTCATCAGGATGAATTTCATGCCGGGGTGGGCATTCTGGAAGGCCAGCATCTGGTTGAGATAGCGGTTGACCGTTTCCACTTCGTTGGTGGTTTGCTGACCGCACCACGACCACATGGAATAACCAAACAGGCCGGTGTCAGCCATCTGGTTGGTGGTGGCGATGCCGTCTTCCGAGTCCCAGTACAGTTCGGGGGTGATATAGTCCTGCGTGCCGTTGCCGTCAAAGATGCGCAGGGCGTTGGGAACATTGGGCAGGCCCACGCCGCTGTACACATCGCGCAGGGCATAATTATAGAGGGTGCCGTCCACATTTTTCCAGTAGGCCAGGCCGGTGATGAGCTGGCTGCCGTGCGAGGTGTGGGCGTAGTGCAGGGTGATGTTATTGCGGGCTTCCTGCAGCCAGTTCTCTGGAATCTGGGTGATATCGGTGTTAAGATGGTTGATGATGATGGCTTCGCGCTGGATGACGGGCTGAACGACCATGGGCAGGTAGGTGGCGGTATCGGTGACGGCAGCGCGGGCCGAGAAGATGGCGCTGAGGGCAAAGGCAGCCACCAGCAGCAGGGCCAAAAGGGCGGAAAAACGAGGTTTCATCAGAACTCTCCTATTTGTTTCCGAACTCCATAGAATGCGCCAGTTATGACGGTGAAGAACAGGAGAGCATTCCCCTCACGGGTTCCAGGGTCTGGCGCATTTGGCTGACAGCGTGATTGAAAAAGAATTGTTTCCAGCATAATTATACCAAAGGGGCGCAAAGGCGGCTGGATTCTGGGCGGGTTAAAATGGCGGGGCAATTCGTTGACGTTCAGGGAGGGATGTGTTAAAATACCCGCACCAGCCCCCATCGTCTAGTGGCCCAGGACGCGGCCCTCTCAAGGCCAAAACGAGGATTCGAATTCCTCTGGGGGCACACAGATCAAACCATAAAAACATAAGAACCACCCTGACCGGTGGTTCTTATGTTTAAGCGGCACAACCAAAGCGTTGCGGCTGTCTGCAGGCGGGGCGAATTTACAGAAGAACCAGCAGCTCTTTCAAATGAGCAATTTCATAGCGGCTGGGGCAGGTCGGGTCGGCGGGCAGCCCCTTGTGGTTGTACCAGCAGGTATCCAGCCCATAATTCAGTCCGCCGCGGATATCGGAGGTGAGGCTGTCGCCGATCACCAGCACTTCGCTGCGCGCGGGCTGGCCGGCCAGGGCAAAGGCGGCATCGAAAAAGCGTGGATCGGGCTTGGCGGCGCCGATCTCTTCGGAAATGGCCAGCACTGAAAAATAGGGACCCACGGCGCTGCGCGCCAGGCGCGGACGCTGCACCTGTTTGAGGCCGTTGGTGATGATGGCCAGCTGATAACGCGGAGCCAGGGCCTGCACCACTTCCAGAGCATCCCGGGTCAGGTCGGTGCACTGCGCCAGGTTGCCCAGGTAGCACTCGCTGAAGGCAGCCGCATCCGCCGTGATGCCGGCTTCGGCAAAAAGAGCCGACCAGCGCTCCACGCGCAGGGTTTCAGAGGTGATCAGCCCGGCCTCAAAACGCCGCCAGATGGCGCTGTTGATGCGCTGGTAAAGCGGGCCGTAGGCCTCATCGAAGGGCAGGGCCGAATCGGCAAAGGTGCGGCGCAGGGCGGCGGCTTCGGCCAGGTCGTAGTCGAAAAGGGTGTCATCAGCATCAAAAAAGAGCCAGCGGTAAGGGGGCATGTAAAAATCCTTTGTGGTGTAAACTGCCCTGATTATACCGCAAAGACCCCGTTGACAAAGCGTGCTGTATGACGTATAATGCAACCGGTTGCAGATTTCAACGTGCAAAAGAAACTGGCAACAGCCAGGAGGCAAAGACAAAGTGCCCCAGATGCCCACTCCGATAAATTCGGTCAAAACTGGTTCAGGGACCCTGTTGACAACGCTTCGGAAATGTTGTATAATGCAACCGGTTGCAATTGAAAAGGTGCAGAAGTGATGAAAAAGACCGTTCAGACCATAGCTGATATTGCCCGCATGGCTGGCGTTTCCAAGTCAACCGTTTCGCGCGCCCTCAATGACAGCCCGCTGATTGCTGAAGAAACCAAGGCCCGCATCCGGGCCATTGCACATGAACATCATTTTCAAATCAACCTGCCGGCGCGCCGCCTGAGCCTGAAAGAAAGCCGCACCCTGGCCCTGGTCATCCACGCCTACCACAAGGACTTTTCGGTGGCGGACCTGTTCACCCTCGAAATCATGGGCGGCATTGCCAACGGGGTTTCAGCCTATGGGTACGATCTGCTGATTGTGCAGGTGGATCCGCGCACCACCGATTGGGTGCACGCCTATATTGACACTGGCCGGGTGGATGGGTTCATCCTGATGACTTCATCGCGAAAAAAGAGCCACATCCAAACCATGCTCGACAGCTCGGTGCCCTTTGTCATCTGGGGGCCCACGCCTCAGCAGCAAAAGTACTGCACTGTGATGGGCGATAATTTCGCCGGCGGCAAGCTGGCCGGGGAACATTTGGTGAAAATTGGGCGCAAGCGCATCGCTTTTTTGGGCGGTCCGCCCGAAGACCTGGAAGTGCAGCGCCGTTATGACGGGTTCCTGGCAGCCCTGCAGGCCGGCGGGCAGACTCTGGAGCCGGAGCGGGTGGGGTGGGGCGATTTCTGCGACACCTCGGGCGGGTTCGTGATGCGCGAAATTCTTCAGCGTGCGCCAGATGTGGATGCGGTGTTCGTTAACAGCGATTTGATGGCGGTGACAGCCATGCAGGTGCTGCGCGAAGAGGGCCGCCGGGTTCCGGAAGATGTGGCGGTGGTCGGTTATGACGACCTTTCGATTTCGCGCTTTACCACGCCCCAGCTCACCACGGTGCGGCAGCACATCCCCATGGCAGGGCGGCTGCTGGCCCAGACCCTGATCCAGTACCTGCAGACCGGGCTGGTGAACAATGTGACCGTGCCGGTGGAACTGGTGGAGCGCCAGTCAGCCTGATATTTTTTTTGCAACAAGTTGCAACCGGTTGCAAAGCAATCGGAAAGAGAGAAAAAAGTATGAAATCAATGAATCCATGTGAAGCTAACCCTGAGAACACCCTGTCTTTTGGCCGGCCGGTTCTGGCCGCCTGCCGCGCCCATTGATTTTTTTTTTTTGCAAGAAGTTGCAACCGGTTGCATGACCGGCCTGCCTGAAAGGAGTATTCGATGACCACTTTACACGGAGCCCAATTTTCAAATCAGCGTTACATGGCCCTGGAAGCATTTGACCGCATCCGCCGCCAGGCGGGCTGGCTTGCCCTGTTCCGCAAATTGACCGGCCGACCGGCCAGCCGCCTGCAGGCGTTCTTCGCCGCCAGCCGCCAGCCCGAGCGCCGTTACCTGGGTCTGAAAGATATTCCCGTCATGCAGATCACCGGCAGCCTGAACCGCTTTGAAGATTTTGATGCAACTTTCCGCCCGCTGAAGAGCCACCTGCGCGGGCGCTGGGCCGATATCTACCTGCAGCTGCGCGAAGATCGCTGGCCGCCTGTGATTGTCTTCAAGGTGGGTGAGGCGTACTTTGTGGAAGACGGCCATCACCGCGTTTCGGTGGCCCGCAGCACGGGCATGGCCTATATCCAGGCCGAGGTGTGGGAGATTCCGGCGCATCCGGCCCCCGCCCCGCGCCCGGCAAAGGTCAGCGGCCTGCAGGCCGAGCCCTGCTGTGCGGGTCTGGCCTGCCAGACGGCCTGATAAATGATCCGATGCGCCTGCCCATATCTGCCATATGATGTCAGATATAGATGGATAGAATCAGATTGTTGTGATTGACTGACCGGCGCAGTTCATCCGGGGGAGGGTGGAAGCGCTTACCGTACCGTTTTTTGTGAAAGACCCTGCAAGGGATGCAGGGAGGTTGTTGAAAGGAGTAATACCATGTCCATCTTTTTCGGAGCTACCATTTCCTGCCGCCGCACCGTTGCGCTGGATGCCTTTGACCAGGCGCACCGCCAGGCCTGCTGGTACGCCTTGCTGCGCAAGATGACCGGACGGGCTGCCTCACATCTGCAGGAATATACCCTGCAGCCGACGAACAGCCAGCCCGAACGCCGTTTTCTGGGCCTGCAGGATATTTCTGTTGAAAAGATCACCGGCAGCCTGAACCGGGCCGCCGATTTCGATGAAGCATTCCGCCCGTTGAAGGGCCACCTGCGCAGCCGCTGGGCCGATATCTACCTGCAGCTGCGCGAAGACCGCTGGCCGCCTGTGATTGTCTACAAGGTGGGCGGGCAGTATTTTGTGGAAGACGGCCATCACCGCGTTTCGGTGGCGCGCAGCGTGGGAATGGCGTTTATTCAGGCCGAAGTGTATGAGATTCCGCTGCGGCGCATGCCGCAGGCCCAGCCTGCGGCGGTGGGTGTGCTGCAGCCGGAAACCTGCTGTTAGGCTCTCCTTCTCCTCAGGGGGCAGCCTCCCGAAGTTGGGCGACTTTCGGGAGGCTGTTTGTTTTATACCGGCGGAATCATTTGCCAATGCCATATTTATGTCATCCTTTGACATGGCATTGGGTATAATCAATTTATCCTCAAAAATTCATCAGGGAGCTCTATGAATATTCCCCTACCCACAGATTGGCTGCTGCAGGGACCGGCCTGGGTGCGCTGGCGCACCCGCCTGGATCTGCTGGATGCCGCCCCCGGCAGCGAACAGGCAGCCGCCGACCGTCAGGAAGCCCTGGGCGAGGTTCGTCTGGCGGCTCTGGTGAACGAACTGCAGGATTGGCCCTGCGTTGTTCTCAACGGCCACAAATCGGCCGGACACCCCATTCACAAGCTCACCTTTTTGACCGACCTGGGGGTGACCCTGGCTGATCCGGGCATGGCAGTGGTGGCGGAGCGGATATTGAGTCACCGTGACGCGGACGGTGTGTTTCAGGTGTTGATGAACATTCCGGCGCATTTTGGCGGCAGCGGGAAGGACGAGATGGCCTGGGCGCTGTGCGATGCGCCGCTGCTGGTGGCTGCGCTGGCCCGGCTGGGGCTGGGCGGAGATGAGCGGGTGATGCAGGCAGCCAGCCGTCTGGGCAGGCTGGCCCGTCCCAACGGCTGGCCGTGCGCCAGCGGCAACCTGGGGCGTTTTCGCGGCCCCGGGCGCAAGGAAGACCCCTGCCCTTATGCCACCCTGGTGATGCTCAAGGCGGCGGCCGAACTGCCTGAGCTGATGGAGCCCGGCGCAGCGCAGGCCGGAACGGAAGCCATTCTCGGCCAGTGGGCCGGGCGCCGTGAGAGCCATCCCTACATGTTTTACATGGGCACCGATTTCTGCAAGCTGAAAGCCCCTCTGGTATGGTATGATCTGCTGCACGTGCTGGACGTGCTGACACGCTTTGCCTGGCTGAGCGGCGATGCGCGCCTGAAGGACATGCTCGACCTGCTGGAAAGCAAAGCTGATCCAGAGGGACGTTTCACCCCTGAATCGGCCTGGACGGCCTGGAAGGATTGGGATTTTGGCCAGAAAAAGGGGCCTTCAGCCGGGTTGACCCTGCTGGCCTGGCGCGTGCTGAAGCGGGCCGGGCGGCTTCACTCCGTGTAGGTGTGATGCAGGCCGGCGTCCTTGCTTTCCTGCATGGCGCCAGACATTTCGTCGGTCATGGCCACGCCGTGGCGGTATTGAAAGGGCCACATGGAGCGCAGGTGGAAGAAGGCCACCCGGTCGCGGTCGTGCAGCTCGTGATCCAGGTCGGGCTGCAGGCCCGGCATGGCGCTCAGGTCGCCGTTGATGAAGGTGATGCCGCGCTCTTCGGTGGGCATTTTCAGGGCTGCCAGCAGACTGCGAATGGTGCTGCCGGCAGGCAGGCGCATCTGCGGGTTGGCAAAGCAGGCCTGATCCGGATCTCCGCCGAAGCGGGCCAGGGGGCCGTAAAGCCAGGTATCAATGGTTATTTCGTCCATATCTGAACCTCCACCGATGGGCGGGAAAATGCCCACCTCGTCTCCATCTGCAAGGGACCAATCGAGAGACTGGATGATGCCGTTGACAAAGGTGATTTTCACCTGGTCATCGGGCAGGCGCAGCATGCGCACCAGGTCTTCCAGCCGGCTGCCCTCGGGCATTTCCAGAGGGAAGGGAGTGCCGGGCAGGCCCTGCACCGGGGCCAGGCTGGACAGGGTGGCAAAGAGTTTGACACGCAATTGCATAGTAAAACCTCAAGACTAATCCATAAAAACGGCTCAGCCAGCGGTATATCCTGGTTTTTGAGCCATGCCCGAATAGTTTGACAATATCACCTTTAGATTTTACCCACCCCCCGGCCCCCGCCCATCGGCGGGGGAGAAAGATAGTTGGTGTTTTTTTATTCCCCCGAAGGGGGAATAAAAAAACACGTGCGGATAATTTCCTGGCCCTAAAAAAGGGAGGGATAAGTCAAAATATACAATTGTCAAAGTAGTTAGAACGCATTCACCAATTAAATCAGGGGCAGCGAATAATATCCTGCGCCCAGAGGCAGTCGGCGCAGGAAGGATTGAGGCCCCAGCAGCCTTCGTTGTCTTTACGCAGATCGCAGGTATCGCGCAGGTCGCAATCGGGGCAGGAAGGGAAATGGAACACGCCCACCTCGGCGCGGAAGCGCATGTACTCTTCCGTCATCCAGATTTCATCGAGCGGAGTCTGGTTGACGTTGCCCAGCACGTAGCGCTGCACCTGCTTGCGGCAGCCGTCAATGGCATGGTAATGATAATTGTGCGAGAGGGCATAGCAGGGTGAAACACCGCCGTCCCAGCCGATAGCCATGGCTTTGTCTTTGATAAAGCGGCAGCGGCGCTCGGCGCCCCAATGCATGCGCGGCAGTTCCAGGGTGGCCCACATCACCCAGGCCCCGGCGCGCAGCGCCCAGCTGGTGGTTTTAAACGGCTCCACCGGCTGATGGCTGTAAAGTGTTTCATGCTGCATATCCGCAGCATAGGGCAGCACATTGCTGACCAGAATGCGCGAAACGTTCAGGCGCATGGCCAGGCGGGTGATGTCATCCAGTTCGCCAAAATTACTGCGCATGATGACAAACTCCACCCCCACCGCCGGAAAGAGGGCATTCATTTCATGTTTCAAGGCATTGAAGCGCTCTATGTTTTCAATCACCTGTGAAAGCAGTGCGCCGCGCACGCCTTCGTAGGTTTCAGGCTTGCCGCCGTCAATGGACACCATGATGCGGTCCACTCCCAGGCGGATCAGTTCACGCGACACATCGGCATTCAGCAGCAGGCCGTTGGTGCCCACCGTCACCTCAATATTGGCGCGGCGCACGGCGGCGATCATGTCCATCAGCCCTGGATGGGTAAGCGGCTCGCCAAAGCTGGTGAAGATCACCCGGTTGAGTTTGGGCAGGCCGGGCAGGCTTACGATAATTTTATCGAAGGTGGCGCGGTTCATCATCGCCTGCGGGTCTTCCCAGGCATGGCGAATGCAGGTGCGGCATTCCAGGTTGCAGGCGGTGGTCGGCTCAATATAGAGCTTTTCGGCGTCGGGCAGGCGCGGGCGCAAAATCAGGTCACCCTCGCGTTCATCCAGCCAGAAATTCATATCCGCGGGGAGCTGGCGGCGCTGGAGAAAATCCTGGGGCAGATGCAGGGGCTCGTCGGGAGTGTGATGGACAACAGGCATGGGCAGATTCTTTCAATACCGGTAAAAACAGGGCAGGGATTGGCTCCCTGCCCTGTTGAAGGATGCGGCTTAGAGATCGCCGTAGACCGAATCGAGGGCCGAATCGGGCACGTCGAAGACCTGGTTGTGCGGCGGCAGGGGTTCTGTCTTCATGAATTCAGGCACGCGGTCGGCTTCTTTGCCGATGCCGGCGGCCTCATTGAAGGCGCGTTCCTTGCGCAGCACTTCGGAGCCGTATTTGATGACATCTTCGGCCACCCAGTGGGTGCCCAGAACGCCGTTGGCTTCGTCAATCATGCCCTGGTAGGCGCTGGGGATGTCGAGGATGGCGAAGGCGATGAAGAGGCAGTGGCCGGATGAATCGATGAAGGCGGTGGTGGCCTGGAAGGCGCGGCTGAGGGCCGCCTTGCCTTCGGGGCTCAAGGGATCCTGCTTGCCCATGACGCCCAGAATTTCGGGGCAGATGGTGTAGCCGGCGGTGTGGTCGGCGCCCATGGTGCTGGTGGCATAGGTGATGCCAATGCCCTTGACGGCGCGCGGTTCATAGGCCGGCATGGCCTGACCCTTGACCACCGGGGCGCGCACCACGCCGTAAACTTTGGCGGTGACAGCAGCGCCGGCGCCGAGGATGCGGCCCAGGGGTGTGCCCTTGCCCATCTCGTGCAGCAGGTTGATGGCGCCTTCCTTATCGCCGAAGGGGATGACGCCAGCCTGCATGGCCACGCCAATGGTCACGCCGGCTTCGATGGTGTCGAGGCCGTAGGCGTTGCAGAGGGTATTCATATGGGCAATGGCATCCAGATCGTCAATGCCGCAGTTGGCGCCCAGCGACCAGTCGGATTCATATTCCACGCAGGACGTGATTTCGCTGCCGTCCTTGGCATAGACGGTGTTGGAGCACTGGATGATGCAGCCCGGCGAGCAGGCGTGGTTGTACACTTCCTTGCCCATGCGGGTTTTGTTCGATTCGAAAATAGCCTCGCCAGCAATGCGCGGGGCGCCTTCGAAGCGGCCGCTGGAGAAGTTGCGGGTGGGCAGGCCTCCGGCTTCGTTGAGGATGTTGATCAGCACGGCGGTGCCGTAAGAATTGAGGCCGCCTTTGGGTTTGGTGATGGCGTGCGAGCGCAGGCCTTCGATCATCTTCTTGCGGCCTTCTTCGAAGAGGGCCTTATCCACAATCTCGACGCCGGGGGCGCCAGTGGAAAGGATGGAGATGAATTTCACCCGTTTGCTGCCCAGCACCGCGCCCAGGCCGCCGCGTCCGGCATAGCGGGAGGGGCGGCCGTGCATATCGTTGAACACAATGCCCGAGTTGGGGTAGCCCAGCTCGCCAGCCACGCCGATGCCGCCCAGGTTGGCACCTTCGGGGAGCTTGGCCTGCATCGCCGGGTAAACATCGTAGAGGCTCTTGCCGGCTCCGGCATATTCGGTGGCATCATAAAATTCAACGGCGGGTTTGCCGTCTTTCATGCTGATGGAAATGCACCACCATTTGTCCTGCTCGGCCGGCTGGCCTTCAATGATGACGGCGCGAATGCGCATCACAGCCAGATCGCGCGCCCAGGGCGTGCCAGCATTGGCTTCCTTGATGCCGCCGGTGAGGGGTGATTTGCCGCCGATGGAAAGGCGTGACGAAGTGGGGGCTGAGGTGCCGGTGGTAAAGCCGGTGGAAAAGACCAGTTTATTATTCGGACCCAGGGCGTGCGCCTGCGGTGGAACTTCCTCGGCCACCACGGTGGAAGTGAGGGCGCGGCCAGCCAGATGCTTGTAGGCGGCGGGGGCTTCTTCAACCTTGGCCGTCCGGTCGGTCATGTTAACGCGAATAAACCACATAGCTTAACCTCCTGAAAAAATGATTGAGTTTGGATGCGATAAACTCCAACGGGTTGGAGAGATAAGGTCAACGAACTGAAGGGAAAGATGCAGCAGCCTCCTTTCGGTGATGACAGGTTGATGAAATTGTCTTGAGAAGAAAACGAAAAAAGCGCAAAGAAAACCACCCGGGCAAGCTTACGCCCAGACGGATTCTCCTTTGCGCACTGGCGGGCGATGCAGATTGCTCCGCATGCCGTATCGTTCACTTATCCCAGGGGGAATGGGTGAATCGGAGAGAGTCTGACTTGTGTTTAAATTATAGCTGTATTCAAAAACGTGTCAAATGTTTTTGAACCTTAATACGACTATCACCATCTCATTGGGCTGCCAAAGTATCAATGTCAAGCGCAGAAGATCACCTGGAAAAATAAAAAAAGCTCCCCACTGACCAACGGGGAGCAGGGAGAAAAAAGATTGGAAGTTATTCGCGGCGCGGTGTGCGCACCAGCAGATAGGCCAGCAGGGCAGCCAGGTTGCCAATGAGGGCGAAGATGAGCCAGATGAAGGCTTTTTCGCCGTGCTGCCGGGCGTCAAGCCCCACCCATGCCGCCACCGACAGCCAGTAAAGACCGCCCCCCAGCAGGAAGATGATCAGGATGGCCACCCAGCCCGCATCCACATCTGAAGCGGAGGGGTTGGCCTCATAGGCTACGGCCAGGGTTCCGGCCAGGCTGCCGTCGGCTTTGTGCAGGGCACGGACCTGGTGGCGGTAGATGTCATTGTGCTCGCCTTCAGCCTGGGCGGCGGCCGCCGAGCGGAGGAGCAGGGCCTGTTCTGCGCTGAGGGTGGCGGGCGGCAGGCTTTCGAGCACGCGCTGCGTTTCGGCAGGCAGGCGGTCCGCGATATTGCCTTTGAAGGCGGTGCTGCCCCAGGAACCGGTGACAGCGCCATCGGGGGCAATGATCCAGGCGGAAGCGACCGCCGGGTTTCCCTTCAGCGTTTCGAGGGCGGCTGCGCTGTAACCATCCAGCGTATCCACCGGCGCGGTTGAAAGCTGATTGAGCAGGTTTTGCATTTCGCCGCGGGTCTGCGGGTTTTCGGTGAGCATCTGGGCGCGCTGCTGGGTGCCCAGCGCCAGGCAGATGACGGCCGCGGCCAGCCCCAACAGGGCCAGCAGAGGCAGGCGTTTAATCCAGGTTTGCATGGTTGGATCTCCTTCGAGCGATGATCGTCAGGGCCGCCAGGGGCAAAGCCAGCAGGTTGAATCCCACCATCAGGCCGCCCAGCAGGGCCAGACCAGATTCTGCGGGCTGAGCCAACGCCAGCAGGCCGCCAGCCAGCAGCAGGACGGCCAGCGCGGCCAGAATGCCTTCGGGAAAGGTGTTTTCTTCCAGGCGGTTCTGCAGGCGCGCCAGCAGGGCAGCGCGGCGGGCAGGGCTGGGCCGCGGAGCCACAGCCGGACCGATCAGGTTTTCCAGTTCGGCGTCGCTCAGCTCGCGGCCAGGCGGGGTTGGTTCGCTTGCGTTCATGGTTTACCTCCGGCGGTGAAGGCCTGCTGAAAAGCGCTTTTGGCCCGGGCCAGCAGCGATTCAGCGGCTTTATAGGAACGATCCAGAACCCGGGCAACGTCAGCCACGCTCCGGCCTTCCGCATAGCGCGCCACCAGAGCCGTGCGGTAATCGGGAGGCAGCCCGGCCAGGGTTTCAACCACCCGGGCCAGGGTTTCGCCCCGTACGGCGGCCGCCTCAGGATGAGGGCCGGCATCCGGGGTTTCCTCATCCAGGGGAGCCGGCTGTGGGCGGCGGCCGCGCTGGCGGTAGAAATCGGCCACTTTGAAGCGCGCCAGAGCGCACAGCCAGGTGAACAGGCGGCTTTCGCCGCGGTAGCTGCCCAGGCTGCGCACAGCCGCCAGCAGGGTTTCCTGCCACAGGTCTTCCGCATCGGCTGCATCTCCATCCAGCTGGTGGTGGATAAATGCGTAGAGCGGATCGGCATAGCGATCAAAGAAATCCTGCAGAGCCTGCGGATCTCCAGCGGCGGCCTTGCGGGCCAGGGTGCGTTCGGCTTCCAGTTCCGTGTTCATAGATCTGCAAGATTAGTCGCTGCAGTGCTGAAAATCCCTCGAAGGAGGGCTAAATTGAAGGGACAGGGGGATACCGGTCAGCCAACATATGCCCGGACAGCATGCGGATTTCAGGGTGGGCCTGCGAAAAGACCTTGAGACCCGGTACATGAGGGCCCAGGATCCAGCGCATCAGCCAGGCGGGCTTGAAATCAAAATCAGCGTTGAGGGGCAGGGCATCAGCGCATTGGAAATACCAGCCTTCGCCTTCACGGATGGCCACGCCGCAAAGGCCGCTGGTGTGGCCAAAAAGCGGAACAAGAAACATTGCAGGATTGAAGGGCAGGCGGATGGCATCAAAATCAAACCATTTTTCCCTGGCTTCCTCGTAAAGAACCCACTGCGGGCCGTGGGCAAAGCTGGCCAGGTTATGTGCATAACGTTCAATCCACTTTTTAGGATGCGCCAGGGTGTCAAATTCGCGGCGGTGCACATGCACAGCCGCCCAGGGAAAATCGGGCAGGCCGCCGGCATGGTCAAAATGCAGGTGTGTCTGCACGATATGCTTTACCGCCTCAGGGGCCACACCCAGCCGGGGAGCCTGGCGGACGGCGGTTTCTTGCGGGGCGTTTATCACGCCAAAGCACTGGTTCAGGAAACGTCCTGTTCTGGAGGGACTGAGGTGATCCTGGAGGCCGAGGCCGGAATCCACCATCACCCAGCCCTCCTCGCGTTCCACCAGCAGGCAGGTGCCGCCAACATGCCAGTTGAGCAGCGGCGGTTTCATTGAAACGCAGTTGAGAAGATGCACGGTCATCTTTTCCTCGCTTTCAGGCGGCCATGCCGCCCATTGGAACAGCTCTGCTTCCCCGGGCAGGCTTCATTCGTAACCAGACGAGGGCGCAATGACGGCGGTGATCAGGAACGTTTGAACCTCGCAGCGATGGCAGCCGGAATGGAGCGCTCATCCCAACCCCAGAAAAGGGGAATTTGCAGGGCAATGAACACGAGGTTGGCCAGGCGGTTGCTCAGAAAATCATTCAGCAGACCGTCTGCCGACGCGCCCAGGCCCATCTGCACCAGAAATAGATTGAACAATACGCTGGCAACCAGCCCCAGTTTGACCCATTTGCCCGAACTGATCAGCAGCCCGCCGGTGACAATTTCAAAGACAGCCAGCAGCAGGGCAAAGAAGGAGATGTTGGGCATGATCCAGTTCTGCCAGAGGGCTGCATAGCCCGGAATGAGGGCGGTGCTGCCAAAAACGGCATAGATTTGCGGCGAAAACAGCCCCAGATAGACATGCACCATCCAGCCCAGCAAATACCAGATCGCAATGAAACCTCGAATAAAATTGCGCATGATTTGATTACCTTCACTCTCTTGCAGCTTCCATCGGTTCGCCGTTCTGGCGGAAAATCAGGCCGGTGCAGCGCCCATCTGCCACTTTGAAGCGCAGGCTGGCGTTGATCTGGCGCAGATAAAAGAAATGTTCGTCCAGGCAGATGGTTTGCAGGGCGACTGACCTTCGGGCAGCAGTTCCAACTCTGCGGCAACAGGGCGCACTTGCATGCGGCGCACCATTGAGGGATTTGACGAGGGTGGGAAGCGGGCTTCCGGCCGGATAGCCGGTGGTGCCGTCAAGGTTGAAACCGGCGGTGTGGGTGAGCAGCTGGCGCAGGGTGATGCAGGGCTGCCAGGTGTGCTGGTGCGGGCGAATATCTTCATCAAGGGTGATGCGCCCTTCCTGCACCAGGCTGAGCGCGGTGAGGACTGGTACCGGCTTGCTGATGGAGGCCGCCTGGAAAGCGTCTCCGGGGTCACTGGATCGGGAATTCCAGCTTTGCGCACCCCCTTGGTCTCTGCCCAGGCCAGTTTTCTCCCCTCCACCAGGGCCAGGCTGACGCCGGAAATGCCCAGGCGTTTCATTTCATCGAGCATGCGGTTGACATGCCAGGCACCGGCATAGAGCTGGTCCATGCGGCAGATATTTTGCTTTTCATCTCCGAGAAGGGCTTTTAATTCAGCAAAATTGGATGTCAGCATAAAAGGAGCCTTTCCTGTGTTTTTTTGTCGTCATCAGGCGATGTTTCATTTTAGCACAGGTTGGCGCTTTTAAAACGACCTTCCCCCAGGCGGATGCTCTGGGGGAGTTGGGATGGGTGAGCTGCGATCTTATGCAGCGTTGATTTTGATGGTGCGCGGCCGAACAGTTTCTGCCTTGGGGATGCGCAGAGTGAGAATGCCATTTTCCATTTTAGCTTCGGCTTTTTCGGCGTCCACTTCAACAGGCATGCGCAGAATACGCTGGAAGCAGCCGGTGGGAATTTCGCGCAGCAGATAGTTGGCGTCTTCAGGGGCGGGTACTTTGAGTTCGCCTTTGATGATTACGGCGTCGTTGACAATTTCAATGTCCACATCTTCGGCTTTGAGGCCGGGCATCAGCATGGTGATCACAAAAGCATCTTTATCGGCGCTGACGTTAACCGGCACAAAGACGCTGCTCTGGCATTGTTCGCCTTCGGCTTCCTGTTCAGCGCGTTCCATCCAGCGGCGGCGGGCCATGCGGGAAAATGGGGAAATGTAGAAGTTCATTTTTAGCCTCCGTTTGCGAATGACCATTCAGCCGGGCGGCTGAATTTGTTGTTTGATCTTATGCTTTTATTCTATGCCCGGCGTATCAGAAAAATGATAACGAAATATTGGTGTTGTGTTAGAAATGCGCCGGCGGAAAGGGGTGCTTGACCGGAAGGGAGTGCCGCAGCCAAAATGGCTGCGGAAACTTAACCCGATCAAAATAATGACAAAAATGATCGCTTTTCCTATTGAAAGTCAGACTGGCGCCTGTCATAATGTAATTGGATTGAATCGGGGCTGTCCCTGATTTTTTACTTTAACAACCGGTCTGATCTTGCTGCGAGGTGAGAAATGAAAGCGATGGTTCTGGCCTGCGTCATTGGCCTGGTCGTTTTTTCCTCCGTTGCGGGTGGAACACCCACGCCCGCTGCAGATACCTATTCTCCGGCTTCTCCCATCATCCTGACCAAAGGACTGACGGAAACCTGGGGCGCCGCTGGCAATGATATGGTTGCCAATATTGCATCTGATTCATCCGGCAATCTTTATCTTGCCGGCGTTTTTGTGGGAACCGTGGATTTTGACCCTGATCCTGTAAAAACAGAGTGGCACAGTTCGGCCAATAACACCACAGATGCTTTTTTGGCCAAATATGATGCCAACGGCGTTTTCCAATGGGCCAAGACCTGGGGCGGCGGCACGGGCGCCACCAGCCGGGATACGGCCACCGGCATGGTGGTTGACGGCGACGGCAATATTTATGTTTCAGGATCTTTTCAAAACACGGTGGATTTTAATCCTGATCCAGCTACAACTGAGATACACACTTCCAATTCAGGCGACAGCAATAATATCTATATCAGCAAATTTGCCCCCGACGGCGCTTTCCAGTGGGTGCGCACTTGGGGTCCGGCGGATGGCGGGGCGGAAAGTTACGGACTGGCCAGGGATGCCGCCAATAATATCTATGCCGTGGGCGATTTTTCGGGCACCAATACCAATTTCAACCCGTGGGATGCGGAACATCCCGACTGGCATCTCAATCACCAGCCCACCAGCGGGCCGGTGTTTTTTGATGCCTTCCTTGTCAAATTCAGCTCCAGCGGGGCGTTTCAGTGGGCCAAAACCTGGGGCGGCGAAGGCTATGATGACGGCCCGGGGGTGGCGGTGGATGGATTGGGAAATATTTACGTGGCAGGCATGTATGCCAGCCTGAATATCGATTTTGATCCGGCGGGCGGCGGAGTGACGAACCATCCGGCGCATGACAGCGGCCCTGTGGTGGATGTTTTTCTTAGCAAGTTCAACGCAAATGGCGAATTCCAGTGGGTGAAAACCTGGGGCGGCCAGGGGGTGGAAGACGCCGGGCTGATTGTGACCACAGATGGGGATAATAACGTATATTTCAGTGGGCGTTTCGCCTGCACCAACTGCGATTTCAACCCCGGAGGCACGCCCAGCATCCATTCCAGCAACGGCGACCTGGATGTGTTTATCGTAAAGTATGATGCAGCGGGAAATTTCCTGTGGGCAAAAACCTGGGGCGGGCCTGGCTGGGACGCGGCCTGCGCGGTGAAGCTGGATGGAAATGAGCATGTGTATATCGCCGGCTTTTTTGTCGATACGGTCAATTTTGACCCTGAGGGCAGCCAGATGGTCACCTCAAACGGTCTGCGGGATGTGTTTTTCACAGAGCTGAGCCCGGATGGTCGAATCATCTCGACAAAGACCTGGGGAGGCACCGGCAATGATATGGGCTTCAACCTGACCGTGGGAAATGGCGGAAAAGTCTACATGGTCGGGTCTTTCAGCAATACGGTGGACTTTGACCCTGGAACGGCTGTGGAAAATCACAGCGCCAACGGGGGAACAGACGCCTTCCTTTCACAGTTTATTCCATTAAATCTGTCGCATTTGGTATATTTGCCACAGGTGGTTGATCCATAGCTCTTTACATTTTTGTCAGCCAACAATGGAAAGATGGAATGGCGGGCTGCCGCTTTTTCGCGGTATAATTCCGGCATGAGACGTTTCCTTTGGCTGGCGGTCGGCCTGTTTGTGGTCATGGGCCTGGTTGGGGGTTATTATTACCTTCACCGTTTTGATTTGCCCGGAGCGCGTTCCAGCCGGGTGATCGAGTGGATTGTAAACCCGCAGGCCCATCCCGATTGGGCGCTGACCGGCGGCACGCGCTGCGAAGGGGCCCCTTTTCTGATTCCCAGCAGCGGTTACATGGGCTACCTGTGGGGTGACAGCTTTAAAATTGGCCACCAGCACCAGGGCTTTGACCTTTTTGGCGGAACCCAACCGGGCGAAACGCCGGTGGTGGCGGCTTACAGCGGCTACCTGACCCGCGAGGACGGCTGGAAATCATCCCTGATCATCCGCATCCCTCAAGATCCGCTGGAACCGCGCCGGCAAATCTGGACTTATTACACGCATATGGCGGATGCCCAGGGCCATTCCCTGATTGACGCCGCCTTTCCACCCGGCAGCCGTGAAGTATATGTGGAAGCCGGCACGCTGCTGGGCCTGCAGGGGAATTATTCGGGCGACCCCGCCAACCCGGTGGGGGTGCACCTGCATTTCAGCATTGTCCTGGATGACGGCCAGGGAAAGTATAGAAATGAACTTGAAAAGGCCAACACCCTCGATCCATCGCCTTACTTTGGCCTGCCATTAAACGCAGATACAACAGAGGAGAAGGTGATTCCATTATGTCCTTAAGTTATCGTGAACTTGTGCGCGGATTGCGCAGCCTGGGTTTGAACCGCGGGGCGCCGGTGGTGGCGCATGCCTCTCTTTCCGCTTTTGGCGAGGTGCACGGCGGGGCCGAAACGCTGCTGGCGGCTGTATTGGAAACCTGCGGGCGGATGATGATGCCCACTTTCACTTATAAAACCATGGTCATCCCGCCGTTGGGGCCTGAAAACAACGGTCTGGCTTATGGTTCAGGCGACGATTTGAACCGCATGGCGGAATTTTTTACCCCGGATATGCCAGCCGACCCGCTGATGGGGATTCTTCCAGAGATGCTGCGTCAGCACCCCCAGGCCAGCCGCTCGACACACCCGATTCTCTCTTTTGCGGGGGTGGGGGTGGATGCGGCGCTGGCCGCACAGAGCACGGCGGAGCCGCTGGCCCCGCTGGCTGCCCTGGCAGCCGAAGGCGGGCTGGTTTTGCTGCTGGGGGTGAACCACACCGCCAGCACCACCATTCACCTGGGCGAGGCCCTGGCTGGACGGCGGTCCTTCGTGCGCTGGGCGCTGACGCCTGAGGGAGTGCGCGAATGCCCGGGCTTTCCGGGCTGTTCGGATGGTTTTGAAGCCCTGGCTGCCCACCTGGATGGGGCGGTGCGCTCGGCCCGGTTGGGCTTGGCCACCGTGCAGGTGATGCCGATGGCGGCGGTGCTGGAGGCGGTGAAGGCGGCCCTGGCGGCTGATGCGCAGGCCCTGCTGTGCCAGCGGGAAGTCTGCGAGCGCTGCGACGCCGTGCGCGGGACGGCCGCATGATTTGTTTGAGCCGGATAAAAATTGTATAATATAACTAAGAAAATCCCCGGAGGATAAGGATGGCGGTCAGGCAGGAAATTCGTAAAATGAGCCCTTTTACGGAGGTTGAGCTGGGATATCACGGCGAAGCCGAAGTTGTTCTGTGCAGCCCCGATGACCCGCAGGCGTTTCAGGTGGATATTGAAGCCGATGAGGCGGTGCTGGATCAACTGCGCTGCGAGGTGCGCGGTTCACACCTGGTTTTGGGGCTGGATGTGCAGTGGTGGGAGTGGGCATTCGCCTGGTGGAATTGGATGTATTTGTCCAGTCAGCCGATCAAATATCTCATTCACATGCCGCGCGTGCAGGGTCTCAGGCTTTCCGGTTCAGGCCGGCTGGCTGCTCCGGCAGTGCAAGGCGAACTGGCTGAGTTAAAAATCAGCGGATCAGGAGAAATTGCCGCCGACCAGGTCGAAGCTGCGAACCTGATGCTCAAGATCACCGGTTCGGGCCGGCTGCGGCTGAACCAGGTGAAGGCCAGGTCGCTGCAGGTGAGCCTTTCGGGTTCGGGCAGCCTGAGTGCCGGGCAGGTTGAAAGTGAAAGCCTCGATACGCATCTGAGCGGCGCAGGAGAAATGACCCTGAGCGGAAAGGCTCTCGGCCACCGTCTGCACCTCAGCGGAGCGGGCAACGTGGATACCCTGGGGCTGGAACTGAAAACCCTGGTGATCAATTTGAGCGGTTCAGGCCGTGTGAAGGCAGCTGTGACGGAACATCTGGATATTCACCTCACCGGTGCCGGCGAGGTGCTTTACAGCGGGAAACCGCAAATGATACAGAAAGTGACAGGCAGCGGCACGATCCGCTCCTTGTAATATTTATTGGCAATAAATTTGACAGCGGCACATTAAGCTCACCCACCTGGCAATTCAGGTTTATGCCAGCCAAACGCGGAAAGAATTTAATGCGGCATTGTCAAACCAGCAACACACCATTTACTTTCAACGCTTTTTGAGAGGCTGTGAACCATGACCCTGCGAGAATTGAACACCTCTGATTGGCAGAACCCGGCCGTTCTGGAACGCGGCCGTGAGCCAGCACATGCCACCCTGATTCCCTATGCCGATCGCGAAACGGCGCTGGCAGGGGACCGCGGCGCATCGCCCTTTTTTCGCCTGCTGAACGGCGTGTGGCGTTTCCGCTACCTGCCCACCCCCTACGATGTGCCGGAGGGTTTTGGTCAGGAAATTTTCAATGACAGTGATTGGGACACCCTGCCGGTGCCTTCAAGCTGGCAGATGCACGGCTACGGCCGGCCCAATTACACCAATGTGGCCTACCCCTATCCGGTGGACCCGCCTTTTGTGCCGCAGGATAACCCGACCGGCCTTTACCGGCGTTCATTCACCATTCCGGCCAGTTGGAACGGCCGCACGGTGTTCATCACTTTTGAAGGGGTGAATGCCGCCTTCTACCTGTGGGTGAACGGCCAGAAGGTGGGCTACAGCCAGGGCAGCCATATGCCCGCTGAATTCAACATCACCGCCTGCATCCGCGCCGGGCAGAACCAGCTGGCCGTGCAGGTGATGCAGTGGTGCGACGGCAGCTACCTGGAAGACCAGGATATGTGGCGCCTGAGCGGCATTTTCAGAGACGTTTACCTCACCGCCACCCCCGCGGTGCAGATTCATGATGTGCGCCTGCAAACCCGCCTTGATGCTGCCTATGAGAACGCCATTCTCGATATGACCGCCTGGCTGCGCAACACCACCGCGGCTGAAAAGCCCGCCCATTCTCTCAAGGCCACCCTGCTAGATGCGGATGGCGAGCCGCTGTTCGAGACTTTTCTGGCGCAAAATGTGCGCACCGGCGCCAATGACCGCAGCGAGCACAGCCTGAGCATGGCGGTCAACCAGCCGCGCAAATGGTCGGCTGAAGATCCTTATCTGTATGATCTGCTGCTTGAATTGAGCAGCCCCGACGGGACGGTGGTTCAGGCGGCACGCTTCGCGGTGGGTTTCCGCCAGGTGGAGATCATTGACCGGGTGTTCATGGTCAACGGCAGGCCGGTGAAGATCAAGGGCGTCAACCGCCACGATACACACACCGATTTCGGCCACGCCGTGCCTTATGAAACCATGCTGCTCGACGTCACCCTGATGAAACAGAACAATATCAATGCTGTGCGCACCTCGCATTACCCCAATGATCCGCGCTGGCTGGATTTATGCGACCGCTACGGTCTTTATGTGATTGATGAAGCCGATATTGAAACGCACGGCTTTGAACTGCTGAAGAACTGGGCACAGCTCAGCCATGATATCGTCTGGGAGCGAGCCTTTGTGGAGCGCGCCGAACGCATGGTGCTGCGTGACCGCAACCACCCCTCCATCATTCTCTGGTCGCTGGGCAACGAAACCGGCCTGGGCCCCAACCACCGCGCCATGGCGCAGTGGATCCGCGACACCGACCCGACCCGCTTCATTCACTTTGAGAGCGCCTACGATGACCCCCTGGTGGACATCACCAGCAACATGTATCCTTCGGTGGAACGGATTGTGGCCATTGGCAAGGACCCGGCTTACACCCGGCCCTATTTCATGTGCGAATTTGCCCACGCCATGGGCAACGGACCGGGCAGCTTTAAGGAATATTGGGAAGCCATCTACCGTTACCCGCGCCTGATGGGCGGCTGCGTGTGGGAATGGGTGGATCACGGCCTGCGCCAGCACCTGCCGGACGGCCGGGAATGGTTTGCCTACGGCGGCGATTTTGGCGACCAGCCCAATGACGGCGACTTCTGCGTGGATGGACTGAACTTCCCCGACCGCACGCCGTATCCCAGCCTGATTGAATTCAAAAAATGGATCGAGCCGGTGCTGGTGACGGCGGTGGACCTGAAAGCCGGGCGTTTGAAAGCCCTCAACCGCTATGCCTTTATCAGCCTGAGTGGCCTGGACCTGCACTGGCAGGTGCGGCGTGATGATGTGATTTTGCAGCAGGGCGTGACCCGCCTGGAAACGCCAGCCGGACAGGAAGAAGAGTTTGTTCTGCCTTACCGCCTTCCCAAAGGCCAGGCCGGGGCCAGCTGCTGGCTTAACCTCAGCTTCACCCTGGCTGCGGCCGCTCCCTGGGCGCCGCGCGGACATGAACTGGCCTGGGCGCAGTTTGAACTGCCCGTGGAGGCGCCTGCCGTGCCGGCTTTGAAGTTGAGCGCCATGCCGCCGCTGACGGTTCAGGAAAAGGGCCGCCGCCTGCTGGTGACCGGCGAGGCCTTTGCGGCTGAATTCGACACTTTTTACGGCACCCTGGCTTCCTGGACGGTGCAGGGCATGCCGTTGATGGAAAAAGGCCCGCGTCTGATTTTCTGGCGCGCACCCACCGATAACGACATCAACCTGGCCAAGGAATGGCGCGCCGCCGGGCTGGACCGCCTGGTGCCGCGGGTGGAATTTGTGCGCTGGAAGACCGGCGCGCACAAGATGGTGCTGGATGTGAGCCTGGTGCTGGGCGGCTATTCGCTTTACCCTTCTTTTGCCGCCACCCACCGCTACACTTTCTACGGCAGCGGCGACCTGCTGCTGGAAACCGTTTTGAAGCCCCTTTCGGCCACCCTGCCCAACCTGCCGCGGGTGGGGGTGCAGATGAACCTGCCCGGCAGGCTCGACCAGGTCACCTGGTACGGCCGCGGCCCGCATGAAAATTACAGCGACCGCTGCGACAGCGCTCCCTTTGGCATTTACCACAACCCGGTGGCCAAACAGGCCGTGCCTTATCTGTTCCCGCAGGAAACCGGCGCGCGCACGGATGTGCGCTGGGCCGCGGTGACCGAAGCCTTTGGCCTGGGGCTGCTGGCAGCGCCAGCCGGACGCACCCCGCCCATGACCATGACGGCGATCCCGTATACCACCGAGTCGCTGACGGCTGCCGCCCACCCGCATGACCTGAAGCCCTGCGGGCAGACGGTGCTGACCCTCGATTACCTGCATTCGGGCCTGGGCAGCAATTCGTGCGGCCCGCGCCCCCTGCCGGAATACGTGATCAACCCGGAAGAGATGCGCTTTGCCTTCCGCCTGCGCCCGGTGAACTGGGATGAGGTGCAGCCGGCGCGGGTGCTGCAGCGCCTGCTGCCGCCGGTTGAGGAATAAACTTAATCCGGCAAGCCGGTTTTTACCAGGGCGCACGCCTTCGCTGCCATGAGGCGGGGGGTGCGCCCTTCTGTTTGATGACCCGGGGAGTGATTGAAGATGGGGAGGATGGCTGTGATGATGCAGGGAAGACGCTCAGAGGCAGGTGACCTTCGTTTCACGAAGGCTGGGGCTCAGCCAGCGGCGTTTGCCTGGCAAAACGGAAGAGAGGCAGAAAAATGGAGCCTGTGCAGCGCGTGCGCGCAGCGGCCATCATCATTCAGGAAGGCAAAATTGCCCTCATCAAGCGGATTTTTCCGGAACGCACCTATTATGTCTTTCCGGGCGGTGGGGTGGAGGCCGGCGAAGACATCCCTGCGGCCGTCAGGCGTGAGGTGCTGGAGGAGCTTGGGCTGGCGGTTGAGGTGGGACGGCTGGCGGCCACGGTGCGATTCCGCGGCCAGATGCAGTATTTTCACCTGGCCCGGGTGACGGGCGGGACCCTGGGGAGCGGTCACGGCAAAGAAAACAGCGGCGCGAAGGCTGCTACGTTCCAGCCGGTGTGGGTGGCGATGGCCGATTTACCCGCCCTGCCGGTGCGGCCGGCGGCTTTGGCCCGCTATCTGCTGGAAGCGCCGGCAGAGGAGCGCACCGCTGCGGCGCATTTTGACGAGGCTTAGGCGCTGATCTGCGGGCAGGCCGCGCGAATGGCAGCCGCCAGGGCTGCCGGATCCACGCGGCTGAAATCGCTGGTATCCACTTCAATGCGGCCACCGCCCAGATCCAGGGGCAGTTCATTTTCTCCCCGGCAGAGGGCTTCAAATTCCGGTATATTCGTCAGATCCATGTGTCCGGGGTGACGTTCGCCTGAGGCGCTGCGCCGGGTGAAGCGCTGGATGAGGGTTTCGCTTTCCGTGACCAGTTCGATGACAAAGGGCTGGTAGGGGCAGCGCTGCTGCATCTGCCTGAATTTTTCGGGGTGAAAACGGGGGTAAAAGGGCGCTTCGGTGGCCAGGCTGTGACCGGCGGAAAGCTGCAGCTCCATAAAGTAAAACATCAAATCAAAGGTGGCCGCCCCCAATTTTCGCGACCATGCGCGGTCGCGGGCGCCGAGTTGGTCAAACAGGCGTTCCTTGATGTCATCTTTGGCCAGCAGGGGCAGGTTGAGGCTGGCGGCGATGCTTTTGGCCAGGGTGCTTTTGCCGGTGCAGGGCCGGCCGGTGATCACCAGCAGCAGCGGGGGATGGCTTGGAATCATTTTATTCCGGCAGGCGGTGATTATGGCTTGAAGCTGGCGATGCTGCCCTCGGAAGCAAACCAGATCACCCCATCAGGGCTGGCATGGATGGCGATGATGGCATCGGCGGGCAGGCCGTTTTTGGTGCTGTAAAACGTCCATTCATTCTTGTAGATGCGCGCGGCGCCGTTGTCATTGCCCGCGGTCCAGATGCTGCCGTCGGGGGCGGCAGCCACCGTGATAAGAACGGACTCCGCACCGTAATCATCGCGCGGGGCGGGGAAAGCCGTCCATTCGCCGTTAAAGTAGCGCCACAGGCCGCTGTTGTTGGTGGCTGCCCACAGGCTGCCGTCGGGCGCTTCGGCCAGGGCGTTCACCTGGAGGAAAGATTCACCAAAGGGACTGCCTGCTTCAAACACCGTCCATTCACCTTCCGGGCCGCGCCGCCAGAGCTGCCCCTTGCTGGCCCACAGGGCGCCGTCAGAACTGGCGAAGAGCAGCGCAGCTTCTTCCGGCCCGCCTTCAACAGGGGTAAAGCTGCTGCCGTCAAAGCTGACCAGGCCCTTATCAGTGGCCAGGTAAACGGTGCCATCCGGCGCGCTGGTGACGGCCAGCACCATGTTGGAGGGCAGGCCGTCGGCGGTGGTGTAAGTGCGAATTTCGCCGTCTTTGCTGACCCAGGCGCCGTCCCAGCTGACCGCCCAGATGGCGCCGTCGGCAGCCCAGTGCATGATGAAGGGGCAGCAGATGGGGAAGGCGGCATTTTCCCAGGTTTTATTCTGGCGGTTCAGCCGGCTGGCCTGAACATCGTAATAGCGGGCAAAGATCAGGCTCTGGCGGTCAGGAGAAGGCAGGATGATGCGGGCGCTGGTGACCGAAGGCAGGTTGGGGATGGCAATCATGCTGAAGGCGCCCTTCTCATAAGCCATCACTCCGTAAGGGGTGCCTGTGAGCACCCTGCCCTGGGCGTCCACGGCCAGGCTGCGGTAGGGGCCTTCGGCAGGCAGGCCGGTGGTTTCCATGCTGTAAGGCTGCCAGCTGCCGTCTTCGGGATTCATCTCGAGCAGCATATTGTCGGCAGCCATCCAGAAATGCCCGTCTGAGGTCTGGATGAAACCGGAAAGCGGCCCGGCAGCCTGTTCACCGTAACCGGGCAGGGGGTCGAAGGCGTCGCCGTTGAAGACGGCCGGCCCGGCTTCGGTGCCCACCAGCAGGGCGCCGTCGGCGGCCAGGCTGAGTGAGGTGATGTTATCCATGGGCAGGCCGTTGTCAATGGAATAGAGGGTCCAGGTTGCGCCGTCAAAGCGGCCCAGGCCGCTTTCGGTGCCCACCCACAGGTTGTCTTCGCGGTCAGCTAGCAGGGCGTGCACGTTGCAGCTCAGGGTGTCGGGGTATTCATCGTAGGTGGAAGGAAAGCCCTCCAGTCTGTTCCAGCGGGTGCCGTTGAAGCTCTGCAGGCCCTTGCCGTCCTCACCGGCATACGCAGTGCCGGCCCAGACCACGTCATGGTAAAAAGCCAGACTGGTAATATAGGGGCTGTCGAGGCCCTGGTCAAAATGGTAAACGGTCCCGCCTTTGGCGTTAAGACGCAGCAGGCCGTTCTCGGTGCCCACCCACAGGTCATCGGCCAGGGGCAGGGCAGCCAGGGCAACCTGCCCGGGCAGTCCGTTGGTCATGTTCAGCAGGCGCGCTTCCTTGTAGGGCGGGCTCCACAGAGCCAGGCCGCCGTGACCCAGCGCCAGAATTTCTTCGCCGTTGGCCGCCACGCCGGTGATGTGATTGGCGGCCGGGTAATAAGTCCAGCCCGCCGGAGTATTAATGGAAGGGATGAAACGCGCCAGGCCCTGGGCAGGTTTGCCCGCATTGTTCAGCATGATCCCGACGACGATGGCGCCGATGATACACACCAGCAGCAGGCCGCCGCCGATAAACAGGGGAGTGCGGCTGGCGCGCGGTTTGACCGCAGAGGGCACAGGAACAGCGGGTTCCGGGGGCAGGGTGGGCGGCAGGGTGACCGGACGCGCTTCGGCGCGGGGCGGCACGGCTGGCGGCGGAGTGGGGTGGGGTGTTTGCGCCGGCACGGCGGGCGGCGGGGTGGGGTGCGGCCCTGGCAGGGGCGTGTTGCGCGGCGGGGCCGACTGCGGCGCCACCGGCTTGGAGACAAAGGAGAGATCGGTGTGGGCGGCGCGCACCTCAGCCAGGGCATGCACCCAGGCTTCGGCAAAGAGGCGCACGGTGGGATAGCGGTCAGCGGGGTTTTTGGACAGCGCTTTCAGCACCACGCGTTCCAGCGGCGGCGGGATGTGCGGGTTTATTATCGAAGGCGGCGGCAGGGGCTCCTGCACCAGGCGGATGATCACGGCCAGCGGGGTTTCAGCGTTGAACGGCACCTGTCCGGCCAGCATTTCATAGAGCACAATGCCCAGCGAGAAGATATCGGAGCGCTGGTCCACTTTTTCGCCGGTGGCCTGCTCAGGGCTCATATAGGAGGGGGTGCCGGTGATGGCGCCGGTGGCGGTGAACTTGGAAGAGCCTTCGAGCAGCTTGGCAATGCCAAAATCGGTGAGGAAAAGGTTGCCGTGCGAATCGAGCAGGGCGTTGGAGGGCTTGATATCGCGGTGGATCACGCCGCGCTCGTGGGCGTAGCCCAGGGCGTCGGCAAACTGGGTGAACCAGCGGTCCACCTCGTCGAGGGTCAGCGGGCCGGTTTTCATGCGGTCTGAGAGGGTGCCGGCATCCATGTAGCGCATCACCAGGTAGGGCAGGCCGTTGCTTTCGCCCACATCGTAAACTGGCAGGATATGGGGGTGTTCGAGGCGGGCAATGACACGGGCCTCCTGCTTGAAACGCCCGAGGAATTCCTCGCTCATGGCGAACTGGTAGGAAAGCACCTTGATGGCCACATAGCGGTCCATTTCAGGGTGATAGGCGCGGTAAACCGTGGCCATGCCCCCCAGGCCAATTTGATTGATGATTTGATAAGGGCCGACCATCTGGCCAGCTTGCAGAGGTGTCATGGCAGCCTCCTCGTCCCGTTGCTGCATGGGTGCTTAAGGGTGGAAATGTGTTGCTTATGCTTATTATACACGTTTGAGGGGACTCGGAGCATGAAAAAAGGCGCATATCCATGCGCCTCTGGATAAAGAACTTTTCAGAAGGCATGGTTAATGTTCTTGTCTTTTTGACCGGGAATGGAATGGATAATAATATCTTTGTTCATCTCACCTATTTGAGAAACAATTTATTAACCACCCCTGTGTTCAGGATAAACGAAATTACTTCATTTTCTTTCTTGATTTCCACCATTTTCCATCCCGAGATACTTTACAAACGAGTCAAAAAAAATGCTACCTATAGTCTGTAGACTTGTTGACATCATGACATTAATATCCTATTGAAAGAAAGCTGAAACCATGACTCCAAAATCTCCACTAATTGATATCTTAGCTCAGAACTTGCGATATTTTCGACATCAACTTGGCATATCGCAAGAAGAATTGGCTGATATTTGCCAACTTCACAGAACATACATTGGTTCAGTTGAACGGTCTGAAAGAAACATCACGCTTTCAACCTTTATAGTGGATAAGAAAAACTGGACACAAAAAAAGGCGAAAACAAGGTGTAAAATGGAGACACCATGGCAAAAAGACGACATTTTACAGCAGAACAAAAAGCGGCAATTGTGCTTGAAGTCCTGAAAGAAGAAAAGCACATCAGCCAAATCGCCTCCGAACACGGGGTAC
>Ga0209097_10000029_pt1 | contig 175742 bp, 146 predicted proteins | sample AD_UKC052_MetaG_FD_184419 | JGI IMG/M metagenome (GOLD analysis project Ga0209097, IMG submission 184419) | Active sludge microbial communities of municipal wastewater-treating anaerobic digesters from USA - AD_UKC052_MetaG (SPAdes) (version 2) | ecosystem: Engineered > Bioreactor > Anaerobic...
CTCAACGTCATCAAGGGCAATAAGTCCAAGAAGGGCGGCGTCAAGGCAAAGCGACTACAGGCCGCCTGGGATAACGACTACCTTCGCGAACTGCTCGCCGCCATGTAGTTTTAATGCGATTGCCCTGGTATACTTGCGGGATCTGAGGATGAACCGGTCAGTACGGTGAAGCGCGTTCGTCCATAAATAATAATAATTAGAAAAGCAATTACACCTGACACCCTGTCGGCGATTCACGACGCGAGCCGGCCTTGGCGTGGGATCGGATTTCGCATGGTGCGGGGCTCAACCTGCTATACTGGAGGCTGTTGAGCCGGGGTGGCTTGGGCGGAACCCATGCGGAGTAAGGAATGAGGTGCCTCATGAGTGATCTCAGATTAGGGTGGGTGATTGCGGCGGCAGCGTTGTGTGGGCTGGGGACGGCGTTTGGCGGCTACGCGGCTACGGAGCAAGCCGAGTCCGATGAGGGCGCGTTGGCGTTGTCGGAGGATCCTGTGGCGCTTGCGCAGACGGAGGATTCCGACGGATTCCAGAAGGGATCATTTTGGTTCTTCGGCACGTCGAATTATCACTTGCGGCTCGATGAATCGGAGGCGCAGGTGGATGGCATGTTGGATCGGCCGCTTGGACTCATTCTTCCTCGTTGGGAACGCCCGACCACGTTCAAGGACTGGTGCGATGATTTCATGGTGTGGGATCTGTGGGGAGGCTACGGCCGCGACATCAACGAGAAGTTCTCGTGGTCGATCTATGGCGGGGGCGGCGCGGGTACGATTGAGAACAGCGACGACTACTTCCCGTTGCTGATCCCCATCGAGCTTGACATGGATTTCACACGGCGCTCGCTGATGGTCGGGTCGTCGGTGTCGTATTTCCCCTGGGGCCGACCCGTGAAGGGCGAACGCGGCTTCTGGAACGCGGTGAGATGCACGCGGCCGGTAACGGAGATGAACGTCGGCTTCAACCGCCAGGTTTCGATTGGCGACATGACGGTGAAACTGCCGTTCATCGGGCGCGTGTTCCACTACAAGATGGAAGACACGTACAACCTGTTCTGGGCGAGTCCGCGTATCGGCATCGAAACGCCGATCACGAAGCAGGATTCGTTCAGCATTCTGACAGGCTATCTCTTCTTCCACGACCATGCGGATGAGTACAACGGCATCCTGCTCGAGTTCCTCGTGCGTCATCGGTTCAAGAGATAGCGCGTGAACGTTGCGGCCGACACCCACGAAGTGCGCCGGCGGGCGGTACTCATCTACGACGCGTCGTGTCCGCTGTGCACGGGGGCGGCGTTGTGGGTGGCGAAGCGTGTTTGCGCCGACGCGCTCGAACTGCTTCCGTGTCAGTCGGCGGGGCGTACGATACGCTTCGCTGAGATAGACAAGGCGGCCTGTCTCGATGCAATGCACCTGGTGCTTGCGGATGGCCGCATCGTGACAGGTCACGAAGCGCTGCCGCACCTCTTCGCGATGATGCGTGGTTGGCGATGGGCGGCGCGCGTGTTCGCATGGCCGGGCATCCGGCGTGTTTCGCCGTGGTTGTATCGTTGGGTGGCCCGTCACCGACGGGCGCTCAGCGTGTTTGTGTGGCGCAAGTCCGAGCGCACGGAGGATGGGTAGATGGATCCGGAGTCGGATGGCAAGAAGTACCTTCCGAATTCGAAGGAGTGCTTTGTGTGCGGCGAGGAGAACGCCGCTGGGCTGCAAACGCGTTTTTATGTGGAACGCGACATCGTGAAGACGCCATTGAACGCGCGCGTGGAGCACTGTGGCTATGCGAATACCGTGCACGGGGGCGTGGTGGCGGCGGCGCTCGACGAGTGCATGTGCTGGGCGGCGGCGCGCGCCCTCAAACGGTGCTGCGTCACGGCTGAGCTGACGATTCGCTACCTCCAGCGCGTTTCGCCCACGAAGCCGATGACGGTGTGCGCCGAGATCGAGCGCGCTCATCGGCGACTCGCCTATGTGCGCGGATGGATCGAGGGCGTCGATGGCGAAGTCTACGTGCGCGGCGAAGGATCCTTCGCGCCATTGAGCGTGGACCAGACGCTGAGGGTAGATGACGCGCTGCTGTATCGCGGCGGCGAAGAACGCGTCTTCGAGGATCTGCGCGCGCGGTAGAGGGCGGGGGAGAGTGGAGACGCCGAACCTGCGCCACACCGAACGGCTTTCGGGCTGCGCGGGAGTGCTATGCGGAGCGCGCGCACGGCCGAGCTCTCGGTAGGATTCCGTCGGTTTGGGAATGGAAGGAAGACGGGCTCAGAGCGAAGCGGGAAAGGACGGCATTCTATGCGAGGCCGGGCCGGAAGTAGGAGCAGGACGCCGGAATCCAGTTGAAGCGGAGCGTGATGCCGCAGTCAGATGCTTCTCGGCTATGTGCTGTGTTGGCGGAGCACAGCGTTGAGTACATGGTCATTGGCAAGGGCGCGGCCATCCTGCAGGGCGAAGCGACCTCTGTATCGGCACGTTCATTTCCCTTCGAGTGTGATGCGGAACACGTTGCGGCCCTTAGCGAGTTCGTAGCGGAGGAAGAGGAGTTCGCGGGAAATCATCTTGCCCTCGACGAGGTCGGGGGCGTCGCCGATCTGGTAGAGGGCGTAGTCGCCCCAGAGGGCTAATCCATAGGGCATGACGCGGGGGCTGTGTACGACGATCTTGAGGTCGCGGCTCCAGGAGTGGCGGATGTCGCGTTCGAGGCGCGGGCGGGGGATGTGGGGTTCGGCGAAGTACTCGCCGGGTTTGTAAGGCCGCGCGTAGTTGCGGATGCAGACGGGCTCCACCTTGCCGTTGATGAAGACCATCTGGGCGCCGCGATCGTAGTAGAGGAATGTCTTGGGCCAGGGCCCGCACGCCATGTTCCAGGCGTAGTCGCGGTTGTGGGGCGGGGTGGGCGTGTCTTCCCACAGCATGTACGAGGAGAGGGTGTGGGCGGCTTTCTCGCGGTAGAGCCGGGCCGCTTCGGGCAGCGTCATCATCGTGACGCGATCCTTGATGTATCGCGCGAACGCGTCGAGCTGGACGGCGGACTCGCGGATGTCCTCTTCGGTGTAGCAGCGGAACAGGCTCGATCGCTCCATTTCGTGGGCTTCCTGGTGTTGGAGCAGGAAGATGTAAGGGTTATAACGCTCATTCCGGAGGTAGTTGTCGGCAAGGCCCTTCCAGTAGTCGATGTGTTCCCACGAGCAGAGGCCGCCGCGGGCGACGTCGTTGGGATCGGTCGAGTAGAGGCAGGGGTTGCCGGAGTGGTAACTCTTGAGTAGGTCGCGCGCGGTCCACTCCATGCCGATGACGCCGGTCTCTCGTGCGGGGCGCAGGCGGTCGGCGGGGTCCATGTAGTAGAAGCCCCAGGGGCATCCACGGTCGGTGATCTCGTCTACCTCGATCTGTTCCCAGCAGAAGCCCCAGAGCCCCTCGAACCCCGTGTTTTCGAGCACCACGGGAATGTCGGGATCCTGGTGGCCCCCGGCGGCAATGGTCAAACTGGCCCAGGGAAGCGCGGCCCCCACGGCGTCGCGGGTCTGCACCATCTGATCGCACTTGGCGTCGACATCGCCTGTGAGCGTTGGCGTATAGACCGCGATGTCGTCGCCGAAGTCATCGTGCCAGTGCCGGAGTTCGGCCGCGGCCGCCTTGGCGGAGTCTACGCTGACGATCCAGGTGATCTTCACGCCGTGGGGATGGAGGGTGCGCGCCAACCGCCGCATCCCGCTGACACAGGTGACGCCCTTGTCACACCGCGCGGCGAGGCTCGCAAACATGTAGATGGTCTTACCCACAATTCCTCTCCTCAAGTTACGCGCCGGCTACGCCTACCGGTTGGCGTGGTCGGGCGGTTCCACGGCGGTGATGGCGGCCACGGCCTGTTCGACAATCTGCGTGATGGCGCCGCTCATGGCGGCCGGGAGGGCCGAGGTGTCATTTCGCTCGAGCGGTTCGCGCGCCGATAGGGTTGCGGCCCACGCGGCGTCGTGTTTGAGGCCGGTGCGGAGCTCGAGGCGGACCTCACAATCGGCTGTCCACGGATCGGTCGTCCGGTTCTCGTCGAAGAGGCGCAGTTGGCCGGTGAGGACGAAATCGGGCAGTCGCAGGTCGGCGGCATTGCCGACATCGGCAAAGCGCTTCGATTGCACCAACGCATCCGTCAGGGCGCGGGTCACGGTATCGCGGGGCATCTCGACCCATTCGACGCCGGTGTGATAGCTCACCTCGTACGGATCGAGCCGGAACACGATGCGCTGCTTGTACGGCAGGAGCGGCTCGATGGGACGTATGCCCAGAGCGCACGACGTGGGTGATACTGTCGGTACGGCGGGCGCAGGCGCCATCGCGTATCGGATGACGGGCGTGTAGGCCTTGGTGATGCATCCGCTTAGTGCGAGCGCGGCTACGGCGATCAGAACACAGTAACGCATCAGTTGCCTCCGGACGGTTTCCCCTTGCCACGCAGGATCTGGCCGGGATCTTCTTCGAGGGAGTTAGTGAGGGCGCGGATCGATTCGAGCGTTTCCGTGGCGGTACGCAGGGTTTCGCGCAGGCCGTATTCCACGTTGTCGACTTCGTTGAGGGCCGAACGGCTCACCGTGTCGAGGGTCTCGACGGTTTGGTTCAGGCGCTCCGCCAATTCCGACACGCGGTCGAAGACTTCGGACACGCGATCCTGAGTGCTCTCTACGTTGAACTTCTCGACTTTCTGCCGGACGGACGTCACGGTCTGCTGGGTTTCGTCGGCGAGTTGTCGGAGTTCGGCCGTGAGTTGGGTGAACTCATCGAGGCCCTTGCGCACTTCGGTTTCCACGCCATCGACCGTTTCCGTCGCTTCTTCGAGAAAGGCATGGGCGTCTTCGAGCACCACATCGACATTCTTGGCGATGGCGGCCAGTTCTCCTTTTTCGAGGCCCTCGAGTCCCTGACGGATCATGTCGCCGACTTCGGTAATGCTGTCGAGAAGGCCTTCCATGCGCGAGCTGACTGCCGCGACAAGGGAGGCCCGCGACGGGATCTGGCTGTTGGCCGGCAGGACCGGGGCGTCCAGTCGACCGCCGCGCAGCTCGATGGCCAGCATGCCCGTGGCGAAACTAAGCAAGACGGTCCGCCCCTCGACGCCTTCGCGCAGGCGTACCTTGTCCGGGGCGACCATGATATCCACGTGGGCGTGGCCGTGATCCGTCACGTAGATGTTTTCGACGGAACCCACCGGCACGCCGAGGTACTCGACCGTCGCGCCGTCGCTGAGGCCGAGCACGGATTCCTCAAACTCGATCCAGTAGGGGATTCGGACCTCACGTTTGTATCCTGACACCATCACGAGGCCCACCACGATTAGGGCCGTGCACAGGATGAGGAAGAGGCCGACCTTCGTTTTCTGCGCGCGTGTTGCCACGGCATTCTCCTCGGCTAGATACCTCGTTGCATGATGAATTCGTCGGCGCGTCGCTCGAAGAACTGCCGCAGATACTTGAGATCGGCGGCGTCCGCCTCGGCCATCGTACCTTCGAAGACGGCGCGGCCCCGATCCAGCATAAGGATGCGGTCGGCCACTTTCCGGATCGAATCCAGTTCATGCGTTACGATGACGAATGTTATACCCAGCAGCTTGTTGAGTTCGAGCACCAGCTCGTCGAGGCCCGCCGCCATGATGGGATCGAGGCCGGCAGACGGCTCGTCGAAGTAGACAACGGGCGGGTCCAGGGCGATGGCCCGGGCGAGCCCGGCCCGTTTGCGCATGCCGCCGGACAGCTCCGCCGGCACGAGGTTGACGGCGTGGGCAAGGCCCACGAGACTGAGTTTGAGGCGCACGGTCGCATCGACCAGCGCTTTGTCCATGTGGCCGTATTCGCGCAGGGGCAACGCGACGTTGTCTCCGATGGTCATCGAGTTGAAAAGGCCACTCGACTGAAACGCGATCCCAATGCCGCGCTGCATTCGGGCAAGAGCGTCCTCATCCAGCGTCGTAATGTCGACACCTTCATAATAGATCGCCCCCGAGGTGGGTCGGAGGAGACCGGTCATGTGTTTGAGCAGGGTGGTCTTGCCACAGCCGCTGCCGCCGATGATCACGAAGATCTCGCCCCTCCGTACCGCACAGGAGACGTGGTCGAGCACCAACGTTTCTCCGTAGTGCGTCACGAGGTCGCTCACTTCGATGAGCGGCGCGTCGGTTCCGTTGAGCGATTCCGCATTCACGATGGCTAATCCAGCACGTAGTAGAAGACCGTTGCGAAGATCATGTCGATGACGATCAGGAAAAAGATGTCCATCACCACGGCGCGGGTGGTCATCAACCCGACACCGCGGGATCCGCCCGTAACCCGCAGGCCATTGTGACATCCGACGAGGACGATCATTACGGCGAAGAACAGGGTCTTCAGCATGCCCTGGAAGAAATCGCCGAGGTCCGCGGCGTTGAGTGTCTGCTTGAACCACACGTCCCCACGGTATCCCAGGATGCCGATGCCCCACACGGCTCCGCCCAGGATGCCCGATACCATGCCCAACGCGACAAGGCACGGCATGACCAGCACGAGCGCGACGACTTTGGGCGCGACCAGGAACTGCGTGACGTTGAGCCCCATGCCGCGCAGGGCGTCGATTTCCTCTTGGACTTTCATCGTGGCGAGCTCGGCGGCAATGGCGGCACCGGTCCGCGCCGACACGACCGTCGCCGTCATGATGGCGGCCAATTCCCGCGCGAAACCGATGATGATGAGGTTGGCCACGTAGATCCCGAGGCCGAGGGGTGCTACTTGTGCCGCGCTCAGCATCGCGATGATGAGCCCGAGCAAGAAATTCATCAGCAGAATGATACGGACGGCCCTTACGCCCATCTCGTGGATCTCGTCGACGAGAAGCCCCCAACGGAAACCGCGGCCTTCGAGGGGACCGATCAGCGTCCAGTAGATGGCGTCGACTAAGAGCTTGAGGAACTCGCCGACCTCGCCGAGCACCATCAGGGCTCGGCCGCCGATTTCCTCGACAAGGCCCTCGCGTTGCCGCGCGCGTTTGGGCGGCGCCACAAGCGCCGGCTCGATCAGGTCCACGAACTCGGCCACGCGTCCGGTCTGGCCCGTGCAACGGAAGGATCCGCGCTTGGCATACGCCCTTTGTGCGAGCTCGACAATCCAGGCGCCGCCGCGCGGATCGATCGATCTCGTGTCGGAGAGATCGAGCGTGAGGTCGTCGCCTTGTTCCAGTCCGGTCTGGTTCAGGGCGTCGAACACTTCTCGTCCGGACTGTTGATCGAGCCGCTCCGGGGCGGTGACACGCACTTCTCTCATGGCGCCGCCTCCGCGAGTCTGTCGAACTCGTCTTCCGAAAGCACCGGCACGCCGAGCTGCTGCGCCTTGGCCAGCTTCGATCCGGCGTTCTCTCCGGCGATCACGTAGTCTGTGTTCTTGCTGACGCTCGACCCGGCACGGCCTCCGAGGCGCTTGATACGTTCATGAATCTCGTCGCGTGTGTACCGGCCTAGCGTGCCGGTGACCACAAAGGTCTTCCCTTCGAAGGGGCGTTCGTCTGGCCGGCCCTCCTCAACTTCCTCGCGCATGGTGAGGCCGTGTGCGCGGAGTTTGGCAATGAGATCGCGGTTCTCGGGCGTGTCGAAGAAGTCATGGACGGTGGCGGCCACGACCTCGCCGACGTCGCCGATTTGCTCGAGTTCGTCGGTTTCGGCAGCCATGAGCGCGTCGATGTTGCCGTAGTGTTGCGCGAGGACCTCGGCGATGTGGCTGCCGACGTGACGAATACCGAGGCCGTTGACGAGCCGCGACAATGGCTGTGCCTTGCTGTGCTCGAGGGCCTCGACGAGATTCGCGGCCGACTTCTCGCCCATGCGCTCGAGTCCGGCCAAGGTCGCCGTGTCGAGATCGTAGAGATCCGACGGGCCGTGCACGAGGTCGCGGCTGACCAGTTGGTCGATGATGGCCGGCCCGAGACCGTCGATATCCATGGCGCCCCGGCTGGCGAAATACTCGAGGCGCTCGCGGATCTGTGCAGGACACGCGATGTTGAGGCAGCGGAGGAACACACCGTCCGGATCCTGATGCACGCCGCCGTGGCACGCGGGACATTCGGAAGGCGCCTCGAAGGGCTGGGCGTCCGCCGGACGCTCCTCGGGAATGAACCGGATGACCTGGGGAATGATCTCGCCGGCCTTCTGCACCTCGACGAGGTCGCCGACGCGTAAGTCCTTCCGAGCCAGATCCTCGAAGTTGTAGAGACTGGCGCGTTTGACTGTCGTGCCGGCGAGGGCCACGGGATCGAGTTCGGCGACCGGCGTGATCGTGCCCGACTTGCCCACCTGGACCGTGATGGCGTTGAGGCGCGTGCGCGCCACCTCGGCGGGGAATTTGTAGGCGATCACCCAGCGTGGGGCTTTCGATGTGGCGCCGAGGCGCCGGCGCTGATCCGTCGAGTCAACCTTCACCACCATGCCGTCGATGGGAAAGTCGAGATCGTTCTTCTTGGTGTGCCAGGTTGCCACCACCTCGAGAACATGCTCGATCGTCTTGCATCGCGTGACGTGGGGACTCGTTGGCAGGCCGAACGAGCGGAGGCGTTCGAGCGTTTGCCAGTGCGAGTCAAGCGTAGTCCCTTCCGCGAGCGGCATGTCGTAGACGATGATGTCGAGCCGCCGCTTGGCCACTTCGCGCGGATCGAGGAGCTTGAGAGTCCCGGCCGTCGTATTACGCGGATTGGCTAAAGGCGGTTCGCCGGCTGCTTCGCGCTGAAGGTTGATCCGCTCGAGTTCGGCGTAGCGCATGAAGACTTCGCCGCGCACTTCGATAGCGGCCGGCGGATCGCCTGAGAGCCGCAGCGGTACGGCGCGAATGGTCCGCACGTTGTTCGTGACATCATCGCCGCGACGCCCGTCGCCGCGCGTCGTGGCGCGTGCGAGCCGCCTGTTCTCGTAGAGGAGCGACATCGAGACGCCGTCGATCTTGAGCTCCACGACGTACGCGGGCGATTCACCGGGGCCGAGGCCCCTCCGGACGCGGTCATCGAAGGCGCGCAGTTCCCCGGGGCTGTACGTGTTGTCGATCGAGAGCATCGGCACAGCGTGCTCGACGGTTTGGAAGCCTTCGATGGGCGCGCCGCCTACGCGCTGCGTCGGCGAGTCCGGCGTCACCAGGGACGGGTATTCTTCCTCGATGGCTTCCAGTTCGCGCAAGAGCGCGTCAAACTCGAGGTCGGTAATCTCGGGCGCTGCCTCGACATAGTAGAGGCGGTTGTGTCGCTCGATTTCGTGGCACAGCGCCTCGTAACGCGCGCGCACCGGTCCCGGGGGCTCTCGAAGACTGTTGACCATAGGCGCATTATATAGATTTGTAACGCCGGAAATCGATCCCTGTCGGTGAACCGTCGAGATTCCTGATCGCAGCTTGTCTCGCCTGCCGGCCATGCGCTACTGTCTCCATGCTTCGTAGCCGGAGGCCACGAGATATGGATAGGAGGGACGCCACGGACCGGTATCGACACCGTGTTTCATGCTACGGCGTTGCGTGTCCATAGAGTCCATCTTGTCCGAGGTCTGCAATACATCGGCGAGAACCGACACGATCCGCACGGGCCGTCGGGCGCGCGTCTGATTGGGGCATCGAGAAGGAGAAGTGCATTGCCACTCGCGTTTCCATCGCACCAAGGCCTCATCGCGCCGTTGTGGCGCCGGTGGCCGGATTCGTTTCACGTGTTGGCCATGGGTATCGGTGCGGGCATGCCGGATGCCGTGGACGGTATTGCGGGCGCCTTTTGCGGCAGCCTCGGTCAACGGTACGGACACAGCCTCCTCGGGACTTTCATCTTCTGTCTGCCGCTGGGGATGGCCCTGACTTGGCTGACCCTGGCGGCGGGGCGTCATCTGCCGGGCCTCGGCAAGCCGGGCAGTTCGGCCCGGAGATGGGGCGAGACGCTCGGGCGGTGGATCGAGGAGTGGAACCGCATACCGGCTGCCTGTGCCTCAGGCACTCAACGTGTCTGCTTCATGCTCAGGTCTATGTGGATTGGGGCGTTCTCGCACGTGTTCTTCGATTTCATTTCGCACGGCGGTTTTCCGTGGTTCTACCCGTGGTTTCGGAAGGTGCGCGTCTTTCCGGACTGGTGGTATGTGAAGTGGTTCGAAATCCCGGTCTTCGGATACCGCGATCCCTATCCCATGGGTCCTCACTTGCTTGTTTGGATCTTCTTTAGCGTTCTGGGAACTGTCATACTCTTCGCGCCGGCCTGGCGCCGGAGAAGGAAGGCACAGTAGCGGCGGGCGAACATTCCGCCTTGCGTGCCGTCGGTGCACTCAGCGCGCGCCAACAGGTACGGCCGTAACGCGCCCAGTCAACGGCGCGGGCTCGCGGCACAAGCAGACAACAGCGCCATCGCCCACTTGTTCGTCCAGTCTGTCGAGAACCGAGAGGGCGGTGCCCCACTCGCGCTTGGGAGTCGCGCCCATTTTCGCCTCGACCGGATAGAAGATCTGGTTCTCTTCGAACAGGAAATCGACTTCTTTGCCGTCCTCGTCGCGGTAGTGGTATGGATTCGGAACGCGCGTCCGATGCCACGAGCTCTTGAGGAACTGGTCATGATATGGCAGGGCACGTTAGAAGTCGTCTGGATTCCGGCCGCTGACATGCCGCCTCAGGTGGATTGAGAACGAGACCAACTTGCGGCTCCGGTTCAAGGAAGGGCCACCGAACCCGATCCTGAATCGTGTGCCTATTCGGTGCGGAGGATTTCTTTGCGGGCCCCCTGGAATGAGTGCATGGCCCGTTTCTCATCGGGTGCTATATGCCGTTCCTCTTCGGGAATGATGATGACCTCGACACGCTGTCCGGCCTTCAGTTCGCGGGACTGGAGGAATATGGTGCCCTCTTCCTGCACGGTGACCACCTGCTTGATGGCGTTCCTCATGAGTTAACTCCTGGTGGAAACTCGACTTGCCTCTACATTGCATGAATCCGTCGGCGAACAGGGTAACTCACTGCATATCGCAATTTTAACATCCAGTCCGACCGTGGTCAAGCGTCGCGGGTTCGCTCGGGGGGTCATGCGCCGGCGATGCGTGGCATCCGGGTCGGCTCGCGCTCGAGTTCTGCCTGCAGGAACCGGTGCATGATGCGCATCTTTAGTTCTACGGCCGAAGGCTCGTTCCAGAGGTTCCGAATCTCGCAGGGGTCTTCTTCCAGGTCGAACAGCTCGCCGTAGTCGGCGTGTCGGTATACGGTCAGTTTGTAGCGTTCGTCGACGTAGGTGCGTAGGTGAAGGCGTGTCGGCTGGTGCCGATTCTCGACGATGATATGGTCGCGGGCGGCGTTTTGCTGGCCGCACCAGACGCCGAGCTGGTTGACGCCCTGCATCACCCCAGGGGCGGGGATCTCCGCGGCGGCCAGGCACGTCGGCGCGAGGTCGACTTGACTCTGGAGCGCCGAAAGGACTTGGTTCTGCGGGACGTTGCCGGGCCACCGGACGAGCATGGGCAGCTTGATCATGTCTTCGAAATGGAAGGCCCCCTTGGCGATGAGACCGTGCTGTCCGAGGAAATGGCCGTGGTCGGTGAGAAAGATGACGAGCGTGCTGTCGGCGATGCCGAGCCGGTCGAGTGCGTCAAGGATGCGGCCGATGTGGTGGTCCATGAGACTGATCATGCCGTAGTAGACGGCCATGTCTTTTCGGAGATCGGCCTCGTTGTGTACGTGGGAATGGAAACCGTGGGAATAGTATTCCTCGTGGTACCACGAGCAGTCCGGCTTGGGCTGCTGCGTCAACTGGAAATGCTCGCCGAGCCGCTCGAGTTCGCCGTTGGCGAGGGTTCCCGGCACCATGTCGTCGGGGTGGTACACGGATGCCCACGGCTCGGGCGCGAGATAGGGGGGATGGGGATCGTGGAAGTTGGTGAACATGAAGAAGGGCTTGTCGAGGTCGACGGCTCGCTCGATGTTGGCGATGGTGCGGTCGGCCGTCCACTTGCTGTAGTGAAACTGCTCCGGCAGATCCCAGGTGTGGCGGCGTTTGCGCATGTCTTTCGCCGAGTGAGGCCATGGCCAGAAGAAGTCGCGCCAATTATCGAGGCCCTGCTGCTCCATCCAGAGGGCGTAGTGTTGGCCGGCGTGGGACTCGTCGGCGTGGTTCCGCGCGACCTCGATGTGCTGGAATCCGTACCAGGGCCCATGGAACCCGCGCCAAAACTCAAGGTCGCGCAGCGTGGGCTGGCACTCGAGGGATTCCGAGCCGGGCGCCGAGGCGAGCGGCTGGAAATGGGCCTTGCCGATGAGCGTTGTGGCGTAACCGTGTTTGCTGAAGAGGTCGCCGACTGTCGGGACATCTTCGGGCAGTTTGACGCCGATGGTCCAGCAATGATGCCAAGCTGGATAGAGCCCGGTGATGATGGTCGAGCGCGAGGGCGAACACACGGGATTGACGCAGTAGGAACGCTCGAATCGGACGCCCTCATGGGCCAGTCGGTCGAGGGCCGGGGTCCGGATGCGCGGATTGGTGACGCCGAGGGTGTCGAAATGTTGCTGATCGCTCGTGATCAGGAGAATATTGGGTCGTCGCGGCTTCATGCGTATTACTCCGGGCGGCAGATTGTAGGATCGTTAGGGAAAAGAGGAACAGATTCAGGTCCGATGATGGCACGGTGCATGCACTGTCCTCAAGCGCGGTTCAGCGGCGGGGGGCGGCGCGATGCTCTACTTAATATGAATAGCAAGGAATTCCCTTGACTTTACTGCGGGTGGCTGCTATGTTGCCTATGGCTGGGATATCGGTGCAGGGGCTGCGTGGGGGAGGGCGCCCAAGCCGTGTCCGCCATGGTGTCGGTTTGACCCTAGAGAGTGGAGGCCGGCTCGCCGTCTACGGAGCGAGAGGAGAGTAGCTATGCGAACGCAGGTGAAGTGGCTGGGGCTGCCGATTGTCATGCTGGCCTTGGTGCTGGGTTCCAGTGGATGTCCCGATCCTGACCCTGAGCCCGAGCCTGAGCCCGACCGCTATTCGCTCCACGATTATCAGACGTTTGCGCGCGGGGCCGAATGGGTGTTTGCCCGGGTGACGGGCGGCAAAGCCGTCGCGGGCGAGTACCGGCTTACGATTACGCAGGCCATCACCGGCTCGTCGCACGCGCTGTGGAAGGGCGTACCCGCGTGGGAGATTGCGTGGCGTGTGAACGGCGGCGATCCAGCAACGAGCTACCTCGTCGAGGTGAAAAACGCCGACGGGAGGACGGTGTTGTATCAGGTGTCGGCGGCGGAGTACGCCGGCCTGTCGGATCCGGTGCAGGTATCGGGTTCCTTCGATCGTTGGGACGCCGTGGCCATGGAGGACGGCGCGCTGGATGAGGGCCTGTACCGCTACTACTCGACCGGGACCATCAACGAGCTTATGGCCAGCGCCTCGTGGCCGTCGGACCTGCCGGCCGCCGCATTGGGAGACCTGGGCGTCGACATCCGAAGCCAGCGAGACGGACTCCGGTCGGACTGGGCCTCGAGCAAAGACGGCCCGGTGACGTTCTGGCGGATGTACGCCAAGGGGGTGGGCCCCGTGGCCATGTGCACGAGCGAAGGGCTACTCGTCCTGCAACGGCGTGCGGATACGGCCAATGGCCGGATTATCTTGGCCGGTTCAGGCACGGGGGGATCGATATCCCCGTTTGGAGCCACCCGAGTCGACTACGATGGAACTCAGGCGTTCACTATCACGCCGAACACAGGATATAACGTCGCCGATGTCGTTGTGAATGGCGTTTCCGTGGGGGCCGTGAGGAGCCATACCTTCGAGCACGTTACGGAGGATCAGACGATTATGGCGACCTTCGCGCTCGCCGGCCACACGATTACGGCGACGGCCGGCGCGGGCGGGTCGGTGGCGCCCTCGGGTGCCGTGCCGGTGGCGCACGGTCAGGGCATTGTCTTCAATGCGACACCCGCCGCGCACTACCACGTGGCGGATTGTCTCGTGGACGGCGTGTCCGTTGGGGCGAGGATGAACTACACGTTCCAGAAAGTCACGGCGGACCACACGATCCACTTCACGTTTGCGCTCAATGAACACACGATATTCGTGGTGGTGGGCGATCACGGTTCGGTGCTTCCTGCGGGCAACGCCCAGGTGGTTCACGGCGACGATGTGACGCTCCAAGTCGTTCCGAATGAGGGCTACCGCGTGTCGTCCGTGTTGGTGGACAACGTGCCGGCAACGCTTACCGGCGACTCATACACCTTCGTGAATGTCGTGGGCGACCACACGTTCTCCGTGGCCTTCGACATCAAACGTTACACGATCGTGGCCAGTGCCGGAACCGGCGGATCCATTGTGCCATCAGGCAGTATCATTGTGAAGCATGGTGATGATCGGGCGTTCGACATATCGGTGAGCACCGGCTACTCGATTGCCGAGGTGTTGGTGGATGGTGTTCCGGTTGCCTTGACGACCGGCTCGTACCGGTTCGAGAACGTGGTGGCCGATCACACCATTCACGCCACGTTTGCCCTCCTCGAGTTCTCGTTGGAGGTACAGGTGCAGCCCGAGGACGGCGGCACCGTGCTCGTGAATCCCGACAAGGAGGTCTATATCTTTGGCGAGGTGGTTCAACTCACGGCGCAACCGTCGGCCGGCTTCGCCTTCCTTGACTGGGAAGGTGACGTGACGGGCGACAATCTGCCAATCGCGGTCGCCATCACGATGAACGCCGACAAGACCGTGACGGCCCTATTCGGCGAGATCGTTCCGATTCCGGATGGCGCCCTGAACGGCGCGGTCCGTGACGCCATCGAGGCCTTGACCGGTACCCGTCCCCTAGGCGATCTGTACACCGATGATCTCGAAGGACTGACGACGATCAACGCGTCGGCCAAGGGCGTCAAGAGCTTGGCCGGTCTCGAATACTGCACGGACTTGACCCATCTCTACGTGTCGGAGAACGAGATCGCGGACATCGGCGTGTTGCTGGACATCCCTTCGCTCGTGCTGGTCGACCTCCAAGGCAACGACCTGGACGCGGCGGCTTGTGCCGTGGTGGCCACGCTCGAAGGTCGCGGGGTGACGGTGCTGAGCGACGGTTGTTGACCGGTAGATCCGGGAGACGATGCCTTTGGCGGTGGAGGTCAAGGGAATGAGCACCTTGATCTCCGGGGCGTGAATTGGCTATTCTTTGACTGAGGTAGGCAGTTGGGTTCCCCGCGGGGAGCTAACCTCAGCGCTGCTCGGGTCTTTTCGTGAGCTTGCCCAAAGCTCGCCGACACCTTCGGCGATCCCACTCAGGCTTCTTCCTGAAGCGAATGGAACGCCACAGATGTTGAGGCAAAACGAGACGGGCGTTCCGTTTGGGGCCTTCTCCACGAGCGGCATTTGTGAAGCAATGTCGGCATCTTCGGTGTGCTCGACTTGCCGACGCTGACGCAACCAGTAGTCAAGAAAAGAGGAATGAGCGAAGATGGCTAACAAGGTGATGATCGATGGAAACACGGCCGCGGCGACTATGGCCCACGCCGTAAGCGAGGTGTGTGCAATCTACCCCATTACGCCGTCGTCGGTGATGGGTGAGGTTGCCGACGAACTGAGTGCGGCGGGCGTCAAGAACATCTTCAACACGATTCCCCAGGTCGTGGAGTTGCAGTCCGAGGCCGGGGCCGCCGGCGCGGTTCACGGCGCGTTGACCAGCGGCGCATTGACCACCACGTTCACGGCCTCGCAAGGCCTTTTGCTCATGATTCCGAATATGTTCAAGATCGCGGGCGAATTGTGCAGCACCGTGTTTCACGTGTCGGCGCGCGCCGTGGCCTGCCAGGCCCTGTCCATCTTCGGCGATCACTCGGACATCATGACAGCGCGATCGACGGGATTCGCGCTGCTCGGGTCCAGCAGCATCCAGGAAGTCCAAGACTTTGCGATCATCGCGCATGCGGCGACGCTCGAAACGCGCGTCCCGTTCGTCCACTTCTTCGACGGGTTCCGCAGTTCCCACGAAGTGCAGAAGATTGACGAGCTCCCGCGCGAAGCCATCGCCCAGATGATCTCCGAGGATCTCGTGCTGGCCCACCGCAAGCGCGGCATGACCCCGGACGCGCCCGTGCTCCGCGGCACCTCGCAGAATCCGGACGTCTACTTCCAGGGCCGCGAAACCGTGAACAAGTACTACGCGGCCACGCCGGGCATTGTCCAGAAACAGATGGACAAGTTCGCCAAGTTGACCGGCCGGCAGTATCGCCTGTTTGACTACGTGGGTGCGCCCGACGCCGAGAAGGTCATCGTCGTCATGGGGTCGGGTGCCGAGACGTGCCACGAAACCGTCGATTACTTGTGCTCGAAGGGCGAGAAGGTCGGCGTGATCAAGATTCGGTTGTATCGCCCCTTCGACACGAAGGCCTTCATTGCCGCCTTGCCGAAGACGGTGCGCGCCATCGCCACGCTGGATCGCACGAAGGAGCCGGGTGCCATTGGCGAGCCGATCTACCTCGACGTGCGCACGGCCATCGGCGAAGCTCAGAGCGAGAAGTGGCTCGACGCGAAGAGCTATCCGCGTGTGCTGGGCGGCCGCTATGGCCTCGGGTCGAAGGATTTCACGCCGGCCATGGTGAAGGCGGTGTTCGACAATCTCGACGCCGAGAAGCCGAAGAACCATTTCACCGTCGGCATCACGGATGACGTGACGAACACGAGTCTGGACATCCCTCGTTTCGGCATCGAGCAGCCCGGCCTGTTCGAGTGCATGTTCTTTGGCCTCGGCGCCGACGGCACCGTGGGCGCCAACAAGAACTCGATCAAGATCATCGGCACCGATACGGACCATTACGCGCAGGGCTACTTCGTGTACGACTCCAAGAAGGCCGGCGGCGCCACGATCTCGCACCTGCGGTTCGGGCCCAATCCGATCCAGAGCCCCTATCTGTGCACGAAGGCCGATTTTGTGGCCTGCCACAACTTCTCCTTCCTCGAGAAGTACGACCTCTTGTCCTGCGCCAAGGAGGGCGCGGTTTTCCTGCTGAACAGCCCCTTCAGCGCCGACGAGGTATGGAACCGCATGCCGGACGAGGTCGAGCAGCAGATCATCGCGAAGAAGATCAAATTCTACGTGATTGACGCCATCGCCTTGGCGAAGGATCTTGGCCTAGGCGCGCGTATCAACACCATCATGCAGACCTGTTTCTTCGCGATCTCCGGCGTGCTGCCCACGGACCAAGCCATTGCCTCGCTCAAGAAGGCCATCAAGAAGTCCTATGGCCGTAAGGGCGATGAAGTCGTTCAGATGAATTTCAAGGCGGTGGATGCCGCGGTCGATAGTCTGCACCAGGTCAAGGTCCCCGACCGGCCGGCGGGCAAGCTTCGGATGCCCCCGGCAGTTCCGGCCCACGCGCCCGATTTCGTCAAGGCGGTCACCGCGCCGTTGATTTGCCTTGAGGGCGACAAGCTGCCGGTCAGTGCGATGCCGCCGGACGGCACCTGGCCGACAGCGACCACGCAATACGAGAAGCGAAACGTTGCCGTGGATATCCCCGTGTGGGAACCGGGAGTGTGCTTGCAGTGCGGTATGTGTTCGCTGGTGTGTCCGCACGCGGCCATTCGCATCAAGCTGTACACCCCGGACTGCCTGGAGAAGGCACCGGCGACGTTCAAGTCGGTGGACGCCAAGGGCAAGGAATACGCGGGCATGAGGTTTACCGTTCAGGTAGCGCCCGAGGATTGCACGGGTTGCGGTGCCTGCGTCCACACATGTCCCGGCAAGGAACGCGATGGGAACAAGCAAGAGACGGGCCGGCACGCCATCAACATGGCGACTCAGATGCCGTTGCGTGTTCAGGAGGCCGCCAACTTCGATTTCTTTATGAGCCTTCCGGACCTCGATCCGAGTCGCTGCAACCTGGCCACCGTGAAGGGCAGCCAACTGGTCCGGCCGCTCTTCGAGTTCTCCGGTTCGTGCGCGGGCTGCGGCGAAACGCCCTATGTGAAGCTGATGACGCAACTCTTCGGCGATCGCTTGATGGTCGGCAATGCGACGGGGTGTTCGTCGATATACGGCGGCAACCTTCCGACGACGCCCTACGCCAAGCGCGCCGATGGCCGCGGGCCAGCGTGGTCGAACTCCCTGTTCGAGGATGCGGCTGAGTTTGCGTTCGGCATGCGCCTCGCGGTCGACAAGTTCCGCGAGGCGGCCCTCGAGTTGGTCGAGCAATCGCTGGCCTGTGAGGAGTGCCCGTTCTGCAAGAAGAGCAAAGATCTCCTAATTGCCATCCGCGACGCGGATCAGTCTTCGCAGTCGGCCATCGAAGAGCAGCGCAAGCGCGTTGCGGAACTCAAGGCGGCCTTGTGCCGGAGCGACGCCAAGGTCGGGAAGCAATTGCTCTCGCTGGCAGACTACCTCGTGAAGAAGTCGATCTGGGGCCTGGGCGGCGACGGATGGGCCTATGATATTGGTTACGGCGGTCTGGACCACGTGCTGGCCTCGGGCCGGAACATCAACTTGCTCGTGCTCGACACCGAAGTGTACTCGAACACGGGTGGCCAGGCCTCGAAGTCGACGCCGCTCGGCGCCGTGGCCAAGTTCGCCGCGGCCGGAAAGCCGCAGATGAAGAAGGACATGGGCCTGATGTGCATCTCCTATGGCAACATCTACGTGGCCAAGGTCGCGATGGGCGCGAATCCGGCGCAGGCAGTGCGTGCATTCGCCGAGGCCGAGGCCTATGATGGCCCCTCGATCATTATCGCGTACTCGCACTGCATTGCCCACGGTATCGACATGGTCACCGGTATGGACGAGCAGAAACGCGCCGTCGAGTCCGGCCACTTCCCGCTGTACCGGTACAATCCGGATCTCGTCAAGCAGGGGAAGAATCCGCTGCAACTCGACAGCAAACCGCCCAAGATGAAGTACAGCGAGTTCGCCATGGGCGAGAATCGGTTCCGGAGTCTCAAGAAGACCAATCCGGAGAATGTGGAACGGTTCATGAACGAGGGCGATCGCCTCGTTGCGGCCAAGTATGACTTCTACAGCAAGTTGGCCGCGATGGAACCCTACACGCCGCAAGCCGGTGAGGGCGAATAGGGATACCGATAGCGGTTGGTTCTTGGCCTGGAGAGACCCTCGCCCCGAGAGTGAGCGGTCTCTCCAGGTTTCATTTCTGGGGACGATGGGCGGCTTCACGCGGGAAGGCGGTCAGACGTCGAAGCCGAACTTCTTCATCTTGTACCGGATCTGATCGCGCGAAATCGAGAGTAGGCCGGCGGCGCGCGTTTGGTTTCCGGAAGCCTGGTCGAGGGCTTGCCGCACGAGTTCCTTCTCGACGTCCTCGAGAACGCATCCCGCGGGCGGTAGTTGGATTCCCTGCGGCGCGGGCCGGCCGCCGACGGCGATCGCGCTACGTCCCAGCACGATATCGTCCGCTCCGATAGCCAGGCCGCGGGTCAACAGTACGGCGCGTTCGATCACGTTTCTCAACTCGCGCACGTTACCGGGCCAGGAGTACCGCGCGAGCTTGCCGAGGGCATCCGCGCTGAGCTCCTTCGGACGGCAGTTCATGTCGCGGCAGTGCATGTTGACGAAATGGTGCGCCAACAGCGGGATATCCTCCACGCGATCCCGCAGCGGCGGCACAAAAACAGGTACCGTGCTAAGTCTATAGTACAAATCTTCTCGGAACGAGCCTTGGCGAAGCGCCTCTTCGAGGTCGCGGTTGGTGGCTGCGATGATGCGCACATCGATGGCGATGTCGCTGGTGCCTCCGATGCGTTTGAAGGTCTTGTCTTCGAGGACGCCCAGCAGTTTCGCCTGCAACTTGGGCGACATGTCGCCGATCTCGTTGAGGAGCACCGTGCCGCCGTTGGCGAGCTCGATGAGTCCGCTCTTGCGTTGTTTGGCGTCCGTGAACGCGCCTTTCTCGTAGCCGAACAACTCGGATTCGAGGAGCGTTTCCTGCAGAGCGGTGCACGTGATGTTCATGAACGGTTTGTCGCCGCGCTGCGATGCATAGTGTATGGCGCGGGCGATGGTGTCTTTGCCGACGCCGGTTTCGCCGAGGAGGAGTATCGTGGAGAGACCCGCTTCGGCCACCCGCGCAACGAGTTCGCGCAACTCCTGAATGGCGCGGCTCTCCCCGACGATATTGACCAGGCCAAACCGCGACTTCTCCTCGTCTACGTAGCGCGATACGCGGGCGTAGAGCGCCGATGTATCCACGGCGCGTCGCACCGAGATCGCCAGCTCGTCCATGTTGAACGGCTTCGTGATGTAGTCGAAGGCCCCGGCCTTAAGGGCCTCGACCGCGCTTTCCACGGTCGAATAGGCCGTGATGATGATGACGGGCGACTGCGGACTGACCTCTCGGGCGCGCTTCAGCAGTTCGAGACCGTTGCCATCGGGCAGTTTCAGATCGATGAGGGCAAGGGAGAACTCCTCGCGATCGAGGAGCGCCGCGCCGGCGGACGCGCTGTCGGCCTCGACGACGCCGTAGCCCTCTCGTGTCAGGCGTTCGCGCAGGGACCAGCGAATCAGTCGCTCGTCATCGATGATCGCAATGCAGGGCTTCACCGCGTTCACTCCATGGGTAGTTCGAACGAGACCGTTGTGCTGCTGCCGGGCGTTCCCGCTATGGCTATCGTACCGCCATGCGCCTCGATAATGCGTCGGCAGATCGGGAGTCCGAGGCCAGTCCCCTTGGTACGTGTCGTGAAGAAGGGACGGAGGACCTTGTCCGCGTCCTCGGGCCGGATGCCTTCGCCGGTATCCTCGACGCGGATCGAGACTCTGGCCTTATCCGCCGCGATGTGGCAGGTAATGGAGCCGCCGGTGGGCATGGCCTGCACCGCGTTGTCGAACAGGTTCCAGAAAACCTGCGATAGGAGCACCGGATCGACCTGGAGTTCGAGGTTCGGTTGTCCGCAGATCGTGAACTCGATGGTTTGAGCGGCGGCGCGCACAGCCACCTTGCGCCAGACGTCCGTGGCGAGATCCGCCAGGCAACACCGCTGTTTCTGTGGCACCCAGCTCTTCGAGAAGGCCAACAAAGAGCGGAGCGTATCATCCATCCGTGCGACGCTAGCTAAGATCTCGTCCATCACTTCGCGCTCGGGCACGGCGGCCTGCGACGCGTCGCGCAGCACCTGCACCGCCCCGCTGATCGCGGCCAAGGGATTGCGGATTTCGTGCGCCACGGAAGCGCTCATCTCGCCGATGGCCGCCAGGTTCTCCGTCTGGGCGATCCGTTCGCGCAGGTTGCGGACTTCCGTGATGTCGTAGACGGTGCCCTGAACGGCCACGGGCATGCCATGCTCGTCGCCGAGGCTGGTGATCGCTTCCTGGATCCACCGCACGCGTCCGTCCTTATGGAGGATCCGGTACTCGCGCTGCACCGACTTTCCGGGACAGGTTCGCAAGAGCTGGCTGGAATCGCGGATTGCCGGAACGTCATCCGGGTGAATCAACTCGACCCAACGGGGTGTTCCGGACAAGAACTGCTCCGGTGTGTAGCCCGTGATTTCCTCGGTAGCTCCTTGGCAGAACGTCGGGTGGTAGTCCATGGCCCCACGGAAGGCAATGCCGCGGAAGCTGTCGAAGAAAGCCCGATGCTGTGCTTCGTTCTCGGCCAGGGCTTCTTCGGCCAAGCGACGTTCCTCCGCATGCTGCTGGAGACGCCGAGTCATTCGGTTGAACTCGCGCGCCAGACGACCGATCTCATCCTTGCCCTCAATCAACGGTACGGGGCGCAGTTCCGAACTGTCCGTAATGGCCGTCACGTGCGAGGTGAGCGTGGCCAAGGGATGGATGAACTGCTGGCGGAGAAGGATCAGCAGGGCCAACATGACCATGAGTGCCCCGGCAAGCATGAGGAGAAGAAAATGCTGAACGACAATATTGATCTTGGGCACAATGCGCATCGGGGTGTGGGTTTGAACCAAGAGCGCCGGTTCGTCAAACGCGTCGGTAATGCAGGAGTAGGCGTAGACCGATTCGTCCGTCTCGATCTCGAACACAACGGGGTTTCCGTCATCAATCTGTTGGAGAAACGGGGCGTAGAGGGACTCGAAGGGCTTCTTGCGTATCGGGAAGACGGATACGGATACGGAAGTCTGAGCGGCCAATTCGGCGATCAGCGCGTCGTCGAGCCGTCGTCCCATGAGCAGAACACCCGCGGCGGGCCCCTCATCGTTACTCTTGAGGATGGGGCGGTACGACAGCAGTATCGGGCCTACGCTCGTCAAGAAGACTCCGCCGGTGGACGTGGCAGCCAGGGCGTTGCGGATGATCGGATGCGTGACGGCCCAGGTCTTCGTTGGGAACTCCTCGATGGGCATCTCCTTGCCGGTGCTCAGGTCGTAGATGTGCCCCCACACCACGTGGCCCTTCAGGTCAATCACGAAGAGGAGGCTGATGGCATTGTCCTTGAACGTCTCGTAGAGCAGGTTCGACTCAACGTAGTCGGGGTTGCCGTTCTGGGCGAAGGCATAGGTGTTGTCCCAGGCGGCCCAGTCGTAACAGAACGCATCAAGATGGTGCACTTCCCGGGCCACCGCGCTGTGGAAACGTTCCACGTCGGTGGCGATTCCCTCGATCTCGAGCTGCAAAAAAGACGGCTTCAGCACAACCCGGTAGGTGATGGCCCCCAGGAGCAGGAAAGCGCCCATGGTGAAAAGCAGAAGGGCGACGATCTTTCGGCCGATTGACATCGCGAGTGGTTCCCAGCTAAAGGCGTCGTGAGCAGTCTAGCGCAAGCGGCCGGCAATTCCAAGGAAGAACGGAGGGCGGTAGCGTGCTCGGGAATGGCCGAAAGACCCGATCGGTCCGATCCGTCCGATCTTCGTTTCCTCTACTGATAGCCCAACTGGATTCGGGCGTATTGGTGCTCGGGCGAGCCTTCGGGGAACCGCTCCGTCATCTTGCGATAGACCCAAGTTGCGCCGTCGTCGTTGCCCACCTGCTCATAGCAGGCGGCCAGATTCAGGTAGACCCGCAGGATCCCTTCCCAGTCGGGATAGTCGTGCAAAAGCACCTCGTACGTACGGATGGCTTCATCGTAATCGCCGAGTTTCCTTCGGTACAGGTTGCCGGCGGCGCACAAGAGGGCTGGCGCCTCTTCGGACTCCGGCGCTTCCTCGACTTTGCTCTCGTGCTCGGCGATGATCTCGGCGGCGCGTTCCGCCTCGGACTGGCGCGGAGGGGTCGAGGCCGCAGGGATGAACTCGGACACCGGCACCTGGTGCGCTGCGGGACGCTGCAGCGCAAGCTGGCGGGCCGGGGCCTTCTGTGTCTCACCGCCCTTTGTGATACCAACGATGGCCCCGGCCACAGCCAGCACGAGCACGACCACCAGTGCCACGTCTTGGAGGGTAACCTTCGCTACGAAGTCTTGCATGGATCGATCTCAATACCTGCGGTTGAAGTCCTATACCCCGATCTCTCGCCACGAGAGCGGAGAAAACGCCCAGATCGGCCAGTTCCCGATCATTCCCAGGGGAAGATTATCGGCCACTTCGGGCACCTGATAAATGTCCGGCACCTGCTGGCCCATATCGAAGTACTCGGCGACAAACGAGCCGCAGACAAGGCTCTGCTTGTTCGAGGTGACCGTGCCCTGGGCGTAGAAGCCGCCCATCATTCGGATCTGCGATTGCACGCCAACCAGCATGTCTTGCTCCGCCATAAGGCCGAGGAAGTTCCGCTCAGGAAAGCTGCGCACGTAATCATTCGGATTGCCGTTATTGCAGGGCACCAGATCGGAGTCCAAGATAACGTTGCCGTGGACCAGGATGGCGGCACGGCCTGTATAGTAGAGCGATGCCGTTCCTCCTCCCGCTTTCCCTTCGATTTGGAGGTTACCGTTTACTTCAACCTGGCCATTGATCTCGACGACGCCCGTGGCCGCGTTATAGAAAATGTAGTCGTCACCTTTGACGCAGTTGGCGGGATCGTTCTTGACTCGGTGCGCCGGATCGGGGTCGCCGGGGCGCGAGAGATTGATGTAGACGTTAGCGCCGCCCTGTTTGATGTAGACATCGCCGTTGTAGGGAGCACCGTCGCTCAGGGCGTCCGCGAAGAACTCACCATGGCCGTAGTCATCGCCATCGGGACTTGGCTCCGTCGATCCGGGCTGGTGATAGGAGTCATAGCCGAGCTCGTAGCAGTCCACACGCGCGGGCCAGCGCCACTCGTCGTCGAGTGTCGGAAACGCGACCGCGTTGCCAAGGTCGTAGCCTTGATCCCACCCGTTGTCGCTGTGCACGACGGTGGGATCGCCGCGCCCGCCATCATCGACGACGCGCGATCCCGTCCACCCGTCTTCGTTGTAGGTGCCGTCCATGGTTTCCTTGACATCATTGCCGAGTTCGTTGGCGGAACCGATCTCCGAGGCCGAGTTGAGCGATACCAGGCCCCTCTTGACGCGCAGGCTAGCGTTCAGCGTTTCCACCTCTTCTCCGCCGAACAAGGTGTGCGGCAGCGGCGGCAGGCTGGCGGTTTCCCGCGCACTGAGCGAGAGTCCCGGGCCCGGCTCATAGTTGTTGTGGATCAGACTGGCCCCCATCATGTCCAACACGACGAGCGCCTCGCCGCCCTCGGGAATGTGGTCGCCTAGGATATGGACGGAACCGTGGATACTGCAGTTTCCTTTGACCGCACCCGAAACGTGGCCTGCGCCTGCGAATACGGCATTGTTCCACACGTTGATGTCACTGGCTTCCATGATGACTTCAGCGCTCCGGACGACGTCGCCGTTTCGTGCAAAGCCGTACAGTGAGAAGTAACCGATCTCCTCGGTACCATCGACCAGTCCGTCGCCGTTGTTATCGAGGCCGTCGTTGGACCAGTCCAACGCGACGGCGAAGTACTCGACGTCCGGCATGGACGGCAGTTGGACCGGATGGACGTTCTCCGAATCGAAGGTGGGGAGGTCCAGCGTGGTGGCGCCGGACGGCGGTTGCCAGGAGGTGACTCCGACTAGGCCAGTTCCGCCGCCCTTGAGTCCGGCCTCGCTCGCGGCCACGGCCGCCTCGACGCCCTGAAAGCAGTTATTGAAGGCCACGAAGTGGTCGATCTGCCGGCTCTCATTGATCATGCGCGCCGAGAGGACACTTAGGGTCATGAGGGCGATGGAGAGGAAGAAAAGCGTTAGCAGGAGGGCCATGCCTTCATCGGATTTGAGGTGGGGGGTACTCATGCTCAGTTCCTCGGCGCCACGAACTCGGACAGCGTGGCCGGTATGGGCAGCCCCTTTCGGGACCGCTGGAACGTGGTCACAGTGATCCGAAGGCCGTCGCCCTGAGACTCGAACCAGATGCCATCACTGCTACCGGTGGCTTCGTCGCCTCGTTGGGCGAAGAGGCCGTTGGCGAGGACGGAGACCGTTTCGCCGTTGATGAGTACGAGTTGATCCTCGAGCACACCATCACCGTTGGCATCGTCATAGTCGGGCGTGATGGTACGCGGGGCGCTCAGCTCGAGCGTGCATCCCACATCGACGGCCGTTCCATTGCCGTCGAGGTCGGTGGCCGCACGATACGTGATAACGGAGGCGGGAAGGGCCGAGATGGAGGATCGGGCCGCTTGACGCAGCTCGCGCACGACCGACTGAAGCGCCCGCCGGGCTTCGTCGTGCGCCGTAGTGCGCGCATGTTGCACGCGGGCGGTGTCGCCCGTGCTCAGCGCCAAGCTGAATACCACGGCGATCACGACGGATAGAATCCCCGTGGCAACCATCACTTCGAGCAACGTCATGCCGGACCGTCGTGTCATGGCCTTACCTTTCGAACAGCGATGAGGTGCTCAACGAAGCACGGTGCCCGCGTTGGCTTATCCATCGCAACGTCACTTGTACCTCGAGCGGATTCGGAAAAACTTGCTCGAGGGGCTGTGAGAAGTACTCATAGGAGATAGGCAGTCCTACCGCGCCGCCGTCCTCGGTCAGACAACTCACCTCGACGACCTCCACCTCACCGGGTCCACCAAGTTCCGGCGGCGCGTAGGACAAAAGCTCCTGGAAACTGAGTTGCCGCATCTCCTCCATTACCGTTTCAAGATTCATGGCCGCGATCTCACGATCCTCCGTGGTCTGGCTTACCGTGATGATCGCCAACAGCGAACCGAAAAGCATCGAGAAACCCGTGGCCAAAATGCCCGCTGCAAGGGCCAGCTCGAGCAGGGTCACCCCGGCCTCTTCACCGAAGCTCCGGAGGGGTCTGATGGGATCACGCGTCATCTTCATGGCCTTGTTCGAATCCTTACCTCATGGTCCCAGGGTTGTTCTCAGCACCTGGTACACCTTTGATTCACTCCAAATGCTTAGCAAGAGGCGTGCCTGTTTCGCCAAGATGCGACTGTGTTTGTAATATCTTGTAAACAAATAACTTAGACTGATGAAGATATGCCGTCACCGCGAGACAGAATGTCCCGGGTGTGTGAAATTACGCAGTGGAATGGGGATTATCGCCCACAGTCGTCTCCCCCCAGGAAATACGGAGTCCAGGACTCCGGACTGTGGTGCGACGGGCCTAGAGGCGCTCAGACCCTCTCGCGAGTTGAGGCCGGATCGAGGTCTGTCGAGTGCTCCGAGCCGCCGCGGCTAGGGTCAGAACGCAGGCGGTCAGGACGAGCGTCCATGGCCGCATGGGCAGTTCGGGGAAGTCCTCCGCGAGGTAAGGGTTGCTGCCGTACCTGGCTTCGTCCTCGTCGGACCACCCGTCGCCGTCGGAATCGAGGTCGAGGTAGTTGGCGATGAAATCGTCGTCGAGGTCATCGGCACCCTCAACCTGATCGGATAATCCATCGCCGTCGCTGTCGGGATCGAGGTAGTTGGGCAGGCCGTCGCCATCCGGATCGCCTTGTCCCTCGACGCAGTCAGGCACGCCGTCGTGGTCGGAGTCCATGCCGCTGTCCCACGGTACGAAGGCGGTGGTCGGCGGATGGTCCAGCCAGTTCCGTCTCGTCTGGGCGTCGGCGATGGTCAGTCCCGGTGCGTCGACGTAGAGCGTCTGGAGTCCCCGGAGGTACTGATACGGTGGATTGGAGATGTCGGTGTTCCAGATGATGCTGTTGATGCGGAAGCCACTCTCGCCGTAGCAGTACGCGTCTCCGGTGCAGTTCCCCTCGGTCGGCGTGATGCTGTCGATGTAGTAGGAGTCGCGCACGGTGCCTAGCCCGTTCGTCAGGACATCCATGAGGCAAACAACGGAGCCCTGCGCCCCGGTCACGAGTTGCCAGTACAGACGGCCGGTGACAACGGCGTCGGGCTGGCCGTCGATGAGGACGCCGCCCGGGTTGTTGTTGTCGTGATAGGACATACCGGCAGCTTCGGGACTGTAGTCCAACAGATCGAGCATTCCGGGCATCGCGTGGACGCGGAGATCGGTCACAACATCGATTCGACTTTCATAGAAGAAGTGTTCACGCTGGGTGAGCGGGCCGCTGTTGGCACCCAGATAGGATCGAATGCCGCGAACCGGGCCGCGCTTGTTCGCAACGAAGGTGCCTTCCGAGGTGTAGTTGTTCATGTGTTGTCCGAAGGTGCCCTCGTGCTGTTCGCACACCCCCGGGGCCAACATGATCTTCTGCCGATCCAGGATATCGACCCCCGTGGCGTCACCTGTGAAGACCCGGAGGACCTCCGCGGTCCAGCGGTCGGGAAACCCCATCTCGTAGAAGGGGGTGACGACGCTCGAGTCCTCGGGGTTGGGACCGTTGGCGATCTGGTACGTGGTCTTGTAGTCGCCGGAGAGCAGGTCAAACGCGTAGTCAACATATGTGCGACCTGCTCCGGGATCCAGGCCTCCGCTTTGCCGGAACAGGTAGACACAACCGACTTGGCCGTCCAGGGAATCCTGCGCGGCGACCTCGACGCCGGTGCCCGTCACCACTCCCTCGGGCTCGGTGAACTGGAAGGGACGCCAACCGGCATCCCGGGCCATGAAGACGATCTCATCGTCGGCATCGAGAAGCGGATCGCTATCCGGTCCGGTGAACGTGTCGGGATCGGTGTAGAACTCAGCATAGATCGGTTGTCCATCGCAGTGCACACCGTAGTTCCGGGGTAGTTCGCACATGAGCGGCGCCTTGAGGTACCCCAAGTGATACGGCGTGTCGTGGTAGATCTGCTCGAAGCTGACCGTGTCGCGCTCGTCGATCTGGACGGGAACCTGTTCCCAACTCTGATCGAAGCGGAAGGCGACCAGGTCGTTCAGCGGGATGCCCACGAGGGATGGTACGTCGCCTCCCGTGAGGATAACGGGATCGGCCGGGCGATCCAGCGGAAGCCCGGTAGCCGTGACGCAGCATGCCACGGCGGCCGCGGCCACAAAGGCGGCCCGACACCCACGAACGCAGCGAATGGAAGACGTCATCTCTGGCAACACAACATGGTTCCTCGCATTTCGGAACTCGGCATCCGGAATGTTTCGCGCCAATTCTCGAAAATCTAGCTTTTCGGGAGGCTCCGAGTCAAGAAAAACCAGCGCGTGTGACGCCCGTCCAGTGGCCAGCATGGCCCGGGAACCGGAGGTCTCCGGCCGACACACCCCCGGACCTAGGGGAGCGACCTCTCCAACGTGATCGCGCCGTCCAGTACGGACGCGGCTGATGCCGCGAGGATCCGCGCCTGGAACGTGTGGGGGCCGGGAGGAAGTGCGATGGGCGTTTCAAGCAAGACGCGGTTCTCGTTGCGGTTGGCTCCCGCGGGGACGCGTTTCGCTTCCCTCGTGGCGATGGCCGTGCCGTCCGCCAAGAGCTCGATGATCACCGGGCCCGAGTCCACGGAACCGATATTGCTGACCGCAGCGACGAGGCTACAGTCGCCTTGCTCGCTCTGGCGTACCCAAAGACTCTCGGGCATCAGGGTGATGCACGGTTGAATGAAGTACTCCAAACAGAGGCGGTCGGCGTTTCGGAGGACGGCCTCATGGCGGCGGTCGGTTTCGTCGGTACGATCGAGGCCGTACGAGCCATAGCCACCGGTGTACCAGGCGATGCCCCGCATCTCCGGGAACCGGCGTCGGATGAATCGGACGACCTGCTCCTGCTCGCCGAGGTCGACGCGGTCAGGCCGTTCCGAAGTGTCGAGGGCGAGCAACGTGTAACAGTGGTTGCCGTAGGCCGGCTGGAACATGTCCGAACTGCGTACGAGAGGTTCGACGCGGCTGACCAGGGTCTCGTAGACGTCCTCGATGCCGAGCTCGTCGGGCAATGCGCGCCAGAGGTAGGTCTCCAGCAGCAGGAGGTCCGTGCCTTCGCGGTAGAGGGCGGCGAGTTCAGGCCGGAGTCCGCCGCCGTTCCAGACGGCGTAGAAATGGCGCGTCTCCTTCCGCGCGCGAACGAGGGCTTTCATCGAGGCAATCGAGGCATCGAGACTCCATGTTCCCGAGTAGCCGCCGCATTCGTCGATGCCGAATCCGTACGGCACGGCAGTCGAGGTGAACTTGTCGTAGAAGGTCTCCTCGATTTCGGCCAGTACCTCATCGGGATTGGTCTTCGCCTTCTCCTTGTCGTAGTAGGACCAGCTCATACCGCCGTATTCCCAATTCAGCGGCAGGACGCCACGCTCGGCCAGGCGTTCGTGATCGCCCTTGCCGGTGGACGTGACGCACGTGGCCCAGCGCGTCACGCCGACCTCACGATACCATGGGAAATGCAGGTCGCGGCCCTTGCCCTTCACGATGACGGGCAACGTCAGTTCAGCCGTGTTGTCGGATTCATCGGATTCCGCGATTGTGCGGTCGGGATCGAGATCGACGCTTACCATGAATAGGCCGTTGTCGGCCGACCGCCAGGTCCAGCACGCCTCGGCAATGCCCTCTTTGCGCTCGAGGTCAAGACGCGCCTCGGCCACGGTTACGTCGTCGGCGTTCGCCACGCGGATCGCGGCCGTCGGCGATGCGGCGACCTCGCCCTCGCAGATGGCGCGGACGGTGATGATGACGTCTTCGTCTTCATGCGGTATCAGCGGATTGGTGAATAGGCCGCCGGTGAGATAGGGATCGGCCGAGATCGCAAGGTTCGGCGCGGCTACGGCAGCGATCGCGCACAGCACTAGACACGCGGACAGCACACCGCAGCGCATGGGCATTTCCTTCCTGCGCCGATTAGGCCTCGACGGTCTTGTCGTCGGTGAGGTTGTACCAGCCGATGCCGAGTTTGCGTAGCGCGTAGCCGGTTTCCTTGAGGTGATCGCCATAAGCGAGCATCCAGTGGAAACCGCGCATATCTTCCATGAGTCTCTGGCAATCGCCCTCGATGGAGACGTCGACTTGGGACCGGCAGATGTCGAGGAACGGATGGTCGGCGATGGTGCCTCGGAAACCGATCCAGCGTTTGTCGCCGAAGTCGGGATTGAGGACGGTGACGGTTTGCCCGATACGCATGTTGACCTTGGGCGCAGCGCCGTAATCCGACTCGAAATGCGTTTGGATATGCGCTTCTTCGATGTTCTTGCCGTCCATCTTGCGCGGCGCGGTGCAGTGGGCGAGCGTGACCACGCCATGGTGCGGATAGGTGGGATCCTGGAGGAAGGCCGGCGTCGATGCGATGTGATGCAGCAAGACGCCGGAAGGAATCGCGGCGAAATCGGACTCGCAGAACGCGAGCGCGCCCGAGTCGTTGATGAGGCTAAGCGGCAGGCACGCCGTCGTCTCCGACATCGGCATGATCGTGCCCATGCAGCTGTTGATCGTCATGGCCTGTGCACCGGCCTCGGCCATGACTTCCTCGAAGACTTGCGTCAGCAAGAAGGCGCGGCTGACGAAGCCCATGTCGGTTTCGAGATGGGTTTTCGGCAACTTGACGTAGGCGGCCGCGTCGGCTTCCGCACGCTTAACACGTTCGGCATCGGAACGCGCCGCCACGATGCGCTTGCCCAGGTCCTCGTAGGGCTCATCAATGAGTTCCATCTTCCACAGGGTGCGGGCGATCTCCGGCGCTTGCTGCCCGCCGACGCCCCAGCCGCTCGGGCCACCGATGCAGACGATTTTCGAGCCGACGGTGTTCTTGAGGGCGTAGAGCGAGCGCAGCCGCCAGAGGAGGTCGCCTGTCTCGTCCACGACGACGTCGTAGGGCGTCAGGCCGGGTTCGCCGTACTCGTCGACGGTCTTGCGCAGCAGGCGCGGATGCACGATCTCATACCAGAGGTAGACGGGGCCGGATTTGTGGCGCACGAACACGATATTATGGTGTTTCGGCGACACGAGTGGCTCCAGCTCGCCCGAGGCGCCGTAGATGAGCAGAACATCGGCGTCGCCGTCGCGGACGGGCGCCGCTTCTTCTTTCGAGCGCACGTGGGCGAGGGGACGCATCTCGATGGGGAACTCCGCCTTCTCGACGAGGGCCTTCAGTTCACCGCCAATGCGGTTGACTTCCTGCTCGACGTCGGCTTCGGTCTTGAGGCCGCCCCAGGGGCGCCAACTCGTGGCCTCGCGGTACTGGTAAATGTTGTAGGCCAGCGCCGGCTGCACCGTGATCGGCTTTTTCTCAAGGCTCGGTTTGGGGCGTTCGCCCGAGGTGGCCGCAGCGGCCTTGGCTGCGGCAGGAACACTCAGCGCAGCTCCAATGGCGCCGCCGCCGACACCGGCCAAGAAGGTCCGACGTTTCATGGACGTGTCCAGGTGACATCCACAGCATCCGGAATGATGGTGTGACATGATCGGCATACCTCCGTGGAGCGACATGGCCGCTCGCCCCTGTAGCATCGCGTTCGACTCGGGAGACTCGCAAGCCTCGAAGGTATCACGCTTTGGCCGGGCAGTCAAAAAGATCCCCGAGGGTGATTCCGCCTATTCCTTTGTCCAAGCGGTCCATGTGATGGGGCCGACAAAGGTCTCGTGAGGGTGAAAGAGGAAAGTGGCGGTGTCGCCGTCAACGGAGAATCCGGGATCATCTGCCAGAACGAACGCGTTGCCTTCGGCGTGGTCGACCGGATACACCATCTGCCGCTTGCCGCCAAAGTCGAGGCGAAGGTAACGGACATCGGGCGTGACCGTGTCGGAGACCAAGGCGAACCGCCCGTGGCGATCAACGCCGGTGACTGTGCCCGAGACCTCGCGGCCGCTCGAGTAGCGCCAGCCGCCCGACGAAGTCACTTCGAGTCCGGCGTCCGTCCAGGCGATGGATTCTTCCGCGTCGCCGTGCCGAACCGTTAGCGTCCCGCCGTCGAGACTCACCGAATCGAGCCAGGGCGCGTCGCCGAAGGGCTCGTGGACGGCGATGAATCGGCTGTCGGGGCCTGCGTGGCGCTGCATGATGCCGTTCATGAGATAGTCCTTGAGTTTGGCGTCGTCATCCTTGGCTTGGCGCACGGCGGGCGCGCGGAACCGATGGAGGACGCTGCCGGCTTCCGGAAACAGGTGCGAGCGCAGGCCGGCGCCTTCGTAGCGCCAGGTAGCCGTCCAGGGGTGGTCCGCGTCGGCCGAGCGGATGTCCCACAGGAACATGTAATGATGGTGTTTCTTGCCGGTGATGTCGTAGCAGTCCTCGCCGGTATGGTCCTCGGTACCGCCCCAATCCGGCACGAGCGTGTCGACGGCGCGGTCGAGGTCCACGCTCGTTTCGAGCGTTCCTTCCTCATCGGCCGAGCCGTGGAGAAAGTAGTCGTGGCATTCGCCGCCCTGGACGTCGAACCAGTCGACGAGGTAGTCCTTGCCTTCGTCGAGGTGGACGTGGGCGAGGCGTCTGCGGTAGGTCGCGCAGTTGCCATAGGCCGGCTGGGCGTCGACGTCGACGGCGTGGACGTGCGGATCCGAATCGTCGAAGAACAGCAGGTTCCCGATGGTGCTCGACGTGAGGAGTTGGGATTTCTGATCGATCACAACCATGTTGTGCGAGGCCGAGTTGACCGTCCAGTTCCGATAGCGCGTGTGCGTGTAGCCGATGTCGGAAAGCAATTCCTTTCCGTGCGCGAACAAGAGAATGGACGCGCTATCCATGTGGGTGTGGCCGTGGGCGCCGCCCCAGTTGATGTGCGCCTGGAACTGGAGGTCGCCCGAGCCGGCGCCGAGGATCGCGTGCCCCATGCCGGGATACAGGCGGCAAACGGACTGGTCAGGCGCGTCCGTCTTGTTCGTCCACCAGGTGTCGTTGAGCGGCATGAACCGGCCGTCCGGCAGGGCGGTCTCGTCGAGCACGCGGCGCGCTTTGGCGAGTAGCGGGACCTCGGCCAAGAGGTCGAGGTCGTCGAAACGCGGCGCGGGCCAATCCGGCGGATCCGAGTAGCCCCGCGCGACGCCGGCGACACGATCAAGGCCTCCGACGGTCTGGGCGTGGTAGCTCGGTGCGGCCTCGCGCCACCAGCCGTCGAAGAAGAACTGCTGCTGGGCGAGGGCGCGGAATCGGTTGACGGCCTCGTGAATCATCTCGGGCGCGCCGATGATCCGCCCCGCGACGACCATGTCGGCGTACAGGCCGGGCGACATGTTGCCGAGGTCGTCCGGATTGGCCGCGGTAAACTCATAGCCGAGGCGTATGAGATCGCTTTCGATGCGCTCGCGGATGCCCTCGCCGAGCAGGTCTTTCATCCGCTCGAAGCTGTCGCCGGGTGCGAGGAGGTCGTAGGCGCGGGCCAGGTTCACCGGAATGTCGCCGTAGGCCCACCAATAGAACTTCGCGCCACGAAACGGCGTCATGCCTTCATAGGGCCATTTCTGGTCGGCCGGCCAGAACCGGACCGGCCGGAACGGATAGTCGAATCGGATGGCGTAGTCCGGATAGACCTGCGCGTAGCGGCCGACGAGGACCGCGGCGCGGTCGCCGAAGGTGTCATCGCCGGTGAGCGCGTAGAGGTTGGCCAGTTGGAGGGCGCGGCTGCGCGTCCAGCCCCAGCGTTCGTACCACGCGCGCGCCTCGTAGAAATACTGGCGGCCGTTCTCGGCCTCGTACCAGCGATACACCTGCGTGGCCCCGCTCGGCGCGATGATGACCTTCTCGCGATTATTCGGATACTGATCGTTCGGGAACTCCATCCCGCAGTACTGGCACTTCACGCGATCGCCCATGCCCAACGACCACACCATCGCATGTTCCTGCGCGCCGCCATCGCAGTGCGGGCATCCGCAATAGTAGATACCCGAGCACTCGGGCACCATCGCATACAGTTCCTCCGGCGACATCGCCAACGCATCCCCGACGGATTTCGTCAGCGACTCGACATCCCCCGGCCCGTACTCAGGCCCAAACACCGGATGTGCCACCTGCGACGCCGCCACCGCAGCAAACAAAACGAGTTCAAGCATGCGCAGCCTCCTATCCACCCACAGTCTGACGCCCAGATGCGGCAGAATGCAACGAAGCAGCTTGCTCCATCCTGAGTTGGCACGAACTGTCTCACCGGCTTTCCATCCAAAGCGCGGCGACGGCGAAAGCTTGGTGAACGCGGGAAGAGAGCGGGCGGTGAACGTACCGAGAACCCGAACGCCTTCTCCCGCTGGTGAGGACCGGGGCGAGTAGGACGAGACTCTCCTCTTCTTCCCTCCAACCAGAGGTGCCAAGTTGGCACAGAATCGTGATACGGGTCTCTTTTCATTGGTTTGCGAAACATCGGATGCTCGGGGGTATCTCGACGAGGGGATTTGGGCTGACAGCGGCAAGATGATCCTCACTCTTCGTTTGAGTTGCGCAAACGAGTTCGTATACCCTCTGCTCCACAATCACTCCATGTCGGGATGCAGACAGCGCTTAGTGGTAGATAGACGAGGGCGCTGTATGTTCCGGCAGTGAGCCAATGCGGCTCATCGAATTCGCCGATACAACCGTGATTCGACAACGTTGCAGAATGCGGAAGGAGGGCCTCACTATGGCGGCACAAGTTATCGGAACCGTTAGAGCCGGTAGTGGCAAGACTTATCAGGTCAAATGGGATCCCGCAAGTAAGGAGGTGTATGTTTCCTATGCAGGCTGGTCGAGTTGCGGTCAGGCATCTTCCGCAGGCGACGCGATGAACAAGGGCGAGGCATACGTATATAACAAGTAGGACATGTGTAACCTCTAACTGCATCCGTATGTTCTAAGGGAGATAACAATGCCAAGAGACATTTGGTCAACCGATGGGCTTGGCTTTCCGAGCCGGTTCGAGGCCCGCATCCAGGATGATGGTAGCGTCTGGGAAGTCGACTCACTTGGGCTGCCCAAGAAGATGGTGGCAAGGATCTACGCCGACGGGACTGTCTGGTCGGTGGATGGATTGGGAATGCCCTCGCGGATGATGGGGAAGTTCTACGGCAAGTGAATTAGATATATATCCACTATAAGGAAGACAGCCATAGATGCCTATGACTATATAAGGGGTATCTACGATGAAGAGATCCGTAGAAGTGACGAGAGTGGAGCGCGGTTCTGTCATCGGAGTTGAAAGCTGGAACGAGGACTGCCTAAGTGCGGTACGTGCCGCTCTTGACGTGATGGGACGGAATAGAGAACAGGTCGAGGTCACCATTCTCCAGCGGGAGCGTCGCGGAATCTTGCGGGCGATCATGGGAGTTGGGGAAGCCCATGTTCGGGTGGGTCTATCGCCACACGTCCGCAGGAAAGAGGAGAATGAGTGGAAGGAGAGAGAGAAGGAGAAGCGGAAAGAGCTTGACAGAATGTTCGATCGAGTTGTCAATTGTCCCTTTTGTTACGGCCAAGGAGCGCTAGTATATTATGAAAATGATGTCGGTCGTTACTACGGGAGTTCACCCACGCTTGTGTTCCCTGGCCACGATTGCCGCGACCTTTCCCTGGCGGGGGTTACACGCGCGCGCGCGGGAAATCCCGGTGACTACGAACACTTCACGAAACGAGAATGCCCGTTCTGTTCAGGGAAAGGAACTGCCAACGGCTACTATGCGGACGAGCCTTGTGTTCAATGCGACGGAATGGGCTACATAGTCAAGAAGAAGATAGTCCGCCAGGATGTCGGGGTCAAGGAAGTCGACCACAAGAAACGCTGCGAATCCTGTCTGGGGTCCGGCTGTGTTTGCATCCTGCGCGTCCGTCCAATAACAGAACTCGATCATTCTCCCCACATGCCGGAAGATGTGCGTTGTTGCGGCCATGATGCCTACATGATTCAACTCACGTCGCGAAACGAAAGCGTACTGCGTGAGTCAAGACCACGTTTCTAGGGGCTGGATCCAAGGCGGATCTCGTCCCATGGTTGTGTTTGGGGTTTGGGTTCTCAGGGGAGGTCACGGGAAGCGTGAGGCGGGGCTAGGAACTGGGGTTCTTCTCGGACCCGGGTAGTCCGGCCCTGACAGATCGTGTCCATGCGCTTCTGCCCTCCGGATCATCTGCTTGGAGGTAATAACCCAGGAGTGCTGCGTTCGGACACGCGGTCAGCGCAGGATCATCCTGCGTCTATCCGGCAGGCCTACTTAGCAGAGGTCGGCGCCCGTGGGATATGGTGGAGGCAAGCCACGCGACGGGCTCAACGGAAGCATCGCTCGCGAACGCAATTTGATAGAGCCACGGAGATCGGTTAGTTTGGTGGGTGGGTTCTATGGGTGTCGCTTGTTCGAGAGAACGTGAGATGAAGAAGATGCGGGTATATGCGGACACGTCGGTATTCGGCGGGACGCAAGACGAGGAATTCGCGATAGCAAGCCATGCGTTCTTCGAGTAGGTGCGCAAAGGGCAATTCCAGCTTGTAGTTCCGGGCCTTGTGGAGCAGGAACTACGGGGCGCTCCGGAGCCCGTTTGGGCGATTTTCGAGCAACTCCTTCCTGTTACGGAAATTGTGCAGGATTCGGCAGCGGCCCTGGCGCTGCAACAGGCGTATCTTGACGCCGGTGTGGTAACGCCGAATTGGGCTGACGACGCGCTGCACGTGGCGTTGGCAAGCGTTTCGGAATGCGCCGTGATCGTGAGTTGGAATTTCCGCCACATCGTCAACCTGAGGCGGATTTCCTTGTATAATGCGGTAGCCATGCTGCATGGATACCGAGCTCTTGAAATTCGTTCGCCCTTGGAGGTCTTGGAATATGACGAGCCAACACGCTAGGAAGAAGCGCTTCGATTGCGTGGAGATGATGCATGAAGGCGCGGCGCGGGTCCGGGAGGAGCTTGCAGGCAAGTCTCCTGAGGAGCAGGCGGACTATTGGCACAAGAGCACGCAGGCGTTGCTCGAGCGGCAGGCCGAGCTGCGGAAGAACCGAGGGCATGCGCAAGGCTGATCGCGCCGGCAGGTGCTTCACGATGAAGACGAGGGCCAAAGAGTCTGATTGCGTGGAGGTGATGCACCGCGGAGCGTTGCGTATCCACGAAGAAACCAAGGGCATGACCGTTGAGGAGGAGGTGGCGTACTGGCGGACGCGGACGAAGGAAGCTCGACGCTGGCTTGCCGCCGGGTCTGCCGCTGAGCCTGCCCACGGGAGCACGGGTCGTTAGCGATGAGGGGAAAAGGTAGGGACAGACCCGTCTCCGCTCGTTCCTCGCTGCGCTTGGGTCAGTCCCCCTCTTCCTGCGCCGCCGCCCGCCCGGTGAAACGCTTGGGGGACGTGTTCTTGGGGAAAGCGGGGGGAAAGCGGGTAGAGGCACGTCTCCGCTCACTTTGGTTGCTCCGCTTGAGCCCGCCCCCGTTTTCCCGCTCGTCCTCAGCTGTGACCGCATGATGGCGAAGGTGCCACTAATTTGATAGAGACGCGGAGATCGGGTACTTTGTGGGGAGGGTTCCGTGGGCGGCGATTGTACGGAGGAGCATGAAATGAAGCGGGTTGGCGTATGGATGCTTGCGGTGTCTTTCTGCGCGATGAGGGCGGCCCTTGGCCAGGACAACCATATCGATCAGGTTAAGGAGCCGGCGAAGGCCCCCGAGGCGCGTCCATCGGAGAACATCGCCCTGGGCGCCACGTATACCTTTGATGTCGCACCGGACTATGAGCACTGCACGGACGACGGGGACAAGACGCAATTGACGGATGGCGTCTACTCGGAAGGGTATTTCTGGGTTCAGAAGACCACGGTTGGCTGGAAGGGCGAGTGTCCGGTCATCATCACGTTGGATTTGGGTGCCGTGAAGCCGATTCGCGGCGTGTCATACAACACGGCCGCTGGCGTGGCGGGCGTCACATGGCCGATGTCGTTGGGGGTTCTGGTGGCCGGCGACGATAAGCAGTTCTACGAGGTCGGCGACCTGGTGGCGTTTAGCGGCCCGCGCGGCCTGCCGAATCCGGAAGGGTACAGCACGTATCGTTACTGGACGGATGCGTTGGAGACCTATGGGCGCTATGTGGCGCTTGTCATTTACGGGCAGCCGTTCAACTTCGTGGACGAGGTCGAGATATATGCCGGTGATCCGGCGTGGGTGGGCCAGGCTAGGTCGGGCGAGCCCATCGCCGATGTCAAGGCGCACATGAGCGGTCTTCAAGTGCGCAACGCTGTGGTGCGCCGGCTCAGGCTCGACATCGACGCCTTGCGAAAGAAGCTCGGCGGCGAGGGCGTCTCGGAGGTCACGCGGGATGCGGCGTTGGCCGAACTCGCGGCCGTGGAGAAGGACATTGCAGGCCTCGCGGTACCTCAGGATGATTCGTTCAAGGCCATCCTTCCGCTGAATCCGCTGCACGAACGGATTTTCCGGGTTCAGGCGCAACTGTGGGCGGCCCAGGGCCTGTCGGCGTTGACGGCGTGGAATGCGGATCTCTGGGGCTGCCTGGCGCTCGTTGCGGACCCACCGAAGGGCGATGCGGTGCGGGTGGAGGTCTCGATGATGGAGAACGAGCACCGCGCGGGTGCGTTCAATCTCTCGAACGGGTCCGGCGAGGCGATGGATCTGGCCTTGGCCGTTCGCGGCCTGCCGGGCGAGGCAAATCCGCCCTGGGTCACCGTGCATGAAGTGGCGTGGACGGACACGGCGTCGGGCTGTCCCGTGGCGTCGGCATTGCCGGAAGCCCCGCTGACTGATGGAACGTACCGCATGCGGGTGCCGTCGGGCATGACGCGACAAGTGTGGCTGACGTTCCATTCGAAGGATATCGAGCCCGGCATTCATGAGGGGCGCATAGAGGTCAACGCAGGTGCGACCCAGGTGGTCGTTCCGGTGCGCGTGACGGTCTATCCCTGCCACTTCCCGGACGCGCCGACGCTGCATATGGGCGGTTGGGACTACACGAACGGAGGCGGCGCGCGCGATATCAATCCGACGAACCGACCGCTGGTCATCCAGCACCTACGCGAGCGGTTCGTGGACTCGCCGTGGGCCACCAGCGGTGTGATGCCGAAAGGCGAGCATGACGCGTCGGGCGCCATGACGGCGGCACCGTCGACGGCGAGCTTCGACGCGTGGGTGGATATGTGGCCGGATGCGGCGCGGTACTGCGTGTTTCTGGCGGTGGGCGACAAGTTCCAGTCGTGGGCGGTGGGTACGCCGGAGTTTGATCGTGCCGTAGGCGACTGGTCTAGGTTCTGGGCCGGACACGCGAAGGAGAGAGGTATCGATCCGACGCAAATCATGTTGCTTGTGGTTGACGAGCCCTCCAACCAGGATCAGGATCGAATAATCCTGGCGTGGGCCAAGGCTATCCATGCGGCGGAGACGGGCATGAAGATCTGGGAGGACCCCATCTACAGGGATATGGACGGAGCGCTTCCCGAGATGATCCAGGAATGCGACGTGCTGTGTCCGAACCGGCCGCTTTTCATGACCGGCGGGCCGAAATACTGGGATTTCTTCGCGAAACAGCAGGCCAATGGCATCGCCCTCGAGTTCTACTCGTGCAGCGGTCCCGCGCGTCTCCTCGATCCCTATGCCTATTACCGGCTTCAGGCGTGGACGTGCTGGCAGTGCGGGGCCGACGCGATGTACTTCTGGGCCTTTGGCGACAACGCGGGCGCGTCGTCGTGGAATGAATACGCCGCGCCGCGGAATCTGTACGCACCCTCGTTCCTCGATGCGGAGTCGGTGACGCCGGCCAAGCAAATGGAGGCCTGCCGAGAGGGCGTCGAGGACTTCGAGTACTTCGTCATCCTCGGTGAAGTGCTGGCTGAGGCCGAAGAGAAGGCGATCGAAGGCGCAGTCGTATCGAACGCGGAACGCCTGTTCAAGGAGACGGCGGGCAATGTGCTTGAGGCCTCTGGGGGCGGTTATGATTGGAGCCGCGAGCTGGATCGGTCGCAGGCCGACAAGGCGCGCGTTGAGATTCTCGACGCTATCGTGGCGCTTCGGGATCTGCTATGAGCGCGGACGATAGGGCCAGGGCGGCGACCGCCCGCCGTGTTTCCCCGCGGAGCGTCATCATGGTACTCGGCGTTACGACGGGCCTGGTGATGGCGTTCTTGGCCATTGACCTGTGGCGGGCCAATGGGCGGCTTGTCGTGGGCGACGAGGTTGCCGGCCACATCCACGCGCCCGATCCGGTTCTGGGTTGGCGCCTCAAGCCGGACAGTGCGTGCCGCCATGTCCGGCCGGGCGATTTCGACGTCGCGTACACGATTGATTCCGATGGCTACCGGACCGGACGTCCTGCCGCGGAGGACGAGCCCACGATTACCTTCTACGGGGATTCGTATACCTTCGGCCATGGCGTGGAGGATAACGCGACGTTCGAGAACGTCATGGCGGATCGGTATCTCGCGCCTCAGGTGGGTGTGCGCAACGCCGGCGTGAACGGCTATGGGCTGACGCAGATGTACGCCCGGTTTCTTGAAGACGTGGATGGACTTCGGCCGGGCGACGTGGTGGTGTTCTCGCCGACTGCGTCGGACATCGAGCGGAGCGTGCAGGACTTCGTTTTCCCATACGCCTGCGCCTTCGCGCGAGGCGAGGAGCGGATCCGCGTGACGCATTTCCCGGTGTTCTCGAATGGGGGGATCGAGGGGATTGAGCTGCGGCGGACGGCCTGGAATCGGATCAAGCTCTTGGCGTTGATGGCGCCGAGCACGCGAGGACTCTGGCAGGGTATTCACCGGGCGTTCGTTTCGGATACGACGGCGGATGCCGTGGCGATGGTAGGGTGCGCGCGCAAGGCGGCGGAATGTCAGGGTGCTCGTTTTGCGCTGGTATTTCTGCCGCGTGTCAGCGAATGTGCCAAGGGTCAGTACGATCGGGACCTTTCGCGGTTCGCCTTCGAAGACATCATGAGCGAGTTCCCGTCGGACAAGGCGGAGCTCGCGGCGTTGCGATTCGATTCGGATCCGCACTGGAACGCGGCCGGTCATGCGGTGGCAGCCCGGGCGGTGACCAAAGCGATGGTGGCATGCGGTGCGCTCGATGCCGCACATCTGATTGCAGATCTCGACGAGTAGGGCAACGAGGGAATCGGCCGTAGACGTGCCGGAGGAGGACTTGGTTATGGTTTGGATCTTGTTGGCGCCGACGATCATGCAGGCGGCGGTTCTGCCCTCGGGGGGCGCGCCCACGCCGGTGGTGTGTCCGCATTTTCCGGATAGGCTTCATGCCTTTGTGTGGCGGAACTGGCCGTTGGTCCCCGCCGAGCGGATGGCGGAGGTCGTGGGGGCGGGGCCGGAGGATATCCGGGCCATCGGGAAGAGCATGGGGCTTGACGGACCACCGAAGATCACGGACGATCAGTGGCGGCGGTCGTACATCACGATCATCCGACGCAACTGGCACCTGTTGCCCTATGAGCAGTTGCTCACCTTACTGGGCTGGAGCGCGGAGGAACTTGCGTTCTGTCTGCGCGAAGACGATTTCCTGTTCATCAAACTGGGGAACCTCAAACCGGCTTGTGAACCGCTCACGTTCGCTCCGCCGTCCGACGAGGCGGCGGCGCGGGCGCGAGCGATTGCGGCGGTCGCCGCCAAGGCGTTTCCGGAGGGCGTAGGGACGACGGAGGAGCCGTTGTTCCATTTCGTAGCGGAGTTGTCCAAGAAGGCCGAGGCGCCAGCCCTCGATGAGGAGGATAGCCTCTTCTCGCCTCGTTACTGTTACTCGTACTTCGCGCTGTACGGCGACCCGTTAATGGAGAAAGACATCGATCCGTTTCCGGAGGGCTACCTAGCGCGACTGGCCGCGTCGGGCGTGAACGGCGTCTGGCTTCAGGCCGTGCTATACAAACTGACACCGTTTCCGTGGGATACGGCTAAGAGCGCCGATCACCTGCAGCGACTTGAGAACCTTGGCGCATTGGTGGCGCGCGCGAAGAAGTGCGGTATTGGGGTGTACCTCTACTTGAACGAGCCGCGCTCGATGCCGTTGGCGTTCTTCGAGGCGCATCCCGAGTTGAAGGGGGTGGTGGAGGGCGACTATGCCGCGATGTGCACGAGCGCGCCCGAGGTGCGCGAGTACATTACCAATGGGGTGAGGCAGATCTGCGAGGCCTCGCCGGACCTCGCCGGATTCTTCACAATATCCGGTTCGGAGAACCTGACCAACTGCTGGTCGCATCACCACGGCGAGAACTGCCCCCGTTGCACGTCGCGTCCGCCTGCGGACGTGATCGCCGAATTCCATGCCGCGATTCAAAAGGGCATCGATGCCGCCGGCACCAAGACGCGTCTGATAGCGTGGGACTGGGGTTGGCGCGACGAGTGGCTGGAGTCGATTGTCCAGCAGCTTCCGACGAGCGTCTCGCTCATGAGCGTGAGTGAGTGGAGTATCCCGATCCAGCGCGGCGGTATCGATAGCGTGATTGGCGAGTACTCGATCTCGACGGTGGGGCCGGGGCCTCGGGCGACGCGTCATTGGGGCTTCGCGCGTGATCGAGGACTCGATCTGCTCGCGAAGATCCAAGCCAACAACACCTGGGAGCTGTCGGCGGTGCCGTATGTACCGGCGGTCGAAAACGTGGCGCAGCACGCGGCCAATCTGCGCGAGGCCGACGTCGACGGCCTGATGCTGAGCTGGACATTGGGGGGCTACCCCTCGCCGAATCTCGAGGTGGTCGCGGAGATCGGAAAGAAGAAGGCGCCGTCGGTGGATGAGGCGTTGGCGGCCGTGGCGGGGCGCCGCTTCGGCGAGGCGGGACCGGCCGTCGTGACGGCGTGGCGCGCGTTTAGCGCGGCGTTCCGCGAGTTCCCCTACAACTGCGGGACGCTGTATCAAGGCCCGCAGCAGATGGGCCCGGCGAATCCCTTGTGGGGCGAGCCGACAGGATACGCGAGCACGATGGTCGGCTTTCCCTATGACTGTCTGAAAGGTTGGTGTTCGGTGTATCCGCCGGAAGTCTTCATCGGACAGTTCACGAAGATGGCGGAGGGGTTCGATGCCGCCATCGAGTCGCTCGAGACGGTCACGGCCGGTATGACACTGAGCAAGGCGCAGACGGAAATGCTTGCGTCGGAGCTGGACGTGGCTCGGGCGTGTGCGATCCATTTCCGCAGCGTGGCAAACCAGTCGCTGTTTGTCCTTACGCGCGACGCGTTGACCTCGACGGAATCCGCCGAGGCGGCGGGGCCGTTGTTGGCGAAACTGGAGGAAACGCTCCGTAGCGAGTGGGTTTTGGCGACGCGGTTGCATGCGATCCAGTCGCGTGACTCCAGGATCGGTTTCGAGGCGTCGAACCACTATTTCTACGTGCCGATCGACTTGGCCGAGAAGGTGGTGAATTGCGAGTATCTACTGGATGAGTGGCTGCCAAAGCAGCGCTCGAGGTTTGCGGACGGCCCCCAATAGGCACGGGCATTCCTCGAGTCTGCCCGGCCAAGGTGATCCATGGCGTCCGTGCTGACGCGGCGTTTCGCAGAGGAGGAAATGAACACGGTGATGCAACGACGCGCATTCCTGCAGTCTGTGGCGATCGGTTCGGCGCTTTCGGCAAGCGCCGAACCGGTGGACGCGATGGCCGCCATGTCCGCGGTGCCCTTGGCCGCCAATGAGCATGTGACCGTTTACGAGTCGCCCGATCCGACAAACGTCTATGCGTACAGTCCCGGCATCACACGCTTGCCGAGCGGCCGGCTCGTGGCGACGATGGATCAGGGCGGGAAAGGCGTCAAGGAATTGCCGGGCGCCGTTCGCGAGGGTTCCAGCGACGTGTGGCGGGGCAAGGTCTACACCTCCGATGACCGCGGCCATACGTGGACCCATCGAACGGATACGCCCATGGTGCACGCCCGGCCTTTCGTGGCCGGCGAATCGCTGTACGTGCTCGGGCACTCCGGCAAGCTCTGCATCGTTCGCTCGGATGACGGTGGCGAGACGTGGGGGGATCCGAGTTGGCTCTCGGACTCCGGCGGCTGGCATCAGGCGCCGAGCAATGTGGCGTACGCGCGGGGCCGCATCTACCTGGTCATGGAGCACAACACGAAGCCGTCATTCAAGGGATGGCCCGTGTCGGTGCTGGCGCCGGTGGTCATGGCGGCCACTGTGACGGCCGATCTCACGAAGCGCGAGGCGTGGACGTTCTCGAACGAGCTCTCGTTCCACGACGCGGTCGAGCAGGCCGGCGTTCCGCATCTCGTGGGCGTGCCCTTTCACAGTCCGGGGCTTACCGCGCCGGACAGTACGGGAGACAAGCGATCCATGGCGCTACCCGGCTGGCTCGAAACGAACATCGTCCAGTTCGTGGATCCCAACCATGTGTGGAACGATCCTTCGGGGCGGACGTTCCACTTGTGGATGCGCGCCCATACTGGCTCCGTGAACTTGGCGTGCATTGCCAAGGCTGTGGAAGCGGAGGACGGCTCGATCACGGTGTCGCTCGAGCAAGCGCCCTCCGGTGAGACGATGCTGTATGTGCCGTGTCCGGGCGGCCAGATGAAGTTCCACATTCTGTACGACGACGAGATGCAGCTCTTCTGGCTGCTGTCGAGCCAGTCTACGGATTCGATGACGCAGCCGAGCCGGCTTCCAGCCACGCGATACAACCTGCCGAATAACGAGCGGCACCGACTGGTGCTCCATTTTTCGAGGAATTGCGTGGACTGGTGTTTCGCGGCGCGCGTGGCCGACTCTGGCAGTCCGAACCAAGGCAGGCACTACGCGTCGATGGTTATCGACGGCGACGACCTGCACGTGCTCTCGCGCAGCGGCGACGCGCGTGCCAAGAACGCTCATGACGGCAATCTCATCACGTTTCATACCGTGCGCGGGTTCCGGCGCCTTGTCTACTGAGGGCGCGCAGGTGAGGGGGCGAGCCAAGTCTAGTTCTTCGCGCGCGGCGGCGGATAGAAGAAGATGTTGCCATCCGTCGACGGGGCATTGCCGACGAGCTCGGTGCGGATCGCTTCATAGCGGGGCTCGTCGTAGATCAGGGCGGCCCGCCGGAGGAAGGACGCCAGCTCCGCCGGATCGAAAGACGTGATCTGCTCGTAGGTCCACTCATCCTTGGTCTTGCCGATGGCGTTGTCGACGAGCCAATCGAGGGCCTTTCGGATGCTGCGGCCATCTTCGGTCTTGTAGTTCCAGAGGTCGACATCCACGTGCTCGGCGAGCTGCGCGAGCTCGAAGAATGCCTCGAGGTTGTACAGGCTGTAGCTAAAGGATTTGGTCCGGGCCAGCTCGGCCGGCTGGCTGCCATCGGGCTGGATCTGCTCCGCGATACGGCGCTCCTTGCTGAGTTCGGCCACGGCGCGGGCGACGTCGGCCTTTCCTGCAAACAGGGCGAAGGACATGACCTGGACATCGTACCAGACGCCGTGGTTGTTGTGCGTCATGGCTTCCATGCGTCCGTAGACGTTCTCCCGGAGCCAATCGAGATAGGCGCCGAACCAATCGACCAGCCCTTGCTGGTCGGCCTCTGTCCAGTGCGGCGAGCCGGCGAGGAGGAGAATAGCGTCCACGAGCCTGGGCAGGCCGGCCGTGTCGATGATGCCGACCGCACGGCCATCGCACTTCCCGGGGATGGCCTGGCCGAAGTTCAGGTTCGGATTCATCCGCGTATCGGCATCGAGGAACCACACGCGGAGCAGTCTTGCCGCGTGTTCCGCATACCGCTCATCACCCGACAAGTAGTAGGCCAGGGCCAAGGTCTGAACGCGGCCGGACATGTCGCCCATGGCAGCATTGTCGAAGTTGTTCCGTTCCGGATTGACTTCGCCGTCGCGCCGGATGTACGGCAGTCCGTCCGGCTTGCTGGGATCGGGCCACCAATACGGTCCGACACTCATGTAGTCGTGCTTGTCGCCGCTGGGCGGCGTCATGGTCTTGCTCGTTACCGAGAAGGGGCCCGCGTTGAGGGCCGCGTCGGCGGTGGCGATGAGGGCGGCATACGCGGGCTTAACCGATTCGTCGCCGACCTGGACCAGCATCTTGGCTTGAGCCAGCCACGCCGGCTTGGCGAGCAAGAGATGAGGTGACGATGGGACGGTAGCTTCTGACGCGGCCGTGAGGACGATGGTCAATAGCCATGGGGCGTACATTTCCGGACTCCTCTCGTGTTCCGATTGGCGGCTGCTGACAGTGTGGCGTCATGATGGCGCGAATTCAAGGCACTGGCCGCAACGGCGTTGGGCTAGAGGAATATATGGGCCACGGAGCCGTAGACGAGTGCGGCAAGAGGCGCCATGAGCAGCGAAAGCAGGATGTTCAGGATGACGTAGATAACGATGTCGCCCAGTCGCAGGTCGTAGATCTCATAGAGCACGTAGACGGCCAGGATTCCTCCCACCATGATGATGTAACAACTGATGAGCGAAGTGAACACGGCCACGATGGTAATGTGGATGACGCCGGCCCACCAGGTGCTGCCCGGCATCCCTTTGGCGAAGACCAGTGTCAAGAGGATGGCTAGGAAACGCGGCAGCAACGCAAACACGAACTTCAGAGAAATGACAATGATGGCGAGGGCCGTGCCTTCGGTCTTGGTGAGTTCTTCCGGTGGGCCGAACAAGGCCAGTCCCATGCGGCCATGTTCGACGGTCTCACCGGTTGTTGCCGATTCGGGCACCGGCTCGGGGGTGAAGTCGTGAAAGACCGAGTAGTAGATGGCGATGCCAATCACGCTGAACGCCGCGAGGTACAGGCCGACGCGGAACTGCCGGGTCTCTTTGAACGCGTCGAAGCGGTCCGAGAACGACAGCTCCTTGTCGTCTTCCTCCTCTTCCGGCTTGTGCTCCTCGAGGATAGCGCGGTAGGAAGGCGGCGCGACGAGCGGTGTGGGCGGCGGTTCGACCGGCGCCTCGGTCGGAGCAGGTCCTGGAGGAGCGCCCGTCAGATTGGCACAGACGTGGCATATGAGGCCCTTCGCGCTCTGGTATCGGTCCCAATCGCCTCGAAAAGGCCGGCCGCAACGCGCACAGGTCCGTGGGCCGCCGAAGGCCATTTCGCCCTCGGAAATGGCGTGCAATGGCCGGTTGGACGGAGCGGGCGTATCCAGGGAAATCGTGTTGGATGCCGAAATGGCGAAGGACTCGCCGCACATGGCGCAACGCTTCTCCGTGCCGAGTGCGCTACGCCTGACTCGGATCTTGTGGCCGCAGTGGTCACAGGTGCAAATGAATTCCTCGTCCATCCTAGAGAATAGTATACACGGTTTTACGCATTTAAGGAAAGGTCGCGTTCAACTCGCGCCCCGAAGCGATTCAATGGCCTCCAGATAGGATTCACTCCCGTAAATGTACGAGCCGGCCACAAGGACGTTGGCACCCGCCTCAACAATGGTAGGGGCGGTGACGGCGTCGACGCCGCCGTCGACCTCGAGATCGCGGTCGCCGATCATGGCGCGGACGTTCTGGATCTTTCGGAGCATCTCGGGGATGAATTTCTGGCCGCCGAAGCCGGGATTGACGGTCATGAGGAGCACGAAGTCGATGACGTCTGCCAGGAACTCGATGGTTTCCTCGCCGGTGCCGGGGTTGAGGACGATTCCGGCCCGGCAACCGAGTTCCTTGATGCGGTTGATGATGCGATGGGGATGGAGAATGCCTTCGACGTGAATCGATATGCTGTCTGAACCGGCATAGACGAAGTCCTCGATGTAGTCGGCAGGATTGTCAATCATGAGGTGAACGTCCATCGGGACGGTGCAATGCTGTCGCAAGGCGGCGACGACACAGGGCCCGATGGTGATGTTGGGCACGAAGTGTCCGTCCATGACGTCGAAATGAACCCAGTCGGCGCCGGCTTCGCAAACATCGCGGACCTCTTCGGCCAGTCGTCCGAAGTCGCTGGAGAGAATCGATGGGGCGATCTTGATGGGTGGCACGGTTGATTCCTTCTTGCCTTCTATTCCGTTGTATCGATGATGGCGGGGCCGTCTCTTCTCTAGATCTCGGGTGCCCCGGAGGTTGCGCTGTATGTCTTCACAATCGCTTCGGCGTCGCCTTTGTAGTAGAGTGAGCGGACACGGACCTGGTCGATGAAGATCTCGACGGTCATCTCGCCGATGAACCAGATAGGAATCGTGATGGACTGGCCGGAGACGAGGCGAGGCGGTGCCCCCTCGACATAGTCGGTGAGTTGCGGATACACCGTCTGGCGGACGCCATTCCGGTCCAAGGTGTCGACGCGGATCTCTCTGGGGCTTGGCGAAGGAGGAATGGTGTAGGTTACCTCGACGAGACGCCTGGAATCCGGCAAGGCCACGTCGCCCGAGGGGCGCACGAAGTAGGCGACGGTCGCCCCTTCGTGAATGAGGGTTCCCGCCGCCGGTTGCTGGTCGAGCACGACGTTGTACTCCGCCCCCACCGTATCGACGCGGCGCGGCACGGGCAGGACGCCCATGGGCGACAAGAGGCGCAAGACCTCCTGCACCGGTTTCCCCTTGAGATCCGGCATCAGGAAGGTTTGGGCGGAGGGGCTGTCGCTGACCAGAAAATGCACTTCGCCGTCGCTGCGGACGGACCGCGGCGGTGCGGGATCCTGGGCAATGATGGTGCCCCGCGGGGCCGAGTGCGGTATACGGGCGACGGTGCCCATGTGGTAGGCGCGCTGCTCGATTTCGTCGCGGACTCCTTCGATAGGCCGATTGACGTAATTCTCAACCGGAATCATCTCATCGCCCGCGCTGACGGTGGGGTAGACCTTGCGGCCTGTTCGGACCACGCGTCCGGCGGAGGGGCGTTGGGTGATGACGTGGCCTCGGGCGACTCGCTCGTCGGGCAACTCGCGCAACTTGCCCATCTCGAGACCTTGTTCAGCCAGGCGTAGCGAGGCGTCGGTGACGTGGCTCCCCACGATGTTCGGCACGCGAACGTATTCGCCGCCGGAGAGGGCCTCGTGGAATACGTAGTAGCCTGCGGCCGCCATTACGGCGAGGAAGAAGACCGTGGCGAAGGACCACCGGACACACCAGAAGGCGAACCGGAAGAGGAACAGGACGATTCCTAGGACTCCTTCCGCAGTCTCGTCAAGAAGAAACCGTCCAACCCCGCGTCGAGCGGACTCGTTCTGTACCGACCTTTGTTTGTCTTCCACTTGGCCAACCATGGAGGCCCATCCTCCGTCCTAACGCCGCCGTCGGCCAGGCACGCCTCCACGACAGCATCCGTTTCTTCCGGGGAGAACGTGCAGACGGAATAGACGACGACGCCGCCATTCTTGCAAAGACCCATCGCGGAACGCAACAGCGCCCGCTGGATCTCGGCCATCCGTGCCGGTGTTTCGGCCGTCACGCGCCATTTGAGATCCGGCCGGCGGCGGATCGTGCCGAGACCCGAGCATGGCGCGTCGACGAGCACGCGATCGAAGCCAGCCGCCACCGGCGGGTGAATGGCATCGCCACACACGCCCTGAACGTGCGTCAATCCGAGTCGGGCTACGTTCTCCCTAACAAGGGCCAACTTGTGCGCGTGGACATCAAGGGCGACCACGGACGCTTGATCGCGGGCGAGTTCGGCGAGGTGGATCGTCTTGACGCCGGGCGCGGCACACAGGTCCAATACCCGCTCACCGGGTTCCGGTTCCACGAGATGCGGCGGGAGAGTCGAGGCCGCGTCTTCGATGACGAACAAGCCTTCCTGAAACCACTTGGACTTGCTCGGCGCCGGTCCGTCGAGGAGGGTCAATACGTCCGGAATATCCCTGTGCAGTTCAAGGCGGAACCCGCTCTTGGTCATGCGCGGCATCAGGTCATCGCGCGATACCTTGAGCGTATTGACGCGGAACGTTACGGGCGCCTGCTCGGAGTAGGCGCCGCACAAGCGCTCGGCTTCCTCGAGGCCGACGGTGTTTGCCCAATTCCGTACGAGCCAATCCGGTATCGAGTAGCGGACGGCGAGGTACTCGAGGGGGGCCGTACCGCGATCGGGCCACCGCACGTCGTCAATCCGCTGCGGCACCCGGCGGAGCACGGCGTTGACCAGCCGGGCGGTTCCGGCATGGCCTCGTTTGTGGGCGAGATCGACCGACGTGTTCACCATGGCCGGATGAGGCACTTCGTTACAGAACAAGGACTGGAACACGCCCATGCGGAGGATGGTCAGGATCGCCGCCGGCAGATCCTCGATCGGCTGCTTCACGAGTCTTCGCAGAACATGGTCGCACAGCGTCTTGTGGCGGACGGTGCCGTAGACCAGTTGCGTGAGAAAGCGCGACCCGCGTTGCGACAGGTCGCTTCGGCCGAGGACGCGATCCACCGCGATGTTGAGGTAGGCGTCACGTTCGAATACGGCCAGCAAAGCGGTTACGGCGGCATTCCGAACAGGATCGATGCTCATGATGTCGGACTCATTCGAAGCGCTCGCCGGCGCCCATCGGGTGCCCGCGCAGGAAATCGGCTACGGCCATGGCGCGCTTCCCGGGCGGCTGAAACTCGACGATGGCCAACAGGCCCTTGCCGGTGGCGACCAACATGCGATCCTTCTCGACACGTGCCACCGTTCCCGGCGAGGCGTCGGTTTCCTCGGGCACGACGGCGCTGCGATGGATCTTGCACACGTTGCCTCGCAGTTCGCACTGGGCCATCGGCCACGGATAGGCCGCGCGGACAAGGTTGTGGATACGTGTGGCCGGTTGCGTCCAATCGACGCGGCCCATGGCCTTGTCGAAGCGGTACGTCACGGTGGCCCGCTCGTGATCCTGCGGGGTGAACACGGCAGCCCCCGTAGCGATTCGGTCGAGCCCTTCAACGAGCAAGCCCGCGCCGGCCTTGGCTAAGCGTTCCGAGAGGGAATCCGTCGTGTCATCCGGCCCGATGGGCATTTCCTCCTGCAGGAGGATATCGCCGGTGTCTGTGCCGGCATCGAGCCGCATGATGGTGATACCCGTGACGGTGTCGCCTTCGAGGATCGCGGTTTGGATGGGCGAGGGGCCGCGATGCCGAGGCAACAGGCTCGGATGCATGTTGATGAAGCCGTGCGGCGGCACGCCCAGGATCGGCTGCTTGAGGATCCGGCCGTACGCCACGAGGACGCTAACGTCGGGCCGCTCCGCCTCGATCCAGGCCTGGAACGCGCCGTCGTTGAGCTTGACGGGCTGGTGAACCGGGATGCCATGTTCCTCGGCCCATACCTTCGTCGGCGGAGGAACCGGCTGTTTGCTGCGTCCCTGTGGTCGATCCGGCTGACACACCACCGCCGCCACCTCGTGCCGCTGCGCAACGGCGGCCAGCGAAGGCAGCGCCAGTTCCGGAGTGCCGAAGAAGACGATTCGCATCACACGGTGAGTCCAGGGATATCGATACCGCCGGCGACCTCGCTCATCCGTTCCTTGACGAGGTCCTGAACCTTGCGCACGCCCTCGTTCATGGCGGCCCGCACGAGCGTCTCAAGCATTTCCGGGTCCTCGCGGTCGATCACGTCGGGATCGATAGCTACCGAGTCCACCTCGAACTTGCCGTTCATGACAACGGTCACCATGCCGCCGCCGGCGGTGGCCTCCACGCGTTCGTCGGCCAACTTCTCTTTGAGCTCCTCGACTTTCGCCTTCATATTCATGGCCTGCTTGAAGATGTTGCCGAGGTTGCCCAGGTCGCCCAATCCTTTTAGCACGGATACCTCCTCGTTTGTTGGGGTCCAAGCGGCAACGCTTTCATTTGGAATAGCGCGCGCGAATCTCAGCGGAATCTCTGTCGTCTGGAAATCCAGCGTATGGCAGTATACCGGTATTCCGCCCGACCTCGCAATGGCGCTGACGCGGCCAACCTGAAGATGATATTGGCGTAACAGGACAGCGTTGTGTCCCATAAAGGATTATAGGAGGATAATGTGTGGAAATGCGGCAGCGGCTGCTTGCGCCTAGCTTCCTTGAGTGTCCGTGCGTAGGTCTTCCTATTTGAACTTTATTGGGAAGGGGACGAAGCGTTCCATTTCCACGGCGCCAGCCGCCCTGAGCATATCCGGGATATCCGTGTCGCCATCCTTGTAGATGGTGCGCCTAGCCAGGCTGTATGCTTGCGACTGGCCGTTCGCACGGTTCACAGTAGCATTATGGCTGAGAAGAAGTCGGATCGTTTCCTTTCTGTCGGCAGGGGATCCTGATACCTCAGCAAAAAAACCACATCTGCCTATATACTTGTCACCCCCTATCACCACTGTCTCAAAATAGAACTCCGGAACCGCGAGCGCGAGTGCTGACATTTGGCCCAGAGGACCTACTTCGGGCTCCGTCTCGAAATTCACTTCCGCGCCCTCGGACAGAAGGTACTGAGCCGTGTCGAAATTTCCGCAGAGCAAGGCCCAGTGAAGTGGCGTAAGGCCACGGAAATAATAGGAGTGTGTGCCCACGAGGGGGTGCCCCACGCAGACAACGGATGTTGCGTTTACGTCTGCGCCGTGTCCGACGAGAAGCGTGGCCGCGCCCACGTCGCCCCGTATGGCGGCAATGTGAAGCGGTTTCGCGCTCGCAAGATAGAAGGGAGCTGAGTTGAGAAGGGATTTGGCCTGTGATCCAGCCTGCAGATTGGGGAGAGGATAGGTCTGATCATCAAGACCTCGCAAGACATACCACCTTTGCGGCCCGGTGTCGGCCAAGTGAGCCGTGTCTTCGTCGGCTTGGGCGCCTTTGGACAGAAAGTAGTCGAGCAGGTCCAGTCGGCCAAAGTCCGTAGCTACGGAGACTACCCTCTCCTTGAGAATGTCAGCGCCACGCGCGAGAAGGAGGTCTACCATGTCTCTGTCGTCGTTCGCCACCGCTACGCAAATGCCGTCGGGCCCGGGGAGCGCCCCGTTTGCGATCAGGAGATCGACCATTGCCTTGTCCTTGTTCTTCACCGCCAAACTGAGTGGGCCGAGTGTCTTGTACGGCATGCAGTTTGGGACAAGAATGGGATGGTCAGAGTAATCGGGGATCGTTGGAGGGAAGCCGCTGTCGATTAGTCGCTTGACTTCCTCCAGATTGCCCTGAGCTACAGGTTCATTGAGTGTGTAGTAGGTCTTTGCGCAACCGCAGAAAACGATTGCACAGACGATGGACAGAACCGCCACGAACTTCGTCCTCATACGATCCTCCCGAGTAGTCCCGTTTCGAACTCCCATGACAGAACGCACCAAAGCTCCGCAGCGAGTCCTCGGCCGCGGCCTGCGTCACACTCCTCTAAGTAGCTTGACCGCGCCTCATCGCTCGTCCCGAATGCCCTGCTCATCTCTGCACAGCTCCTCGCTCGGGTTCGCACCCGTTCCGCGCTCGGCAGGAGGCCTGCCACAACGGAGGGCGCGTGAGGTCGAGCATCGGCCAGGAAGTATCCGGGAGTCAGGCTAGCACACGGCATTCTCCCTTGCAAGGCGATAGCATGGAGAGCGGTGTGGGGCCCGGTCCTACGGTTTCGGCGACGGCTTGTGGATGATGATGTCGGCTTCTTGTTGGGCGTCGCCGTGGTTGTCCGCTTGGTGGCGACCGACGCTGTGAAGCGCATCATCGCGTGGTCGGAGGCGTTCGGTACGTTCCGCGGAGGCGGCGCACCGGAAACGAACCCAAGACCGCGCAGTCCAGGGCTCGTGCCCGGGCACGGCGCCGTCCGTGGCGAACTGTTCGGATTGCGCGGCAGGAACGCTGCCCGGCAACCGGACGCACCACATGTGGTACTGCGGGAACAACGACATCGCGCCCGATCCGTTCGGGAGCAAGCCGGTGGGTGGAAAGACGGGCAATGCCTCTGGGCTCTACGACATGAGCGGGAATGTGTACGAGTGGTGCGAGGACGATTACCATTCGAGTTACACCGGCGCGCCGGCGGATGGGAGCGCGTGGATTGATTCGTTACGGGCCTCGTACCGGATGCGCCGGGGCGGCTGCTCGATCCACGGCGCCGGGTGCTGCCGTTCGGCGTTTCGGACCACCGCCACGCCGGACAATCGGAACGCCGGCTTCGGATTCCGCCTGGCCGCAGTTCAGTGATTCCCCGTAGGGTGCGTGCAACGGAGTGGAACGCACCATCCCTGGGGTAGGCCGTCGGCGTGAGGGCATGCGGCACGTTGGCGCGGGGTGTGTGCGGTGCGTTCCGCTTCGCTTCACGCACCCTACGGGGCTGCGGGGTGTGTGTGGTGCGTTCTGCGGTCTCGCGAATCCGGCCAGCAGCGGCACGCGTGGGCGCTCACGGCTCGCAGACAATTGGCGCGCCGGCCCGCCGGGAGAAGGGACTCACGCGGAGCCTTGAGGCCATGTGGACTGCGGTAGCTTGCTACCGCTCCTCTTCGGGGTCCGCATCAGGCGGGCTCCCCCGTACCACCCGGCGAACCCGGCCCTACGGCTTCGGTGACGGCTTGTGGATGATCATATCGGCTTCCTGAGTGGCGTTGGCGTGGTCGTCTCTGCGGTTGTAGCCGACGCTATAGAGCCAGAAGGAGTTGCCTTCCTGCCGGTAGATCATGGGCTCGAGCCGGAAGGGGTCCTCGGGCACTTCGTCGAGGTAGTCCGGCACCAATGCGGCGAGATCCGGCGGATAGGTTTCGTGGTCGCGGCGGTACGACTCGAGGGCGAGGACAGTGACGGTTCCGCGATCCCAGGCGATCTGCATATCCCGGAGAAGGACGAGTTGGTCGAGTTCTCCGGGGATATCGCAGAAGGGATGACGCACGCCCCTGAACTCAGTCCGGTTATACATCCAGTTGTGGTACTGCGGAAAGGGCAGCGCAGCCATTTGCCGGAGATGTTCGCCTTGTTTGATGAGGAACCGCTGCGCCTTTCTGAGGCGGCGGCCGAATCGGTATTCGCGCCAGTACTCTTCGGGCCGTTTCTCACCGGGCTTTTTCTCGCCGGTGCTCCGGGTCGGTTTGGGCAGGGATTCGTCGAGCATGCGCCACCGGAACTCGATGCAGGGATCGATGGGAACCGGCTCGGCCAACAGCTCCTTGAAGGCGGTAACGACGGGATCGAGCACGTCGCGCGGGGCCTGCTCGGCCAATTCCTGAACGGCCATGAACGCAGGTTTCTGTATTCCGAATCCGATCTCGTAGCTGAAGACGGGCCCGTCGCTGGCGATCATGCGCCCGAGGCGGATGGCGTCTCGGAGGAATTGAAAGGCCTCGGTGTCCACTTGTCCGACACGGGCTCGATAGACGCCTCGGGCGGTGAGCAAGAAGCCGAGACCTCGGAAGTCGATGGTCTTGAGAAGGCCGTTCCGGAACGTGCCGATTTCCGGACAGAGATAGTAGGGTTTCTCGAAGGCCTTGAGCGTAGTCCGGACCACGGAATCGTATTGCTCGAGGAATTCGGGAAGTTTGGGATCTCCGCTATTCAGCCACAAGCCGAGCGTCTGGTCTACGGCGTTGGGTTCGTCGTCCTGTCGGCGTCGCAGCTCCTTGTCCTTGTCGGTCTCGACAGCCTGTGGCGCGATCTCGGCCTTGTGAAGCTGGTCGCGGGCGGAGCGAAGGACGTAGTACGCGTTATCGGGAGACTTGCGCTGGTTGGTGACGGTCTCGGGTTCGGGCGGCATGATCGTGATATCGCCCTGCTGACGCGCGAGAACGACCAGGTAGGCCAGAGTAGCCACCATGAGCAGCAGCGTGAGGAGGTTTCGTTTTTCCTTGGCGACCTTGGACATGGCGGACTAACTCCCCATCGCGCGTGCGCTCGAGTACTCGCGACGCCGGACGACGTGGCTCGCGAAACCGAGAAAGGCCACGATCAGGATCAGCAGCGTGAGTGTGGCGCGGTAGTTGCTGATGATGTACTCCTGTTTGGGGAAGTCGAGTCCGAACCATTTCATGATCTTGGCCTCGCGCACCATGGCGAGCGGCGGCAGGAGCGTGGTGATGTACTTTTCGATGGTGAGAAAATCCACCACCCCGGGCACGATGGTGGCGATGCGTTGCCAGCCAAAGAGAATCACGACGCCGAACACCACGGGGCGTTTGACCAGGGCGCCGAGGAGGGTGCACAGGGCGCCGTGCACCCAGAGGGCGAAGAGGTCGACGCTGATGTACTCGGAAAGGAGCTTCATCGATGCCGCGTTGACTTCGAGTCCGCCGAGGGCGGTGCAGGCGGCGAAGGTGAGGACGATAGACGTGGCCAGGATGCCCGAGGTGACCATGAGGTAGGCGGCGAATTTCCCGAGCACCCAGGCCGAACGCGGCGCCGGTCGGGTCAGAATGTAGGGAATGGTCTGCATTTCGACGTCTTCGCCGACCAGCATGGAGCCGAAGAACAGGGCCAACAAGGGGGCCATAGCCCTGACGTAGATGTTCTCGATGATTTGGACAAAGACATCCTGGCCGTTGTTGCCGTAGCGACCGATGGAGAGGAAGGCGAGGGCCAACGGAATGAGGATCGGCACGAAACTGATGCTGGTGGCGAGAATGATGCGTTTCTGCCGCAACAGCATGAGCAGTTGCTGGCCGGCGGACGTCATGATGCATCGTCGGTAGATCCCGTCGTGCACGGTTACGTTCGCTTCCGTCATGGGTCTCCTCGAAGGGCTGGGCGGCCCAGCCCGCGGTCATTTCACCAGGTAATCGAATACCGATTGCAGATTGTCGTCGACAATCTGGATTTCCGTCACCGGAATACCCTCATCCACAATCAGGCCATTGAGCTTCTTCGAGAACGCACCCGCGTCCTTGGTTTGAACGGTGAAGGCGTCGTTGGCGAACTCGATGTTCAGGATGGTTTCGTCGCCGACGAAACGCGTGGCTACCTGACGCGGTTGGGCACAGGCGACCGTGATGGTCCGGGGATGCTCGCCGAGAAGATCGCGGATCTCCTGCGTCTTGCCGTAGGCCAGCATGCAACCGTTGTGGAGGAGGATCACGTTGTTCGTGACGCGCTCGACCTCGTAGAGGACATGGCTCGACACGACGACGGTCCGGCCCGCTTCGCCGAGGCGGCGAATCAGGGCGAACATCTCCTCGCGTCCGCGCGGATCGAGCCCGGACATGGGTTCATCGAGAAACAGCACCTCGGGCTGGGTGGTCAGGGCCTGGGCGATCTTCATGCGCTGGCGCATGCCACGGCTGTATTCCGTGACGGGGTCGTGCATACGACGGGTCATGTTGACGGTTTCGCAGACCTCGAGCGTGGAAGCCTCGGCCTGCTTGGCGGTCATGCCCCAGAAACGATTGAGCCAGTAAACGAACTCATAGCCGGTCATGTTCTCGAACAGGGAATCGGTCTCCGGGCAATAGCCGATCCGCCGCAGCACGGCGAGATTGTTTCGCGGCGGCTTGCCCAATACGCGGATTTCGCCGCGGCTCGGCTCGTACAGGCCGAGGGCGAGTTTGATGAGGGTGCTCTTGCCAGCGCCGTTCGGTCCGAGCAGGCCCGTGACTCCCGGGTCGACGGTGAGGTCGAGGTTGTTCACGGCCACGGCTTCGCCGAACCATTTGGAGAGCCGCTTAGTCTCGATGATGGCGGTCATCATCCGACCTCCGCCCGTCGGACCTTGAAACATATCACGGACAGGGTGATCAGGCACACGCCCACGATGTAGCTGACGGACCATTTCCAGGGGAGGTTGTAAAGGAGTTCCCGCTGCTGGAAGAGATGCTGCCCGACGTGGTTGATGGCCACCGGAAACGCCAAGATGAGGTAGTTAGGCTCGTTCATGAGGCCTTGCAGGGTGGTGCCGATGGTCAGGTCGCCGAAGAGCACCATGAAGACGGCGATGCCCGCGAAACGCTGGCTGCGGATACTGGCCGAGCTGGCGAGTATGCCGAAGGTGCACGGCAAGACGAGCGACATCGAAAAGAACACGGTGGCGCTTGTCCAGAACAGACTGTCTTGGAACGTGTCGGCGCCCGGCAATACGAGGTTGTGGAACACAATAAGGAAAAGGGCCGGGGCAGCGGTCATGAGGAAGCCTACGGCGCTCAGGGCCACGCACTTTCCGAAGACGTAGTCGCGCCAGTTCAGCGGTTTCGAGAAGTAGACTTCCATGAGGTTGTTGCGCGCGTCATTGCAGATCATGCCCGAGCCGGCCAGGATCATGGTGATGAACACGATGGGGCTCTGAATGCGGATGAAATCGAAGAAGGTCGAGGCATTGATCTGGAAGAGGTCCAGGTATTTGTCGATCCAAACCAGTTGTTTCTGGATCTGATCGATGGCGTAGGTGTTGCCGGCCAAGGGTCCGTTGGCCATTTCCTGAAGCATTTGCTCGAGGGCGCGCTTCTTGAGCGTAAACGAATCGAAGGCGAGCACCTGGATGAAGCGGAGGAAGGCATGCAGCATTCCCAGGCCGAAGAGGCCACGAAAGGCCCACGATCTCGAGATGACCCGCAGCTCCTGCCGCACCATGGTCCGCCACCGGAACGAGGCCTTGGCCTTGCCGTCGTATCGGCGGTACGTCTGCTCGAAAACCGGCACGCCTACCCCTCCCCGATCGTATGGAGGAACACGTCCTCAAGGCTTCGGCGGACGGGCCGGAAGTGGCGGATCTCGGTGCCGCAGGCGCGGGCAATCTCGAAGAGGGCGCGCCCTTCGACGCCGTTGGGGCTATGGACCAGCATGGCGCCGTTCTGTTGGCGTGCCCAGGTGAATCCGGCCTCGACGAGACGACCCTGAAATGCCTCGGCGTGATTCGGGACGCGGACTTCGTAGGCGCCTTCCGTGAGCGCTGTGAGTGCCTCGATGGGACTATCCTGCACCATTTTCCCCTGATGGATCACGATGACGCGGTCGCACACGGTGTCGATGTCCGGCAACAGATGAGACGAAAGCAGGACCGTTACGTTGCGCGTGGCGGCGAGTTCCCGGATCAGATGGAGCATCTCGACACGCCCGTCGGGATCCAGGCCGCTGGTCGGTTCGTCCAGGAGAAGCAATCGGGGATCATGGATCAGGGCTTGGGCAAACTTCACCCGTTGGCGCTGGCCGGTCGAGTAGGTCTCCATTTTCTGATAGCGGCTTGCGCCCATGCGCACGTAGTTGAGCACCTCGTGGGCGCGTTCCATGGCATCCACGCGGCTCATGCCGAACAGGCATCCGCAGTAGCTCAGGAAACCCACCGCACTCACCCGCGGGCTAACGATGTCCCGCTCGGGCATGTAGCCCAGGCGCTGGCGCACCTTGAGAGAATGACGCGGCATCTTTTTGCCGAACATACGGACCACGCCGCCGCGGTTGGTTCTCAGGAAGCCGAGCAGCGTCTTGATGAGCGTGCTTTTGCCTGCGCCGTTCAGGCCCAGCAGACCCACCGCGCCGCCCGTGATGCTACACGTCACCTGCTGCAAGGCGAGACGTTTCCCGTAGGAAACGGAGACGTTCTCAAGTTCGATGAGTGGCATTGCCGGTAGTACTTCACCACGTCGCAGGCCGCGCGGCCTGACTCTGAAGCAGACGATCCCTCGCGGCATCCATCCGTCGCGTAACGACGAAGTTCCCTGCCGAGCATGGTAGCGGTTTTCCCTGCATTCACTCAAGTCGAGGGCAACAGGGCGCTTCCGTTTCCGAATCTGCAGCGGATTGGCCGGGGCCTGTGGATAGGACTCCCGGGCGATGCGCTTTGTTTCGTGCTTGGAGAATCGAGGGGCTCGATGGGAGACCAGATACCTACTCGATGCGGGCGGCCGTGGCGGTCGGCTCGTGAAGGACCGCCACCGGGTTGAGGCGCTCGGACTTGCGGCCCCGAACTCGGCCCACGACATTCACGATGGCCCATTCGAAACCGTATTGAAAGTGGACCTTCTCCCACAGACGAAGCACGGTGTTCCACACCGCTATCAGAAGCAACAGAAAGGGCACAATGGCCATGGCGCTTCGGGGAAACACGCCCGTGTCGTTCCAGAGCGGCACGTAGATTCGGCCCAGCAGTACGGCCACCGGACCTTCCAGTAAGAATACGCTGAGGGCCACCATGCCGAACCGGCGCAGGCCGGTGGTCTTCCGCGCGATGACGACGCGGCGCGCGGCTGGCTGGTACTCGACTTTATCGATCAAACGTGTACACAGGCACATCATGAGTCCGAGATTGAGCAAGTGCACGCGGATCGGCAGAGTGGGGAGGGCGACTTCAGGCGCGGTCAGGCCCTGTGCGATAAACAGGATGGCGGCACCGGAGAGGCTAACGGCGGCTGTGCCGTAGCCGTAGCGTCGGATGCGCTGGATCTCGACACCCTCCGAGACGGCGATGCCGAACACGGCGCCTAGAAGGCCGTAAGCGACGTTGGGAAACGGGCTCTGGTTGGGCCCGATGACGAACTTGAGCGCCAAGGCTTTGATCCAGTAATGCGCGTCCAGCGCGGCGTAGAGAGGCGCATCCAGCTTGGTGTGCAGGAAGGGAGAGACCGCCACCCAGGCCGCCGCCAACGCGATCAGGACGTTCATGCTGCGCTGTGTCTTGCCGGTGCCGCCGTTGCGCCACAAGAGGTACAGAATGATGCTAGTCACCGCGCCGGTGATTGCGATGGTGGCGAGGGCGTCGTTGTAGAACAAGAGCTGCGGGGAGTAGGACTGCCAGGTGCCGCTGCGCAGCGATCCCGTGATGAAGGTGTGGCGGAGCGCGCCGTTGTAGTGCATGGGATGGTGGAGGCAGGTCATGTTCAGGACGGATAACAAGTAGATCATGGCGTTGTTGGCGAGCGCGGCGCGCAACGCACGGCCTAGGGCGCGGTCGATCTTCTCGGGCCGTAAACCCTTGACAGCATTGTGCATAGAGTAGGCATTTACGATGCCTGACAGCATCAAGAAGACCGGCGCCCACGTGGCGAGAATGGCCACGGGCGCTAGCAGGGCAAAGACCAAGGGATTCACCCGATCAGCGGTACTAACGTCGTTGCCGTACACCAGGGAATTCAGTGCGTGCAACCAGACCACGTTCAGAATGAAGAAACCGCGTAGCGCGTCAGGGAACAAGAGCCTTCTTGACATCGTACCTCGGTATCGACTGCAATATGAACTTCGCCCGCGTCAGCCACCAGACCATGGCGCGGGGGGGGAGGGCATACAAAACCACTCCTGACTACACACCCACGGGGCATCGTTGTATTCCTGGCCGCCCCGTCCATTCTCAACCGGCTATTCTGAACTGGAGCCGTAAGATCTGTTGGGTCAATCATTTAGGAGGTATTGTGCCGGCCTTGGATCATGGTCCAATCGGACAAAGAACACTCCCTCCCGCTAAGAATACAGTCGAAATGCCCAAACGTTAGCTGTGCGAGCGACAAATACGGGCGAGGCCTATCTTGGTTCGAGCCATGTCTCGAAGACGGCCTCGATGTTCTCTATCGGGTCGCGAATGCCCCATTCGCACTGGGCGATGACACCGCCTGAGCCGTCGTCGAGGGCATGGCGGACACGACGGACGGCGGCGCGTACCTCGTCGACGGTGCCGAAGGGAAGGATGTCCTGGCGGCTGATCTCACCCCAGAAGGTGATCTTGCCTTTGAACTGCCTGCCGAGTTCCTCGATGTCCATACAGAAGATCTGGGTGTTGAGGGCATCGACGCCGATTTCGATGAGGTCGGGAATGATGGCTCGGGTGTGGCCGTCGCTATGGAAGAAGACGTACTTGCCGGCCTTCTTGAGAATGTCGCAATAGTCCTTGTAAAGCGGTTTGAAGAGGTCGCGCCAGTCCCCAGGCGAGATGAGGAGGCTGTGCTGCGTGCCCCAGTCGTCCATGAAGCCGACGGCGTCCACGTTGGTCTGCGCCCACATCTCCATCTCGCGCAGGCTGAACTCGTGCAGCATGTCGCGCAGGCGCATGAACTCAGGAGATCGCGTGAGGATGTCGACGAAGAGATTCTCCGTGCCGCGCAGGAACTGCATCCGCTCGAAGGGGCGCGTGTGCGTGCCGACCTTGACGAATTGGTCGGTGGCGGCGCAGCTTGAGTTGACCTCGCTGAAATCGGCGTTGTCCAACAGCTCCCACGGCACCGTCCACGTCGTGCCGAGGGCGTTCCAATCGGCCAAGGGCGGGTTCTTCACCTCGCCGCAGACCCCGATCTCGGCCACGGTGAACTCGCAGCCCCACTCGTCGGTGTAGCGGCCAACCTCGGCGTGGGTGCCTTGGCTGCGCGTCGACGCTCCGTAGCGGCACCGTGGCCCGACGAAATCCGAGGAGTACTTGGCCACCACTCGGTCGTACTCGCTTCGGCGTAGCATGGTGACACCGGCCAGGGCCCACAGGTCGCGCGGTGCCCGGTCGGGATGGTCGAATTCGAGGGTCTTGATGACGCGTTCGCGGGAAGTCATGGACATTCACTCCGAGGCCAAGTGCTGCGGCTCAATTCCGCGAGAGCATATACTACCGCGCGTTACGGAGCCAAACGGCAGGCACTTGTGAATACCCCAGGAAAATGAGTAGGCTTACGACCTTGCGACGAGGGTTGGGCCGGCAATGCCCTGGCCGGCACGGGGTAGTGAAAGGAAAGACGCTCATGAGTACGCAAGCGCACGATCGGCTAGCGATTAACGGTGGAGCGAAGGTGCGGACGACGCCTTGGCCGGCGCGGTTCTTGTTCACAGCCGAGGAGAAGGCGGCGGTTGACGCCCTGTTCGACAAGTCGATCGCGTCCGGCGGCGTGTTCGCATACAACGGCGAAGAAGAAGAGGCCTATTGCCGTGAGTTCGCCGAGTTGATGGGCGGTGGCTACGCGGATGCCGTGAATTCCGGTACGACCGCCATCTACGTCGCGCTGCGCGCGCTCGGAATCGAGCCCTTCACGGAAGTTATTACGCCGCCCGTGACGGACATGGGCGGCGCTATGCCGGTGCCGCTTATCGGCTGTATCCCGGTGCCCGCCGATTGCGCGCCCAACAGCTACAATATGGGCCCCGAGCAGATCGAGGCCGCCATCACCGAGCGCACCAGCGCGATCATCGTGGCGCACATCGCCGGATTGCCCGCGGATATGGATCCCATCATGGAAATCGCCAAGGCGAAAGGCATTCCCGTGGTCGAGGATTGCGCCCAGTCGCACCTGGGCAAGTACAAGGGCCGCTACCTCGGCACCATCGGCGACATCGGCGCGTTTTCGACGATGTCCGGCAAGCACCACGCCACCGGCGGGCAGGGCGGCGTCGTATTCACGAAACGCGAGGACCTCTATTGGAAGGCGCGTCAGGCCTCGGATCGCGGCAAGGCCTTCGGCGTCACCGGCGCGCACGGCAACGTCACGTGTTCGCTGAACCTCAACCTGAACGACCTGAGTGCCGTGATCGGCCGTGTTCAGCTCAAGAAGCTGCCCGGCATCGTCGAAGGGTGTCAGCGCGTGGCGCAGGCGGTTGACGAGCGGTGCCGTCAGCTCAAGGCCGTGCGTACGATCATGCCGCTCGATGGCTGCGACGGCGCGTTCTGGTTCTTCGTGTTTCAACTCGACATCGACAAGGTGTCCGTCGACGTCGAGACCTTCGTGCGGGCGGTGCAGGCCGAAGGGTTGCCTTTCTCCGGACACTACACCGAGCCGTTCACCGACCACGATTGGTACAAGAACCGTTCGGTGTTCGGCTCGAGCGGCTATCCCTGGACGGCCCCCGAGTACAAAGGCGATCCGGACGCGCAGTACCCGCTGCCGAATTTCGAGCACGTCGACAAGACTTTCATGCACGTCAAGGTCCACGAGCACTGCGGCGAGCAGGAAGCCGAGGACATTTTCCAAGCGCTGAGGAAGGTCGAGGCGGCGTACATGAAGTAGGGCGGCCTTATTGCTGTCTCACGGCGAGCCGGTTGGCGATGGCGTGGTCGGTGGCGGTTCGCGCGATGCGCGTGGCGATCCGCCCGTCCTCGGCGGTAGGCATGTTGCCGGGCTCGCCGGTTTCGACGGCGCGCGCAAACTCCTGGTACAACCCGACGAAATTCTTGCCGCCGGCGAACTCTTCGGTGGTGGTGCCGGCCGAGGATCGCACCTCGAGCGTGTGCGTCTCTCCCGTGTATCGGATGACGCCTTCGGTGCCGATGAGGTCGTAGACGTAGTGGTACACGGGCTCCTTAGCCGTGTGGCAATAGGAGTAACTCATCTCGACGGCGGTGTGCGCGCCGTTGGCGTGATCGAGATGGACGTACACGTGGTCGGGCGCTTCGTAATCTTCGAGCCATGCGCCGGCCGACTGTTGGCGCACGATCTCGGATCCCAGCCACCAGCGGGCGAGATCGATCTGGTGCACGCCGCAATCCACGAGCGGGCCGCCCTCGAGCATGCGCCCGGCGCGGCGCGGTTGCTCGATGCGCTGGCCGTTTTCGTCGAGGGCGTAGCGGCCGTGGCAGTTCCAGATATAGATGAGCCGGAGCGAACGGACGTCGCCGATGATGCTTTCCTCGACGAGGCGTTTGATGGCCTGGGCCTCCGGCGCGAACCGGTACGTGAAACCGGTGAAGAGGCGGACGCCGGCGCCCTTCGCCATGGCGATCATCTCGACGGCTTCATCATCGGTCATGGCCAATGGCTTCTCGCAGAGGATCGGAATGCGATACCGCACGGCCTCGCGCACGTTCTCGATGTGACACGGCGCCGGCGACGTGATTGTGACGGCGTCCAGGCCGGACGCGAAGAAGGCGTCGACATCCGTGCAGGCGTTCGGCACGTTGAAGCGCTTGCGGGCGGTTTCGAGGTGGCCTTTGTCCGGATCGAACAGCGCGACCAGGTCCCATTCCGGGCACTCGTCGAGCGCAGGTAGATGGCCGTAACCGGCCACGGTTCCACAACCCATCAAACCGATTCGTTTCATCGTGGTGCTCCTTGGTCGTGCACGAGACTATAGGGCCTTGACGCGGCCATTTCCAGCGCGAGGGCGGATGGGCGGAAGAAACGGACCCATACGACCAATGGGACCAATGGGACAGTACCGTATCGGAGAGGGTGAGCGCATCGGGCTACTCTTTGGACATGATTTCGGCGGTGCGGTAGAGTAAGCAGGCACGTTTGGGCGGATCGCGATGACGGGAGGATGGCGGGATGATGCACATAATGACGTCGTGGGGACGTGTGGCGCTCCTCTTGGCGGTGGGCGCGGCCGTAGGTCGTTGTGCCTTTGCGCAGGCGCTGAGCCGCGACTCGATCGAGGCGGTGATTCGCAAACGCGCCGAGGCGTATCTCGGCCAGCGGTATCTCGTGGTCGACTACTACCGAATTCACCGCAAACTGGTCTATCCGCTGCCGGTGTCCGGCTTGTCGATTCCGGATGTGCCGGCGCCGAGCATCGACCGGTATCCGTGGGCCACGTGGATGGTATGGGAACTCGAGGAGCGCGTGTACAGCCTCGGCTGGATGGCGGAGTGGTTTGGTGACGCGGCGGCGCGCGAGGCGGTGGCCCGCGATCTCGATGCGCTGGCGTCGTGGCCGACCTACGCGCAGTATGGCGGGCCGGATCTGAGTTCGGCACACGCAGGCCGGATGCTCTGGGTGGCGGCAACGAAATGGCACTGGCTGGACGATGGCCTCCGCGAGCGGATCAAAGCGGCGTGCGCGCGTCATGCCGACGAGATTGTGCCGGGCTCGGACAAGGCCCACGGGGCGTACACGTCGAAGGCGGATATTCTGGCGCTTCCGGAGCCGGCCAAGGTCGTGCATAACATCCCGTTCATCGGCACCATCGGCGCCGCGTTGACGGCGCGTGTGGCCGGCCATCCGGCGCAGGCCGTGTTCGATCAGCGCGTGTCGGCGATTTTCGGCGCGATTCTCGACTTGCATGCGACCGGCCTGACGGAAGGCGTCGGTTATGACGGCTACGTGCTGGATTTCATCGCGGATTGGCTCGACGGCGCGCCGGCGGATGCCCGCGAGGCGATCCTGGGCCATCCGGCGTTGGCGGATTTCCTCAACGAGTCGTATCGCCTTGGCGCTCCAGGCAAGGCCGAGCGGGTGGCCGATTTGAGCGATGTCGAGCCCGTCGAGATGCCGTTCCACTTGGGCGCGCAGGCCAAGCTCGCGCCGATGCAGTCGGATCCGGTGCGCGGTTGGCTCTTGAGGCGATGCGCGGCGGATTGGCTCCGATGCGACGCGCTGGCCGCCGTGCGAGACGTGGCGGACGGCCTCGAAGGCGCCGCACCGGACGCCGGGGCGCTCGATGCGCGGTATGCGCTCGTCCTGCGCAGCGGCTGGGAGGCAGGCGATCTGGCCGTGGTCATGTCGTGCACGGATTCGCCGATGAGCCATCTCCAGTGCGATAACGGCACCATCGTCATCGGCACGGCCGGCGAGTGGATCATCGCCGATCCCGGCTATCAACAGTATTTGCAGGGCCTCGAACGCGACTTCACGCTCGGGCCGACGGCGCACAACTACCCGGTGATTAACGGCCTGGCGCAGACGGTCAAAGCGCCGCGCCGGATCGCTCTCGAAGAGGCCGGCGAGCATTGCTGGCGCGCGTGCGTTAACCTTACCGGCTGCTATCCGGAGAAGGCGGGCGTGACATCGGTTGTGCGGAACCTCTGGTTGGTCGGGCGCGACATGGTGGTAGTTGCGGACTCGATTTCGGCCGCGGCCGCGACGGCGCTCGCGTACTACTGGCACGGCCATCGCGACGCCGCGTGGGGCTTCGAGGACGGCTGGGCGTGCGTGCACCTCGACGGCGTGGATGTCCGATTCACTTCGCCGCAGGTTGCCTTCACCGGTGCTGACCTTGCCCGACTCGAAGGAACGCGCGGCCAACTAACGCTCGTGGCGAACGCAGATCCGGGCCTGTCGTGCGTGTGGTGGGTTTTCGCGGTGGATCGCGACGGGTCGGTGCAGGTCGCCGCCAAACCCAGCGAGGATGGCAAGGAATTGGACATCAACGGACGGCGGTTCAGCGTCCGAGAGGAGTTGAGCCAATGAAAACCATGAGATGGACGTTGCCGGTGGTGGTTGTGGCGGGGATGATGGTGGCGGGATGTGCCACGACGCGTGGCGGGGCACTGCGTGGCGATGAGGCGTGGCGTGGCGTGCACGTGTACGTCTCGAACCGGGCAGAACTGCCCATGCTGCATCGCGCGCTCCGCGAGGTGTTCGCGCCGGCCGGCGTCAACGTGCTGGTGCTCGAGGTCGATTACGCGTTCCAGTTCGCCTCGCATCCTGAGCTGGCCTCAAGCAAAGGCTTGACGAAAGAGGATGCGCACGCCCTGGCCGCGCTGTGCCGCGAGCTGGGCATCCGGCTGATTCCCGAGTTCAACTGTTTTGGCCACCAAGGCAGCCGGCCGAACATCCTGTTGTCGAAGTATCCCGAGTTGATGGTGCCGAAAGCGCCGGATTATGAGTCGCCGAGCCACTATCACGTGAGCTGGAACCCGCTGGATCCGAAGACGAACGAGATCGTATTCGCGCTGATCGGCGAGTTAATCGACGCCTTCGAGGTCGACGCGTTCCACGTCGGCCTGGACGAGGTCATGTATTTCCCCGACGAGAGCACGTCGTACTACCACGGTGAATCGCACGCCGAGGTGTTTGCCAAGGTCGTGAACGATCTGCATGGATTTGTGGTTGACGAAAAGGGCCTCACGATGCTGATGTGGGGCGATCGGCTGCTCGACTCGAAGGTCATGCGATACGGCTCGTACGAGGCGAGTGCGGTGGACACGGCCTCGGCCATCGACGCCATTCCGAAGGATATCGTGATCTGCGATTGGCACTACATGCGACGCAAGGATTATCCATCGCTGACCCATTTCCAGGATCACGGGTTCCGCGTCTGGCCGACGAGTTGGCGCTCGGCGAGCGCCGGATTGGCCCTGTGGAACTGCGCCCACGGCAAGGCCTCGACGGAGCGCATGCTCGGCCACTTGACCTCGTCGTGGTGCGGACTCGAACCGTTCTGCTATGCCGTGTTGCGCGAGAAGCTCGACAATATCAATCATAACGCTGTCCGCGCCGGCGAGACGTTCCACGCTATCGCGGCCGTCTGGAATGATTAGCGGAGGGACGGAGCTTGGACGGTAGGACGCGCGTGCTCAATGCGATTCGGCGCGAACCCATCGACCGGATCCCGCGCTATGATAGCTTCTGGGAGGATACGCTGACGGCGTGGCGCGATCAGGGGATGGGGGAGACCGCTACGCCGGATGAGCTCTTCGACTGGGATATCGTGACGATGGGCATTGATGCGTCCATGCGGATGCCGCAGCGCGTCGTCGCCGAGGACGAGGCCTTCGTCACCTACACGGATCGCGCCGGCTATACCGTCCGCAAGATGAAGGGCAAGAGCCGCGCCCTCGAATGGATCGAGCACGTCACCAAGGACAAGGATGTGTGGCGCGAGCTGCGGCCTCGATTCGCCTTCGATCCGGAAGGCGAAGCGCGGGTCGACACGGCGTCGTATTTCGCGCACATGGGACCCTATCCGACGTGGGCCGAGGCCAAGGCGCAGTTCGATACGCTGCGCGCGACGGGCAAGTGCGTGGCCTTCGTGGTCTACGGTCCATGGGAGGCCACGTGGCGCCATCGCGGCTACACCGAGCTTCTGATGGACGTACTTACCGATCCGGAATGGGTGACCGATATGGCCGCCGCACAGAGCGATCTCGTGGTGGCGTGCCTCGATCATTGCGTAGGTCTCGGTATGAAGCCCGACGCCGTGTTCGTCGTCGACGATCTGGCCTCGACACGGGGGCCATTGTTCTCGCCGGACACATGGCGCCAGGTGTTCAAGCCCATGTATGCGTGCCTCGGCCGGTTTCTCGACCAGCACGACGTGTCGTTCTGGCTGCATTGTTGCGGTGCGTGCGAGACGTTCTTCGACGATCTCATCGAGTGCAGCCTTGACGTGGTCCAGCCCCTCCAGGCGCGCGCTGGCCTCGACGTGCGGGTTCTCAAACAACGCTATGGACATGCGCTGACCTTCTGGGGCAATATCGACGTGACCAAGCTGAGCGGCTCCGCCGAGGAATGCGAGGCCGAGGTGCGCGAGAAGATTCTCGGCGCGAAGGATGGCGGAGGATACATGTATCATTCGGACCACTCGATACCCCCGGAGGTCTCCTTCGAGCGGTATCGGTGGATCATGGACTTGGTGAACCAATATGGCGGGTACGAGCCGTAGGAGGACAAGCCGTGCACACGGGAATTGCGATTGCGGGAACGGTGGCTGTGGTGATCGGCCTTCTAGGAACCATTCTCTGCCGGAAGGCCAAAAGCAAGGTCGAGATCCCGCTCAAGATGCTGGCTTCGACAGGATTCCTGACGATTGCGCTTGCGGGTGGCGCCCTATCGGCAGCCTACGGCTGGATTGTCCTTGGCGGGCTGGCGCTGTGCTGGTTCGGCGACTTGGCCTTGGCGTTGCCGGGCCAGGCGATCTTCCTGGCCGGACTCGTGTCATTCCTGCTCGGGCATCTCGCGTTCTGGGGTGCGTTTCTGTCGCGGGGCGTTGAACTGACGTGGTGCGCCGGCGCGCTCGTGGTACTGGTCGTTGTTGGCGTATTCATCCTACGGTGGATGTATCCACACCTGCCCAAAGAAATGAAAGCGCCCGTGCTCGCCTACATCGTGGTCATTACGATCATGGTGACGCTGGCCGTCGGCACGCAGGCAAAGGGAACCGATCTGCTGATCCTCATTGGCGGTGTTGCGTTCTACATCTCCGACGTATTTGTCGCCCGCGACCGATTTGTGACGCCGGGTTTCAGCAACACGCTCTATGGCCTGCCGCTGTATTACCTCGGCGTGACCTTGCTCGCCTTTAGCGTCGCCGCAAACGTGGCCCGTTGAGGGAAAGAGGCCCGCAGTCTGGCGCAACGGGGTGTCGATGCGAAGTGAGCGAACCGAGAATTTGATTTCTCGCGCGTTCATCTGGTAGCATTTGATCACTCTGCGTGGGGGTGTAGCTCAGCTGGGAGAGCGCTGCGTTCGCAATGCAGAGGTCAGGGGTTCGATCCCCCTCACCTCCACCATTCTTCTTTTCGCAACACCGCTCCTTCCCAGATTCTCTCCGTGGGAGCGTTTCGCTTTTTCGCCCTGTATTTACAGGGGTTCTCGCAATTTCTCGCCTCGCGAGAACCGGACTTACCCCGCCACATTTTTGCCCGATTCGGGCACATTTTCCACGCAATCTCTCTGTTCTCTCCAATCGATCAGGACTGAGTCCTGATCTCCTCGCCGCTGTAAATCCTTGTATTTCAGCCATATAGGGCGACAGCATTTTTCGTAGGTTGCGACCGGGCAACGTGCGGTGTCTCCATAAACCACGCCCCGACGTCGTTTCCCGAACCCCAGTCCGTTTCTCAAGACCCCCTACCCGCATAAACAAAGGGCAAACGCATTCCGGAAGGAAGCGTTATTGAGTCGCGCTTCCAGGGGTGGAAGGGTTTTCAAAAAAACTTCCGTTTTCGAGCCCATCGGACGTCCACCGGGGGCCGCTTGTCCGGGCCTACGCCCGCACCTTTCCCTGGATACCGATGACGCGGATTACACGCTCGGCAGTCCGCCACGCGCCTCTAGATATCCAGTCCTCGCGCGACCTCCGTCCACCATGCCCGGACGCTTGCTTCCGTCCTCGCATGCTTCGCATCCGGCACTTTCCCGGCGGTTCCGGTAAGTAATCATTGGGGGAAGCGAGCGCCCGGAGAAACACGGAGACATGAACATGGATGCCGGAGAAGCACGAACAGGGAACGGCAAAATACCGGCCTTCGGCCATGACGGCGTGGCTTCGATCCTGGCCGCTGGTGTGTTGCGGCTGCGCACGCGCCGGAACCTGACGGGCACGAAACTGAGCCTGGTTTCTTCTCCCGAAACGGACTTGATTTCGATCCACGAACGAAGCGTTCATGACCGCAGGAAACAGCGTTGAAGGAGGTCACATGAACGCAACGAATCGACAGCGGACGAGCGCAGCGAAGAGCAACGAGCACCTGCGCGGCACGGTCCTCCGGCAGTTGGCAGCACTGGCTAGAATGAAGACCCCGGAATTGCGCGAGAAGTGGCGGGAACTGAATGGCACGGAGCCCCCTGCCTACAAGCGCCAGCATCTTGTGCGCCGCCTGGCTTACCGGATTCAAGAGATGTATTACGGTGGCCTGGAAGAGCGCGCGAAGGAGCATCTCACGGAACTCGCGGAGACGGACGCGCTGGCGCTTGTCACCGGGAAGCCGAAGAAGAAAGCCCCAAGCACGCAACTCGTGCCGGGCACCCGTCTCAAGCGCCGCTGGCGGGGTGTCGAGTACGAGGTCATCGTGGTCGAGGGCGGCTTCCGCTACAAGGGGACGGTTTACAAGTCCCTGACCGCGGCGGCGGAGGCTATCACCGGGATGAAGCTGAGCGGGAGAAATTTCTTCGGCCTGCCGAAGCTCAAGAACGCCAAGCGGGAGCCGGGGAATGCGTGAGGGCCTTCGTTCACGAGATGATGAGACCCTTCGCCGTTGCGCCGTCTACACGCGCAAGAGCCATGAAGACGGCCTTGAGCAGGACTTCAATTCGCTCGATGCCCAGCGGGAAGCATGCGAGGCCTTCATCCGGAGCCAGGCGGTGCGCGGTTGGGAACTGGCGTCCGGCCACTATGACGACGGCGGCTTTTCCGGCGGCACGATGGAACGCCCGGCATTGAAGCGCCTGCTCAAGGACGTGGACGCCGGCGCGGTGGATACGATTGTCGTCTACAAGATTGACCGCCTGTCCAGGTCGCTTCTGGACTTCTTCCGCATGGTGGAACTCTTCGAGGAGCGAGGCGTCAGCTTCGTTTCCGTGACCGAGCAATTCAACACGACCGATTCGAGCGGACGACTGATGCTCGGCATCCTCATGTCCTTCGCGCAATACGAACGGGAGATTGCGGGCGAGCGCATCCGGGACAAGGTCGCCGCCGCCAAGCGCCACGGCAAATGGTGCGGCGGTCCGCCGCCCCTCGGATACGACGTGGACCGCCCGAACAAGCGGCTTGTCGTCAACGAGGAAGAAGCGCGCATCGTCCGCCGCATCTTCCGGCGCTTCAATCAGACAGGCTCCACGTTGCAGGTCGTGCGCGAACTCAATGCCGATGGCCTCACGACCAAAGCCTGGGTCACCAAGAAAGGCAAGCGGCGCGAGGGGCACGCCTGGGACGTGCCCGCCGTTGGTCGCCTGATAAGGAACCGGCTCTACACGGGCGAGTTGGAACACAACGGCAACGTCTACCCCGGCGAGCACGAAGCCATTATTGGCAAGGAACTGTGGGAACGGACCGGTGAATTGCTCAGCGAGAACCATCGCACGCGGCGCATGACGGGCAGACTCACCACGGACTCCCCATTGCGCGGACTGATTCGGTGCGGCCATTGCGGCTGCGCCATGAGCCCGACCTACACAAAGCGGCACGGGAGGCAGTTCCACTATTACCTTTGCAAGACCGCGCACCGGCGGGGCGCGGGCGCCTGCCCGGTCAGCCGGGTCGCGAGCGGAGAGATCGAGAAGGTCGTGGTCGAACAACTCGGCGCGGTATTCCGGACGCCCGCGCTCGTCGCGAAGACCTTTATGGCGGCGCGCGCCCAGGAGGATGAGGAACGGGAACGCCTGAACGCGAAGCGGGAACACCTGAAGAACGAACTCAGCGGTGTTCAGGACGAGGCGGTCGAACTGATTCGCGCAGGCGGCGCCCCGGCGCGGATCATGGAACTCAACGAGAACGCCTCGTCCATCGGCACACAACTCGACCAGATTGAGCGGAAACTCGACGGCCTTGGCGGCGAGCGCATCACCGAGCACGATGTCGCCGAGGCCTTCGGAACGCTGGAGGAACTGTGGGAGGTGCTCTTTCCAACGGAGAAACACCGGCTCATTCATATGCTCGTCGAGCGGGTCACCGTGTGGCTGGATGGGCTTGACCTGAAACTCAAGGCCGTCGGGGTCACGGGGCTTGTCGCCGACCTGACAGGTTATGCCGAAGAGACCCGGCAGCGCGGAGGAGAAACATGACCGAAAAATCAGTCACCATCAAACGAACCGAGGACGGCGGACTCCTCATTCACGTGCCCATGCTCATGCGCAGAAGGCGGGGCCGCAAGCTGATCATCGCGCCGGAAGGACTGGACGGAGCGCAAACGGATGCGCCTCCGGCCAGCCAGGAGCGGTTGGTCACGATACTGGCGCGCGCCCATGCATGGACCAGGCTGATCGACGAAGGACGGTTCAAGTCGACGGCCCAACTTGCCGCTGCCGTGAACAAAGACTCCTCTTATGTCGCCCGCATCATGCGTCTGGCCACGCTGGCACCCGACATTACCCAGGCCATTCTGGACGGCCGGGAACCCGACGGCTTGTCGTACATGCAGCTCGTCAAGGTTTCATCCTGTGACTGGGAGGATCAACGCGAGGAGCTTGGCTTCGCGTAGACTCGGCTCCGGTCGTACCGCATGGCTACGCGCCGGGCCAACGCGTGCATTCTGTCCGTGCGGAAGAACAGCATGTCCTTGACGCCCTCGTGCGTGGGTTCGCGATAACACCACTTCAGCAAGAACCGGAAAACGTCCGCCACCGCCTGTGCGCCGACCAGGGTGCTGTGCATGGGCCTGACCCGGATCTCGAATCCAATCAAGTCCATCAACGTACCGAGCCGGTGGTTGGGCACATCCAGCCCGGCTGACCGCGCCCACTCCAGGGTGCTCAGCATGAGCGAATCATCGTCCTCCGGCGGTCCTCCGGTGGCGAGGAGGAACGCCGCCTCGAATTCACCGCTGTGCGCGGCGAACCACGCGCCGGGACCGGCCCAGGCAAAAAGGTCACGCACGACTTCCTCGGGCGGTCTGGCCCCCTCCAACATTTCATCCCGGATGCCGGTCAGCCTCGTCACGTGCTCTGGCACGGGTACACCAGGATTCGTGCGTTCCCGGAAGGTGTCGAACAGTTTCCCCTCGTAGTCGAAGCGAACAGCGCCGACTTCCGTGATGCCATCCCGGACCGGATTGAGTCCCGTGGTCTCGATGCTGACGGCGATAAGATTCTCGGGGGCGGTTAATCCGAAGGCCATGACGCTTGCCTTTCCTCTTGCGGCACAGGCGGTTCCGATGCAGACACGAAAGCATTGACTGATAATCTTTTCAGTAGTATACTCTCCAGTCGGTTTGTTGTCAACCGCTTGGGCGCATCCTCGTCGGGAGGGGCTGCGGGTTGACGGCATGGCTGGAAAGGAGTGGCGCATGGCTGCAATCAATCTCCGCCGTTTCTCGAAGCCCGAGACGCTGCATCGCATCGCCCGGGAGCACCTGATCGCATTTCTTGGCCCGTACCGGAAGTACCTTGTCGGACGAGGCGTAACCATCCCTCCCCCCGGGACGGCGGGCACTCTCGATTACGAGGAGCTGATCCATGTCCTGCTGAGTCCCGATGCGAAGACGCCGCAGTCCCTCATCGACGCGCTATTCTTCGTCAACGAACTGGCCGCGCCGGAGAGCTTTGACGCCCTTCAAGATGCCGTCGCCAGGTCGGGCCTGGACGTTGCCCCGGGCGAGGAGACGTCTCCGGCGGACCTCGCTATCCAGGTCTGGATGCAGGAGCCGGAGCTTCTGGAGCGGCTGCACGCACAGCATTTCCTCTCTCGCCCGCGAAGCTTCGAGTACTTCCGCTCGACCCGGTCCAGTGTTCCGCCGTTTCTGGAACCCGATGAAGACACGCTGCGGGCGATAGAACGCTCTCTCGACGAATGGTTCGTGCGGCAGCGGCGGGGTCGAACGGCGCGCGTCGCGATGTTCGCCGGTCCGGATTCAGTGTGGTTCCTCGTGCGCCATGGCGAACCGTTCACACGGGAGTCCGCCATCGAAAAGGGCGAGTCGGGTAGCGTCTACTTCCGGCCCGCGAAGTTCGACGTGCTCGTGTACAACCGCGAGACCGGGGAACTGAGGATCAACGCCACCGGCAAGACGCTGAAGCGGCTCTACCGCGAAGTCTTCGGCCTGCGCCTTTTCGGGGACGGCAGCTTCTTCGACGGCAGTCACCGGTTCACGCTGGAACCCCTGCGGCGCGATGGAAAGGCGTCGCTGGTCTGTTCGGACATCCATGGGCTGGAGTGGGTAAAGCTCAAGGAAATCCATCTCCACTGGTTGAACGAATACCGGGAGACTGAAATTCACAAGGCCGACGACGTTTTCGCAGCGATGGAGAACCGGGGCACGTCCATCCCCATCCGGGCCACGATTGCGAAGGCCGCGTTCGAAGTCAAGTTCGAGGATGCCAAGACGCCGCGGACCGTGGTCGTCGGCTCGGAGAACAAAGCCCAGTACAAGCGGGACGACGACGCCGGACTCATCGAACGCTGGATGCTCAATCGCGGATTCATCTCTTTCGAACAGGACATGGGTTATGAAGACCTCGAGCTCTTTATGGCGGCGTCTTGAACGCCTGGCCGGGCACGCTGCCGTCATGGTCGAGTGGCGGATGCTGCTCGGGCCATGCTTCGAGCATTTCGAGCGCTATCTCCGTCCCACGGAGCGCGAGGCCACGCAAATCCTCTGCGCCGGGCAATGTACGCGCGGGTGCTCCCGGCGTATTGTCCGCCATGGGCCGCGCGACATCGTGGCCCTCTGTCCCGAAGACGAGTGCTCGATAGACCTTGAGCCGGAGGATTGCGTCATCCACGAAATCGATGCGGCCCGGCTACTTGTGGATATGGGGCGCGGGTTGGGCATCGAGGCCCAACCGGAACCCCTGGCAGGCTTCCCGGCGGTCTACCGGCTTGGCGCTTCGTACCTGCCGCCCTCATGCCGGATACCGATTATCGTTTCGCTCAACGGCGACCCGGAGACATTCGCAAAGGCCGCCGCCCACCTCGTCCTCTTCGATGACGCGCCGTTTCTCCTGGTTGGCCTGACCCGGCGCGTCTGTCCGCCGGGTACCGAGGCGGTTCTCCGGCGGCAGAGCGCAATCTTTGTTTCGCTCGACGGCTACCTTGATTGTACCGGCGCCGGTTTCGTGCCGCGTTTCCCGCTCCGCGACTTTTTCTGCGCCGAACAGGACAGCGCAGGGACGATACCCGAGGGTGCCACAGTCATCGAACGAGTGGAGCACGGGCACGAGGTGCGTTGGCTGGTGAATGGCGTAGACCGGGGCGCCTTCTCCACGAGAGCGACCACAATCAAGGCCAGGATTCTCAACATCCTGTATGATCAGGCTGGCCTGGGCTGGGTACCCCACAGGACCTTTCTGCAAGCCGTAGGGTGGTCACATGAGGAGTATTTCGGGTCCAGCACGGAGCCCGGCCGTATGCAGAAGCAACTCACCGAGATCCGCAAGTTCCTGGGGGTGGCGGTGGGCTTCAGCAAGCTGAACGGTGTCCGATTCGCCGAGGAGGTTGTCAAGTCCAGATAGGGGTCCAGAGTACATCTTCTTGAGGTCTCTTGCTCGCCTTCTTTCGGGCCGCCTTCATCGTAGGGCGGCCCATTTTCTTTGTGCTTGCGTAAGGATTTGGACAGTCCAGGAATGGGTCCAGACGGATTTCGCCTCGAAAATTCCAGGCTAAATTGCCCTCGCTTCGAGCGCAAAAGGCGGTGTCGCCTGAACGCTCATGGAACCAACCCAGAAGGAGGGCACGCAAGATGCCAGTCAAGAAGACAGACCTTTCCGCCGGACGCAGACGCCTCATCGACATGATGCAGGAGGTGAACTTCGGACGGATTCACCAGCTCCAGGTTCGCGATGGCGAGCCTGCATTCACACCGATGACCCGGGTGGAACGGCAGATCAAGTTCGGGGCCGAAAATCAGCCACGCCCGGAGGCCGCCCCGGACGATTTCGAACTCAAACGCAACGTCGTCGAACTGTTCGAGAACTTCGAGCGGCTGGGCAACGGACTTATCAAGCAGTTGGAGATCAAGGGCGGTCTGCCCTTTGGGATGACGGTCGAAGAGCAGGCCGTCTGACGGCGAAGACATTTTAACGACACTGGACAATTGACTGGCCGCATGGCGGAGGTCGTTGTGGGTGTCGCCGCACCGGAACACACCGGTTGACAGGCGATTCCACAACGGCCTCCGCCTTCTTCGTCTACCCCCTGCTCCCGGCCTGCCGCGACACCCACGCGCCTCCTCCTCGCGCCGAGGAGGCTACTCATGCACACCAAGAATCACTATGACGAACTGGGCGGCTACGCCCGTAATCTCATCAAACATAAAGCACGGCAAATCATCGGCAAGGCGGGATTTCAGGCGTCCGATCTCGAGGATATCGAGCAGGAACTTGCCATAGACCTCTACATCCGTCTGCCGAAGTACGACCCGCGGCGCGCGCGCAAGACGACCTTCATGGCGCGCATTGTCGAACACAAACTCGCCGCACTCATCACGGAACGGCATGCGCGATGCCGCGATTGGCGTCGTTGTCGAACCTCGCTCGATGAACCGCCAGTCTCCGGGGACGATCCCAACGACGATCCCCTTGCCGAGCAAATCTCCGATGAAGCAATCGGCTCGGATGACATCCTGAACCTCATGGTGGATCTCCGGGAAGCGCTGGACACGATGCCGGACGATATGCGCCGCCTCTGGGATTGCCTGCTCACGGGAAATATCCGGCGCGTATCGAAAGACCTGGGGATTCCCCGCACCACGCTCTATGGCCGTCTCAAAAAACTGCGCGCGCTTCTCGCCGAGGCTGGTCTCGGCGACTACGTGGCCTGACACCCGACAGTTTCCACGAGGCTCCGGTAAGTAACCAGTGAGCGGTGTCAACACGGCGCCGTTCAGCGCCGAGGCCTCGAGCGAAACACGGAAATCTCAGAAGGGAGTACCCATGAGGAATCAAAGCTACCGTTACCGCTTCGCCCGGGCGGTGCCCGCGCGCGACATCGAAGAAACCCTCACCTTGGCCTTGATGGCCGTCGAGAGCCTCCACGGCCGGGCGCGCGTCCGGATGGATGGGCGTTTCCGGCTGGACAAGGACCGGCGCATTTGCCTTATTGACGCGGGCACGCGCATCGGCGCGGACCTCGCGAAGATTTTCACCGGCTATGTCACCCGCGAGTATGGCGAGAAGGCCGTGGACATCACCCGTGAATCCGCGCATGCCTACTCGGGGCAGGGCAGTTGCCGCACCGCGGCGGCGGGAGCGGCGGTATGAGCGAGAAGATGCGCACTACCTATTCGATGTGGTCCGCCTTCCGCAATTGCCGCAAGGCCTGCGAATGGCGGTATCTGAAAGATCTCGTGCCGCTGGAGAGCGACCACAATCTGGCATTTGGCGCGGTGATGCACGCGTGCCTCGAACTCTGGCATCGGCATCGTGACCTGGACCGCGTCCTCGAACACATCGACCGCACGTATCCCGAACGCGCTGGCGACGAGAAGCAGCGCGCCGACTGGCATCTGGCCACGGCGATGATGCGCGGCTATGCCGGGCGGTATCCCGAGGAGACCTTCGAGGTCGTCGCCCTGGAGAAGACCTTCGAGGGGAAGATTATCAACCCGGCCACCAACGCGTCTTCGCGCAGCTTTTCGCTCGCGGGCAAGGTCGACGGCATCGTCAGGCAGGACGGTAAGTACTGGATCATCGAGCACAAAACCGCCTCGCAGATTGATTCAGGCTACCTGGAGCGGCTCTGGACAGACTTCCAGATTCAGCTCTACGCCTGGTACGTCGAGAAGACCATGGGCTGGCGCATCAGCGGCGTCCACTACAACATTTTGGCGAAGGCGAAGCTGCGCCAGGGCAAGGGCGAGACCGAAGCGGAGTACGAGGCGCGCCGCGCGGAACTCATCGCGAAATCGAAGACGGGCAAGACCAGCGCGAAACGCAAGATGCCCGAGACGGACGATGAGTTCCAGGCCCGCCTGGCTGACTGGTACTCGAAACCGGATGCCTTCCACCGCGAGATCCTCTACATCCCACGCGACCGCTTCGACACATTGCGCGCGGAGTTGTGGGAACTGACACGCTCCTTCCTTGATGCGCGGCGGCGCGGGGTCTTTTACCAGAACACGTCCCAGTGCTTCACCTATGGCCGACCTTGCCCGTACTTCGCGCTGTGCCGCTCGAACGGCAGCCCCAACGTCATCGAGAACTTCTATCAGCGTTGTACGCCGAACGAAGAACTCGCGGAAGAGCTGGAACAGGCCCCGGCATTTTGATTTTGAACGAGGCGTGGTGTCGCTTGGCTGTGCTCGGCAGCGCAGGGCAAGCCTGGGCATGGCATGGCATGGAAGAAGAAAGGAGCAACAAGCTGTGAAGCGTATTGATGCGACTATCGAGGGAACAACCCCCTTGATAATCAACAAGTTCACCGACGCCGCTCAACTGGCGGCGACAAGCGGATCATCTCAGGCGAACCGGCAACCTTCAGACCCGCGCGAGGCGGCCATGGCTCGCCTCTACGTGAACGACAAAGGTGTCCCCGTATTGCCGCAGCCCAATCTTTTCCGTTGTTTCATTGAGGGCGGCCGTTTCTTCAAGTCAGGGAAGTCCAAGGTCACAACCCAACGCAACAGTCTCGTGGCGGCGTGCCTGAGTGTTGACGGGCTTCATTTTCCCATTCAGAGCACGGGCGGCTGGTCTGTGGATACGCGCCCGATTCGGAATCCTGCTACGGGAGGAAGGATGCTTCGTTACCGCCCGATCTTTCACGACTGGCGCATCTCCTTTTCCATGTCGCTCATGGAAGAAATCATCGCCCGAAAGCTGCTACGCGAGATTGTGGACGCCTCCGGGAAACTCATTGGTTTGGGGGATTTCCGGCCTGACTGTAAAGGGCCGTTCGGCAAGTTCGTCGTTGTCGAATGGCGCGAAGAGTAGCCAACCGCATGCAACAGCAAAGAAGGAATTCATCATGAAACTGCCGACCGCGAAAACACCCCCGAAAAGCTCGCTGAGCGATGTGTCGATTCTGCTCTATGGCCCGTCGAAGATCGGGAAGAGCACCTTCGCATCGCAGGCGCCGGAAGCCATCTTCCTGGCCACCGAGCCGGGCCTGAACGCCCTCGAAGTCTATCAGCATCCCATCACGTCCTGGCCGGAGTTCCTTGAGGTCTGCGCCGAACTCGCAAAGGGCGAGCACCCGTTCAAGACCGTCGTCATCGACACGCTGGACGTGCTCTACCGGCTCTGTGCGGACCACATCTGCCAGAAGCGCGGCATCGAACACGAGTCCGACGGTTCCCACGGCAAGGTCTACGGCCTGATCAAGAATGAGATCTACCGGGTGTTGACGAAGCTGGCGCATCTGCCCTACGGCCTGATCCTCATCAGTCATTCGCAGGACCGCGACCTGGAAACCCGGACCGGCACCGTCACGCGCACCGTGCCGACCCTGTCTGAATCCTTCCGGCAGATCGTCATTGGCCTGGTGGACCTCATCCTCTATTGCGATGTCGAGATGACGCAGGACGATAGCGGTCAACGCGTGTGCCGCCGCGTCATCCGCACCAAGCCCAGCCCGAACTATGACGCCGGTGACCGCTTCGGACGCCTGCCGGACGTCATGCCCCTGAACTTCCCCGCCTTCGCGGAAGCCTTCGAGAAACACAAAGAGAACGCTGCGCCGGCGGGAGCCGGGCAGCAGAACCCGGCCCCGGCCGCCAAACCGGCGAAGGCCGGAAAATAAGGAGACGCGCCCATGGAAACGAACGGTTATCCCCAGAACGAACACGAGGACATCGATCTCAGCCAGTTCGACGACGACTATGAGAGCGCCGAGGTCGAGGACCGCGAATTCGAACCGGTGCCCGACGGCAAGTACCAGGTGAAGGTTGACCGCGTCGAGATCGCCCGCGCGAAGTCTTCGGGCAACCCGATGCTCAAGTGGACGCTCAAGATTCTCGCGCCCACCCACGCGGGCCGCCTGCTCTGGCGCAACAACGTCATGGCCTCGAAGGAAAACGTCAAGTGGTTGAAAAACGACCTGCACGTCTGCGGCCTCGAACTCGAGAAGCTGTCCGAACTGCCCGAGCGCCTCGACGATCTACTCGACCTTACGCTGGAGGTTACGAAGCGTACGCGCGGCGAGAACGAGAACATCTACCTCAATCGCCGCATCGAGATTGACGCCGGTGACAGCGACGGCGAGCCCGCACGCGATGCCAAGGGCGAAATCATCCCCTTCTGAATGCGCCCCGATGAAGTAACTCTTTTTTCCTTCCAACGGCCGGGCATGGCACGGCGTGGCGAAGCACGGCAAGGTTCGGCGGGGCATGGAGAGGCATGGCATGGAAACGATAGCTCCAATGAGCATTGTGATCGACACGCGAGAACAACTGCCCTACAGCTTCAAGTCTCACACACTGGTCCGGAAGCTGGAGGCTGGCGACTATTCCGTTGCTGGGGCAGAAGACCGTATCGCGGTGGAACGCAAGAGCATGACCGATTTCATCGGTACGGTTATCCGCGGGCGGAAACGGTTCCATGCCGAGTTGCGGAAGCTGGCGGAATATGAACACGCATGCGTCGTCGTCGAAGGTTCGCTCCGCGACCTGCTGGAAGGCCGGTATCCCGGCGGCGCGCATCCGAACGCGCTGCTGGGTTCCGTGCTCTCCATCGTCGTGGACTTTGGCGTACCCGTCTACTTCTGTTCCGACCGCCAATGCGCCTGCCGCTTCGTTGCCGGGTTTCTCGAACGATGTCTCAAAAAGGTGAACCAAGAATGTCGACAACAACAAGAAACGAAACCGTGCAGGTGCGCGGACGAATCGACCGGGTCTTTTTCGCGAGCCCCACATTCTCCGCGGGACGTTTGAAGGCCGATGGCCGGGACTACATTTCCTTTGCGGGCAACCTCTTCGCCACCGAGGGCGACCACGTCTCGCTGGCGGGCACTTGGGAGAAGCATTCCAAGTATGGCCGGCAGTTCAAGGTGGACCATGTGGCCATCGAGATGCCGCAGGATGCGGAGGGTCTGGCGCAATACCTGGCGAACCATCCGGAGATAAAGGGCATCGGCCAGGCAAAGGCGCGGGCAATCGCGGAACGCTTCGGTGGTGACTTCGACCGCGCACTCGAAGAGCAGCCGGAGGCGCTGGCCGAGGCGGCGCATGTCCCGCTTACGACTATCGAGACCCTGCGCGAACACTGGCGGAAGACGCGCAACGTCAACGCCGCCCTTACCTGGCTGTCAGCCTACGGGCTGACGTACCACCAGGTGAGCACGCTGGTCGAGAAGCTCGGAAACAACGTTGTGGCCGTCCTGCGGGACGACCCGTACCTCATCATCCGCGAGGTTCGTGGCATGGGTTTCAAGAAGGTCGATCAGGTCGCGCGGAAGCTGGGTACGCCCAAGGAACACCTGCCTCGCGTGCGCGCCGGGGTCCTGCACTGCGTTCAGGAGGCGCTCGACCAAGGCGACTGCTGGGTCGAATACGAGGACCTCATCGACCGGGCGAACACGTTGCTCATCATGGATTGCCTGGACAGCCGCGAGCGCATCGAGAAAGAGCTCGACGGCCTTATCGATACGGAACGGCTCGCATGCATCGATCTGGGAGGCCGGTTCGTTATATCGCTGCCGGTCATTCACCAGATGGAGACGGACCTCGCCCGCTGGTTCGGCGAGGCGCATGAGAGCAACACGTCCTTCGCCCATATCGACGACATAGAGGAAGTCATCGCCCGCACGGGCGCCTCACTCAATGCTCGGCAGCGGGAGGCCGTACAGCAGGTGTTATCCTCGCGCATTAGCCTGATCTCCGGAGGCGCCGGAACGGGCAAAACCTATACGGTATCGACCCTGACCGCCATCTGCGACGATCATGACCTCGCCGTCGTGCTGGCCGCCCCCACGGGCAAGGCCGCCAAGCGGCTCGAAGAGGCCAGTGGCCGGTCGGCGACGACCATCCACCGTCTACTCGGCTATGACGGACGCTCCTTTGCCAAGGGACCGGACGACGTGGTCGACGCGGACCTTCTCATCGTGGACGAAGTGTCCATGGTCGATGTGCCGCTCGCATGGCACCTCTTTCGTTCGCTGGACCTGACGCGCACGGCCGTGGTGCTGGTGGGTGACCACAACCAGTTGCCACCGGTCGGCCCGGGCAATATCCTGCGCGATCTTATCCAGACCCGTGCCATCCCGAGCACCATTCTCGATAAATGCGTACGCCAGGCCGGCGTACTCAAAGAGAACTCAACCGCCATTCTTTCGGGCGAGGTGCGCAAGACCAGCGACAAACGTCCAGACGGGCGTTGCGCGTGGTATCTCGTGGACCAGTTCACGGACCCGATGGGCGTGGACAAGTGCCTCCGGGAACTCTTCGAAAACGTGCTCGAGGAGAAGCTCGGTTTCGATATCCTGCGCGACGTGCAGGTACTCACGCCGACGCACAAGGGGCCGCTCGGCACGACGGCGCTAAACGAACAAATACAGCGGCTGGTGCAGCGGAAACGGTTCGGCGTGGAGGTCCCGCCGCATACGGTGGCAGGGCCACACCCATCAACCATTACCCATGGGTCGCGAGCGCAAAGCCAAGGTTCTGATGCTGACGAGACGCGCGATCTCGCCAGCCGAGGCTCTCGGCGGCGCGCGCCCCTGTATCCCGGCGACAAGGTCATCCAGATTCGGAACAACTACGACCTCGGCGTGATGAACGGGGCCGTGGGTTTCCTGCGGGAGGTTCTGACGGATGGCACACATCTCTTCGAGTTTGACGGGGCTCCCGTCACTATCAAGAAGAGCGACCAAGCCCTGCGGGATATCCAGTTGGGATACTGCCTTTCAATTCACAGAGCGCAGGGCAGCGAGTTTCCCTGCGTCATCACGGTGGTCCACAAGGCGCATTCGTTCATGCATCACCGGAACCTGTTCTATACCGGCGTGACCCGGGCGCGGACCTCGGCCATCATCCTCGGCGACCGCTGGGGCGTGCGCAACTGCGCGGCCAAGGTGCAGGTGGATGCGCGCAAGACGTTCCTGTCCCAGTTCCTGCGGGTGAACCGTCCGGCCCCGGCGGCGACGCCGTGGGAATCGGAGGATCTTCAAGTCGCCGCGCAAGGGTAGGTGCGGCGATGCCCCGGTTGAAGAAGGAATATATTGAGCAGGCGAACGCGTCCGACATTCGCGAGGTCTGGACGCGTCTCGGCCTGCCCAGCGTGCGGCCAGGCACGGCGTTTCGTTCGCCCTTCCGGGAGGACAAAAAGCCGTCGTGCCAACTGGCCGGCGGGAAGAACATCTTCTTCGACCACGGGACGGGCGAGCGTCTCGATCCCATCGGGCTGGTCCGCAAGGTGCGCGGATGCGACTTCAAGGAAGCGGTCGCATTTGTGCTGGGACGGCCGCTCGACGAGCTTTACGAGCAGGCGCAGCGTCCCGCACGGAAGAATTCCGCGGGCGGAGGTTTTCCGCCCGGTGAAGCGGCATCGGCGAAGGGCGGAGGTTTTCCGCCCAAGGAAACGGTGGCGAACAGCGGAGGTTTTCCGCAGGACGCCATCGAGGAGTTGGCCCGGGTGCGCGGTTGGCGGCCCGAGGCTCTGCGCGCCTTGGGAGCGGTGTCCCGCAATGCCCAGGCCCCGCGCGAAGTACACTTCCCGATGCGGGATGCGTCGGGAAACGCCGCCGGGTTTCGGCGGCGGCGCAGCGACGGCAAGGCGTTCTCGAACGGCTCCAAAGCGCTTTCGAGCAAGGGTTCGAAGAACAGCCTGCTCTGTCCCTGGCCCTTTCCGGAGGACGATGGCCGCCAGGTTCTGGTGGTCGAGGGCGAAGCGGACGCGTGCGCGGCCTTGTCGGCGGGTTACGCCGCGGTGGTGGCCACGCCCGGCGCGAGCGTGCCCAGGGAGGTGGTGTCCGCGCTGCAGAAACTGCTCGCAAAGCGCGAGGTGGTTCTCTTTCCCGATCCGGACGAGGCGGGACGGCATTGGCTGGAACGCGTGGGCCGCGCGCTCGCGAACGCCCGTTGCGCGGTGCGGTTCGTTCCGGCGGACGATGCCGACCTGGACGCGCGTCTGCGCCAGGAGAAGAATCCGCGCGAGGCATTGGCGGCGCTCATCAAGAACGCCTCCCTGTTCGTGACGGGGGACAAGAACCCGGCCCAGCGGCCCCAGAGCGGTCTGCCGCCCCTGATTCTGCCCAACGAAGCCCACGGGGAACGCCTGAGCGACACGGCCAGGATGCTGTTTCCCGTGGTCGCGCCCAAACACGTCTTCTTTCATCGCGGGGGGAAGATGTTCGAGATTGCCGAACTGGACGGCGAACCGGAACTATATATCCTGTGTTCCGACGCCTTCCGGTCGCGGGTCGAACGGCATTTCGAGGTGCTCGTGTACCGCTCCGGACCCAACGACAGCCTTGTCTTGAAGCCGACGGTTTGCCCGCGCGACACGGCCAAGGCGCTCATGGAAACACTCGAAGCGCGCGATGACCTGCCCGCCATCGCGGGGATATCCGGCTGTCCGTTGATTGATTCGGACGGGCGCATCATTGGTAAGGGCTACGATCCGCAAAGCGGGTGGTTCATCGCCAGCGGCGAAACCCCGCTTGATGTGCCGCTCGATGAAGCGGCGTCCGCGCTTTCCGCGCTGCTCGACGACTTCGATTTCCTGAGTCCGGGCGACCGGAGCCGGGCGCTGGCCTCGTTCATCACGCCCGCGCTGCGGCTGGGCGGCATGCTCGACCTCGTGCCATGCGATGTGGCCGAGGCCAATGCCAGCCAGTCAGGAAAGACCTACCGGCAGAAGGTGGTCGCGGCCATCTACAACGAGACGCCGCGGCTCGTCACGCAGCGGCAGATGGGCGGCGTCGGTTCCTTTGACGAATCGCTCTCGGCGCGGCTGTCCGAAGGCCGCCCCTTCATCCAGATGGATAACCTGCGCGGCAAGCTCGACTCGCCGAACCTCGAAGCCTTCATGACCTCGGAGCGGGCCTTCCCGGTCCGCGTGCCGCACCGGGGCGAGATGATGATTGACCCGTCGCGGTTTTTCATCTTCGTGTCGTCCAACGGCTTCGAGACCACGCGCGACTTCGCCAACCGTTCGTCCATCATTCGTATTCGAAAGCGGCCACAGTCCGCGTCGTTTCGCGCGTACCCCGAAGGCGACCTGCTTACCCACGTGCGCGCTCGGCAGCCATATTATCTGGGATGCGTGTTCGCCGTTGTCCGGGCGTGGCTGGCCGAGGGCAGGCCCCGGACGCGGGAATCCCGGCACGATTTCCGGGACTGGGCCTGCACGCTCGACTGGATTGTCCAGAATCTGCTGAAGGCCGCGCCGCTCATGGACGGCCACGGCGATGCGCGCGAACGCGTCAGCGACCCCGGCAAGGGCTTCATCCGCGCCCTGGCGGCGCTCATCGAGGCGCGAGGCAGGCTCGGGCAGGAATACTCGGCCTCGGAGATCTATGAGCTTGCCGAGGAAAACGATGTCGTCATACCGGGCATGAAGCATTGGAACGAGGACACGGGAAAACGACGCATTGGGGCCGTGTTTTCCCGCTCACTCAACGGTGCAAGCGAATTGGTGATCGAGGACTACCGAATCGTTCTCGGAACCAAGCAAGTGTTGCGTGCGCAGTATTCGGACCACATGGCGCTCAAGTGCTATACGTTTCATCGCTGCGGCGCCGATGCCGCTGTCTTGTCGGATGGGCCTGAAGACGACGATCTATTGCCCTTCTGATCGCAACGGCAGACTTCGATGACATTTCTTCTGTCATTCTGAAGATTGGCTTACGGGAAATCCGTTCCTGCCTTAGCCAAAAGGCTCATCACTTACTCTCTCCCCGAGGCTGCATGCATTGTTTCCGGTGTCCGTCGCTTCCACCGCGCCGGGGGATTTTCTTCATGCCGCCCCCGCTGGTTCCCCGCGAATTGCGCCAGACTGGAATTATCATTTTCCCTAATTTTATCCGCCTACCCACGCACCCACGCAGCCCACGCAATAGGTAGAACTCTCTACAAATCGTGATATGAGATGAGTTCATATTACGATTTCAAGGAAGTTATAGGTATTGCGTGGGCTGCGTGGGTCGATTTAAGAAGGCATCTTCGTCAGTCTCGCCCGCCCGCCGGTAAGTAACCCTCGGAAGAAATGTAAAGCCCCTCTTCCGAGGAGAATGCCATGACGGCGACACATACCGGCGGTCCCTGCTTCGCATCGACCGCCCTCGACCTGCATCAGGCCGAACTGCGGGGTGACGACCCGCGAGACATCTTTGTCGGCGACGTCTGCTATCGGCGCGTGGACCCGGAGTACTTCGCATGGCTTCGCGGCAGAATGGAATCCGCGCGGCGGCGATTCGAGGCGAGCGGTCTCTCGCAAACCGCATGGGATGAGCTGCGCGCCCGTTTCAACAGGTTGCAGGAATGGGCCATCGGACAATATGGCCACGCCGCGCTCAAGGCGGTCATCCGCACGTTCAATCCGGCCAGCTACATACCGCCAGCCAATCGCAAACCGGAGCCGGAGCCGGGGCTAAAGCCGTTCCGGTTCCCCAAGGAAGGCGAGTTCCGGTTCGAGCGCACCATTGCTCCCGATGCCTTAGCGAAGGTGGACGCCATCCGCGAACAGGCCCAGGCGCTCGGATGGTCCGAGGCGCGGCTCTATCAGAACCGGGGACGGTTCGTATTCCCCTGCGGTCAGGACTGGGGTCTCGTATGTTTCGTTGGGCCAAAGGATGCGCTGGGCGTAATCACGGAAACACATATCGAGATCGTCCACGACTTGAACGGCACCCGGAATACCCTTCGCTTCGCCAACGCGGATGTGTGGCCGCCGCGTATCCCGAAGGAGACCGTCGCGGTATGACAACCTCCTACGCAAACGCGCGCGATATTCTGCCGCCGGATCTGCTGGCCGAAGTACAGAAGCATTGCACCGGCCTCGTATGGATTCCCTCGCCCAAGACATTCCTGCGGGAACGGCGGCAACTCATTCTCACCCTGCACGGAGAAGGCGTGCCCACGAAGGAGATTGCCCGTCTGGCGGGCATCACGACGCGGCGCGTGAACCAGATTCTTGCCGAGGGACCGCGCTGATTCCCGTCAGTTCGGCGGCGGCTCCGGTATGTAACCCGTAGTGAATGATTGTGGCTGTTTTCGTCTCCCGCCCCGGAAAACAAGTCTGGGGAACTACTTACACCAACAATGGCAATGAATCGACGCGACATGGAAGAGCTGGACCGCTGGCAGAGAAACGAGGGCAAGACGGCGGCCCCCAAGAAACGAATGGGGCCGCCCGACGGCAACCTCAATCCGATGAAGCACGGAATCTTCGCGAACAAGTGCCTCAACGCCGAGGAGCGCGAGTCCTTCGATGAGCTGATCGAGCGGCTCTACCAGGACTTCGAGTTCAATAAATCCAGCGACTTCCTGCAACTCGAACTCGTGGCCATCTACTCGGTAAAGCTGATGCGCGCCCAGGTGGAAGGGAACGTGGACGCCGCCCAGAAGCTGGACATGATGATCCGCGCGCACATGAAGGATCTCAAGGCCACGAAGATCGCCCGCGAGGGTGACCAGCCCCGCGGACCGCAGACGACGCCGGCGGATTGGGCGACGGAACTCCTGGAGAAGACCGGCGCCAAGCCTGGCGCCAAGGCGGCGAAGACGGACCGCGCGCACAAAAACGCGAAAAAGAGTTCGGATAACACCGGGCCGCCCGATTCGGAAGACCCCGCAAACAGCGGCGATCCGGAGGGCGACGATGCATGAGAGGTCAGATAAGACGTGTTCCCTATTATCTGAAAAAGAGAGTTTTAGGGGGCGATGCACGGGTCGGCGTCAACGATACACCCTGGATGGCAAGGTCTATGGAAGCTTCATTGCCTTCATTGAAGCCGCCTATAGGGCGACGATATACGAGATCATGGATGAGTTTTATGGACGCAGGGAAATGAGCTCGACGGATTTGCATGGCTACTTCGCCGAGGTCTTTGGTTTTTCTGTCGATCAACGCACCATCTGCCGGGTGCTGGAGAAGTCGGGTGTACAAGCGCGCGGATACGCAGCTCGCAAAGCCCTTTCATGGAAACAAGGGAAGATGGACATGGCCTTGTCGAAAATGCGGCAGGTGCGCAAGCGCTCCTACCTCCTTGGCTCGAGAGCGGAGCAGACCGTTCGCTACCTCTTGCGCCAAGGGCTTCTGATCCTTGACGCCGATTGGGACGTGGTCATTGGTGACAATCTGCAGCATATCCTGGATCGCTTTGAAGTTGATATTCCCATTGTACTGATTGATCGGCAATCCCGCCGCGCTTGCTGCATCGCAATTGAGGTCGACAGTTTCTTCACGCACACGGCACCCGAGCGGCAGGACCGGGACAAGCGCAAGACCCGGGCATTGATAGATGCAGGTTGGCACGTACTCAGAATCTGTTGCGATGACTTCACAAATGGCTCGCTCGTGGCGGAGAAGATGACGGATCTCATGTTGAAGGTGAAACGCATTGCCGAGGAATCATTCGCTAAGAATTCTTTCCCGGCTGGACAGCCGGAGGAATAGAGGATGTGTTCTTCGGCGGGGACTGTGAGGACTGTGAGCGTGACTGTCACGAATGCTTGCGCGCGAAGAGAGATGCGCTCCACGAGGGAGCGCGGTAATGCGGGCCGGGACTCAGAGGCGTTCGAGTGCCTCTTCGAGCCGGCCGTCAACGAGGTGGGTGTAGATCTCGGTCGTCGCGATGTCGCGGTGGCCGAGGGCGCGCTGGACCACGAGCAGGTCCGAGGTCGCGTCATAGAGGTGAGTGGCGAAGGTGTGGCGCAGGCCGTGCGGCGAGAGCCGCTTGCCGATGCCCGCGCGTACCAGCCAGTCCTCGAGGCGGCGGGCCACCTGGCGCGGCGTGATGCGCGTGCCGCGGTTGGACAGGAACAACGCGCGCTCGTCGGCGGACGTCAAACGCCGCCGCTCGTTGAGCCAGGCGCGCAGCAATGAACGGAGGTCTGTCTTGAGAAACTTTACTTGGCAGATGTTTCCCTTGGCGCGAACGTGCAGGTGCTTCGCGTCGAGGTCCACGTCGTCCAAGTCGAGGCCGACCAACTCGCCGAGTCGGATACCCGTGCCGAGCAGCACTTCGAAGATGACACGGTCGCGCCGGTCCGCCGGGGCGTTGTGTCCCCTGAGTTCCTTGAGCAGCTTTCGCTTCTCCGTCTGGGTCAGGAAGCGCGGCGGCTTGCGCGGCAGGCGCTTGAGGCGCACCCCCCGCGCCGGGTTCTCGGCCACGAGGCCGTTGTCCCTGGCCCAGGCGAAGAAAGCCTTCACCGCCGCCTTCAACCGGTGCAGCGAGGCCGCAGACCGTTGGCCCCGGGCGGTGTTCACAATGGCTGGGGCCGCGAGCGCCTGGTCGAGCAGGCCGGGCGTCACCTCCGCGATGGTGAGCACGGGCCGCAGCGATTCGAGCGTCTCGAAGACGCGGGCGAGGTCCCGCTGGTACGCGCTGACGGTGTGCTTCGAGCGGCTGTCCACCGTGAGCTTCGTCAGGAACGCTTCGAGGTGGTCCGCCAGCCGTGTGCGCCGGTGCGTGAGCGGAATGATGGCGGCGTTACTGCTGGCCGTCATCGTCCTGCTCCTTCACCCGGCTGTGGCCCATGGGCGTGTCCTTGGGAAGCGGCAGGTCGGCGAGCTGGCCGGTGTCCTTCGCCCACACGAGGAACATGCGGAAGACGCGAACGGTCTTGTCCAGCGTGGGCTTGGCGCGCTCCTTACCGGACGGCAGCTTCAGCAGCGTGTCGGACTTGAAGAACTTGCCGACCTGCGGCGTGCGGATGCTGCTCATCTTTTTGTCCCCGCCGAAGAAGGCCTCGACGATTTCCAGATCCTTGCGGTACGTGTACAGCGTCCGCTCTTTCTTGCCCTGTTCGCGGAGATGGCCGAGGAAGGCCTCGGCGGCTTCGTGGATGGTGCAGTCTGCCATGGTTGGATTCCTTTCTCTGATTCAGTTTCCGGTTGCTTCCCGCGGGCGGCTGTGCCCGCGGCATGCACATACACGCTTGGTTCCCGGTCCGAAGTCAAGGGCTTCCGGGAGAAACATTGGCGCGGCATTCACGCCGCAGAACAGGAGGTCTGAACGTGCGAAGACTCATCGAAGGAATTGTCATTGTCGCCGTGGCGGCCTTGGCTGGCTGTGCGACGACACAACCGCCCGAGCGCATTCAGGGCGCCATCGCCACGATGAACCGGCACATGCCGGAGTACGTCGAGGAGGCCAACGCGGCGCTGGAGGCTGGCGGCCATCCTGATGCGGAACGGCTCACCGGCATGGGCACGCGGCTGCGCGACGGTCTGGCAACGCTCGACCGGTGGGCGCAAGGCGAAGCGGAAGTCCCGGCGGAAGGAGAAACGGAATGAAAGAAATCCTTCACGAACACGAAGCGGCCGTCCGCCAGGCCGGTCAGGCCCTGGCCGAGGTCGGCGCGGAACTCGCCTCGGGGCGCATCGACGCGGCCCTGGCCCGGCTCACGGCCGCGCCGCAGAAGTACCCCGAGTGGGATGAACTCGACCAGGCCACGGCGGACATCGCGGCCGTCATGCGCGACCGTGAGGCCATGCTGGCCGTCCACCAGATTCTCGGCGACCTCGCCGGGACGGTCATCGGCAGCGCGCTGAGGGCCGGTCGCGGCTGATTCGTGCTACGACTATGCGTAGAAACCGCATCGGGAAGTCCTGCATGACAAGTAGGCTCAAGAAACAGCGGGAAGTAGGCAGACAAGCCACGACAAGTAGGCTCCGGAAAAATGGCAAGTAGGACCACGGCAAACAGAATGAACGAACGATTCTGCAGGGCCAAGCGCTCCGATGGAAGCCCGTGCCGGGCCACGGTTATGCGGGGCAGCGCCTATTGCTTCTTCCACGACCCGGAGACGGTCGAAGCGCGTAAGGCGGCGGCCCGCCGCGGCGGGCTGAGCGGGTTGAGTGCCGAGGATGAGCGCCGTGTCGTCGAGACATTGTGCAGCCCGCTGCTGTGGGGCCAGACCCACCTCAAGAACCGGGATGGTTCCCCGAGGGCGTACTGGCCCCACCAGCGGGAAGACCTCCTGTGCCCGGACAGGAACATCATCCACCTCGACGGAAGGGCCACTGGGAAGTCGGTCTCACTATCCACGCTGGTTCTTCACTTCGCGTTCATCACACGTGGCGGTCAGGGACTCATCGCCGCGCCTCACCAGGGGCACCTGGACACGGTCATCGAGGAAATCGAGTTCCAGATCGACCACAACGCCGACCTGATGAACAGCATCGCGATCACGAAGTACGGGAAACCCAAAATCATCCGGAAGCCTTACTTCCGGCTGGAGTTCACGAACGGCAGCATCCTGTACTTCCGGCCGGCGGGCGCGTATGGCGACGCGTTCCGGTCGCTGCACGTTAACCGCATCTGGGTGGACGAGGCGGCGTGGCTTTCCGAGCGGGCGTGGAAAGCGCTGCGGCAGTGCCTCAATGCCGAGGGCACGCTGCGCATCTATTCGACCCCGAACGGCCTGCGCAATACGACCTATTACCGGCTGACGCTCTCCGAGCAGTTTACCGTGTTCCGCTGGCCGTCCTGGCTGAACCCTCTCTGGAATGAGGAGCGAGAAGCGGACCTCCTCGAATTCTACGGTGGGCGCGATACCTCGGGCTGGCAGCATGAGGTCGCGGGCGAACACGGCAAGCCATCCTATGGCGCGTTCAATGTGGAGCAGTTCAATCTCTGCCGGCAGGACATTCTCGAATACCGGAAGATCGTCATTACCGATTCTGAACTGCGCGACTGCGCGGACGAGGAGACTGCCCACGACCGTCTGGAAATGCTGCTGAACCTCACGCCGCAGACCGGCGTGTTCTGGATCGGCGGCGACCTCGGCTATACCAACGACCCGACGGAACTCGTGGTCTTCCATGAGGTAGAGGCCGGTGAACGCAAAGTTCTGCGGCTCGTGTTGCGCCTACATCTGGAGTACGTGGCGTACCCGCACATCGCGCAAACGCTCGCGCTGCTGGAGCGGTACTACACGCCGACGGGCATGGGCGTGGACAACGGCGGTAACGGACTCGCCGTGGTGCAGGAACTGCTGACGCTCGACAAGTACAAGGAGCTGGGGCTGGAGGGACGGCTCAAGGGCTACGACTTTGGCGGTATGACCCGGCTCGCTGTGCGCGACGGCCGCGAGGTCAAGAAGCGCACGAAGGAACTCATGACCAGCCTCATCAACGGCGCGCTGCAACGGAAGCAGCTCGTACTCCCCGCCGAGGACATGGACATCGAGGACCAGTTCACGACGCACACGTACACCCTGCGTGACGGCAGAGTCGTCTATTCGAAGGGCAACGACCACATCATCGACGCCGTCCGCTGCGCGCTGCTGATTCGGGAAGAAGAAAGCCTCGACCAAAGCGACGACGAGGTAGTCTCACTCAAACCTGTGCTCACGGACCCGGTGTTTGTATGACATCCGGCCCATCTTGCCAGCCGCTGGATGGGTCCCAAATCGCGGGAACGGGAACAGAAGAGGAGATGCTGGTAATGACTGGCAGCAGGAATTCGCGCACCACGGCGATGGCTCCGCCCAACGTCGGAGCGGCCTCTTGGCGTTTTTGCCGCTTCACGAATCCCTGCCATTGAAGAAGCTTCGACTCATTCCTGGAGAACTCCTCGTTGAGACCGATTGGCAACGAATCCGGCAATGCAGTCTGTCGCTTTGCGAAGGTGTTCAGGATTGCGTCTCGCAGTACGCTTCCTTCGACCTTGAAACTTTGGCTCAGCATCCAAATATCGAAGTAATCCTTCATCCGGCTGTTCGCCATCCCAAGCAGGACCATTGCATTGAATTTTTCGGCGATGACGGTTTCCGGAGAATACGCCTTGACCGTGGGGCCTTGTTTATCCAGCAGAGAGGGAAACTCCGACTGCCGAGCGGCGGGAACTACTGCATCTCCGAACCCAACATCCACTTGGAGGCGAATGGGCATGGCTCCCAGGGTGACCCGCACAACCACCCGAACCCCATCATAGACAGCCTCTTCGCGAATGGGTACGGCCGTAATGCCGTCCTTGTCGAAGAGTAAACCGTCGTCCTCGGTGTGAACCTCGCAGATTTGTCTGAAGACATCGGCCAGGCGTTCCGGGTCGGGACTTCCGATGCCGAGGAGATCGAGGTCCATCGTCGTGCGTTTGTCGTCGAGTTTCCATGCGATGTAGAGCATGGCGCCTTTCAGGATGAACCGATCCTTATGCTTGCTCAATGCCAAACGTGCCAGGAACCGTTCGACCGCATACCGCATCGTCAATTCCTGGAAGTCCCGGTTGGTTGACCTTGCCAGATTGAGAAGTCTCGCGCGGACGGATGCGCTCATATTTTTGCGGGTGGACTCGGTCATTGCGCCAGCATCTCCAGATAGGGTTGGATAATACCCTGTACCCGGCAGGCCTTTGCCGCCACCCACAGTTCGTCCATCGTGAACCGCCCCGCACGCCATCCTTCGCGAAGAGCCTCGACGGCGACATCCATGCCGATCTTGTTCCGGTATTTGAAGCAGTCGGCGACCGTCTTGGCGGGCGCATAGACTTGGACCGTCACCCCCTCAATGGCGTGCGTCTCCATGCCATGAAAGAATGCGGAGCCGGTGCAGTAGACGAAACGCACAGGCGGCCCTTGGGTTGGCGGCGCTTTCCGGTCGCGACGCATCATCCAGGTCTCATAGGGCATCTGGGTACCGATACCGTGGAAGACCAGCGCGGAGATTAGACAGATCACACCGCCCGGGTGGCACTTTGAGGCCCCGGCGAGGGCGTGGTTCGCGCTTACCTCCGCATCGGGAAGTGCGTACAGACCGCGTCCTGCCTGGATAAGCTCTCCGCGCGTCACCATGCGCCGAAGCGTCGATCTTGGGTCGTGTCCGCCCTGGATATCATTGGCGCGAAAAACGGACTGATTCCGTGCCGTTTCGAGGATTTTGCTGGCAACCGTTTCCATGTTCTTATTGCTCATAATCAAGAAGACTCTTGTTAATATTCTCTAATATGAGCCAAAAGCGGGGCTGTTGTCAAGTGCGGATTAGGAACAGGTTTCTCGGCGCGGCCCGCCTTGAGCAATTCCTGCGATGCCGTGCCATCGGCCTTTGCACCCGACAGTCTCCGACTCCTTCCGGTAAGTAACCCATAAGCCCTCCGCACGTTCCGCCGTCTTGCGGCGCGTGTGGGCTTGTGTCGGCCTTTACCGGAGGAGAGCGCATGGAAACCCGCGAAGCTGTCGAACCGCCCGTGCCGTGCCTCAGCGCGTCGGGCGTGGTGGATGTTCCGCTGGCCACGGCGGCGGCACTGGATTCGGCCACTTTTGCCGGTCTCAACCCCAACGAGGCCATACCGGCGACCTGGGAGGAGCGGGCGCGGAAGGCGTGGGAATACTACCTCGAAGAACCGCTGGTGAAGAACTGCGTCAATTCGTGGCGCACCTTCGCCGTGGGCGACGAGATCAAGCTGTCCTCGGACGACGAGGCGCTGAAGGACGAGGCCATCGAGGCGGCATGGCGTTTGCGCGTGTCGCGGTTCGTGAAGGACATGGTGCTCCAGTTGCTCGTGAAGGGCGACGCTGTCGGTTTCAAACGGTATGCCGAATCGGGCAAGGATATCGACGAACTCGTCTGTGTCAATCCCGTGTCCGTGAAGGTCAACTACGCCCAAGGTGATCTCGTCGAGGTCCGCCAGTTCGCCGAGGACAAGTTCGCCATGGACGAGGGCGTGGACCTGCCAGTCGAGCAGGTGATCCATCTCAAGTGGGATGCGCCGGCCTTCTCGCCCCGCGGCAATTCGCTCGTGCTGCCCGCCTTCCAGTCCATCGAGCTACTCCGTGACTACCGCCGCGCCGAACAGGCCATCGCCAAACGCTGGACCACGCCATTCCGCCTGCTCAAGGTGGGCGGCGCCTTCGGCCAGAAGATGGTCATGCCCGACCAGCGCATGCTCGAACAGGTCCGCGACATGGTCAACAAGATGGACCTCAAGAGCGGCCTCGTCGTCCCCTTCTACGTCACCGTCGAAACCCATGGTACCGAGGGCCAGGTGCTCAAGGTCGAGGACAAGGTGAAGGAGGTGAAAGAAGACATCGTTGTGGCGCTCGGCCTGTCCCGCTCGCTGGTGACCGGCGACGGCCCCAACTTCGCGACCGCCTCCGTGAGCATGCAGAAGATGATGGTCATGATCCGGGAGATCAAGCAGGCGGCGCGCGCATTGCTCGACTGGGTCTTCGACGACTGGATGGAACTGCACGGCCACGGGGACAAGACGCTGCAGTACCTGTTCAACGACCTCGACCCCAGCGATGCCGTGGACATGAAGCGGCTGCTGCTGGACCTCTACGACCGGAAGCTCATCAGCCGGTCCAGCCTGCAACTGAAGATGGACCTCGACCCGGAAATCGAGACCTCTAACCGGGCTACCGAGGGGAAGACCATCGACCTGTTCGATGAAAAGCTGGTCAAGCCCATCGTGGACATGGTGATGGCGGGCATCTTGAGCGTCGATCGGGCGCAGGAGATGCTGGGCCTACCCAAGGACGCGCACATCGGCGCGCCGGCGGCGGAGGCTTCAGTTCTCGGGGCGGAGCCCTCCGCAACCGCGTCCGGCGCGATATGCGATGAGTGCTCCCATTTCAATGGCGAAGAGAGCCGTTGTCGTGTCCACGATACCGACCGGGCCTTTGATGCGCCCGCGTGCCGCTTTCTGGACCGGCGTGAGGCGCACTGATGCCGACCCTGGCCGAACGCATCCGGGCGGCCACGGAGCGAAGTCTCACGGCGCGCGACCGGTACACCGCCCGGGTCACCGCGCAACTCACGCAGGCGCTCAAGCAGGCCGAAGGCGAGGTAAAGGCGAGCATCGGCCACTATGGCGCGCCTGCCTCATTGCCGGATAACAAGCTGGCGGCGCTGAAGGGGCTGGAGAAACTCCAGGCGGAAATCGGGGAGAGCCTCGGGCGGCTCAAGCGCGAGCAGACCCTTGTTTGGCGGCGCGGCACGAAGGAAGCCTTCCGGTTCGGCATAGGCCGGGGTATCGGCGAACTGACCGACGCGGCCGTTCCTTTCTATAAGGACCTCACGCCCGGCGGTCTCGACAAGCTCGCCACGAAATGCTTCACCATCGTGGACACGAACGCCCTCGATTTCCTCGCGCAATACAACCTGACGCTCGCGGGCGACATCCATCGCGAACTGGCCGACGGCATCAAGCGCACGCTCCTGACCGGCATCGCCACGGGCAAGGGCGCGGGCGACATCGTGCGCGACCTCGGAACGGTTATCGAGGACAAGGATTCCTTCCGCCAAGCCGGGACGCGGGTTTTCAGCAAGGCCCAATACCGGATGGAGATGATCGCCCGGACGGAGGTCCTGCGCGCGCACAACATGGGGCGGCTGAAGTTTCATGAGCGCGCCGGCGTGCAGCGGCTCGAATGGCTATGCATGGAGGACGAACGGTCCTGTCCCGTGTGCAACGGCCTCGACGGCAAGGTCTTTCCCATCGACAAGTTTCCCCAGCAACCCGCGCATCCGCACTGCCGGTGTACCAACATCATCGCGAAACCGCTGGCGATCTGCGGTTCGGACCTGTCCGCGGAAGCCGCGGCGAACGACACCCAGGGCGATGCGTGCATCCTGCCGCCGCACGTGCTCGAAGACATGGCCGACGCCCAGGCCCAGGAAAACGCGGCGCTCAAAAAAGCCTTCGAGAGCGGCGAGATCGGGGAACTGGAGCAGCTCACCTCGAAGCAGTTGCAGACGCTCGCCAAGGAGAACGGGGTTTCCGTCGCGCGCACCAAGGCGGACTTCATCAAGTTGCTGGACCAGGCCGAACCGGGCGTTGACCACAGCGGCCTTGCGGGCGAAACGCTCAAGGCCAAGCTCAAACAACACCAAATCGGATTGCTCCGGACAAAATCGGAACTCGCCGAACTGCTCGCGCAAAAACAGGCTGCGTTGCTGCAGGCCAAGGTCATCGCCAAAGAACAGGCCGCCCTCGCGCCGCTGCCAGACCTGGACAACCTCACCGCCGCGCAACTCAAGGAGATGGCCAAGGAGCAGGGCATCTCGCTCAACATGACCAAGGAGGACACCATCGCCCTCCTGGACAAGCTCGAACCGGGCAAGGACCATTCGGGCCTCATGGGGCAGGAACTGGCGGCGGCCAAGGCGAAACACGGCATCGGCGTGCTGAAGAACAAGCAGCAGCTCGTCGAAGCGTTGCAGAAAAAGGCGGGTCAGCAGATGGCCCAGCAGGTCCAGCAGGAAGCGCAACAGGCGGCGGCCAAGAAAGCGAAGGAACTGGCGCAGTCCTCGGTGGAGAAGGTGGTGCTGCCCGCGGAACCGGCGCAGTTCGGGGGCTTCCTCGCGCAGGTGAAGGAAGCGGAACAGGCGCTGGCCGGCAGTGGATTGGTGTCCGCGGACGAGATGAAACCGCTGGCGGAATCCCTTGCTCTTAAAAAGAAACTGTTCCACGACCAGATCGCCGGGATGAAGGCGGGCGACCTGAAGAAGCTGGCCAAGGACGGCAAGGTCAAAAACTGGCAGTGGGGCAACAAAGACGACTTCATCACCCTATTCACCGAGACCGACGATGCGAAGGTCGCGGCGGTCCACGCCAAGCTCGAAGCGGGCTACAAGGCGCACCAGGCGAAATACGGGAAGAAAAGCGCCAAGTCCACGGCACCGAGTACCCCGTTGCCTCCTAAGAAACCGCCGGTCGTACCTCCCGCCACACCGTCCGCTGCGCCATTCGCCAAGAAAGGCGTTGAATTCGAGGCGGTGGACGATGCGTGGGCAAAGAAGAAGCAGGCGGACGGTTTCAAGCTGGAAGGAAAAGCGCAGGTCGAGGGCGCCCACGAGAAGGAATTCTGGGTGGACGAGAACGGCGGCCGCTGGTTGTTCAAGCCGGTGGCCGCGCGGGACGAATTCGTCGCCCATGGCGAGGAATCCGCCTATCTCATCGGACGGCTCATTGATCCGGACGCCGTCGAGGTGCGCACGATCCGCCTCAACGGGCGCATGGGCTCGATACAGCGGTGGCGCACGGACCTGCAGGCGGATTTCGATTTCCGGAACACCCTGCCCGAGAACCTCACCACGTTCGAACTGGAGCAGATTCAGCGGGAGCATGTCATCGATTGGCTGGTTTCCAATCATGACGGGCACGCGAAGCAGTTCATCCGGGGGCGGGATGGCCATGTCTACGGCATCGACAAAGGCCAGGCCTTCAAGTTCCTCGGCCAGGACAGCCTGTCCATCGACTACCACCCAAACCGCGCGTGCGGCGAGCAGGAACCCTATTACAACCGGGTATTCCGCGCCGCGAAAGAGGGCAAGGTCCGCTTCGACCCGGCGGCGACGCTCCGGCACATCCAGGAGGTCGAGAAGATCTCCGACGACACCTATCTGGCCATGTTGCGGCCCTATGCCGAGGGGCGCTTCAGAGGCGACCAGACCGGCCTCAAACACTTCTATGACCAGGCCCTCGTTCGGAAGCACAACCTGCGGCGGGACTTCGAGGGGTTCTACGGCGACATTCTCGGCGACAAGGAGTTCTCCTTCCAGCGTTTGGCCGCGCCTGCGGGGAAAATCAAGCACATCAGCGCCGGGCAGGAACGCATTCTCCAAGAAGCGGAAGCGCTGGGCTGGCAGGGCAAGACGGTGCCCATCGATTTCGACGACATCGAGGACCAGAACGCGCTCGTGTTCACCGAGACCTATCAGGGCAAAAAGCGGACCGTCATGAAGTTCAAGTTGCGGCCGGAAGCGGACGCGCGGATGCTGGCCGGGTTGAGCAAGGGTGACATGGTCGGCGCGCCACAGCGTATTGGCAAGGCCCTGGATGAAGATGCCTTCTACAATGACATTCTCGCGGCGGTGAAAACCGTCAACCATCACCAGCAAGACGGCCAGTACAACCTGACCACTCTGGAAAAGGCCCTGAAACACCGGTCGGCCCTGGAAGCCTTGATCAAGCATGACGACGCCGAAGTGCGTGACATGGCCAAGGGTTATCTCGCCTGGTTGGGCGAGGCCGAGAAGGCCCGGCAGGAACGGCGGGGTATTCAGGGCAACTTGACGCAATACCTGCGCAAGAAAGAGCCGCCGCGAAAGACATCGCAGGCCGCCTTTACCGTCCAGCGGGGCGGCGTGGAGAATACCCTTCGTACTCTCGATAAGGGTGCCATCACCGTGAAAGACGACGCAGCGTCGAACACGGATATGTTCCGGGGACGCCGCATGAAGAAGGGCGATCAGTACACGGCGTCTTTTCCCGACGGCACGCGGGTGCGCTACCGCCCGTGGAACAACGACAACCTCTATGCGCAGCGGGGCGAGATCGAGATCACCCTTCCGCGGCACGGTTCGCCAGACGATGTGGCGGATGTGTTGACGCGGCTCGAGGAACTGGGCGTCAACACCGGCGAGGCCTTACCCGAGCATGCCGAGTGGATGTACCTCCGGAAGATGGCCTATGTGACGAAGGAAGACGGCGGCGATGCATACAAGAAGGTGTTGAAGGGCCTCGAAGACCGGGATGCGTCGGTGACCGAGCGGGTACAGACGCTGCGCGATTACTGGCAGCAGCGGCTCGGTGTACGCGATCTCGCAACCATGCCCGGCTACAACCCCCACGGCGAGTATCAGCTCGGGTTCCTCGACCGGAAACTCGAGGGCGGGTACCGGCATCAGTATCGCTTTGACCTGAGCGACGCCGACCTGGAACGGGAAATGAAGGGCCATGCGCTTTTCCACAAGCTGACGGACGGCGCGCGCATGGACACCTTCATCGAAACGGCGCTGGAAAACAACGGGGCCATGGTGAGCACCGTCGAGAAGATGCGCATCGGCATTCCGCCGGGCGGCATGTCGCCGGAGGCGGACATGGACACCGGCGGCGCCAGCTATTTCTTCACGCGTATCAAGAAACTGCCCGCGCGCGGCAAACCGGCGAACCGGGGGCTGTATTTCAAGAAGAGGCTGCTGCGCCGGATGGACGCGGTCAGCTATGACCACGACGCCTTTGGCCGGGTTACCGACGACTATGTCCGGGACCGGCGCGGAAGCACCCCAAGCGAGTGGCGCGAATTCGCTGGTTCCTCCAACAACGAGACGATTTTCAAGTACTCGGTTACGTTGCTGGACAACGTCGAGTACATCGTCACGGAGAACACCGCCGAGCGGGACAGCGTCTTGAAGAGCTTCGCAAAACGCGGCATCATCGCGCTGCCTGATGGGCGCAAGATTGAGGAGGTCGTCCTGTGAAGGAGTTCATAGACGAGGAGAAGGCCCGAATACATGGGCTATTGCGGCTCTTCAACGAGCGGGGTAGCCGCATGGAGGTCTTCGATGAGGATAAGAAGCGGCTCTTTGGCGAACTCGTGGATAGCTTCACCGTCACGAGGATCGCTCCGCATTTCGATGCGCAGGGCCAACATACGCAGTCGGACTTCTGGTTGCTCTGGAAAACCGTGGGCTACAACAATGGCTGGCAGTACGCGCACACGGTCAAGATTGTCCAGGTGAACGTGCGCGATACTCTCGAAAACTGCTGGCTGATCGTCGATCTCACCGATGATCGGGGACGGCGTTTTCATGTCGAGCTTATCGAACCCATCACTGAGGCGGACTACGCCCGCGACTGGCACGATTGGCAGAAGTACAAGGCAGCAAACGCCGCGATGTTCGCCCGTATTGACGCGGAGTTACTCGAGGAACACCTGCAAATCGCGGAGGAATGGGCATGAAACTCCGCTATATGGTCGATTGCGCGCTGCGCCACGACGAGCATGGCCGCCCCTGGTACGATCCTGTTGGCGTCTGGGTCCAGGGTCCCGGTCCGGGTCTTGACATAGAGATGTTCTACATCGACAGCCGCGATCCCGTCGTCCTCGCGCGCAAAGACGAAGCGAACTGGGTCCTCAACCGCCTTGTCGAGCAGGGCGTCAACACACTACCACTAGATTTCCTTGAGTATCACCGCGAAACGCAATCCCCCTACCACGGAAGCCGCAGATCCATTGTGGAGACGGAGGAATTCACATATATGAACGATTGCGGAAAAGTGATGCTTGCCGAAGTTTCGAGACAACGTTGAATCGACGATTCAGGAAGTGAACCGGTGAGAATGCCAAGTGGGATTTCCCCATGCCTCTATCCAGAAGACGAAAAGCTCTTCGGGGAGAGGCAGGCAAGGTCGTTGCGCCTGCAGGAGCGGAACAACCCGCCGCGTTCATAATGTCTGTCTATGCCGCCGAAGTCGTGCTCGCCGTGGGAACCGGCCTGCCACAGGAACGCGTCGAGTTCATGACGAATGGAGAGGAATCTTCTTGGCGAGGATTGCAAGAACTAGAGCATACACCAGAGACAGTGCAAAAGCACTTACACCGACATAGCCCACAAATGGCGACTGCCACATCAGCATCATGGCGCTGGCGACACCCGCAAAGACAAACAAAGCAACGAAACCATAGACGACCGGAGGGGTGAAAACTCTTAAGGATTCTCCCTTTGAGCCCAACCATCCCGCTACGGCAATCATGGGACCGAATACAGCAGCGCCACCGGCCATACTCATCAGCAAATAGAATGGGTCTGGCTGCAAGTAATTGATCGTCATCAGAATTGCGAAACAGAAAGCAAATGTGAAAGTCCCTATGCGTCTGATCCGCTGAAGCTCCGCAGGGTCACTGATCTGGTTCTTTGAGTCGCCCTTGGCGACATTGTCATACCAGAACATAATCGCCGTTATAACAACGGCGTCTGTCGTTGTGAGCAGGACAGAGAGCATCCCCAAAACAAGAATCGCACAAAACACGTATGCGTGCAGTGTTGTAGTCGCGGCTAAGTTCACATAGGCGTTGGTTACGTCTTGCCAAACCTGCCCACCTGGTTCGACAGGATGCAACAGTCCGACAAGAACGAACGCTGTGAGTACAACCGCAGTGCCTGCTCCTACCCACTTGAGAAGGCGTTGTTGATCCGCTAACTCGACATGAGACACGGCACCCCAATTGAGCAAGCTGTAAAACTGCGTTGTAACGGCATTGATACAGGCAATCGCCACTCCTGCCAGGATTGGTCCATCCATCTTCAGCGATGACGTAAACCGCTCCGCGATAATCCCCGGGTTCTCAAGGTTCGGAATTGCCGTTACCAAGAGCACCGGGATCATCAGGCAAACCAGTGGAACCTGCAGGAAGTCAACCTTGAAGACGGCGCCGATACCGCCAAGAATTGTATACAGGATCGTGATACAAAAGACGATGATGGATAATGTGACCTCAGATGAAACCCCTGGCGTCTTGAAAACGAAAGGGGCTACCACTTTTGCGGAGGCGAAGATCTCAAAAGCCAGCACGAGGACAAACACAACCACGAGAGAACCCGATACCGTTGCCGCGAAAGGCGATCTCTTGCCGGTGGCTTCCACTATCTGCGCATCAATGCTTGCCAGGAAGTTCTTGCCCGTACGCGCGCTCAGCGCAGTCGCTTTTTCGAGATACGCGGCCAGAAGGTAGTATCCAAGCCAAGTCATCACGGGAATGAGTAGCATCAGGAGACCATTGTGCTGAGCCCCCGTTACGAGATACACAAGCCCTGTGCCCAGGGTAATGTTGGTGGCGATGAGGCTCACCGCGTTCTTCGCCAAACTCTTGTCGTGGAAATAGTCGTCTGCCGAGTGCTGTTTGCGCGAAGCGGAAAAACCTATTGCGGCAAATACAATCACAGTTACTGCAAACAGAATGATGTTCAGTTCAATCGGCGTCATTAGGGCACTCCTTTATACCGACTTCACGCAACCTTGGCATCAGGCAAACCGATCTGCACGGAAAAGTGCCCTGCTTCTTCTCCGATTTTGACGGCACATCCGATGATGTGGTGTTGGGTGAGGGAATAGGTTTGACTCAATAGAAAAGACTCAACACTTACTCGGCCGAATTTCGCGTCATGAATGAAGGGCTGAATGTCGCGATCCGGCTCACAGCCGTCCCCGAGCAATCGCCAAAAAGGGCGAATGAGACTCTGGGCGCGATAAAGCCACGTCCCGCGAGGGGCGGCAACATGCTCTATGAAGAGGAATTGACCGTTTGGCTTAAGGACACGCTTGATCTCCCTCAACGACTGAGGCAAATCACAAACCGAACACAGAACGAGCGTGCTGAGCACCATGTCCACGCTCCCAGATGCCAGCGGCAGAGTTTCCGCGCAGCTCTCGACAATCCGCCCCTTCACACCGAAGTTCTTCATTGCATCGTGCAGATACCGGTGCATGCAGCGATTTGGTTCCACGCCAATCCATGTTACATTCGGCGGTAGATAACGCAGATTTGCACCAGTCCCTGGCCCGATTTCCATGATAGTCCCGTGAAGGCCTGCGAAAAGGCGCCGCTTGTATGATTCGAACAGAACATCATGTTTTGAAGAATTGCCAGCAAGCAACCAAGCGCGAAGCCGAGGAAGGATCTCGTAGTGAGCAGCATTCATACGCTCACTCTCTTCCGCTTGATGAGCGTTTGAGGCGCGCGATCGATTGAATTTCCTTGACGATCTCACAGAGATCATCCTCCTTCAGTGTTTCGGCCCACTTGTCATTGCCAGCGGTAACCTGACTCACGCATTTTGAAAAAATACGCGACACCATGCTCCGTAGACCCCGAATGGATACCTCCCCAAGCGCAGTGCTTCCAATAGTTCTAACCACGGCCTCTGCAAAGTTGTGGGCAAGGAGGTCGAGACCGACTGGATCCTGTACCGTGCGATCATTTGTCAACAGCTTCCCGACGTAGATACGATAAAGATGTTCTGATGTATCAAGATCGCGTACTTGATCCTCCTTACAGGGACACAGCATTTTCATGGGGGCAATATCAAAATGACTTTGCATGCGATCCCACCACATGAACCTAAAGAGATCCTTCAATACCTTCTCTTGCTCTTTCGATATCGAGTGAAGTCCCTTCGCTCCCGTTCGCTGGAAGGGGCGCAAATCAAGCGGGTGATCAATCCGCACTACGTGCGTCATGCGGGTCCAGAAATCCCGAGGGGGCACTTGGGACAGAGAATCCGCGTCGCCATCGAGTGGCAAGCTGCTGGCAAAAACCCATTGAACGTCATCCGCCTTACGAAGAACGAGTGAATCTACCGGGTAGTATTCGTTTGCTTCCAGCACCCGAAGCAGTGAAGCACGGATACCTACCTTCTTCTTGGGGTAGTGTGCCTCGTCGATGAAGACCGCCTTCTTCGCTGCTTTCTCCACGAGTCCATCTTCGATTGAACCGTCTTCTTGTCTGTATCCGAATATCTGGCGTTCCAAGTTATTAGTACTACCGCTAGCAAGGGAAATCGTCGGCACATCTTCCTTGGTCCGTCCGCTTCCGTAAGGAATCGAGAGGGCATACCTCTCCTTCCCCGAACCTGGAGGTCCGCTGACGAGGACAGCCTTTGCCCTATCCTGCCAGACATCAGATAGAGCCTTTAGAGTCTCTTGAACTGAAGGGCTAGTTACCACCACTTCCGGAGAGTAAACACCCACAGGCTCTTCAGGCTCCCCGGTCCTTTTCTTGATTGGTTTTCCCGGAATTGGAATACAGTTACAGAGAGCACCGCGCACATATCCGCACAACTTGAATTCAAGACGCAGATCCAATATGAAGCTATTGTCTTTCACCTCGTATCTCAGAACTGATACTCTTTCCCACTGTCTATGCGCACTGAGTACTGGCTCGTATTCAGTCTCCTTCTTGAATGTGGACGCCCTTGATTCCTCGGACTTCGTCGCACTGGGATCTTCAGGAACTTCGAAAAACAGCTTGGGGAAGGCCAGAACATATTGCCCCAGGAGTGTTTTCCATGCCGGGACGGGCGCTTCTTGGGGCTCTTTGGATATCACGTTGGGAGCTTGACGCTTTTTTTGCTTGGAAGGTAGAGGCTTCACTTGTGTATAGAACCAACCGGGTTGACCCGATGCTAAGCCTCGTATCTCAACGGAACGCTGATTCCCGACAACGGTGGCTAAGACCGTGAGAGGTTTCGTAGACTTCGATACAACGATGTGATTGAGCAAGATTGCCATACCGTCGTCTTCAATGCTTTTCTCCGCTCTTTTGGAAAGAAGCCATTCTAGAAGCGCGCCTGATCTATCCTTCAGATCCGTGGCAAGAGACGCTGAACTCGAGTTAGCTAGTTTTTTTCTCGTCTTGGCCAATTTGACAAGCGGCTGTTCCTCGTTGTTGGAATCGATATAACGCCACCGGTCCTTGTTGCTGTACTGCCAAGTACCTTTATTCTCGCCATCGAGAGGGCACCTAAACGAGACTATCCAGTTTCCCTCGTGTATATGTGGCGGATCCGTCAAGAATCGAACCTCCTAGCGTGTACCATGGCGACAAAAGTCTGTCAAGAGCTCTTGTGGAATCTCAATCGCCGTTTCCTCAGAACCGACTTTGCCAGGCAGCAACTGCGCCACATCAAGTTGGCGGCCAATCAAGATGAATGTTCCTCTATCCGTTTCGTATACAGCAGGGCATGCCCCTACGATGCATTTCAGGGGCTCCGGCGTAATTTCTCGAATTCTCATAGGCAACTTCCTTATCTTCTTGCGGGACAACTTCAACCATTGAACTGCCCGCCAGCCGTTTAACTCAAATTATAGCACCACCGCCGCCGTATTGCTCGGAACACCGGCTCCGGCGGTGCTGTCAGCAACACTACGGCATTCAATCTAGCGACTCAGGGTTCGGCTCATCAGAAGCACCTTGGCTTAGTCAGCATCCCTGTTTGTTCCGAACTGCCGAGCACGCAGTCGTCTTGCGGCTATCGGAGACGGAAGATGGCGTCGTTCCTGTTTCGCTCCAAGCCATCTTCGGCGTTCTCGACCTAGATTATGTAAATCATTGCGTGTGAATAGTATAAAATGTGCGGTCGCCCAATTCAACGTGAACGATGCCTTGTTAGGCGGAGTCCCTCTCCGGTTTACAGAACGAAGTTTCTGCACTGGTCTGTTGCCTTTTTCTGCACGTCCGAACCGAGACATCTCCCGACAGTTTTCGCCTTCTTCCGGTAAGTAACCCATAGCGGGGTCGCGGTCCGCCGTGGACCGTGTCTCGCCACATACCGGGAGAACCGCATGGAACTGTTTGCAACGGACCTGGAGCGGCTTGGCTTCCTGCTGGAGGCGGACGCCGCTTTTCAGGTTGAGTTGGGCGCTCTGGAGGCGGAAGCCGCCTCGGACGACGGCGCGGGCGCGCAAGAGGAACTGCCGCCGGAACAGCGCCCGAAGTACATCACCAATTACATCGGCTCGAAGCAGAAGCTGGTGGATTGGATCTGGCGGAATACGCCGCAGGACGTGAAGTCGGCGGTGGACGTGTTCTCGGGTTCAGCGGTCGTGGCGTACATGTTCAAGACCAAGGGATTGAGCGTCGTTGCCAACGACCGGCTCCATTACTGCCACCACGCGGCCCGCGCCATTATCGAGAACAAGTCCATTCGGCTCTCGGACGATGACCTGGAGATGCTGCTCGGGGACAACCCCAAGGCAGGCAGCTTTGTCCAGGAGAACTTCAAGGGCATCTTCTTCGCCAAGGGCGTCCATCAGCTTATCGACGTGATGCGCGCCAACTGCGACCGGCTCGAGGGATTCAAGAAAGACATCGCCCTGTTTGCGCTGGGCAAAACCTGCATGAGCGGCAAGGGCGGTTTCGGTCATTTCTCGTCCTCGACAGGCTACGGGCGGCGGCAGGACACCCCCGAGGAGTTCAAGGAACGCTTCGCGGACAACGTGCGACGTATCAACGCGCTCGTTTTCGACAATGGCGAAGAGTGTAAAGCGCATTGCGAGGACGTGAATGTCCTGCTTCCGAAGGTGAAGGCGGACCTCGCCTACTTTGACCCGCCCTACGCCACCGAGTTCTCGACGACCAACTATGAGCGGTCCTACCACTTCGTCGAAGGGCTCATGACCTATTGGAGGGGCCTCACGCTCCGGGCGGACACGAAGGTCAAGTATTACGAGACCGATCACGAGACCGTGACTAAGGCCAACGCCGCAGTCTTTTTCCAGACCTTCCTCGCGAACGCCAAACATATCCCGCACTGGCTCATCTCGTACCGGGACCACGCGTATCCGAACGAGCAGGAAATGAAGAAGATCATCGCCGGTCTGGGCCGCGACAGCCGCATGCAGAGTAAGGATCACCACTACAACATCACCTCGCGGCATGGCGATGCGTCGCATGCGAAGGAGCGGCTCTTTGTCTGCCGACGGGCGGCTGGCGCCCAATCCGGGGAGACACCCCGGCCCGCGCCATTGTCCGCCGCAGCGAACTTCCACACGACGATTCCCGTCGAGGTGCTGCTTGATAGCCGTGAAGGCCTTTCCGCCGAAGCCATGCGCTCCGGGCCGGATGGCGATCCGCAGTTCACCTTCGTCCTCTGCCGGACCGGCACCAACAAGAACGGCGACCATTTCACGGCGGAGGAACTCTCCAGCCGCCACATGACCGCCGTGAACAAGAAGATCGACCTGCAGCACTCGCAGGACTTCGTGGACATCGTGGGCGGCATCGTCGCGGCCGATTACTTCGAAGATGAGACCGGCGGGCGCATCGAATGCGTGGGCGAACTCTACGTGCAGGAAAGCGAACATGCGCGGCTCGCCCACAAGCTCATGCGCAAGGGCATCATCGCGCAGGTCTCAATGGAATGCGACTACGCGGAGGGCGAGTGCTCCGTCTGCGGTAAGCGGGTCAAGAACAAGAACGATTACTGTCCGCACCTTCGCAAGATGAAGGGCGGCGAATCGGGCGGCAAGCCCGTCTATGAAATCCTCCACGGCGTGACCTTCACGGGGCTGGGCCTCCTCGACCGCAAGGGCGCGGACGAGAATGCGCGGATTCTGCAGGTCGCCTCACAACAACCAGGCAACGATCCATCCAAAGGAGATTCCGACATGGACGAAAAGACGAAGAAAGACGAAGAAAAGGCAGCCGAGGCGGCGAAGAACAAGCCCGCCGGCGGCGCGCCGGAGAACCCGGGCACGGACGATCCGCAGAAACGGATCAACGAACTCGAGAAGGAGAACAAGGCGCTGAAGGCCAAGGTCGCCGAGCTGCAGAAACGCGTCGAGGAACTCGAAGCGGAACGGCAGGCCGCGGCGAACAAATCCCGCGCCCGCAATCTCCTCGCCAAGCTGGAGAAGCAAGGTGTGGATTTCGGGGGCGACGACGAGCGGGAAATGGAACTGAAGCGGCTGACGGAGCTTTCCGACGAGGCTTTCGCGGCGACCGAGGCGGCTTTCTCGCGCATGGCGCGCAAGGCCAAGGCCGATGCGCAGGCGAAGGAAGAAAAGCCGGACAAACCGGAAAAGAAGGAGGCGGCCAAGGCCGAGGACGACCCGCCCATGCGCAGTGACGCCGGGGTGCGTCCGCGCGACGTGGACGACCGCAAGACCAGCCTTGAAGACAAGCTCCGCGACGGGTTCATGGCGGCCTACGAAGACCGGTTGGCCCGTTGACCGGCCCTTTGGTTCAAACCGGAAAACCGAAGAACTGACTAACAGGAGAACTGAATCATGCCTTTCATCAATCCGTGTCACCGAGGTCTCGCCTACGGCGACGGCCATATCCAGGGCGCGGGCGCCCTTGGCCAAGTGGTTTCCATCGCCGGGAACGACCTGTTCGCCGTGAACACCGACCCCACCGCGCCGTCCTTCGGGCTGCTGATCAAGGACTATGCCTCGGGTGAAATGCCCGGCATCTACTGCATGGGCGGCGTCTACGAGACCGACGTATTCGAGGGAACCATCAATGCGGACGACGACCTGAAGGTCTCCGCGAACGGCAAACTCACTGGCGGAACCATCGGCGAAGGCGAACTGGTCGTCGCGCGCGCCATTTCCGTGGCCGGCGGAACGCTCAAGTTCCGGCTGCTCGTCTGAGGAAAGGAATCCCAATCATCATGAAAACCAAGAACGTGAACATTCACAGCCAAGAATACATGGAGACCATGGCGCGGCTCATGAGCGAAGCGCTCGAGTCTCCCGAGGGCATGCGCGCCCTGGCGGCGGCCATCGCCGCGCCTATCGAGCAGGAGATCAAGCGCAAGGAGATCTCTTCGCTGTTGCTCACGCAGCATACGCTCCCGAAGGGCGAGCGGCCCGTCTACCAGAAGAAGCCCACCGTGAAGGCCCACTGGATCAGCACGGAAGGCGAGGCGCGGGAACAGGAAGTCGGCAAGGACGAGGTCGAATTCCCGACAAACCGTATCCATTCCGCGCCGATGGTGGATATCTCTGTCTTGAAACACGGCAACATCGGCACGCTGACCGACATCCAGACCGGCGCGGCGGACGAAATCCGCAAGGAAATCGACAAGCGCACGCTTACCGTCATCTCGGCGGCGGTGCCCGCGGCAAACACGGTCGAGATTTCCGGCAATGTTCTCACGGCGGATGGCCTCAACGAAGCCATTTCGATGATCGAGGACATGGAACTCGCGGTGAAGTACATCGTCATGCGTGGGCGGCGTTTCAACGACATGCGCGGCTGGGACCTCGATCCGCAGACAAAGCAGGAACTGCGCGCCAAGGGCGTCATCAAGAATTACGGCACCGGCGGCATCCTGCTGACCTCGGCCATGCCGTTGAACGAAATCCTGCTGGTGCCTGACGAGGAAGTCGGCAAGATGCCCATACGCGAGGCGCTCAAGACCGAGGCTATCGAGCAGAAGACCCGTTTCAAGACGGGCTGGCTCGTGTGGTCGGAACTGGGCCAGGGCGTCACGCGCCCGGATATCCTCACGAAGATCAAGATTCTCGGCACTTGAGGAGGATATAGGCCATGGAAAGAGTGAAGAACATACGCCGGGGCATGCTCGTGATCGCCGATGCCGGACTAAAGCTGACGCCGGGCCAGACCGTCGAGGTGGGAACGCTCACGAAACAGATGGAGGCGCTGGTCGCCTCCGGACATCTGGCGCGGATTGAGAAGAAAACGGAAGAGTCAGGGCAGGAACAGGCGCCTGAGACGCCGAACCTGCCTACAACGACCGCCCAGGAGGCCATCGCGAGCGTGAATACGCTGGATGACCCAGAACGCGCCAAGGCGCAGATGCGCACCGAAAAGCGGCGGTCGGCATTGGATGCGCTCGGCCAGAAGAAGAAGGAACTGACGGGTGGCAACGAGTGATTTGCTGGCCGTCTTACGCACGGACCTCGGCGACGCTGATGCGACGCTCTTTGACGAGACCACCCTGACGCGGTGTCTGCACCGGGCGGCGCTCATGCTCGCCCGCGATCTGGAGATGGCCTTCGCCATCGTGGACGGGGAGATCTTACCCGCGCCGGAGGGCGTGGAGCAGGAACTCCTGCTCCTGCTGGCCCGGATTCATGCGTGCGAAGTCATGCGGTCGCGGACGGCGAATGCCTTCGCCTTCAGCAGCGGCGACAAGCGGGTGGACAAGAGCAGGCAGCCCGAACAGTGGGCAAAGCTCGAATCCGACTTGCGGGATCAATACCGGTCGCGGCTGAAGGACGTTAAGCCCGAGGCGGTCCTCGCCGAGGATGACTATTTTGTTCATCCGGGGCACATCGTCCCGGTTGTCTATGAGCAGGGAGTGAACGTATGTCCTTATTGTCAGGCCCAGAGCGCGCTTCGGCCGTGTCCGACGTGCGGGCGTTGATATGCGGGTCGGGACAGGAGGGCACCATCCTCCGCCGGGAGACCGGCGAGAATCTCTATGGTCACGACGAGGGACAGTTCAATGAGGTTGGAACGATTCCCCTGGAGTTGAATCGCACGCCCCCGGATGATCTGCCCGGCGACATCGATGCCGTGGCGTCGGTATTGACGGAGGCGGATGTCCGGGCCGAAGACCGGCTTCTGGCCGAAGGTGAGGCGTACCGCGTACAGGCGGTAGTTGAAGAGCGACTGTTCGGCGTAGTCACGCACAAGTCTCTGCGGCTGGTGAAGCTCCATGCCGGTTAGGCGCACGGGAGATTGGGCCAAGGCCAAAGCCGTTCTTGGGAACTCGCTTGGACCTCGCATGGCTGCGGCGTTGCGGGCGGCCACCTTGAAAAACGCGGTGTTGCTCGTGCGGGAGATTCAGCGGGGCATCAAGAGTCAGGCGCCCGGCGGCGTGCCCTTCGCGAAGCTGGCGGAAAGCACCATCGACCGGAAAGGCTCCAGCAAGGCCCTTATCGATACGGGGTTTCTGGTCAACGCTATCACGCAGAAGATCATGGCGGACAAGGCTTTTGTCGGGCTTTTGCGGGGGACGGTCAATCCCCAGGGCGAGGACGTGGTGAACATCGGCGCGGTCATGGAGTACGGCGCCACCATCCACCACCCCAATGGCGCGACCATCATCATCCCCGCGCGTCCGTTTCTGCATCCGGTGATGCAGCAGTACCGGGAAGAGATTCTGGAGAATTACAGGATTGCTCTCGGAAAAGCTTTATAGGCTCTCAAGAATACCTATCACACTGTTCATTCAACCACCTTTTACCCTCACCCGACAGTACCCTCGTCTTCTCGCAGTTTCAGACTTCGCGATTGCACTCGCTTTGCGAATACATTCTCATTCCTTGCTGTAAATGAGGGATATTGCTCAGGGAGCCTCACATTCAGACATGAATCAAGTTCCTCAATCTGGGCCGCCGTAAAACGAAGCCGCGCCGGATTGGATATATAAACACATTCTTCAAATGTACTCAGGATATCCTCTAGCTCACTCACTGGCTGGACCAATGGGCGACCATCAACTCGTTTGCTGTCAAAGAACCATGGCTCGTGAAAGTGTTTATTTGCGAATTCCTTGACGTACTTCTTCCCAACATCGGAGTTGGGTATGTTTTCGGGTTCAGACCGTGTTATGTCAAACTCAAGGCAAAGGGTATCCATCGCCATCTTTCCATACGAATATGGATTTAGCAACACATGCTGATCTACCTCAAGCATGAATACACTTGGACTGCCTCGGTAAAGTCGCAAGGATTTAGCTTTCATACCACATACACAATGCAGGAAAAGCATCGTCTTTATGATCTCACATTCAATTTCACCCGTACCTCGTTCTTCGGCCGGTTGACGTAGATGGGCAAAAGCCGGGTGCGTCAACAATATTCTGAAATTGTTAGGGTGTTTCATCATGAGATAACGCCATTGCTCCTGATCCGGTCTAGCCTCCCTATCAAGGTGCCCAATAAGACCACGTGCAGAACTGGAAACCACATTGATTGTTCCTACGCAACGATCGCAGTCTCGTTCTGAACCCGAGTTGTCGATTGGTAGAGCTTCATCTTGCTGCTGACCCAGCGGTTCTAGCTTCTTCTTGGCATATGGCAGAAAATGGCTTGCCGCAAGAGCACGAGTTGGGTGGCAGTAACTCAACCCGATATTTTCGAAGGCTTCTAGTCGTCCTTGAAGACCCTGTAGTTGCTTCTGGAAGGTTTTGAGGTTCTTCGTAACATCCTCAGTCATGCATTTAACATCTTCTCCGACGTTGTGAGACATTTTTTCTATGTTGGCTTTCACACCAACTACAGTTTGCTCAATCTCTTTCACAGACTGTTTCATGTATGCATTGGCAATGCGAGTTCGTGTTCTATCCCACAGGTAGTCCAGGATACATCCAATAATGCCTGCGGACAGAAGGCCCGTTCCTACACTCACTCCTATTGAACCCCATAGAGAGCCTGTCCCAAAATGGGAACTACCCGCAACGAAGGCCAACCCTATACCAATCACAGCAGCCATGTTGGCCCACACATTGTAGCGCAATTCCCGATGAAGCGGTTGAACTTCATTGGGTTCGAGGGAGGAGTTTCCGCGCGACAGCCCTTTACCATTGGGATCACACATGACTTCATTCCCTCCCTTTTTCACATCTTCATCACTGATATTCTGCGAACTCACTTTCATCGTTCACATCTCCCACTAGATCTAAAAGGCTCCATGGTTCGAGTACTATTTACATATCTTCAGAAATGTCCTGGCTCTAAAACAACACAAAACCTATATTTTCGTATTATGCATCCGGCCCAGGTTTTTGTCCAGCTTTCCCCCGACACTTCCCAGCGCCTTCCGGTAAGTAACCCTCAGAGTGCTTACTGGAGGACCGTGGTTTGAGCGCGATTCGGAAAGTCGTCGAGGAATTCATCCGGCTGGTGAAGCGGGACATCCATCCGGATGCCGTGCTGGTGTCGGCGGACGATGTCTTCGAGGTCAAGCGGATGCCGAGTGTCCTGCTGCAGGGGCCGGTGCTCACGGAGAACACAGTCCGGCGGACGCCGGCGCGGTTTCTTGAGCGCGATGTGGCTGCGCTTTCCTACGAGGAATGCAGCGCCCCGCGCCTCTACCACCTGGACTTCGACGTCATCGTCACGACGGCCACGGAACCGGAACTACTGGAGTTCCAGGAGCGCGTTGCGCGGTTCTACCAGGTCCATCCGGTGCTCGACCTGTCGCCGGACGGGACGCTCAATCTCACCGAACTCACTCCGTTGGGCGGCCTGAAGCGCGTGAACCTTTCCAACCTGCGCCAAGCGAGCGGCCGCGCCCGGATCGAGGACTGCCCTGTCTACGACGGCATCGTCCACGAGGGCAAGCTCATTCGCGACCGTACCTTCCAGTACACCGGCGGCATCGAAGAAACCCGAACCCATGAACCCCCTCTACAAGGAGAAAACCATGATTGAAGTGAGAAACCTTCTGTTTCAGCCGCTGACGTTCCAGTTGGCGGACGGTACGAGCCTGCACCTTGGGCCGCGTGAACGCCGCACCATTGCCTCGGATCTGGTATCGCCGGAACTCGAGCAGGCCCAGCGGCGCAACTACGTGGACCTCCGGAAAACCGACCGGCCCAAAATCGTGGCTCCGGCGGAAACCTCGTCGGAGTCTCCGGCCAAGGTTATTTCCGGCGGGAAACGCACGCGGAAGGGCAAGTAACCATGACGACACAACTCTCCCCCGGCGTGATGGTCCGCGAGACGGACTTCAGCTTCTACGTCAAACAGATCTCGACCTCGTCCGCGGCCATGGTGGGCATCGCGGAACGCGGTCCCATCAACAAGCCCACGCTCGTGACGAGCTGGGAACAGTTCATGAACACCTTCGGCGGCTATATCGCCGCCGGATACCTCGCCTATGCCGCGCGCGCCTTCTTCGACAATGGCGGCGCGGTGCTCTGGGTGAACCGCGTCGCCCATCTAACCGATCCGACGGACCGGAGCACGCTCACGGCGGAGAAGGCCACGGCCACGCTCACGGGACGAAATGCCGTTGCGGCGGTACTGCGGACGGGTACGCCGGGTACGGACCGGATCACATGGACCGCCAGGAATCCCGGCGTGGCGGGTAATGCCATTTCCATCGCACTTATTGCGGCGGGCAACGATACCCCGCTGTCAGTTGAAGTCACGGGAACGGCCATTGCCGTCCATCTGGCCACGGACGACACGGGCGAGGCAATCAGTACGGCGGACGAAGTGGCCGCGGCCGTTACGGCACACCTCGCGGCGTCGGCCTTGGTGTCGGCGGCGACCACGGACAACGGTGTGGTCGCAGCCGCCGCGCAAGCAACGCTCGCCGGAGGCGCGAATTCGGCGGACACGCTCGAAGTATCGGCGATCAATGAGGGCGTCTGGGGCGACCGGCTCTCCGTGGAAATCGCGGACAATAGCCAGGACTCCGCGAACGCCTTTGACCTCACGGTCCGCTACAAGGGCAACGTGGTCGAAGTGTTCAAGGGTCTGTCCATGGACGAGTCCTCCGCGAACCATGTCGAATTGGCCGTCAACGGCAAGTCCAACTGGATCACCACGCGCGACCTTTCCGCAACCACGGGCCTCGCGACGGACCGGCCCGCCGTGGGCAATCAAACGCTTTCCGGCGGCGAAGACGGTTTAGCGGACCTTTCCGACATAGATTATCTGGGCGACCCCTCCCAGCACACGGGCGTCTATGCCTTCGACGAAGTGGATGCGCTGAACATCCTGTCCATCCCCGGCGTGACCACGGCGCCGGTCATCAGCGGCGCCGTCGCCTACGTGGAAGGCCGGCAGGACCTCATCTTCCTTGCGGATACGCCTATCCACCTGGAACCGCAGGAGGCCGTGGATTTCCGCAAGGGCCAGGGGCTCTATTCGCACGCGGCCTTCAACTCCTCCTATGCCGCGCTCTACTACCCGTGGCTGGAAATCACCGACCCGATGACTGGGAAGTCGAAGCTGATTCCGCCTTCGGGCGCGGTGGCAGGGTGCTACGCCCGCAGCGACCAGAAGACCGAGGTGTGGTATGCGCCGGCGGGCATCGACCGAGGCCGCGTCCTGAATGCGCTCTCGGTGGCGTACAAGACCAGCCGGGGTGAGCGCGATGTTCTCTACCCCGAGGGAGTGAACGTCATCGCCGTGTTCCCCGATACGGGTATCAACATCTGGGGCCAGCGGACCCTGCAGAGCCAGCCGTCCGCCGTGGACCGCGTCAACGTGAGGCGGCTCATGATGTATATGGAAGAAGCCATCGCCGAGTCCTCGCGCTTCGTGGTCTTCCAGCCGAACAATCCCCAGACCTGGCGCGCGCTGCTGCGGCTCATCCGGCCCTTCCTCCAGGACATCAAGGACAAGGGCGGACTCTACGACTTCGCGGTGCAGTGCGACGAGGAGACCAACACGCCCGCTGTCATCGACCGCTACGAACTCATCTGCCGCGTCTTCGTTAAACCCACGAAGACGGCGGAATTCATCGAACTGAACTTCATCATGACCGATACCGGGGCGTCCTTCTCGGAAGTCCTCGGCAACGCATAGGAGATATCCGCAATGCGCAGTGGCAACATGCCGAAGAGCCTCTATCAGAACTGGCAATTCGCCATCGAGGTGAACGGCTTCGACGTGGCCCTGTTCCAGAAGGGCCAGGAACCGACGACGGAATTCGAGGAGGTCGTCTTCGCGCCGGGCGGCTCCATGTTCGACCAGAAGGTGGCGGGCCGCGTGAAGTTCGACGACATCGTGCTGGAGAAAGGCATCCTCCAGGACGGCACCGACGAGGCCACGCTCGACTGGCTGAAGCAGGAAGTGGACGTGAACGCCACGACCGGCGGTCTGCCGAACGACTACATGCGCGATATCGACGTCGTGCGCTATGACCGCTCGGGCAACGAGACGCGGCGCTGGACGCTGCACGGCGCCTGGGTGAAGAAGGTCGAGTACACCGAACTCGAGGGCGGCAACACGGAGAACACCATCGAGTCGCTCACCATCTGCTACCAGTTCTGGACAGACGATTGAGGAGAACCAACATGCATACCTTTGAACTTCCCAGCGGCATCGAGGCCGCACTACGCCCCATTACCGGCAACGAGGAATCGCTGCTTACCGACCGCCGCTTGATGAAGAACGGCGCGGCGGTGAACCAGGTGCTCTTGAACTGCCTGGAAAGTCTCGGTGGCAATGACGCACCGGCCATGGAAGACGTGCTTGGGCTGCTCAGCGGCGACCGGCTCTTCCTGCTCGTGAAGCTGCGCCAGATTTCCTTCGGCGACGAGGTGGCGCTGTCCCTGCATTGTCCGGACCCGTATTGCGGCGAGGACAATCCGGTCGAGATCAACCTCGAAGATCTTGAGGTCACGCCGTACCCCGCCGAACGCGAATTCCGGTTCAAGCTGCCGAAGTCGGAGAAGGAAGTAGTCTTCATGCCGCTCGACGGGCACATGGAAAAACGGCTCGTGGCCCTGAAGAATCCGGGCATCCATTCGGCCATGCTCATGCGCATCAAGGAACTGGGCGGCAAACCGCCGACACGAAAGACATTCCTCGACCTGCCCGCTTATGACCTCAATGCGCTGCGCGCGGAAATGCGCGCGAAGGATGGCGGCATCGACACGGTCATCCGGACGAGTTGCCTGGCCTGCGGCGCGGCCATCCAGACGCGACTCGAGGCGGAACCGGCTTTTTTATTCCCCCAGGCGGCCACCCTCTGACCGACGCCTTCTTCCTGGCCTACGGCGGACTGCACTGGAGCTATGGCGACGTGATGGCCATACCCGCGCACGTCCGCCGCCGCTTTGTGGAGATGCTGGAAACGCAGCTCGAACACGAGCGCAAAGCGATGGAGCGCAAGAAGTGAACGACCTTGGGCTGGGCGTTATCGTCTCGATGAAGGACGCGTTTTCGCGGAATGCGATGCGCGTCCAGTCGTCGATGCAATCGCTGGATGCGTCCGTCGCGGCGGCCAGCGAACGGATGACGCGCAACCTCGACCGCATCCAGAAGGGCACCATGATGATCGGCGCGGGCCTGGCCATGCTCGCCGTGCCCTCCGCGCTCGTGGCGTCGACCGTCGAGTCGCAGAAGGCCCTCGGCGAACTCGCCTCGCTGGGCGTTGAGGACCTCAACGCCATTGAAAATGCTGCGGAGTCCTTTACAAATCAGTGGGCCGGAACGCGGAAGGCCCAGTTCATCACGGCGACATACGACGTCAAATCCGCGCTGGCCAGCCTGAGCGACGAGGCCGTCGGCGTATTCACGCGCATGGCGGCGCTCACCGGCAAGGCGACCAAGGCCACGACGGACGAAATGGTCGGTACGTTCACGACGGCCTACGGCATCTTCAAACCCATCATGGCGGACATGAGCGACATGGAATGGGCGACCGCCTTCTCCGGCGCGTTGTCTCAGACCGTGGCAGCCTTCAAGACGACCGGGCGGCAGATGGCGGATGCCATCAAGAATATCGGCGCGGTGGCGGCGGCATCGCATGTGCCCCTGGAAGAGCAACTCGCGATCCTCGGGCAGCTTCAGACCACCATGCCCGGGTCCGAGGCGGGCACGCTGTACAAGGCGTTCATGATGAAGGCCGCCGAGGCCGGCGAGGAACTGGGGCTTTCGTTCACGGATTCGTCCGGGCGGCTCAAGGGCGTAGTCGATGTGCTCCGCGAGGTACAGCGGCAGTTCCCGGACCTCTCGCAGGCGGCGGCCCAGGTGCAACTGAAGAAGGCCTTCGGTTCCGACGAGGCCGTCAAGTTCGTGTTGCAGATGTCGCAGGGACTCGGCGCGCTCGAAGGCAATATCCAGTCCATACAGAAGGCCATGCTGTCCGGGGCCGCGGTGACGGAGGAGATGGCCAATGCGATGAACATGGATATAGGCGCGCAGTTCCTTCTCCTGCGGCAGCAGCTCGGGAATCTCTTTGAGACGCTGGGCAAGACGCTGCTGCCTGTCGTGGCGCCGGTCATCGGCGGTATCTCGAAGGTGATTCTCTTCCTGCAGCGGATGGCGAAGGCGAGTCCCGGGGTGACGCGCGTGGTCCTGACGTTGTCCATGGCTTTAGGCGGCATCCTCGTGGCGGCGGGCGGTGTCGTGGCGGGCATCGGCATGCTTGGTCTCGCCCTGCCGGCCATCAAGGCGGGCATCCTGGCCATCGGCGCTTCGGCGGCGGGCGTGGGTTCGGCCATTGCCGCATGGTTCCTTCCGGTCACGGCGGCCATCGCGGGCGTCGTTCTGGCGGTGTACCTGATGAAGAAAGCCTGGGAGACCAACTTCGGCGGCATTCGCGACATGGTCGTGGGCGTCTGGGAAAAAGCCCGACTTGCGATCCAGGGCATCCAGGCGCTGGTAGGGTCCCTAAATGGCGGCGTCGGGCAAATGTCTGCGGAATTGGCCCAGAAGCTCGAGGCGGCGGGACTCATGGGCTTTGTTACCACGGTCTTCCGGATCTATCACCGGGTCCGCGAGTTTCTGGCCGGGCTGTGGGGCGCGTTCTCGGAAGTGTTTGGGCGCATCCGCGCCATACTCGAACCCGCCGTGCAATCGCTCATGACGGCCTTCGGCGCGCTGGGCCGGGCGGTGTTCTCCATCCTGGAGGTCTTTGGCGTGGCGGCCGGGGCCACGGACGGCGCCTCATGGCGCAGCTTCGGCAAGGTCGTCGGGACCGTGGCGGGGGTGTTGTTACAGGGCTTGGCCTACGCCTTGCGCGTCGTGGTCTGGAACCTGTCGCTGATTGTCCGGGGCTTGGCCATCGTGGTACGGGCCGTGACCTGGGCGGCAAAGATAATCGTGTCTGGCCTGGTATGGGCCGGGCAATTCGCCTACCGCTTCCTGCTGCCGGTGCGGATGATTGCGCAGGCCTTCGTGGCGGCGGGCAGGATCATTCACGCGGTCTGGCGGGTGCTGACCGGCGACATGTCGCTGGTGGACGGACTCAAGGCCATCGCGGGCGCGGTGGGCCAGTTCCTGCTGACCCCATTCCGGCGGGCAAAGGACGTGCTTGCCGGGCTGTGGTCGGGGTTGAAGGCCGTTCCGTCGGCTATCGGCAGCCTCTTTTCCGGACTGGGTGAGGTCATACTTCTTCCATTCCGTCTCATTGGGCGCGTCTTCGACTGGATTCGCGGACTCTTCACCAGTGATGGGGGCGGCATTTTGGGGAATGTGTTCTCCTTCGGCGCTTCCATTCTTCGAACGCTGGGAGCAGGTATCTTGTCTCTGGCCCTGTTTCCTTTGCGTTTACTTCAGAATGTGTTCGAGAAGGTCATCGGCTTCTTCTCCGGCGGCGAAAGCGGATTGCTGAGTCGGGCTTTCGAGTTCGGCGCGGGTATCCTGAAGGCGCTGGCGAGCGGGATCGCGAGTTTGTTCGCGGCACCGCTCGAAGCGATTGTCTCGTTGGGCGGCGCCCTACTGTCCGCGCTGGGCCGGATTCCCGAGGGTATCGCCAGCCTGTTCTCCGGTATCGGCAACATCCTCGCCGCGCCGTTCGAGGCAGGGGCGGCTGTTGCCGGGATCTTATGGGAAACGGTGCGGACGGGCGCATCGTCAGCCTTCGAGACGGTCACTGCCGCGGCACAATCCATCTTACCGGGGCTGCAATCGGTATGGAGTGGCATCAAGGAAGGTCTGAACGGATTCGCCCAGGGCGTGCAATCCGCCGCGACGGGCATCCATGACGCCATGACCGGCGCCTTTGCGCGCATCGGCGAACGCGCCACCGCGCTGTGGAACGGTCTGCGCGATGGCATCGCTTCGGTGGTAGGCGCCATTCAGTCCGGTCTGGCGAGTGTGGCTTCGGCGGCCGGAAACGTGCTTGGGAAGGCGAAAGATATCGCGGCGAGTGTCGGCGGCACGGTGATGGACGTGGGGCGTGGCGCGCTCAAGGGCGTGGGCGAGGTGGCCGGCGGCATCTGGGGTGGTCTGAAGAGCGCCGCTTCCTGGGTGGCCGGAACGGAAGCACCGCAGCCTGTGGGCACGCCGCCTCCGGCTCCGGTTACTGTGCCGGTTGCAGCGGTCCCCGTCATCACGCAGCAGGTGTCGCTCATTCCCAGACTGCGCGAGGAATTCGTGCCCCGGGCGTTGGAGGCGGCGCTCAATCTAAAGCCCGTGCTTACAGAGCAACTGCCCAAGCTCTTCGCGGAAGTCATGCTGCGGCTCGATACCTCGCTGATTCCACGGACCTTCCAGGCCGCCCTCCTCTTGACGCCGGTAATAGCCGGGGCCGTACCGGATACGTTCGCGGCAACGAGTATTGCTCAGCCTGCGCCGATTACGATGGTACAGGCTTCACAAGAGCCTGCCTTCTCCGCGCTTGCAGTACCTCCTGGGGACGTAGAAGCTGTTGCTCGTCCGGTGATTCTGGAATCGCCCGCCCTTCCGCTCGATACGGGAATGAACATGGCCAGGATTCCCGCGCCAGTTGTCACGCCACGCATGGCACTACCCGAAGCGCCTGCGATAAACGTCCCGGTCTCGGCGCAGTTATGGGATGCTCCAACAATACTATCGCCCATGACGATGGATGTCCTTCCGCGTCCCGTTCCAGAACTGGAACTCGGGACGAACCTTCAACCCCTGAGCATGCCTGCGCTTGATGCGACCATCGCGGGAAACATCATTGCGTCTTCACCTGAGTTGCCGGACGTGGACCTGCCCGCGCAGTTGTACCCTGCCGTGCCTGGCATGATGAATGTCCCAGGACTGGTCGATCCAATCACGATTGGCTCATTCCCCGGCGTGCCAGACTTCGAGGCTCCGCTTCACTTGTCACCGGACGTTCCCGCGTTGCCCAGGGCGACACTTGCCGCGCAAGTTCAACCGGCTGTCCCCTCATTGGCGCCGCTGACGCTTCCCGCGATGGTGTCGGCGGCCATGCCACGGCTCGCACCGGCAACGATGCCGATCCAATGGGAAATGCAGCAGCCAAGTCTTCCGGGCGCGGTTCCTGTTGATCTGCTTCCGCAAGCCCTTGGACCTATGCCGCCGGTTACGGCTGCTCCCTCAATGCCCTCGCCCGAACTACCTGTCCGGCGCATGGAAATCCTGACGGAACAGCGCCAGCGACAGGGCGATACGGGGGAAACCGTACAGGACCGCGACGCCTCGTTCCGCATGCTCCTGGAAGGCGTCATGGCACGGTTGGATGCCGTGGCCGAGCGCCCCATCGACCTCGCGGTAACCACGCAGATCGACGGACGCGTGGTAGCGGAGGCCGTATACAAGGACATGCGCGAACAGAAGATTCGCAACTACGAAACGTTGTGAGGAGTACACATGAAACGTGTCTTTATCTGCAGCCGGTTCGCGAGCGACGTGGACCGGAACGTCGAGACGGCCCGCACGCTCTGCCGCCGGGCGGTTGAGCGAGGCTATGCGCCTTTCGCGCCGCACCTCCTGTATCCCCAGTTTGTGGACGATACCAAGCCCGAGGAACGGGAGGTCGGCATCGCCTGCGGACTCGAGTTCATGGCGGTGTGTGACGAGGTCTGGGCCTATGTGGGGGACGGAGTGTCGGACGGGATGCGCCGCGAGATGGCCCAGGCGCAGCGGTTGGGCAAGGCGGTCGCCGAACTCACGGAGATTTGAGGTGGGCTGGGACCAGCGGGAAATAAAGGGCTACATCGTCGATATCGACACCAACGAGCGGCTGGAGTTTCAGTACAATCCGGACGATATCGCCGACGACAAGTCCACGGACTATGCCGAGGTCGAGATCCCGGGCATGAGTCATCCCCGTTACCAGTATGTTTCCGGCAAGCCGCGCAAGATTGCGTTCAAGCTGCATCTGTTCAAGGGGCCGGTCAAGGAGAAGGTCCACTGGTTGCGGTCGCTGCTCTATCCGGAACACGCGGGCACCATGCTCAAGAACGCCCCACACCGGGTATTGTTCATCTTTGGCGACCTGTACCCCGGCGTCGAATGCGTCGTGAGCAATGTGAAGGCACGGTATTTCCACATGTTTGACCGCGATAACCTCCTGCCGCAGCACGCTGAGGTAGACCTGGTTCTGGAGGAATACGTGGACGAGTCGGTCAACTACACGGAGGTGCGCCAATGATCGGAAAGGATTCGCGATATGCGCCGTGTGTCTTGTACCGAGACGGCGACGAGGAAAGCTTCGGGACTCGACAACGAATTGATGCCACACCCCGGTACGACGACCGCTTCCATACCGTGACCGACGGTGAGCGGCTCGACATCATCGCCCACCGCCACCTCGGAGACGCCAAGCTCTGGTGGATTATCTGCGACTACAACGACATCTTCTTCCCGCTGGATCTCGAACCCGGCACAGTCCTGCGGATTCCCTCCGTCGAGCATGTCCAGATGAGGCTGATCGGATGAGGCCAACTGAATCACACGAAATAGATCTCTACGAGAATCCGCTCATCATCGGCATCAACCACGCGAACTTCTTCGATTAGTGATCGGTCGACATTAAAAACGCTGGAAACAATGTCCTTGACAGCGTTTGTGGCCGGTACAGTGTACTTGTTTGGCTCACTCCTGGAGCCGTTGAAACGATATGCCCATTGCTGACCGTCGCACCGACGAATATGCAGTTGGTCGCCTCCCATATTATCTGCTCGCCGATCAAGTCTAATCATGTGCTTGTTGTCATGTCTCTGGAATCTGCCCTCAAACAAGCACATTTCATGAAGAACTTTCAGCTTATGGGTAATCTGGCTTGGTTCATTCATCGGGCGTAAGACCAGTTCATCCGACACGCCCTCTCTTCTTTGACGCTCCATCAAGTTCTCCTCTCAGCAAGGATACGTTTCACTTTTGCTGATTCTACCCTAAATTGTCACGTAGGAGAATCCTCAATCTGGCTTTCTCTTCCCATCCGTGAAGTGGTTTTCATGCGCAGGCCTTAGCTTATTCGGTCATTGATGCGGACCACGAGCATTTGTGCAAGAGGGAGCCAGATATTTCCCGTCCAGGTCATCGGCAGTTTTCCGATTCTTCCGGTATGTAACCAATAGGGGCTGTTCGCGACAAGAACGCCTACTGGAAGAGAGATGAGCCATCGTGGACCTGGACACCTTCAAACCGACCTTCCTGATCGAGATCGAGGGGCAATCGCTCTCGAAGGACATCACGCAGGAGATCGAGTCCTTCTCCTTCACGGACAACGAAGAAGAAATGGACGAACTCGAGCTGCGGGTGTCCAACCGGAACCTCCAGTTCGTGGACGATCCGCTGTTCCAGGAGGGCAACGAGATCGTGGCGCGGTTCGGCTACGTGGGCAACCTGTCGCCGCGCAAGAAGGCGGTCATCAAGGACATCGACTACGATTTCCCGGAGAAGGACGCGCCCACGATCCGCATCAAGGCCTACGACAAGGGCCACAAACTCGCAGGCAAGCAGAACCAGAAGGTCTGGCAGAAGCCCGCGCCGGGCATCGCCTATTCGGACATCGCCGAGGAAATTGCTTTGGCAAACGGTTTGCGTCCCGTCGTAACGGCCACGCGCGATCAGCACCTGCGCGTCTCGCAGAGCAACATTCCCGATGCCCAGTTCCTCCAGGAACTCGCGGCCAGGGCGCGCGCCAGGGACGGCGACGGCGTAACGGGCTATGCCTTCTACGTGCAGGACGACGAACTACACTTTCATCCCCGCGACCTTGAAGCCGCCCCCGCGCTCACCCTCGAATACTTCACGGACCGCAAAGGCCTACTGCGCTCTTTCCGCCCGTCGACGCAATCCCAGGGCGCGAAAGGAGCGGGCGTCGAGACGAAGACCGTCGGCGTGGACCCGCGCAAGAAGGAACCCGTCGAACATACGGCCAACAACGACACGACCCCCGAACGCAGCTCGCTCGGCCGCAAGACCTACCTCGTCGATGGCAACACCGGCGAGGGCGCATACAAGGAACAGCAGACGGGCGAGATCGTGCCGTCCTTCGAACGCTCCGAAGCGTTCGACCAGGAACCCCGGCAGGAACCCGCGCAGGACGCCGCCGAAGGCAAGTTCAAAGAAGCGGAGATGCGCCAGGTCGAAGCCACGGCGAAGACCATCGGAATCCCCTCGTTGCGCGCCAAACAGAACGTCGAAGTCACCGGCGTGGGCCGCAAGTTCTCCGGCGTCTACTACTGCCATTCCGTGCGCCACCACATCGGCAAGCGCGGCTATTCGTGCGAACTCAAACTGAAGAAGAACGCCCTTGGCAAGGGCGCGGGCGACAAGGCCGGCGACACGCAGGGCACGGCCAACGAACAAGAAGCGCAATCAGATACGGATGCGGGCCTGCCCATTGCGGACATGGTCACCATCGACGCGGATACGGGTGAGCGCTTCAACTGACCTACTGAGAAACCGGACAACCGGGTGACCGAAGAACTGGGAGCGGAGCGACCATGGGTGATCTGACGAGAAACTTCAGCCGTCACGAATTCGCGTGCAAGGGCAAACAATGCTGCGGCCACAGCGCCCCGGTAATGCCGGAACTCGTTCTCGGTCTGCAGGAACTGCACGGCCACGCGGGCGTCCCGCTCGTGATTTCGAGCGGGTTCCGCTGCCGGACGCACAACAAGGCCGTGAGCGGAACGCCAGACAGCCAGCATTGCCTCGGGACGGCAGCGGACGTGGTGTGCCCCAAGGGCTTCACGCCGAAGCGCCTGGCGCAACTCGCCGAGTCGATCCCCGCTTTTCGCGATGGCGGCATCGGCGTCTATCCCGAAGAGGGATTCGTCCACGTCGACGTGCGCGGAACGAAGGCCCGCTGGGGCCGCCTTGGCGGGAAGTATGTGTCTTACGAAGAAGCCCTGTCTGCGTGCGACCTGCCTACCGCCCCAGCGGGGCAGGCGGGCGCACAGGCAGGCATGAACCACAACGGAGGAGAAGACCGTGGAACAGCTTGAAGCCATCTACCGAACCATTCTGGACAACAAGGAGCTCTTCGTAACGCTTATCGTGACGGTGCTGGCCATCGTCAAGCTCACGGCCTGGGGCCGGGCCAAGGCCGATGCGCTGGACGCGGTTATCGGCGTCATCGAGCGGCTTGGCGCGAACTTCGTGAAGAACGGCGTCGCGGCGCAGGAGTCCAAGCTGGCGGCGCCGGTGAAGGACGCGCTGCAGCATGCCGTGGCCAAGGCAGACCCGAAGAAAACGCCCGCGCCCCCTGCGGCCCGTCTCGTCCGCGAACTCCTGCGCAGCGTCATCCGCAACAAGTAGGATGCGAGGCGCATCATGTTGGATTTCCGCGACCGGCAGACCGAGGAACGGTACAGGAACCGATGGTTCGGCAAGTACCGCGCTTTCGTCCGAGACAATAACGACCCGGAACGGCTCGGCCGTGTCCGCCTGGAAATCCCCGCCGTACTCGGCTCCGGCCGCGAGAACTGGTCCGAATGGGCCTATCCCTGTTTCCCTTACGGCGGCAACGAGGACACCGGCATGTTCTTCGTACCCGAGGAAGGCGCCTCGGTGTGGGCGGAATTCGAGGGTGGCCAGGTGCAGCACCCCATCTGGTCCGGCGTGTGGCTCGCGAAGAGCAACCCCGGCGAACAGCCCGAGGAATCGAAGCGCGAATGTTCGGACTGCGCGTGCCTGGATTGCGAGGACAAGAACGAGCACCAGGGCCACGCCCACGACCAACGCGAGCACACGAAGTACCACGGCCATCCGCCGTATTACTGCCCGCGCCTGAAGGTGCTGCTGAAGACGGAGACGGGCCACACCATCCTCGCCGACGACAGCGACGAGAAGGAATGCCTCAAGATCATCGACCGCGCCGGTCAGACCTTCCACATGGAGGGCCGCGTCAAGGGCGCGGTACAGACAGGCAACGGACGACGGCGCGTCACGAAGGATGCTGAGCAGGGCGACCAGCTCAGCATCGGTTCAGACATCGTGGACCGGAAAGGCCATGTCCAGATCACTGACCTGTGCCGCCAGTTCCTGCGCTTCGAAGCCTGGAAAGACCGGGAGAAGATCCACCTCCAGTCCTGCGACGCACAGCGTTCGCGCTGGCAGAAGCTGCTCATGGACACGACGCGAGGCCGCGAGAGAGTGCATCTCTGGAGCCTGAACGGCCAGCAGGAGATCCTCCTCGATTCCACGAAGGCCGCGGAGAAAGTCCGGATCACGGACAAGGCGGGCCAGGTCTTGCTGATGGACGCTGCGCCTGGCCGGGAGAGGATTCAGAACACGGACAAGGCCGGCCAGGCCATCACCATGGACGCGGTCGCCGGACAAATCACGCTGACGGATCGCGCCGGGAGCAACGTACTCCTCGACGGCGCCTCGGGGAACATCCTGGTCCGCTCCTCGGGCATGGTGCTCATCAACACGTAGAAGAAGTTGACCTGTTTTTCGGTTCCTCCGTTATCCGGTCGCCGGATAACCGGGCAGCCGAGTACGCGACAAAAGGAAATCGGATGACGGACAAGCCACAAACTGGCGGCATCGCCTGCCACGAGGAGTTTCTGACGCGGACCTTTGACGCGTGGCGTCAGGAGTTCCGCAACATCCTGGAGAACCACCGCCGGGAGATTCAGGACCGGCTCGAGAAGATCGAGCGCGAGATCGAGAAGAAGTCGGATAAGGAAAACGTGGACGTACTCGTGCGGGGCATCCACGAGGAATTACACCGCCACGCTGAGGAAGTCAACAGGCTGCACGGCCGCGTGGGCGCCAAACTCGGCACGGACACCATGTGGAAGATCGCGGGCTTTGCGCTGGCCATCGGTGGTTCCGTAGGTGGGCTGATTGGCTTCCTGATCAACTTCGTGATGAAGGTGCGGCCATGAGCAGGCCTGTGGCAAGACTGGGTGACCCGAGCAGCCACGGAGGCGTCATTGTCACGTCCGCGAGCCGGACCATGGCCAATGGCATTCTCGTGGCCCGTATGGGCGACCTGCACGCGTGTCCGATACCCGGTCACGGCGTGACACCCATCGTGACCGGGAGCAGCAAAACCCTTGTGGAAGGCAGGCCGGTCGCCCGCGTGGGCGACTCGACGGGCTGCGGTGCCGTCATTGCCGCCGGCAGTCCGAATACGATGAATGGTTAGCCGGTTTACCGGTTATTCGGTTCTCCGGTCTCCGGGTAACTGAACAACCGGACAACGGAACAACCGCGAAGCGGAGCGATAAGAGGAGCGGAGCGATGCGTTACTGGGACGTATTCCCGAAACACATCAAGATCTCGAAGTCCACAGCGAACCGAACGGTGCCCCTGACCATTTCCGGGACGCTCGTGGGCGTGCCGGTGTTTGCTTCGACCGACGAGGACATCGCTTCGGTGAATTCCGACGGCGTTGTTTCCCTGGGAACGGTCGTCGGCGCCGCCATGATCGTCGTCTACGATTCCGCGGCCGACGGCCAGACCACCATTCGCTACATCCAGGTCGAGGTTGTCGCCCCCGAGGAGCCGCAGGCCGTCTGGCAACCCTGGGAGGAATCGTGATGGCGAGGAACCCCTTTGTCGGCACACGGTGTGCTGGGTGCCAGGTCATGGAGCTCATGCGCGACATCAACGCCATCGAGCATGTCCTCGAACAGGCCATCTCGCATCTTGATGTGATGATCATCATCGACATCTCCGGTTCGATGCAATCCGTCATCGACGTCGTCCGCGCGCAGGTAAGCGAACTGTTCACGGAGATCATCGGCAACTACGACGACGTCCGCATCGGCGTGATGCAGCAGGGCGTGGGCGGCGATACCTACAACCCTTCCTGGCCCCGGCGTGCGCTCATTCTCTGCCAACCGACGCGCGACCAGGACGCATTTCAGGCGGCCATGAACAGCTTTCCCGACGCGGACGACTCCGCCGAGTGGTATATCAACGCCCTACGGCTCGCCATGACGGACACTGCTTGGGCCGACGAGGCGCGCCGCATGGTTCTTACTATCGGTGATGAAAGCGCGGCGCAGTTGCGTATCGGCACGCAACACTACCCGACCGCGACCGAGGAGCTGAACATGGTCATCGGTGAATTCAACGCAACATCCACCATCGCCTGCCTCATCTGTTCGAACGTGAACATGTGGCCCCTTTGCGAGACCAGCTACACGATACTCGCCAACGGAACCGGTGGGCAGTATCTCATCGCGCCCTCGACCGAGGACATCGTGGCAATGATCGTGAGCATTGTGACGCAAATTGTCATCACGCAGACCGTGTGGTACCAATACACGAAAGACGGCCAGCGGCAATCGCTTGGCACGCCGGACGGCGGCATCACCGTACCCGCCCTGGACGCCATCGACCACATGCCTTTTATACCGCTCTATCTCCGGGACATGCGCCAGGCCGTCGAGCGCATCGTGAACACCCGCGCCGTCCTTGACGGGTCTGGGACGCCGTATGACTTCGCGCCCGACGGCGCCAACAACCTACTCGAAGCCGTCATGGGCGACGGAACGGTCTACGGCACGGCGCCCGGCCGGCGGACGTGGCGGCGGGGCCTGGCCGAGATGATCGGCACGTTGCCCTACGACATCGACATCGGCGAGATACACGCCTGCGTGCAACGACTGAAGACCGCCGTGGGGATCGCGTAATGGCCGTGTTGATGGACAACTCAAGCCGCGCCGGACACCACCAGGAATTCGAGGCCGTCGCCGAGGTCCTGGGCGAAGTGCGCGACAGACTCGATGCCAATACCCAGGCCTTGACGGCCTTCCAGAACGCTGTTGGCTCGAAACTGGACACCGTCTCGCTGCGGATTGGCGGGCTGGAAACGCCTATCACCGGAACGAACACGCTGCTGGGGCAAATGCGAACGACTATCGAGACCGTCCAAACGGGGTTGGGGCAGGTGCGCACGTCCATCGAAACGGTCCACACCGCGCTTCGGCAAACGCTCACCCAGCAACTCGGCGCGCTGCAGACTTCGACCGATGGACTCGCCACCTGTCTCTCCAGTGAAGCTGCGACCTTCTCGACCCAGATGCAGGAGAGCGTGGGACAGATTCGCGGCGAACTCGCGGCCCTGCAAACAGCCATCCAGACAAGCCAGCAGCCCCTCCCGCAATGGATGGAGGACAAGTTGCAGGCCATCGGCACGACTCTGACGGCCATGAAGGACACCTTCGAGGCCAGCCATCAGGCATCGGAGGCAATCCGCGCCCAGGCCGAAGCGGCCATCGCGGCGAACCAGCAGCAGGTCGCGGCCTATCTGCAGAACGTCAATCCGCCGTCCGAGGAACCGGCGCCCGTGGACCCGTATCCCTTTGAATCCTTGCCGGATGGCACTACGGTACGCGAGCTGCCCGACGGCGGTCGGCTCTTCAGTCTGGCCAACGGCGACGTGATTCGTGTGAGCGCCGACGGCGTCATAGCCTTCATCGGCGCGGACGGCGAATCGCAAGCGCTGAATCCGGCGCTCGGACGTGACGTGACCCTACCGAATGGCGCCATACTCCGCCTTGACCCAACGGCAGTGCTTGTCACCCACGAGGCGGCCATGATCACCGGGTTGCCCGTGGACGTGGAACCTGAGCGGGTGGGTGAAGGTCGGTTTTTGGCGCCCATCGCGGAGAACGCGTTCCTTACAGTCAACCATCAGGACCGGACCGCGACCCTTTTTCATCTTGCAGGCACGACCGTACTCTTGAGCTATCCGCGCATCGAGGCCTTTGGCGAGGGGGTCGAAGTGGGGATCCTGCCGAGCGGCATGAAGAATTTCGCGACGGAGGAAAGCGGTCATCGCGGCGTTGTTGAAATCGACGGGACCATCCGGCTTGCCACGGCGAACGGCCTTGACCTTGTCATCCGTTTCCCCGAACCCGCGCCGCCGGTGGACGAGCAGGAAACGCGCCCTATCTGCGAAGGTGAATGCCGGAGGGAAGACGCATGACGCTCAATTTCCTGGGCAAAGGGCTGAAATTCCCCTTCCAATTCTACAAGCGCTCCGGCGGGACACGCGTCTCGACGGCAACCTCGCAGGACCACGCCCACATCCACGAGAGCATGCTTCAGATCCTCGGGACCCGGCCTGGTGAACGTTTGATGAACCCCGAGTTCGGGTCACGGCTGAAGGACCTGGTTTTCGAACAGAACGATGTCGTCCTGAAGGGACTTGTCCGGTACCACGTTATCGACGCCATCCGCCGCTGGGAAAAACGTGTCAGAGTGACCGAAGTCTCCTTCGACGAGTCACCAGCGGATACCGACCAGAACGTGTTGCCTGTGCGTATCGCCTACCGCGTCATCGATACACAGGTTGAGGGCAATCTCGTTTATCCCTTCCACCGTGAGTTGGGAGGTGCGTGATGGGCCGGGCGAGTGTGGCATACACGAACAAGGACTACGAATCGCTACGGCGCGAGTTGCTCGCCCGCGTGCCGCAGTTGACGGACCGCTGGACGGATTTCAATGCGTCGGATCTCGGCGTCGTGCTTCTGGAACTCTTCTGCGGCATCGGCGACATGCTTGCCTATTACCTCGACGCCCAGGCCGCCGAGGCCTTCCTGCCCACGGCCCTGCAACGGCAGAACGTCACCAATCTCTGTAAACTCATAGGCTACCGGCTAGACGGCCCCGTCGCCGCGACAACGAGCCTCCGTTTCTCCACCGCCGCGCCGCTCGAAGAAGACCTGCTCATCCCGGTGGGAACTATGGGTCGGGCCTTGCTCGACGATGGCCAGGTGGACTTCGAAACGGCCTCGGATGCCGTGCTGCCCCATGGCATGCTCTACGTGGACGCCCCCGCGCGGCAGGGCGCACGCAAGAGCCAGACCCTCACGGGAACGGGCACGCCCTGGCAGCGCTTGGAGCTTTCCGGCAAGAACGTCGCGCAGGGCAGTCTGCGTGTGTCCATCAACGATTGCGGGTGGACGGAGATCCCGCACTTCCAGGCCAGCGGCGCGGACGACCGACACTTCGTCTCCGCGACAGACGGACTCGACGTTATGTCCATCAGCTTCGGCGACGGACGCCATGGCAGGGTCCCCGCTGCTGGGGAGAGCATCGAGGTCTCCTGGCTGGAAACGCTCGGCGCGGACGGCAACCTTGCGCCGGATCTGGTCCACGACATTCTGTCGCCCGTAACGCATGACGGCATGCCGGTCCGCCTCACGGTCACAAACACGGTCCCTGCAACCGGCGGAGCCAGCCGGGAATCCCTAGACTTCGCCCGTGCCCAAGCGCCTGCGGAACTCCGTACGCTCTGGAAAGCGGTCACCAAGGAGGACTACCAGGCCCTCGCCGTGGGTTTTCCCGGCGTGGCCAAGGCCCGCGTGCTCGACGCGAACGATTGCGCGGGCATTCGCTATTACAACGTCCATATCGCCATCGCGCCCGAGGGCGGTGGCATCGCCTCGCCGCTGCTCAAGCAGGAACTTACCGCATTCCTCGAAGCGCGGAAGGTCATCACGGTCGAGTTCGAACTCTTCGACCCGATCTATCGTCCCATCGACATCGACGTGGACGTCTACCTGTGGGCGGGCGAGTCCGAGGACACGGTGCGCGGGCGGATCGAGCAGGGATTGGCGGACTTCTTTGCCTTCGAGAATGTGGACTTCGATCAGGACATCCACTTCTCCGATGTGGTCGCGCTCATGGACGGCATCCGCGGGGTGAGCCACGTCCACCTGCACACCCCGGCGAATGACGTGATTCTCAACTGCGGCGAAATCCCCGCCCTCGGCCAGGTGCGGCTCCGGTTGCGGAGGGCGTCGTGATGCCGGGGTATTTCGAGAACAAGCTCTTCGACCTGCTGCCGCCGCTCTACCGCATCGAGGATGAGACCGGCGATCTGGCGTCGTTCCTGAAGGTTCCGGCCGCGAGCCTGGACGAGTTGAAGGAACTCATCGAGCGTTTTCCCGAGATCTTCGATGTGGACCGGTGTGAGCCGCGTTACCTCCCGTACCTTGCCAATCTCGTGGGCAGGCCGTATGACGGGACCATCGCGCCGGACACGCAGCGGAACGTTATCCGGGAGGCCGTGCCCCTCTACCGGCGGAAAGCTACCATCCCAGGCATCCGCCGCTCACTCGTGGAGCTTGGTTGGGAAGGGATGATCGAGGAGACATTCCGCGCCGTACTACGTCTCAACAGCCGCCCCATCCTGAACCACGCCAAGCTTCCCGGACTCGTCCACAGTCTCGGCGCATACCGCATCCGTTCCGAGGCCCTGGCTCCGAGTATCCGTGACGCGTTGCGTTTCCATCATCCTGCAGGCACGCGCGCCTGGTTTTGGCAATGGCTGCTCGGGTATTGCAAAGCCACGGACGAACTGACCGGTCTGGAGAAGCTGTTTGTCCGGCGCATTTTGTTCGGCGACCCCGACGAGACCTTCCGGCTCAACCATTCGGAACTCGGTGCGGGCTTCCACCTGACGTACAAGCGCAAGGTTTGGAGCTTCCTCGTCCCCAGTTCCACTGCGGCCCTCCTGAGCGATTTCGATTACGCCGCGACGTGCTTCATGTCCTGGCACGGCCGTGGCGACCGCATGCGCCTGAACCGCAAGGCGCTCAACTCGCGCATGCTCGCGAACACTTGGGAGAGCGAACGGAAGTTCGGGGTCTGCTGCGAAATCGAGGCGCGACGACGCCCTGACGTTCCGCGGCCGGTGGTGCGGCTCAACCAGGCGGCCATCAGTGGTGCACTGCTCAATCATTCGGATGTGCCGTGCCGGATTCGGTTTCGGCAGAAAGACTGCTACGGCGAAACGCCGCTTCTGGCTCCGGCCCCCGCAGATGAGCGCTGGGACGTGGCGCGATTCAGCAACGTGCGGCTCGGTTATTTTCTGCGGCCCAACCGCTCGCGGCTCGGTGGTCCCGACCGTCTCAACGGCGCGTTTAGGGCGGGCATGTGGATCGCCACGCTTATGACGGACACCGAGTGGGCCGCCGAGGCCACGGAGGCCGGCGACCTGGTCCAGCGCTGGCGCATGTACGGCGCGCGCTTCCGCCTGAACGGGAAGCGGCTCAACCAGGGGCTGCTCACGAACAGCAATGTCAACGAGGATGTGGCGTCCTTCGAACTCGATGTGGATACCGGCGCGCCCCGGCGTGTCCGGCCGGACAATCTCCGCCTCAACCAGCGGCGGCCTCTGAACCGTACCGGGCTCCACCTCTGTGTCGCGCGCACCTGGCCGATGCGCCTCGGCCACGCGCCTCTCAACGAAGCCGGCTTCCGCGAGTCGCGCAAGGCCTTCCGGTGGCGCTTCCACCAACAGGACTTCCGCGCGGAAACCCCACCGCTCGCGACGGAAGCTATAGGCATGCCGCGCCTGCTGTCCTTCCAGCACGAGACGGATCTACGCGAAGGCTTCCGGCTCGGGCGCACGCGGTTGGGCGGATGGGAACGCCTGAACGGTTGTGGTAAGGCGGACAGCGCCTTCACCCAATGCTTCCTGACGGATGCCTGGGCCGAGGTCGAGGAAGCGTGGGACGTGGTCGAACGCTGGCGCGCGAATATCCCGGCCTTTGCCCTAAACGGCACACCGCTCAATACCGCCGCACTGAGTGACGCAGTGCAAACCTCCGCTGTAGCCTCCTTCGAGTTGCGCGTGGACACGGGCGCCCCGCGCCGACGCCGTGTCCACCCCCTGGCACTCAACCACCACGAATTGAACCGGACGGCATTGCGCCTGTCCGTGGAACGGCATCACCCGTTGCGCCTCGGGCGCATGGCACTCAACCAGGCCGGGCTACACCGCGCCCGTCGCGACCTCGTCTGGCGCACCGGCCCATAAGGAGGACCTGAACGCATGGCACTTGGACTCATTGTCAACAGCGGCCGCGTACTGACCGCGAAGCTGCTGCTGGGCCAGGCGATGGAGGGACTGACGCACTGCGCCATCGGCGACGGCGACGAGACCTTCACCGACCCGCAGAACCCGCCCCAGCCGGACATCGGCCAGGAGGCGCTCCTCAACGAACGCGCCCGGAAGCGCTGGTACAAGCGAACCTTCCTGAAGGAGCATGCCGAAGGTACGCTCATTGTGAACGGCGTCCACTACATCGAAACGGGCGACGAGACGAACGTCATCGGCGTCTTCTTCCGCTTTGACGAGGAGGAGGCCAATGGCATCACTATCCGCGAGTACGGCTTCTTCGGCGGCGACGTAGCGTATATCGAAGGCGTCTCCGGCCCCTACGCCTTGAACGGCGTCCGTCATCCCGACACGAACCCCATGGGCGAAGTGCTGCGCCCGGGCTACCTGTATGAAGTGAAGAACATCCCGGATTTCAACAAGGTGAACGATACCCGCATCGAGCTGGTCGGCATCATCAAGATATAGGAGAAGCGCCCCATGACAATCTCGCGAGATACCTTTGACCCCGCCAAGAACTACAAGCGCGTCCGCTATCACCAGGACCGCGACCTGCTCGATTCCGAACTGAACGAGCAGCAGGAGATTCTTCACCATGAACACAAGAGGTTTTGGGATCTGCTCATGGGAGAGGGTCTCTACATCGGCGACATTCCCGAACCGGCCGCCGGCAACGTGGTGGATATCGACGGAGGAACGGTCTATGTCGACGGCCATCTCGAGTTGGTTCCAGCAGCGACGCTGACCTACGACCCGGGCAAGACCTCCGGCGTTGATGTGGTCTACGTCGAGTTGCTCAAGTACAACATCGACCACACGCAGGATACCGCCCTCATCAACCCCGCCACGGGCGAACCCACCGCCGAGCGCGAGAAGTGGGTGCTCAGTTACAGGGCCACGGACACTTCGAGCGACGTGCTCCCGAACAATGCCACCGAACGCAAAGTCCTACCGGTCCTTTTCTTCGACCGCGTCTCGGGGGCATTCATGCCCGTGCGCGAGCAGCAACTCAACCTGCCCCTCGAAGCGTTGCAGGGGATGTTGCCGGGCGAGCGCATCACGGTCGGCTCGATTACGGAGGACCACCTCGCCTTCGCCGCTGCCGAGGGGCTCCAGTCCCTCCTGCAGAACCTAGCCGAGCGCACGTACGACCAGGCGGGCAGCTATCTCGTCGACGGTTTCGACAGCTTTCTCGGGGATGTGGACGGTGACGATGTCGAGGTCATCACGAACGCCGGCCGCGCCTACATCCGAGGCTTCCGCTTCCATCGCGAATGGCCCAGCAATACGTCGGTACCCAAATCCGTCGCCGTGAAGGAAGTGTGTGGCGAGCAGAAGACCTTCAACACGGGTCAGCGGCGTTACCCGCTCAACAACGGCCCGCTCCAGGCCACGACACAGGTCGAGGCCATCGTCGAGATCACCGCCAACGTCACGCGCGGCTCCGTCGCCGGCGGCGAGGACCTGCTCACGCCGAACCCCGTCGTGGATATCCTCGAAGTGAGTCAGGGCGCCACGGTCTACCAGGAAGGCGTCGATTGGCAGCAGTCCGGCAACAGCGTGGACTGGCTCGGCACCGGCGATGCCCCGGCCATCGGTACCACGTATTCGGTCCGCTGGACCTATACGAAGCAGATGGTCAAGGGCACGGATTACGTCGACGGCGGCTGGTTCGGCGAGTCGGGCCATCCCGCACCGGACACGTATTACTACGTGGTGACGGCTTTCGACGGCGACGGCGAGACGGTCTTCGACGCGGGCAGCGTCGTCTCCGTCGAAACGGGTGCGAACGCCCTAAACCGACTCTCGTGGTTGCCCGTCGACGGGGCACTCGGGTACAACGTCTACCGCGCCACGGACCCCGGCGACCGCACGAATTTCCACCGGTTCATTCAGTTGGGACCCGAGGCGATCTGCTATGTGGACGACGGCGTCGATACCGCGACCGCCTCGGTTCCTCCGCAGACCTCGCCGACCACGCTTGACATGTCTTCGTTCTCCGTAGCGCCGGGCGATACGGACCTCATCAATTTCGGGCGCACGAACCTGGGTGACCAACCCATCGACAGCTCGAACTGCAGCATCGACTACAACTACTACCTCGGCCGGCGGGACGTCATTTATGCGACGACTTCGGAGATCAAACGGCTCGAGGGCGCGCCCGCGGAGAATCCGAAGTTGCCGGTCCTTCCGGACAGCGCGCTGGGGCTGTGCTGCGTCGATTGCCCGCCCAACTCGACGGACCTGATCGTGCGGAACTTCGGACTCACGCGCATCACCATGGACCAGATTCACGACATCATGAAGGACGTCGAGGCGCTCAAGTACAACGATGCGCAGTATCAGATGAACAACGACCTTCAGAACCGCGACGCCCAGACCAAGAAAGGCATCTACTCGGACGATTTCTCCAGCGAGGCCCAGTCCGACCGATACCATCCCGAGTGGAGCGCGCGTATCGATCGTGTCCGCCACTTTGTGGCGCCGGACCGCACCGCCACCCCAAACGTGCTCGCCGTGGATTTCGGCAGCAGTGACGCTTCTTTCAGTGAGGGCCTGGCCGCGCTGCCGGCCACCGAAACGGTCCTCATCAACCAGACCCAGTGGTCAGGCTCGAAGAACATCAACCCGTACGCCCTGTTCGAAAAGCCCTTGGCACGTGTCGAGGTGTCGCCGAATACGGGCCGTCGCGGGTTTACCGCCGTCCACGTCCGCGGCATGCACTTCACGCCGAATGCCGCCGATGTATCCGTCCATTGCGATGGGGAACTGGTCTTGTCCGGCCTCACCGCAGACAGCACGGGCGCGCTCACGGGCATGTTCACCATTCCGGCGGACGCGAGGGACGGCACGCGCATCGTGCGGATGACCGACGGCACTTACGAAGCCAAGATCGGCATAGAAATTATCGAGCCCTTGGACATCTCGCGCATCCTGCGCATCGCCGCCGGCGAGGAGAGCGGCGCCGGTAGCCAGCTCGCCGTGTCGCCCGAGGAAAGCGAACTGATGCGTGTCGTCCGCAGGATGGTCACATCGGTGCTCTGGAAGATCCGCACCTGGCCGACCCGTGTTGACCCGCTCGCACAGACCTTCCGCTTCGAACGCAACCAAGTCGTCACCGCCATCGGCCTCTTTTTCACGGAGAAGGACTTCTCTCTTCCGGTGAGCATCCAGGTGCGTGGCGTCACGAACGGTCTGCCCAACGGCACGGTCTTCGCCGAGAAGAGCATCGCCCCCGAAGATATTGTCGTCGACGATGAGACGCGTATCGACTTCGACGATCCCTTCTATGCCGAGGCCGGTCAGCGGTATGCCCTCGTCATCGGTAGTGAGAGTCCGCTCTACGGAGTGCGCGTGGCCACACTGGGTGAAATGGGTGAGGACGAACTCATCACCCGCCTGGACTACGCCGACGGCGCATTGTTCGAGAGCGCCAATGCGGAAGCGTGGACGCCGCTCCCGGATACGAGTCTAACCATGAAGGTATATGGTGCCGAATTCGACCTCGACGGCGTGGTTCAGTTCCAGCCCATCACCGGCGTCCAGTTTTCCGAACTCAACATCGATGAGTACAGCGCCATTCCCGAAGGCTGCGCCATGCTCTGGGAGTACTCGACTGACGGCGGCGCCGCGTGGGACGCCATCGTGCCCGCTGAAGAGGAGCGTCTGCCGAACCTCGCGACCCAGGTGCTCGTGCGTGTGCGTTTTGCCTCGAGCGCCGCGAACGACACGCCAGCGCTGAGCTTCAAGGACGTTAACCTCATCGGTTACTTGAACGGTACCGCCGGGGCGTACATCACCCGCGAGAATGAACTTACCCAGGGCGTCGCGTCGACGAAGGTCTACGCGCAGATGGACATCCCGAGTGGTACGACGGTCCTGTGGTTCTGCAGCAACGACGGTGGTACCACATGGGAGGCCATGACCGTCGACGGTACGCGGTCCATCACACAGCAATGGACCGAATACACACTCTCGCGGACCTTCACCGACGATACCGGCAACCGCGTCCGCTACAAAGCCACCATGACGGGTACGCCGTTGGCCTATCCACGCATCCACACGCTTGGAGCAACCCTGAGTTGAGGACGGTCCGGCGCGTGAAGCATCTCTCCGAAACCACACCGGGGCGGCCCCGGGTCGCCCCGGTGCTTTTCCGGGCTATCCGGATTCTTCAGGCCGACCACCTGCGGCTCGAAGAGATCGTGCTCAAGAACGGCGGATGGCGCTGCGATCATTGTGAAGCGGTCCAGGCGCCCGGCGATACACGTTATCGTCGCGAAGACGATTACCTTTGCTGCGAGTGCTTCCGGGAAATCCAACACGCGGCCCAACGAAGGAGGAACACCGCATGCTCGTGAAACGGCGCGGTGGCATGACCGAGTACATTCCGACTCCAAAAGAGAAACGCGAAGCCTTGGTGCGCGATCACTTCACCGAGGTGGTCGAACTGCTGCACAAACGCCTCGCGCGCGTCGAACGGGAATTCGGACTGCCGGAGGATGAGGCACAGGCATGTGCCTCACTGCTGGCGCGCATTCGGGAGGAGGAACAACGGACGCTTTACCTCAACCGGGAGCTTCAGAACGGGGACGCCGCGGCCCCGAGGCCGTAGCGCACACCACCCGCCAAACCTGCACAGCCCAGCAGGTATGCCGACGGCGTTTGGGATCACTTTGGGGCGGTCTCCAGCCGCGCCCCCCTGCGAAGCGATCCGCACAAGTCCCGGCGTGTCCGGGGGTTGTGCGCCGCGTTTGTAAGTTATTGAATGCCAAGGTGTTGCACTTCCGTTCTCCGTGTTCATTTCTTGACTTCCGGCTCCGTTCCAAGCGTTCATGTGGATACAAGGCGGCGGAAGCAGCCGCCCACGAGTTGAAGCCGGAACGCAGGAAGGAACACAGCGGACATGGACATGCGCGAGATACGGTTCGGGGTCGAGATTGAAACGGTCAAGAGGACGCGGGAACAGGTCGCCCGCGCCATCCACTCGGTGGTCGGCGGCACGGTGCAGTACGTCGGCCAGCCCAACTGCTACGATCCCTGGGAGGTTGTGGACCTGCACGGGCGGCATTGGAAAGTGGTCGCCGACGCCTCGCTCAGCCATGTGCCTTTTCACCTGCGTGCCGAGGTGGTGACCCCGGTCCTCAGCTACGAAGACCTCGCGCAGTTCCAGGAGGTCGTCCGCGCTATCCACCGCTGCGGCGCGCGCGTGAGTACGCAATGCGGTATGCACGTCCACATTGATGCCGCGCCCTTCGACGGACGCCGCCTCGGCAACCTCGCCAAGATCGTGTACAAGCAGGAGCCGCTCATCCTGCACGCCCTGGGCATCAGCCAGGAACGCCTCAATCGGTACACGCGCCCGATCAGCGACGAGTTCATCCGCAACATCGAACAGCAGCGGCCCAAGACCAAGGACGAACTGAATCGCATCTGGTACGGCTACCACAACACGCAGCCGCAGCATTACTGCTCGACCCGCTACCACGGCGTGAACCTGCACAACGTCTGGTACCGCGGCACGGTCGAGTTCCGCTGGTTCGAAGCGACGCTTCACGCCGGCAAGGTGCGCGCGTACATCACGCTCTGCCTCGCGCTCGCCGCCAAGGCCCTGAACGGGCGCGCGGCTTCGAGCCACAAACGCGCCTTCGACCCGGCCAGCGCCAAGTATGACTTTCGCGTCTTCCTGCTCCGCCTGAATCTCATTGGCGAAGAGTTCAAGGCGGTACGCAAGCACCTGCTGGCGAATATGCCGGGCGACGCGGCCTTCAAGAAGGGGCGTCCACAGACCGCCCTTGAAACAGAAACCCAACCGCATGCGGCCGCATGCTGAACGGAGGAACACCCATGAAGATGATCATTCGCGCCACGGACAAGGAAGGACGGCCGGTCCCGGAGACCGGCCAGTTCATCGAGGGGCCGGATTGCCTCGCGCTCGTCGAGCAGATGCGCGCACAGACGGCCTTCACGGCCCAACAGACGCCGGACGAGTACATGGAAGACCTGTTGACCCGGCTCCCGGAGAAGCCGCCCGTGCGCGGCGGTAACGCGGAACAGCGCGCCGCCGATTTCCTGAGCGCCCTGGCCACGCATGGCTTTGTCGAATTCGTCGCGGACAAGGTGGCCCATGCCGAAGTGGCCATGACACTCAAAGATCCGGGACCGGTTCTCATTTCCGCGCAGGTGCTCGATGACCTCGAGGCCATCCGCCGCGATGGAAGCAGCAACATGCTGGACTGGCCCGCCGTCGCGCGGCTCGCCGAGGTCATGGGCATGGACAGGACGGCGGCATGGGTCCGCACACATCACCGCGAATACTCCGCAGGCATCTTCCGAGGCTTCGCGTCGGACGAGAAAGGCATCGAGTCATGTGCGGACAAGCAGGACTGATTCTCGGGAAGAAAAGGCGGACCGACGCCGAAATCGCAGTCCTCAAGACGGTCTTCTCCAGCCTGTTGATGCGCAGCGAGGTCCGGGGAAGACACGCCAGCGGCGTGGCCGTGCTCGACCAGGACGGTGAATACCGGCTCTTCAAGCGGCCCATGCCGGCGACACAACTCCTGGCCCAGCCGGGATACGCGGATGCGCTGGGCGCTGTCGAAGGCTGCCACGGACGCTTCGCGGGGCGTACCACGCTCATTCTCGGGCACACGCGGCACCGGACGTGCGGCGACGAGGCCAACAACGCCAACAACCATCCCCTGCGCGCCGCCGACTGGCTCGGCACGTTCAACGGCACCATCTACAACGCAACCAGACTGTTCCGCCGCTTCCGGCTCTATCGCCACGCCGAGGTCGACAGCGAACTGGTCCTGCGCCTGGCCGACAAATTTGCCGACATCGGCACCCTGGACGTACCCCGGTTCATCAACGCCCTGCGCCCCGCACGGGGCCAATTGAGCGCCGTCTTTGCCTCCTTGTGCGCTCCGGAGACCACCTACGTCCTCCACGGCAACCGCCCGCTGGTTATGCGCGCACATCGCGGGCTGTGTGTCATCGCCTATGCCTCCGAAGGCCGCTTCCTGGATGCCGTCCTCGGCGATTTGCGCGGATGGCGGGATTTTGTCCTGCCACCAATGACCCTTGCCTGCTTTCACCGCGAGGACATCTTCCATCCCGACTTCCACAAGGTGGACTTCATCGCACAGGAACGCCGCCGCAGTTCCATCGAAGCGACAGAAAGCACCCGGAGAGTACCCGTATGAAACCCAAGGATACCCCGAGGAAGAACACAAACCGTGATGACAGATCCGGCCCGGTCATAGCCCTGTTCGTCTATGGCACCTTGAAGAGCGGCTTTCCGAACCACGACCGTTTCTGCCGCAACGCCATCGACATCCAACCGGCCACCGTCTGGGGGCGCCTCTATGACCTCGGCGCATATCCTGCCCTCGAAGTCCCCGAGGAAACCATCCTCGCCTACGGCACCGCCGATCCGCGCGCCGACGTGGCCACACAGGCCCATTATGCCGCCTACGTGCCTGCACACGCCCCGCACACCCAGCCCTCCGGCGATTGGGACCCCGTCCACGGCGAACTCATCATTCTCCCCGACCCCGCCCGCGCCTTGCCGCCGCTCGATTACCTCGAAGGCTTCCGCCCCGGCAGAAGCAGCCTGTACCAACGCGTTCTCGTACCCATCCAGTGCGGCCTTCGCACTTCCCCGGCCTGGGTCTACGTCATGCATGGCCCCTTTCGTGGCCAGCTTCTTTCCGAAGGAAGATGGCCAAGATGATTGGGCGACTCGCAGAAACACGAGACTGGAAATCCTTTGCATACACAGTCGCGGTTGATATAACATCTGCTATGTCCGGTTCGGGTTGTGTGACTGCCAACGGGAGAGGAATCGCTGCGATGAGAGCCAAGGAACAGGGGCTCCCTGCCCTGATACGGGATGTCCGCCGTCAGATTGCACTGAGCCAGGAAGATCTGGCGCGCCAACTGAACGTCAGTTACGCCACCGTGAACCGGTGGGAGAACGCCCATGCGCGCCCCTCCAAGCTGGCCAAGTCCCAACTGGAAGCGTTCTGTGCGCGCATGGTTCAACGCGGAAGACTTGCCCTCCCGGCCGAGCTGCTCGAAGCCGCCGGACTCAACTTGGATGAGGAGCAGGCATGACCAACTTCGCCGGAAAGGTCAGTTTTATCTGGTCCGTGGCCGACTTGCTGCGCGGCCCGTATCGCCCGAATCAGTACAAGGACGTCATGCTTCCCATGACGGTCCTGCGGCGTCTCGATTGCGTGCTGGAGCCGACCAAGGACAAGGTACTGGAGCATCAGAAGAAACTCCAAGGCGGCAAGGTGAAGAACATGGAGATGCTTCTCTGCCGCGTCACGGGGGTGCCCTTCTACAACACAAGCCGGTTTACCTTTGAGAAACTCAAAGGCGACCCCAACGACGTCGCCAAGAACCTCATCAACTACATCAAGGGATTCTCCGCACGCGCCCGCGAGATTCTCGATCACTTTGGCTTTGAAGAGCACATAGCCAAGCTGGACAAGGTCGACCGGCTCTACCTGATCGTGTCGCGTTTCTGCGAAATCGACCTGCATCCCGACAGCGTATCGAACATCGAGATGGGCTACATCTTCGAGGAACTGATCCGGCGCTTCAATGAAGCCTCGAACGAGGAGGCCGGCGACCATTTCACCCCGCGCGAGGTCATCCGCCTCATGGTCGACCTGTTGTTCGACCCCGACGACGATGTCCTGCGCACCCCCGGCATTGTGAAGACGCTCTACGACCCCGCCTGCGGTACGGGCGGCATGCTGTCCGTGGCCGAGGAGTACGTCCGCGAACTGAATCCCGACGCGCGTTTGGAGGTCTTCGGCCAGGACTACAACCCTCAGGCCTACGCCATTTGCGGCTCGGACATGATGATCAAGGGCCAGGACATCGAGCACATTGCCTTCGGGGACAGCTTCACGGACGACCATCTCCAGGGCAAGCGCTTCGACTACATGCTGGCGAATCCACCCTTCGGCGTTGAGTGGAAACCCGAGGCTGATTTCATCAAACGCGAGCACGAGGAACAAGGTTTTGGTGGCCGTTTTGGAGCTGGTCTCCCACGCATCAACGACGGCTCACTTCTCTTCCTCCAGCACATGATCAGCAAGATGAAGGAACCCAAGGAGGGCGGCACGCGCCTCGCCATCGTGTTCAACGGCTCACCACTGTTCACAGGCGCGGCCGGCTCCGGCGAGAGCGAGATTCGCCGCTGGATCATCGAGAACGACTGGCTCGAAGCCATCGTCGCATTGCCCGACCAGCTCTTTTACAACACGGGTATCTACACCTACCTCTGGATTTTGACCAATCGCAAAGCAGCCGGCCGCAAAGGCAAGATTCAGCTTGTGGACGGCACCTCGTTCTTCAAGAAGATGCGCAAGTCCCTCGGCAACAAGCGCAATGAGGTCTGCGAAGACCAACGCGGCGATATCGGCCGGCTCTATGGCGCCAACCGTGACGGCGAACATGTGCGCGTCTTCGACAACGCCGATTTCGGGTACCGGCGCGTCACGGTCGAACGTCCGCTCCGGCTCAATTTTGCTGTGGACGACGAACGCCTGGCCCGGCTCCAGGAAGCGGGCGCCTTCGCGAATCTCGCAACCAGCCGGAAACGCAAGGACACCAAGGCCGCTCAGGCCGAGATTGAGGCCGGCCGAGCGCAGCAGCAAGGCATTCTTGACGCCCTGGCGCCGCTACACGCCAAAGGCGTTGTGAGGAACCGCGATGAATTCACCGATGCACTCAAGGCCGCGTTCAGGGGGGCCGACGTCAAGGCGCCAGCGCCGCTTTTCAAAGCGGTTCTTGCGGCGCTGTCCGAGCGAGACGAAACGGCCGAGGTCTGCACCGACGCCAAAGGCAACCCAGAGCCGGATACCGACCTGCGCGATTACGAGAATGTGCCGCTGAAGGAAGATGTAGACGAATACGTGGCCCGGGAAGTTCTGCCCCATGTGCCCGACGCCTGGGTGGACGAATCCAAGACACGTATCGGCTACGAGATCAGCTTCAACCGCTATTTCTACACGTACACCCCGCCCCGGCCGCTGGAGGATATCGAGGCGGACTTGAAGCAAATTGAGCGGGAGATCGCCGACACGCTTGCGGAGGTGACGGAATGACCAGAAAGCCGATGAAATCCGAAGTGCCGCCAGCCGTCTCTACGAAGCTGTTTGGGGATATCCGGGTCATGATCGAGGAGACACGGTCCGCTGTCGCCGCAACCGTAAACGCTGGTCTCACAATGCTCTATTGGCGGATCGGCGGCCGGATCACCGAAGAAATACTCGGCGGGAAACGCGCTGGCTACGGAAAACAGATTCTTGCCACGCTGTCGCAAGAATTGGCCCGGGACTACGGCGACGGATTCAGCTATTCGGCATTGACACGTATGATCAAATTCACTGAGTGTTTCCCCGATCCCGAGATTGTTGCCACACTGTCGCGACAATTGAGCTGGTCTCATTTCCGCGAGTTGCTGCCCCTAGACAGACCGCTTCAGCGTGAATTCTACGCCGAGATGTGCCGCGTAGAGCGGTGGAGCGTACGTACGCTCAGACAGAAGATCGCCTCAATGCTCTATGAACGCACCGCGTTGTCTCGTCAGCCTGAGGCCGTAGCCAAGGCGGAACTGCAGAAGCTCCGCGACGAGGACCGCATGACGCCCGATCTGGTGTTCCGCGATCCATACCTGCTCGATTTCCTTGGCCTGAAAGGCGCCTATCAGGAAAAGGACCTGGAAGCGGCGATCCTGAGCGAGCTGGAGGCCTTCATTATGGAACTGGGTGCCAGCTTCGCCTTTGTTGCCCGGCAGAAGCGCATCTCCGTCGATGACGACGACTACTATCTCGACCTGCTCTTCTTCCACCGCGACCTGCGCCGCCTGGTCGCCATCGAACTCAAACTCGACAAGTTCAGGCCTGGCCACAAGGGGCAGATGGAACTCTACCTGCGCTGGCTCGACAAACACGAGCGCAAGCCAGACGAGGAGGTTCCCCTCGGTATCATCCTCTGCGCGGGCAAAAACACCGAACAGATCGAGTTGCTCGAACTGGGGCGCTCCGGAATCCACGTCGCCCAGTATCTCACGGAACTGCCGCCCAAGGATGTGCTGAGGCAAAAACTGCACGACGCTATCGCGCGCTCACGCCTGGCCGTCGAGAACCATAGTGTCGATGACGACGCGGAGGTGACAGAATGAGCGTGACCCCTCTCTTGGGCCGGGTGCATAGCACGAAAAGGCAGACGACAGGATGAGCGAGATCAAAGAAAGCAAGACGCAGGGTAAAACGATCCACATTCAGTGCCCGCAATGTAATGTGCATACCAAGCACACGGTTGAACGGGCGCTGGACTGGTCAGATTTCTGGGAAGGACCAGATATCTCCGTCTGGGCTACCTACCAGATTGTGCGCTGTAATGGCTGCGACTGCCTGTCTTTCCGGTCTGTGCATAGTGATTCAGAAAGCCGTAGTCACGGCGACTATGACGAGAAGGAATGCCTGTATCCCGAACGTAAGCAGCGGTCGGTTGTCGATGAACTCTATCTGCGCGACGACGTGTACGACATACCAAAGATTATTCAGGTTATCTACCGGGAAACGCTGTCGGCTGTGGAACACGGGCTACCGACTATCGCAGGCATCGGCATCCGGGCCGTTGTTGAGGCAACCTGCCAGGACCTGAAGGCGAAGAAGCGAAACCTGCAAGACAAAATCGATGAACTGGTAGACAAGTCCCTCTTGACCCCTTCTGGAGCAGAGATTCTACACGGAATCCGCGAGCTTGGAAACGCTGCGGCTCATGAGATGAAGGCCCCAACGAAGAAACAAATCACGGCCGCCCTGAAGGTTATTGACCATCTCTTACTCGGGGCCTATGTCATCCCGAAAGAGGCATCTGTCCTACCCAAGTCCAAGCCCAAATCGAAACCCACAAAGCAGTCACCGAAGAAGGCTAGACCAAAGATGCCAGGAAAGGGCGTCAAATGACCCGCTCTGTGTATCCGAAATACAAGGACCCCGGCATCCCATGGCTCGGTGCTGTCCCCAGCCAGTGGGAAGTCAAGCGCATCAAACACACCACGTATCTGAAAGGCAGGATTGGTTGGCAAGGCCTGAATAGCAGCGAGTACGCGGATGAAGGTCCATATCTGGTCACGGGTACGGACTTTGACTCTGGAGAAATCAGATGGGAACGCTGCTATCACGTATCAGAAGAGCGCTATCGTGAAGATCCCTGCATTCAATTGAAAGAAGAAGACCTTCTCATCACCAAGGACGGGAGTATAGGAAAGCTGGCTGTGGTTAAGAATTTGCCCGGAAGGGCAACGCTAAACAGCGGGATATTCCTCACACGCCCCCAACACGACCAGTATGCTTCGGAGTATCTCTTCTTTGTATTGGACTCCCGGGCTTTCTCTGACTTCATTGAGATCACGAAAACAGGAACGACTATATCCCATCTGTACCAAAATGTCTTCGCTGAATTCACATTTCCCGTCCCTCCCCTCCCCGAGCAGCGGGCGATAGCGGCGTTTTTGGACCGGGAGACGGCGCGGATTGACGGGTTGATTGAGAAGAAGCAGCGGCAGATCGAACTCCTTCAGGAAAAGCGCGCCGCCCTCATTTCCCATGCCGTCACCAAGGGCCTCAATCCTAACGCCAAGATGAAACCCTCCGGTATCGAATGGCTGGGCGATGTCCCGGCGCATTGGGAGACGAAACGCATTAAGCACGCTTGTCGCCTGGAGTCAGGACACACTCCGAAGATGTCAGAACCGACCTATTGGGTGGAAGCGGAGTGTTCGATTCCGTGGGTATCTTTGAGAGACACCAAGACTCTGGAGTGTTACGATGTGATCTCGGATACAAACGTCAAGATAAGTCCGCTTGGGATGGCCAATTCCTCTGCACACCTGATACCATCAGGAGCCGTCGTTTTCAATCGTGATGGAGCACGCGTCGGTTTGTCCGCTATCCTCGGACGCCCAATGGCGGTATCCCAACACCTTATTGCTTGGGTATGCGGCCAAGGCGTCCTGAATCGATATCTGCTCAATGTCCTATATGCTATGGAGCAAGAGATCTATAGAATTACATCAGGCTCAACGATTCCGACTATTGGAATGCCCGACGTGGGGAGAATGGTTATGCCAGTTCCGCCACCTCATGAACAAGAGGCCATAGTCGAGTTCATTGAAAAAGAGCGTTCCAAGGTAAATGCGCTCATCGCTCTTATCAGTAACAGCATCAAATATCTCTATGAATACCGTACGGCCCTCATCGCGGCAGCGGTAACGGGCAAGATCGATGTGCGAGATTTCCCAGCGGAGGCGGCATCATGAGGCAGACGATTCCAGCGCCAGTCCTTGCATCCGTCGCCGAAATGGTTTCGACCAGGGAAACGCACGCGACCATGGACAGCCTCTTCATGCACGCGGGAGCGCCAGGCGACCCTCCTGGTGGAAGCAAGCAAGCCAAAGCGCTGGAATGGTTGAGGCGCGTCAACAAAGACACAAGTGTTACGCCTCTGGAAGTTCTTGGACGCCTGATCGAAGGCTATATGGATGAGAATCTTGAGGGCAAGACAGAAACGTGGGAGGTTGCACGTTCCGAAGAAAGGCAACACCTACTGCGCGAACTTCAAAGGGCGAAACTCCAATACAGCACAGGAGGAATCATCAGCGGTTCACTGGCTACGCCCTCGGCCAGCCTGGAAGAACAAATTCGGAAGCGGAACATTCCGAGCCTGAATGAGGAATTCGAGCGCGCGCTAAGGACAGTTGAGTCCTCGCCCAAAGATAGCCTATCCGCCGCGTGTAACATCCTTGAATCCATCTGCAAGGTATATATTGAGGAAGAAAACCTTGAAATGCCAAAGAAGCAGGACTTGCAGCCGGTCTGGACAGTGGTTCGCAAGGATTTGGCGCTTGACCCTTCGCTGATTGAAGACCAGGATCTCCAGAAGATACTGACAGGCCTGATCAGCGTCGTAGATGGGGTGGGGGCGCTTCGAACACATGCCAGCACAGCGCATGGCGCCGGCAAGAAAAGTTACCGAGTGGAGCCAAGGCATGCGCGCTTGGCGATCCACGCGGCCCATACCGTTGTGTTGTTCGTTCTTGAGACGTGGGATAAACGAAAGGCAAAGATGTGAGCAGGAGGGATTGTAAGCAACACAATCCTTATCCAGTATGATAGCGAGCGGAAAATGGCAGACATGAGAATCATGACGGCCCGTGGCGAGACAGACGACGGGGCGTCGGCGGTATCGCCAAGAGTAGCGATTCGAAAAGACAGAGTATTGACTGAGGACAACGATCATGGCACGAGCAGACTTAATCTTGAATCTGGTCCGGGCAGGCGCTCGGGGTGACCAGGCTCAGTTTCAGAAGACCGTGGAAGCGCTGGCGGCCGACGAGCGGGCCAAGAACCATGGCATCCTGGCGGATCGGCTTCTTGCACAGTGTCAGCAGGACAGCAATGGCCGCCCGAAGCCTCTTGTTCCGCCCCCGGCGAGATCTCTTTCCGGCCCGCTGGTTGCAGAACTGTTCCCCTCCCGGCGAATGGAAGATCTGATCCTGCCGGCTGAAGCGGAACAGGCTATCCGCGAGTTGATAGAGGAACATCACCGCGCGGACTTGCTTCGGTCGCACAACCTGGAGCCTCGCAATCGCGTGCTGCTGGCGGGGCCGCCGGGAAACGGCAAAACCTCGCTTGCCGAAGCGATAGCCGACGCCTTGAACGCCCCTTTCCTCGTTGTGCGGTACGAAGCGGTCATCGGCAGTTATCTCGGCGAAACGGCCCAGCGCATTGGCCAGGTGTTTGAGCATGCCCGGTCTCGACAATGCGTGCTGTTCTTCGATGAGTTCGACGCGATTGGCAAGGAAAGAGGCGACCTGCATGAAACGGGAGAGATCAAGCGGGTTGTAAGTTCGCTGTTGCTGCAAATAGACGCCTTGCCGTCCTATGTCGTCGTGGTGACCGCGAGCAATCATCCGGAACTGCTGGATCGGGCCGTCTGGCGGCGTTTTCAAATACGGCTGGAATTGCCGATGCCCCGACAAGGCCAAATCGAGGAATGGTTCGCACGATTCGAAAAAAGGGCGTCTCTTGAAATAGGGCTATCACCACGCAGTCTTGCCCAACGCCTAAAAGGTCTGAGTTTCGCGGAAGTCGAGGATTTCGGAACCGATATCCTTCGGCGAATCGCTCTCAGTGAACCCGGCGTGGATGCCAGGAAGATCGCTGAGCAGTGTGCTGAACAATGGAAAAAGCGGTTCTCGCTACAAACATCGGGGGACACCGGGGAGGATAGTTGACCATGCCTGAACATCCGCTGCTTGTCTTTCCTGCACCTGCTCGTGCCGACAGAGCAAAGCGTCAGGGATTTGGTGGGAAAGTCCGTTTGCCCAATGCACAAGGGCAAGCGGGACGGTTGGCACCGCAGTTTCAGCGGCTGCAGCAGGTGATGGGAAGGCAGCGGTTGGTGCTGCAAGGAAATTCACTCGGCATCCAGCCGGAACAGGTGCTTGTCCTTGAAACGGTTGGCCCGATACAGGACTTCGTGAAAGCGGTGAAGAAAGTCGAGGGACTCGAGTGGCTTGCCGAATTCGAATTGGACGATATTGAACCGGAGTACGGCTTCGAGAACGAAGAAGATGCCGAGAAGCCGCTCAAGGGACAACTCTTCCTGGTGATGACGGACCAGCGCGCTCTCCAGGAAATGCAGAACCTCTTCAGTAATTGGCAACAAGATTCCGATATGATTTTTCCACGCGGGCTTACCCCATTGAAGCACGCCTTTGAGCACCTGCATACAATCCGGCCGTGGGACGCGCAGGACCGCATCCGCGAGACCGGTATTTTCGAGGACTGGCAATTCCGCGTTGAACATGGACAGCAGAACGTTCCCTTCGAAGCCGAACTCTGGTTTCGTTCAAATCCGGCAAGACGGAGACAAGCCGAACTGTATCTTGCCAACCTCGTCGAGATTCTGGGGGGAGAGATAACCCAGCAATGCACCATCCCCGAAATCTCTTACCACGCGATTCTCGGCCACATTCCTGCGGGCAAGGTACCGGACATCGTGTCACAGCAGGAAGTCCAGTTACTTCAGTGCGAAGACATCATGCATCTTCGCCCTCTCGGGCAGTGCGCGGTCCGGGTGGCGGATGACCTGGCGGAGACAGAAACGCTCGCGGATGCCGACACGCCCGGATTACCGACGGGCGAACCGGTCATCGCTTTGTTTGACGGTCTTCCTCTCACCGGTCACCGTTTGCTCGACGACCGGCTGATTATCGATGACCCGGATGGGTATGAGACCGCCTATCAGGCTGGAGAACGTCTTCATGGAACCACCATGGCCTCGCTCATCTGCCATGGTGATCTGGACGAAAACGGTAGCCCTGCTGCTCGCCCCCTCTATGTCCGGCCCATTATGCAACCTCAGCGCAGTTCGGCTGGCTCCTCTTTCGAGAGCATCCCCGACGGTGTATTGCCAGTGGACCTTATCCATCGTGCGGTACGGCGGCTGTTCGAGTCCGAAGGAAGCGAACCACCAGCGGCGCCGAGCGTGCGTGTCATCAATTTGTCAGTTTGCGACCGCTCGCGACCTTTCGACCGGGGAATGAGTTCTTGGGCACGATTGCTGGATTGGCTTTCGTGGAAATACGGCGTGCTGTTTGTTGTGAGTGCAGGCAACCATGCTCAGGACATCGAGTTGGATGTTCCCAGACCAGACTTACGGCAACTATCCCCGGTAGACCGCGAGAAGGCGGTAATCAAAGCGATTGTTGCGGATACCCGCCATCGCCGGCTCTTGTCTCCCGCTGAGACACTCAATGGAATAACGCTCGGAGCTTCCCACGCCGATGCGTCTGTTCCATTGCCAAGTACCGGCCTCATTGAGCCTTTTGCGCGGCCAGGATTGCCTAGCACGATAAGCGCACAGGGGCCAGGGTATCGCCGGACCATCAAGCCTGATATCTTTCTTCCTGGCGGCAGGCAGTTCCTGGCGGAGAAGCAGGGCACTACCCATTCGAAAGCCGTTCTCCAGACGTCCTTCTTCACACGACCTCCTGGACAGCGCGTCGCCACACCGGGAAGAACCGGCGAATTAGACCGAACCATGTACACAAGAGGGACAAGTAATTCTGCAGCCCTGGCCTCCCGGTGGTTAGGCACGTTGTTCGACGTCATTGAGAGGCTTCGCGCCGAACCGGACGTGAGTTTGCCGCACGAGTATGAAACCGTTCTTCTTAAGACGCTTCTGATTCACGGAGCGGATTGGTCGGGAGCGGGCGACCTATATGAAGCCATTCTCAAGAATGCCCAGAATAGCCGCACGTTCACAGATTACGCAGGCCGTTTTCTGGGATACGGTGTGCCCAACGTCCCGAAGGTGATGGTCTGTACGGATCAACGCGTCACCGTCCTGGGCTTTGGAAGACTCGATGATGGCGAAGGCCAGGAGTTCCATTTGCCGCTTCCCCCAAGCCTTTCGGCGGTTACAGAAAAGCGTCGACTAACGGTGACCCTTGCCTGGTTAACCCCGGTCAACAGCCAACGCCAGAATTACCGGATTGCGCACCTCTGGTTCAGTCCGAAGAACGATCTTGCCACCGACCGGATATGCGCGGATCACCATGCGGTTCAGAGGGGCACAGTGCAACACGAGGTTCTGGAGAGCGCGAAGGCAGTGGATTTCCAAGACGGAGATACAATCGTTATCAAGGTGAACTGCCGGTCAGATGCGGGGGATCTGCCTGAGCCAATTCGATATGGATTGGCAGTAACCCTTGAGGTCGCCGAAGGGATAAGCATCCCAATCTACGAGGAAGTGCGGGACAGGTTGCGGATTCGCATTCCCGTCCCCGGGGGACGCACCACATGATGTACTCAATACAACATCAGGCCACGGATGCCAGCAGTGTCTGTCCATGCTCCCAGACCTGTGGGAGACCATGACATGCCCGGCCAACACACCGAATACGCCTTTGAGTCCGCTATCGGGGAGAGCCTCATCGCGACGGGCGGGTACGTGCGTGGCGACGCAGAAGCCTTTGATCTGGAACGAGCGTTGTTTCCCGGGGATGTCCTGGCATTCATCCAGGAGACGCAGCCGAAGGAATGGGAGTATCTGGCGGGCGTACAGAAGGACAAGGCGGGGGACGCGCTGCTTGACGATCTCTGCCGGGCGTTGAACTCCGAGCATGAGGGCTGCCTGTCGGTCCTACGGCACGGCTTCAAATGCTTTGGCAAGCGCTTCCACGTGGCGTGGTTTGCCCCAGCGAGCGGACTCAATCCGGACACGGAGCAGCTCTACTCCGCCAACCGCCTTACCGTGACGCGCCAACTGCGGTATTCACCGCGGCACGGCAACACGCTGGACGTTACGCTGGCTCTGAATGGCATCCCTGTGGCCACGCTGGAACTCAAGAACCCGATGACGGCGCAGAACTGGCGTCATGCCGTCACGCAGTACAAGAATGACCGAGACCCGACGGACCTCATCTTCCAGTTCCGCAAGCGCACACTCGTTCATTTCGCTGTGGATACGGACGAGGTGTATATGACCACGCGCCTCTCGGGTGGTAAGACGCGGTTCTTGCCGTTTAACCGGGGTTGTGGTGGCGGTGCGGGCAATATCGAGAACCCCGACGGATACAAGACGGCCTTCCTGTGGGAGGAGGTGCTGGAGCGGAACAGTTTTCTCGACATCCTCGGACGTTTCATACATCTGCAGGTCGAGGAAAAGCGCCTTGGACAGAAGGAGGTCAAGCGCGAGACACTCATCTTCCCGCGCTACCACCAGTTGGACTGTGTTCGGCGGTTGGTGGCGGATGCGCGTGGCCGCGGCGCCGGTACCAACTATCTCGTGCAACACTCGGCCGGGAGCGGGAAGTCCAACTCCATTGCCTGGTTGGCCCACCGCCTCGCCAGTCTCTACGATGAGAACGATAGAAAGGTCTTCGACTCCGTCATTGTGGTGACGGACCGCGTCGTGCTGGATCAGCAGTTGCAGAATACCATCTACCAGTTCGAGCATAAACAGGGCGTGGTGAGCAAGATCGATGTCAACTCGAGCCAGTTGGCCGATGCCCTCGCGGCAGGCGCGCCCATCATCATCACCACGCTGCAGAAGTTCCCGTTTGTTACGGAGAAGATGGGCGACCTCCCGAAGCAGCGGTATGCGGTCATTGTGGATGAAGCGCACAGCTCTCAGGGCGGAGAAACGGCTACGGAACTCAAGGGGGTGCTGGCAGCGCCGGTCCTCCGCGAGCAAGCCGCCGAATACGCTGCTCAGGAAGGGCTAATGGACTATGAGGAAGAGATCCTCAAGACCATGGCGAAGCGGGGCAGGCAGCCAAATATCTCGTTCTTCGCGTTCACGGCCACACCCAAATACAAGACGCTGGAGGTCTTCGGCACACCGGGAGACGATGGGAAACCCCTGCCGTTTCACCTCTACAGCATGCGCCAGGCCATCGAGGAGGGCTTCATTCTCGATGTGCTCAAGAACTACACGACGTACAAGACATACTACCGCCTGGTGAAGGCCGTCGAGGACGATCCCAAGGTTGAGAAGCGCAAGGCCGCGCGCGCGCTGGCGCGGTTCATGAGCCTTCATCCGCACAACATCGCCCAGAAAACGGAGGTCATGGTCGAGCATTTCCGCCATTTTACCATGCACAAGATCGGCGGCCGCGCGAAGGCGATGGTGGTGACCTCCAGCCGCCTGCACGCGGTCAGGTACAAACAGGCGTTCGACAGATACATTGCCGAAAAGGGATACACAGGTATCAAGACGCTTGTGGCCTTTTCGGGAACGGTTACCGACCCCGATGCACCGGATGTCGACTACACCGAAGTCGGGATGAACGGCGGCATCCGCGAAAAGGAACTGCCCGAGCGCTTCGCGTCGGACGATTATCAGGTGCTGCTGGTCGCGGAGAAGTACCAAACAGGTTTTGACCAACCGCTACTGCACACAATGTACGTGGACAAGCGCCTGGCAGGAATCCAGGCTGTTCAGACCCTGTCCCGCCTGAACCGGACCTGTGTGGGCAAGGAAGACACTTTCATTTTGGACTTCGTGAATGAGGCGGACGAGATCCTTGCCGCCTTTCAGCCCTTCTACGAACAAACCGTGATTGGTGAACGGGCGGAACCACGACAGCTCTACGAACTCCAGGCCAAGCTGGACGCACACCAGGTTTATCACAAGGCAGAAGTCGAGGAGTTTGGCCGGGTCTTCTACCTTCCGAGACGGAAGCAGACGGCCGCCGACCACGCCCGGATGAATGCGTGCATCGACCCCGCTGTCGCTCGGTTCAACGAAATGGAAGAGGAGCCGCGCGAGGAGTTTCGGAAGGCGCTTGTGGCATACCGCAACCTGTATTCCTTCCTCTCGCAAGTTATCCCATTTCAGGACACCGACCTGGAGAAGCTCTACTCGTATATTCGGTTCCTGCTGACCAAGCTGCCAAGGGGTGGCCACGGCCCAATCTACAACTTCGACGACGATGTGTCGCTGAAGTTCTATCGCCTGCAGAAGATCAGCGAGGGGTCCATCCCGCTGCAATCCGGGAAGCAGGAGCCCGTCGCCGGCCCAACGGCCGTCGGTACCGGTGTCGACCAGGGGGCGGAAATCGAACTTTCCCGGCTCATCGACCTTCTCAATGAGCGTTTCGGCACCGACTTCAAACCGGGTGACCAGTTGTTCTTTGAGTCCATCCGGGAAGACGCCACCGCCGACAGCAGCCTTCGCCAGGCGGCCCTCGCAAACACAATGGAGAACTTCGGATACGTCTTCCGCAAGGCGCTGGAGGGTCTCTTCATCGACCGGATGGAGCAGAACGAAGAGATCACGGCCCGCTTCATGAACGAGGACCAGTTCCGCGACCTGGTCAGCCAGCACCTGCTCGAAGATGTCTACGCCCGGATCCGCGAAGAGGCAAATGCAGCAGGTTGAGGTGGCCCGGCTGAAGCACGACCTCAGCCGTGTGCTTGGTAGAGCGCCGAAACCATGGTTGTCTGTCTCCCAGACTATGCCCTGCAGAGCATCGGCACGTGATGCCGAGGGCCGGGGGAAGTCTTACGGATACAGGGATGTCTTCGCGTCGGCGGCCTTCAGATCATGCTTCCAGCCTGTGTTGCCTAAGTTGTTGCGGCCGTGAGCTTTTGGCGTGGAGGTGCAGGCTCACTTCCAGGTAGTCACCGTCGTTGAAGGAACCCAAGGGCTGGAATCTAGGCCGGCGGCTCAGATCGCTCCCCACTGCTTCGTGTCGTCCAAGGCCGGAGGAACTCGAGGTTTGGATGTCCAGGTTGAGTAGTCCCTCGTTGGTCACCTTTCCTGCTATCTGAACGTCAGAATCTGTCATGCTTCTGGCAATGTGACAGCACGACCATTGGCTGGACCGCGATGCCCGGTCTTTCCTTCTCCGCGGCGACGGTTCCGGTTGCTCCCGTCAGACGGGAGCCCAAATGGGTGTACATGTTGTTCCCGGTGCCACGGTTCTCGTTCAGGCTTTCGTGACCGAAGCACGGCTGGATCAGGTCGACAAATCCTTGTTTCAGAGCAGGTTACGTGTTGACGATGGATTCGGCCTGCGAGAAGTGGAACAGGACCATAGGCGTCGTTGGTTCCGTTTGCCAGAGGGCAGTACCTTGTGGCGGACAATACTCCGCAGAGTCGTTGCAGAGATGTGAAGATACCTTCAGTACTCGTGAGTCCATCAGACAATCTGTATTCCTGGTTCAAAAAAACTTCTTGACATAATGCGGTCTTTGCTCTAGGATTCCATTCACTCAAGGCGAGCGGGCGGACTAGGTACCGGGGATGTAGGGTGTGTGGCCTCTCTTGGCGACTTGACGAAACGGCGCAGGTGCGGTGTGTCTCGTTGCGCAGGCGCGAGTCTCTTGGCGTTGAGATTCAGAAAGAGGTGAGGAATGACGAAGACACTGAAGGCGTTGTTAATGGTGGCCATTGCTATTGCGGTCGGTGTGGGGGTTGTGCTTGCGGCCGAGAATTTCACGAGCATCGTGTCCATCCGGGCCATTCCCCAGGGCGATACGGTAGCACGTGTTGAAGTGGGATACGACGGCGAGAACGATCAAGAGAACGACAGCGAAAAGGGCTCGCTCGAGTTACACGGCAACGCGAGCACGCTGGGCGCCGAGCTGACGTTTCACAACGCCGAGGGGGAAGACTCGAATGTGGACGTCTACAAGATCGAAGCCGACGGCGACTTCGTCTTTGAAGCCGATGATGAAGCGGTCTGGCGTGTGGAAGAGGATACGAAAGACGTCCGTATAGAGACAGGTCTGCGACTGGCGGAAGTGTCGGGCAATGACGGGTGGCTTCGCGGTGGCACCGATGTGTTGAGCGACATCTTTGGCGAAGATGGCACCGACTACGCGGTTCAGCTGGAATCGTCGGGTTTCTTGGCTGCAAAAGGGGACACCGGACTCCTGACGCTGGGCACCTTTGACAACTACGATCCCCAGACGGACGAAGGCGTCGACTTCTCCGGCGTCACGCTGGCAGCGCTGAACGAGACTGGCGAGGCCGCCGGGGCGCCTGGAGGGTTCTTCCTCATGCGGGGGGCCAAGGACGATGAGAGCTCAGCGGCGCTGCTGGTTCTGTTCCCGCAGGACAGTGAAGGAGACCCGCTTGGTCTGCTGACGCTGTCCGGGGGCTTTGACTCCGATGGTCAGGAGCGAGCCGAGGCCACACTGGCCGCCAACACAGCGGTGCTTTCGTCCGGGGGTGCCTCGTTCACGGCCTATGGTGCGGACCTTGCCATCAGCGCCAATCAAAACGTAGGTATCGAGGCGAATACAGCGGTGTTGAGCGCGAGTTCGACGCTGGCGCTCGAGTCGAGCGGAGAGGTCACTGTGGAGGCCGAGGCGGCAGAGCTGAGGTCCACGGCAGGCTCCTCTGTCCGACTAGACAGCGAGGGAAACATCATCATTCGGCTGGGCTCGTCGGCCGGATAGGCCAGGGAAGCGGGCCGTGGGACGTTACCGCGGCACCGCGGTGAGCATCAATGCCGAGTATGCCATGGGGCGTGAATGTGTGACTGACCGGGCGCAACGGATCGATGAACGAGGCGACGGATGAAGCATGTGGGATGCGCACAGGAACTCGATTTTGGGGATCGCGGGCGCAGGCCGTGGGCGAAGCCCAGCAATGACGGGGGGAACTCAGTGAGACGGCGGGGTAAACGAACAAAACTACGTTGCCTTGTGTCGGTGGTTTTCACGGGCGTTGTTGCGGTCGTCTTCCTGGCGGGGAGCACCGCGTATTCGGAGGATCTCTTCGTCACGTCCTCAGACGGCACCATTTTGGCCCGTTTCGAAGAGAGTGGCGATGTGACCGTCTACGGCGAAATCTACACCAGTTACTGGTCGCTGGAGGTGATGCCGCTAACGCAGTTCCGGGAGTTGCTGACGCCGGGCCACGCGCGCATGACGATTGAAGATACCGAGGGTGAGGTCATTGCGGAAATCGGCGTTCGGGAGAGTGAGGGCATTCCCTGTGCTCGCATGTGGATCGCGGGCGAGATCGCGGACGAACAGACTGTTCTGGACGAGCCGGAGACGCCCGCTCTGCAGATTCGTGACGGTGATGGCGCGTTGGTATGTTACATAAGCGACGAGGGAGACCTATTCCTAGTCGGCGAATTCACACGGGCGGCCTGCGGTTCTGGCGGGCGAATTGGCGGTGAAGGCGAAGGGGAAGGCGAGGGGGAAGGCGAGGGCGAAGGGGAAGGCGAGTGCCCCGTGTTCTTTGTGGACTGTGGCGCTTCGGGCGCTCGCGATGGCAGTTGTTGGGAGGATGCGTTTCCGTCCATCCAGGACGGGGTCTACGTGGCCGACGCATTCCTTACCGGCAGCACGACCCGACTGGTCGAATATGCGGATCTGACGGGCCGCAGCTACGTGCTCGACGCGTATGCCGACCTCGAGGTCAGCACATCGGTGTTGACGGCCGACGTGTGGGTGGCTGAGGGGGTCTATGCCGATGCCCATTCGCCGGTGGTCCGGATGATGGAAGACGTTCGTCTATACGGGGGGTTCGCCGGTCACGAGACCAGTCGGGTTCAGCGCCGGCCCGAAACCCATCAGAGCGTCATCTCAGGCCAAGACAAATACCGGGGTGTTGTGGGAGCGGCATCGGCCGTTCTGGATGGGTTTGTGGTCTCGAACGGCTGGCATCCGGACTTGGGCGGCGGTATGTACAATGCCGGCGTCTCGCCCTCGGTTCGGAACTGCGTATTCATGCTCAACTGTGCCCCGACAGGCGCGGGCCTGTGCAACGAGGCGGCGTCGCCCGCGATCTCGCGATGCACTTTTACCGGAAATGTGGCTACCTTGTACGGGGGCGGTGCCGCAAACATCGGCGGGTCGAGTCCGATCTACCGGCGTTGCGCGTTTCAAGGGAACTTCGCGGACTGGTACGGCGGCGGCGTGTTCGACTATGACTCGACGCCGACGTTCGTCAATTGCGTAGTGGCCGATAACGAAGCCCGGGTCGGCGGCGGGATGGGCAACTACGCGGCCTCGGCGAGCGCCATGAACTGCACGGTCATCAACAACTGGGCCGAGCGACGCGGCGGCGCCGTGGCCAGCGAGACCGGGTCCGTCCTGACCATGGTCAATTCGATTGTGTGGGCGAATGACGAGACCGGCCTCTCCAGTGCGGACAGCACGAGTTCGGTAGGCTATTCGTGCGTCCAGGACGGAAGCCCCGGCACCTCAAACATTGCCACCGATCCCGATCTTGCCGACTCGACCGGCAAGCTCTCGCCGGACTCCCCCTGTATCGATGCCGGGACTGCCTCCGGCGCACCAGCCCTGGATATCGCCGGCGTTTCCAGGCCTCAGGGCGAGGGCGTGGACATGGGGGCGCACGAATACGCCGCTGGCGCCAGCGAAGACGACCGCACGCTGCTTTTCGTCGATATCACCGCGTCCGGAGCCGAGGACGGTTCATCCTGGGCCGATGCGTTCACCTCGATTCAGGACGCCGTTTTCGTGGCTGACGCGGCCATCACCAACAAGACGGAAACACTCACCGCGTATGCGGATCTCACCGGCAACACGTCGGTGCTCACGGCCTACGCGACGCTGACTGCGAATACCACCGGGCTCAGCGCCGAAGTCTGGGTGGCCCGGGGCTGCTATACCAGCGTGCTGGATTCCGTCGTGGCGATGTGTCCCCAGGTACACCTTTACGGCGGCTTCGCCGGTACGGAGACGGCCCGCGACCAGCGCGACTGGAGCGCCAATGAAACGGCTATTAACGGTGAGGACGCCCGGCGGTGCGTGACCGGCGCAGACAATGCCACCCTCGACGGTTTCATCGTGGAGAATGGCTACGCCGCGCTGGACGGTGCCGGCATCATGAACGGCCACACGTCACCGACGATATGCCACTGTATCATCCGGGCCAACGCGGCTGCGCGCTATGGCGGCGGCATGTTCAACGGGAACGTGTCGTGTCCAACCGTGGTCAACTGCCTATTCACGGCAAATAGCGCCGAAACCGGCGCCGGCATGGCTTGTTGTGCCGCGTCGTCGCCGGCAGTGACGAATTGCACGTTCAGCGGCAACGAGGCCACCGAGGCCGGGGGCAGCATGGCCACGTTCGCATCGGCTCGGCCCACGGTGGTGAACAGCATTCTGTGGGGTGATTGGCCGGACGCCGTGTGGAGCGACGGCGCCGTGGCGGAGATCACATATTCCTGTGTTGACGGCGGATTCCCCGGCGCGGGCAATATTAGCATCGATCCGGACTTCGTCGAGGGAAGCATGGCCTTGGCGTCGTCTTCGCCGTGTATCGACGTGGGCGCCTCCACCGGCGCGCCGGACACGGACCTCGCCGGCGTATCCAGACCCAAGGGATACACCGTCGACATGGGCGCATACGAGTACGACTCGGGTGCTGAAGGCGAGGGCGAGGGCGAAGGTGAGGGTGAAGGTGAAGGTGAAGGTGAAGGCGAAGGCGAGGGTGAGGGTGAAGGTGAGGGTGAGGGTGAAGGTGAGGGCGAAGGGGAAGGCGAATTGCCTCGTGAGATCCTCTTTGTGGATATCGATGCCACGGGAACGGCTGATGGCTCCTCGTGGGCAGACGCGTTCACATCGATGCAGGACGCGGTGTTCGTGGCCGACGCCGCCATCACCGGCAACACCGATATTCTGACAGCTTATGTCGACTTGACGGGCAATACCGGCGTTCTCACCGCGTATACCACGCTCACGGCCAACACCACCGTCCTGAGTGCCGAACTGTGGGTGGCCGAAGGTCAATACACGAGCGACTTGGATTCGGTCGTCACGATGAGGCCGAAGATCCACCTCTACGGCGGTTTCTCCGGCGTCGAGACGGCGCGCAGCCAGCGCGACTGGTTGATGCACGAAACCGTCATCGATGGCGAGTACGAGCGCCGGTGCGTTGTCGGCATCAGCAGGGCGACACTGGACGGTCTGCTTATTGTTAATGGCTGGGACGACGAATCCGGCGGCGGCCTGTACAACAACGTGGCATCCCCGGCCGTGGCGAACTGTGCCTTTCTGGGCAACAGCGCCGGCGAAAGCGGCGGCGCGATCTACAACCGGAAGTCTTCGCCGTCGGTCCTTCAGTGCGTCCTGGCCGGCAATCGGGCGGGCCTATACGGCGGCGGCATGTTCAATGGACTGAATGCCGCACCTACCGTCGAGCAGTGTATCTTCCAGGGCAACGAGGCCGCCATGATGGGCGGCGGGATGGCCAACCAGGAAACGTGCGCACCGGTTGTGTCCGCGTGCACATTCACGCGCAACGAGTCCGATTACTATGGCGGCGCCGTCTCCAACTACAACGGCGCCACGCCTCAGTTGACCAACTGCGTCATGACGCACAACGTGGCCGTGTCCGGCGGCGCCATCGCCAACCTGACAGCGGCTCCCACGATCGTCAACTGCACATGTGTCGACAATGAAGGTACGCAAGGTGCGGGCGGTATCGTGGGATATCGCTCTCCCGACACCGTCATCACGAACGTCATCATGTGGGATAATGAGCCGACGGCGTTCTGGGAGGATGAAGAGGGGGCCTCACTAACATACAGCTGTGTCGAGGGAGGCCATAGCGGCGATGGCAATACCGCCGACGATCCGCAGTTAGCGGATGACGGTGTGAGTCTGTCCGCCGATTCGCCCTGTATCGACAGCGCCGCGGCATCCGGCGCGCCGGATGCGGATATCCTTGGTGTGTCGCGACCGCAGGGCGAGGGCGTCGATATGGGCGCCTACGAGTATACGGGTGCGACTGAGGCTGCCCAGCCGGAAATCCTCTTCGTTAATGTCGGCGCATCAGGCAGTTGCAGCGGCACCTCGTGGGATAACGCGTTCGCCTCGATTCAGGATGCCGTGTTCGTGGCTGATGCGGCCATCACCGGCAACACAGCGACGCTCACCGCCTACGCCGACCTCACCGGCAACACCTCAGTGCTTCCGGCGTACGCGACGCTGACAGCGAACACGACCGTGCTTAGCGCCGAAGTCTGGGTGGCCCAGGGCGATTACACCAGCCATACCAGCACGTTGACGTCCGTTGTTTCGATGCGGCCACACGTGCACCTCTACGGCGGCTTCGTCGGTACGGAGACGGCCCGCGACGAGCGCGACTGGGTCACGTATGGCACGACTATCAACGGCGAAACGGAGCGGCGGTGTGTCATCGGCGCGGACAATGCCACGCTGGACGGATTTATGGTGACCGGCGGATACGCCGCCCTCGACGGCGGCGGCCTGTACAATTTCTGCACCTCCCCGACCATAGCGCACTGCCTGTTCGCAAGTAACAGTGCCGGCCAGCACGGCGGCGGCGTGTATAACTGCGCCGGCGCGCGCCCCCTGCTCGAAAACTGCGTCTTTCTGGCCAACGCGGCCGGGAACTATGGTGGCGGCATCGCCAACTTCGGCGCCGCATCACCGACGATTCTCAACTGTACGATCACCGGCAATGCAGCCGAGAGCAACGGCGACGGCATGGCCGATTGGGCTGTGTCGTCGCCCACCGTAACAAACTCGATTCTGTGGAACAACGGCGAGGAATCCATCTGGGATCCCGCCGTGGGCACCACCGTATCGTACTCGTGCGTCGAAGGCGGCTGGTACGGCTACGGCAACATCGCGGACGACCCGCTTCTCCACGAGGAGCTTCCGGACCTGGCTGCCGACTCGCCATGCATCGACACCGCTACGCCCGATGGCGCGCCGGAAACGGATGCCCTGGGCCTGTCCCGTCCCCTGGGCGAAGGTATTGACATGGGTGCATTCGAGCATGTCCCCGGCTCGGAGGGTGAAGGCGAAGGTGAAGGCGAAGGTGAAGGTGAAGGTGAGGGCGAGGGCGAAGGCGAAGGCGAGGGTGAAGGTGAAGGCGAGGGTGAAGGTGAAGGCGAGGTCCTCTTCGTAGATCTGGATGCCTCCGGCAACCAGGACGGATCGTCATGGGAAGATGCCTTCATCCGAATCCAAGACGCGGTGTGCGCCGCGGACGCTGGCATCACCGGCAATACAGCCACGTTGACGGCTTACGCCGACCTCGTCGGTAACACCGGCATCCTCGGCGCCTACACGAGGCTCACCGAGAACACACCGGTACTCAGCGCCCAGGTTTGGGTGGCCGAGGGCCGCTACACGTCCAGTGCTGACGCCGTGGTGACCATGGCCGGCCACGTCAACCTCTACGGCGGGTTCGCCGGATACGAGAGCGAGCGCGATCAAAGGAACTGGGGCCGGCATCGCACCATCATCGACGGTCAAGACACGCGCCGGGGTGTCCTCGGCGCCGACTCCGCCCGCCTCGACGGCTTTGTGGTGACGAACGGCTACACCAGCGGCGATGGCGCCGGCATGTGGAACGTCGGCGTTTCGCCTCACGTCGCGAATTGCACCTTCGCCGCCAACTTGGCTGATGGCAATGGCGGCGGCATGCACAACAGCGGCGCATCACCCACGTTGACCCAGTGCGTGTTCTCCGGCAACACGGCGACCGTGTACGGCGGCGGCCTCTGCAACAAGCAGGGCGCCCAGCCGACGCTACAGTCATGCCGTTTCACCGGCAATACGGCCGAATTCGCCGGAGGCGGCATGGCCTGCCACGGCGCAAGCGCACCGGCCACCTCGGGAACCGTGTTCAAGGCCAACATGGCCGACTCCTTCGGCGGGGCAGTGTACAACTTCCAGAGCTCGCCGGCCTTCGTCAACTGCGTATTCGACGGCAACGCCGCGAACACGGGCGGCGGCGGCATGGCCAACTACGACGCCGCCGAGCCGACCGTCATGAACTGCACCTTCGCGAACAACATCGGCCTGAGCCAGGGAGGCGGCATCGCCTGCCTCGACGGCTCGGACGCGACCGTCACCAACTCGATCGTCTGGGCCAACACGGGATACAGCATCTACTGCAGTGGAAGCATGCCCACGGTCACCTACTCGTGCATCGAGGATGGCTACTCCGGCGAGGGCAACCAGGACAGCGATCCGCTGTTCATCGATGTCGATGAGGGCGATTTCCGCCTGACCACGAGTTCCCTCTGCATCGACGCCGGTACCGCCGATGATGTTCCCGACACGGATATGGACGGTCAAACGCGTCCCCAAGGCGATGGCGTCGACATGGGCGCCTACGAAACCGCCGGCCGCGACGGTCGAGACGAAGTGATCGTCCTGTTCGTCGACCGTGACGCCACAGGCAACGACGACGGATCTTCGTGGCCGGACGCTTTTGTAACGCTCCAAGACGCCGTGTTCGTGGCCGACGCCGCCATCACCGGTAACACCGACACGCTGAATGCCTACGCCGATCTCATCGGCAACACCCGCGTCCTCAGTGCCTATGCCCGTTTCGAGGAGAACACGGCCATCCTCAAGGCCGAGCTATGGGTGGCTAACACCCCCTATCTCTCCCCGCGCGATCCCGTGGTCGAAATGCGCCCGAAAGTGCATCTCTATGGCGGGTTCACCGGCGTCGAATCGACGCGAGACGAGCGCGACTGGGCCGCCCACGAAACCGTTATCGACGGCGAGCAAGCGCGACGCTGCATCATCGGCGCCGACGACTCGACACTCGATGGCTTCACGATCCTGAAGGGCTACACGCCCTCCACCGGCGCCGGCATGTACAACTACGACGCCTCCTGCGAGATCCGCAACTGCCGGTTCACCGCCAATGTGGCCGATCTCGAGGGTGGCGCCCTGTTCAATGCCGGCAACTCCGCGCCCACCATCGTCAACTGCGTGTTTGAAGACAGCGCAGCGGGAACCACCGGCGGCGCCATCGCCAACGTCGACTGTACCGCACCCACGCTGATGAATTGCACCGTCGCCGAGAATACGGCGGCTTCCTCAGGTGGCGCGATATCGAGCGTAGCGGCCGCTGCTCCGACCATCACAAACTCCATCTTCTGGAACAACGGCACTATCCCCATCTTCGATGCCGGCCCCGGAACAACCGTGACCTACTCCTGCATCGAGTACGGCCGCGCCGGCACAGGCAACATCGCGTCGAATCCTCTCTTTGCCACGGACGGGTTCCGCCTCTTCATCGCGTCTCCCTGCGTCGACTCGGGCACGGCCGACGGCGCGCCCGATGTGGATATCGCCGGCGTCACGCGGCCCCAGGGCCACGGCATCGACATGGGCGCCTATGAACATCCCATGACCGAAGGTACGATGTGGCAGACCCTCTTTGTCGACATCACCGCCACCGGTGCCGCAAACGGCTTGTCGTGGGCCGACGCGTTCACCTCCATCCAGGATGCCGTTTACGTGGCTGACGCCGCCATCACAGGAAACACCGACACGCTGAACGCTTATGTTGACCTTACCGGCAGATACAACCTGCCGGACGCCTGCGCCCAACTCCGCTCGAACACCACCGTCCTCGCCGCGCGGGTGTGGGTCGCTCGAGGGGCCTACGTCGGCGTCGAAAGCGCCTCCGTAATTATGCGCCCGAAGGTCCACCTCTACGGCGGCTTTGCCGGTGGCGAGACCAGCCTTGGCCAACGGGATCCCGCCACCAATCCGACCGTGATCCACGGTGACGGTGTCCGCCGTGGCGTCATCGGCGCGGACAACAGCACCCTCGACGGATTCGTCATCACCCGGGGCCACACCGTCATGGACGGCGGCGGCATGTACAACTACGGCGTGTCGCCCGCCGTGATCAACTGCGTCTTCCAGGATAACGACGCCGGCTACCACGGCGGCGGCATGTTCAACTACAAGGGCGCGAATCCCGCCGTGAGCCGGTGCGTATTCCGCGATAATCACGCCGAAACCGGCGGCGGGGTCTTTAATGGCGATGACACCCTCCCCGGCTTCGTCAATTGCGTATTCAGGGACAATGAGGCGGATACCGGTGGTGCCATCGCCAACGCGTACGCCAGGCCCCTGTTCATGAACTGCACTATCGCCGGCAATGGTGCCACCCACGGACCCGGCATGGCCAGCTTCGACCTCGCCCGGCCCGTCCTCACGAACTGCATCGTGTGGGATGGCCCCGTCGCTCCTATGTGGAACGACGATGGTTATCCGCGCATCAGCTACTCCTGCATTCACGGGGGCTGGGACGGCGACGGTAACACCAGTGACGATCCTCTGCTCCTCGCCAGCAGCCTCGAGTTGTCGGCCGAATCGCCCTGCATCGACTCGGCAGCCGCCACCGGCGCGCCCGTCATCGACCTGGTCGGCACTGCCCGGCCCCAAGCCTCCGGCTACGATATGGGGGCCTACGAATACGATTCCGGCGCGGAAGGTGAAGGAGAGGGGGAGGGCGAGCTCTTCATCATGCAAATGCAGAGCAGCGGCGCCGAGGGTGAAGGTGAAGGTGAGAGCGAACCCGTCGGGCCGGTCGTCTACGTCGATGTGAATCGGTGGGGCGGCGACCATGACGGCTCTTCGTGGAACAACGCCTTCAACGGCATCGCCGAAGCCGTGTCCGCCGCGGTCGCCCTCCTCGAGAACCCCGAAGTCGATGATGTCGAGGTCTGGGTCGCCGACGGCACGTACACCGGCTCGGGAAGTCCCATCGTCGCCATGGCGCCCCATGTCCACCTTTACGGCGGCTTCGCCGGCGGCGAGGGCGCCCGGCGCCAACGAGACTGGAACGCCAATGAGACCGCCATTGACGGCGAGAGTCTCCGCCGATGCGTCGTGGGCGCCGACGACAGCACCTTGGACGGTTTCTCCATTGCCAACGGCTATGCGGCGCAAGACGGTGGCGGCCTGTACGCCAGCGGCTGCTCGCCCGCAGTGCGCCGGTGCACCTTCACCAACAACACCGCCCGGAGCGGCGGCGCCATATACGCCGACACGTCCGTGTCCATCTCCCGCTGCACGTTTGTGGGCAACAGTGTCTCACCGTTGTTGGGCACTGGCGGCGCCATATGCACCCAGGGTGCCAGCCTCAGTCTCGCACGCTGCTCCTTCACCAACAACTCGTCGAATCTCTTCGGCGGCGCAGTGTACACCTACTCCGATTCGGTTGCCATCAGCCAGTGTAGTTTCGTCGGCAACAGCGCCGGCCTCGGCGGCGCGCTCCTCTGCTTGTGCTATAATGATGCAGCGATGATATCCAACTGCGAGTTTGTTGAAAACGAAGGGACACTGTTCGGCGGAGGCCTGGTGGACTTGGGCTTCCAAGGTTCACAGGTGGAACAGTGCGTGTTCAGAGGCAACCGTTCCCAGGGCGCCAGCGGATACCTGGCGCTTTCTGCTGCCGATGCCGCCTTCACCAACTGCGTGTTTGAGAACAATGAAGCCTATGCCAACGGAGGCGGCGGCGCCGGCATGGCCATTGAAGGTGCCTCGATCACGCTGACGAACTGCACCTTTGCCGCCAACAGCGCCGCACCGGAAGTAGGCACCGCGCAGGCGCCCGCTGTCATGTGCTGCGGCACCACCGAACTCACCGCCACCAACTGCATCTTCTGGGACGATCTCGAACAAGGGCAACTCGAGATCGATGACTGGACCGCCGAGGCCACGAACGCCACGGTCAACATCACCTACTCCTGCGTCCAGGGCGGCTACGACGGCCAAGGCAACATCGACGACGATCCCTTCCTCGCCAATCCCGAGAACGGCGATTGCCGCCTGACCGAGACCTCGCCCGCCATTGATGTCGGGACATCCGCCGGCGCACCCGCTAGGGACATCAACAACGTCTCCCGACCCCAAGGCCTCGGCTACGACATGGGCGCTTACGAGCGTTCCGACGACGATTTCGTGTTCCCGGATCCCGTCCTAGACGCCGCCGTCCGCAGCGAACTCGGCAAGGGACCCCTCGACCCGATGCGCGTCGACGACCTCCTCGACCTCACCGAACTCACCGTCAGCGGCGTCACCGACCTCACCGGCATCCAGTTCTGCCGGAATCTCGTCACCCTCGATCTCACCCAGGCCGGCGCTGAACCCGGCGGCATCACCGACCTATCGCCCCTCGGCCGCACCCTCGAGACGGGATATCCCTTCCTCAGCGAGCTGAGAACCCTCAAGCTCAACAATCACCAGATCGTCGATATTACCCCCATTTCCATCCTCAGCTCCCTCCGGCGTCTCGAGCTCGCCCACAACCAGATCGCCGATCTCTCGCCCTTCACCGTGTTGGCGTACCAGCCTTGGCTCGATCCCATGTACGAGCGGCCCCCAGCTCTCATCAGCCTCGAATGGCTCGACTTGAGCTATAATGACATCGAGGACATCGAGCCGCTCCAAGGCCTGACACACCTCCAGCGGCTCTACCTGGCCGGAAATCGGATAGAAGACATTGAGCCTCTCGAAAGCCTGACGAATCTCGAACAGCTCTATCTCAACGACAACCGGATATACGACGTGTACGCCCTAGAAGGCATGACCGACCTGATGCACCTCGAGCTGTGCGGAAACCATATCCGCCAGATCTACCATCTGGCCGGACTCTCCGACCTCGAGATCCTCCGCGTCGACGAGAACAACGTTCGCTACATCGACGGCCTCGAGGACCTTGATTCGCTGTGGCTGTTCACCGCGCCCGGAAACGACGTGGACGACATCGGCCCTCTCGCCTACATGGCCAACCTCCGCCTCGCGGACTTCTCCGACAACCGAATCAGTGGCCTGCACGAACTCCTCGACGCCATGGAGAAGGTCGGCCCACGGCCGCAACAAGGCGGCGCTGCCTACGCGGCGGACTCGCTTGCCCTCTGGTGCCTCGCGGCTGCGGCCGGTAGCTCCGCGACTGCGGCACCGCCGGCAGGGCACACCTATGTCATCGCAACGGGCAACCGCTTCTCGGGCAAGTCTTACCACAACATGCAACAGGAACTCGTCTCCTATGGTGTCACCGTGGCAACGGGCGATGAGGAACAAGCCCAGGATGATGAGAATCCAACCTGCGTACCGGGATGCGGTCAAGTTGTGACAATTCGTCTTCTGGCCCCTATTGTGGCTGGGTATTATGCAAAACTGACGGTAGATGGGGTGGTATATCCGGCAACGCTTGCCGGGACGGATGTCGAGGTCCCGGTTGGCAGCGATGTGGATCTCGATACCGGCCCGAAGGAAGGCGCCGCTCGCGCCGAGTTCGTCCGTTGGGAAACGCCCGCTGCACCACCCTACAAGTTTCCTGTCTATCGCTATCCGCTCGACGGATGTCCCGATAGGCACGCCTCCTTCGTTGCCACTGGGCCCAACGGGGGATTCGCCGTCAATCCCGTGTACAGCCAAGGTGAAGCCACCGTGTACGGGGCTGGCGAGGGCGTTTCTGAAGAAGATGCCACCGCGCGCGTGCGGTGTAACTCGGCCATTGTTGCGCGCACATCCACGACGGTGACCGTTGGCGGCGAGGAGAAGGCGGCCGAACGCTTCGTCGGTCCCTACGGAGAAGGCATCAATCTCCACGCCAGCGTGCAGCCCGGCTACGTGATCGACTCCTGGTGGACGGGTGGTGATTCCCACATGTTCGGTTCCAGCGCGGTGGGATATCTCGGTCCAAAAGGGACCCGGTACTGGCCAGCCATAGTAACAGAGGACCTGCATGCGGTTCTTGCCAAGTCGCGGGCCGATAACACCGGTCAGTTTCGAGCACTTCTTGCGGAATGTCCCGAGCGCCAACACCTCGATTTCACGTTTTGTACCGTCGAGGCCGACTGCAGTGATGTGGGCTTCTCTGGCGGAGCCGCCAAGGCCTATCCGGGTGGGGACAGTATGCATGACCTCGCAATCCTTCACGTGAAACCTGAGTCTCGGTATACCTTCCTCCACTGGGCACACTTCCCCAACCCGTGCCATCCTATGTGTGATGGCTCCTCATTCTATCAGTCGGACAAGTACACTTGGGCGAACGTGACGGACGACCCATTCACGCCCCAATTCCCATGGCTCGACGATCCCCATGACGACCGCGTGCCCCTTGCCGCTGACGCAGAATACGCTCACAGGCCCATGCTTGCCAGGAACTACCGCCTCATCCTCAAACGCACCGTCGTCGGCGATGACGGCGAACCGCGGACGGACATCGCGCCCGAGTGCGCAGGCTACGTTGCCACGAACAGCGGGAGCGACTACTACTGCCGCCCCTCGACCACGAACGAGGGTTGGGACTTCACCTACCCCACCGTCGACGTTCACGCCGTGCCCTTTACTAAGTGTTGCTCTGTTTTTGCCGGATGGGAGCTCGACGGACCAGCTCCAGACGGTTTCGACAACCTCCAGAATCCACTACAGGTCCACGTCAACAGAGACCGCACCATCACCGCCAAGTTCAGACCGCTGTCGTGTCCAACGAGCGTCTCCGTCAAACTCTGGCTTAACAAGGGCGAGGCCAACGCTCGCGAGATTCTTCGCCAGGATGATCCCGCGACGGACTTCGACGACAATGTCGCTCCCATAACTGCGGAACCCAAGATGCCCGACTTGACCGCCGAGGTCACCGGTGTCCCTGCCGGCGCGCCCATTGATTGGGTGCTGTCGGTGACATTTGATCCCGATCCAGAAAGCCTGGAGGAGGTGACCGAGACGTTTTCGCCTCTCACGCCGGCCGGCGACGAGTGGCATATCGACTTCGGCGACAAGTTCATGGGCGGCAATGCCACGCTGTACTGCTTCCCGTGCGGCTTCCGCGATTGCGACAATACGCTCGAGTTCGAGATCCTTGGAACCAACCCATCATGTGAGAAGGTCAATGAAGAGCTGGGCCATAACAAGTACCGGGCGATATGTTGGCACGAGAGCGCATACCGTCAGTTTCAAGCCGAGCCTGGTGGCGGCATCGGACCGCCCCTACCATGCTATAAGCGAGACGGAGGATACGGCCTTATGCAGATCACCGAGCCCCTTCCGACCATGAACGAGATCTGGAACTGGAAGTTGAACATCGAGGCAGGACAGAAGCTGTTCGATCAGAAATACAAACAGTCAGAGAATCACCTCGCGTGGTGGAACGAGGATAAGAAGCCAAAGCCAGAGCCGGCTATAACTATGACGCATAATGAGCACATAATGAACGCTTTCGCCCTTTATCGCAAAGGGGAGTACTATTATGATGCATGTCAGATGCCAGATACTGAAGCAGAGTACGAGCTATGCACTCTTCATGATGAGCATGCTACTGCGTGTACGTATGCAGACGCGCGTAAGGATGATATGGACAAAGAGCCATGGAATACCCAATGCCACAAACAGGACTAAGTGAGGGTATCACAGCCTAAGGAGAAGAATAATGCCAGAATCTCGCCTGCCCCGATTGGCGGCCCTGACGCTTCTGCTGCTACCGTGCCGGATATGGGCGGTGACCGCGGAGGACAAATCAGTGGCATTCCGCACAGCCTATGTGGTCACCTTCTATGCTAATGTCTACGCATATGACGAGGCGTTCCGCCAAGTCTCAGCGGGCCGAGTGCCTGGATTCAGACGGGCATATCATGTGTGCGATGTGGACACTGTTCCCGGCCGTGATCTTCTTGTGTTGGCAACATCTACTCACGAAACGCCACTCATGGCGGTTAGAATCCCGTCGCTTGAGCTGGAACCAGAGTTCAAGTTCCCGTTTCCGCAGCCCTTGGGGCAGTACATGCCACTCTACGTTAAGTGTCTTACGCCGAGATACTTACTTCTCCGCGATGAGACTTTCTTCTCAACAAACGACCCTAGACCATACGATACTGTGCTTGTTGATATGGAGAAGGCTACGGTAAAGCCAACGTCGCTCGGCCCCCCCGGAAAGGATGCCGTGCGAGTCTGTGGTTGCGGGGACTGCTTGGCGTTGATAGAATGTGACGAGCTCCAGGTGCTCAGCCTGGAAACTGGGGAGGTCTCACGGAGCATTAGATATCCTGACGGAGGTCGCTTCGACGGATTCGTGGTTCTGGCAGATTCGGCACAGGACAGGCTCAATCTGGAAGGAGCGTGGCACGGCGAAACTGGAACGCTTTCGCAGAGGCGGGTGGATGTGGACATATTGAAGGGTACGGCGTCCGTTGCTGCCTCGAAGGCGGGCGTGCCTACTCGCGCGTCAACAACCAGTCCACAGCGGAACGCCGTCATGCAAGCTTGGGCGAAGGGCCAGAGGCTTGAGGTCGACACGACGTGGGTGCTTGCTGAGACGCGTACAGTAGCAGTGCTCGACAAGTTCGTGACAGCCCTGCCGAAGGACAAGGAGTTTGCCTCTACCGACATGGTGCTTATTTCCCCAGAGGCGAAATACATACTTGTAGTGCAGAGAGACCCTGACGGGAAGACAAGTGACGCTTCGCTGCTATCCATATTCGCAGCCGATACGGCAGAGCTGATTCAATCGTACGCGTACGACGACGAGGTCATCGGAGTCGTCTTCAGGTAGCGGAAACAGATAGTGAGTCGTTAGAAAACTAGGGATAGAAAACTAGGGACAGTAACCAATTGTTGACCCCTTGACCCGAACCTGATATATTCACGGCATGGCACGACAAGCGAGATTCGTGGTGCCCGGGTTGGCGCATCACGTGACTGAGCCGTGCGGAAATGTAGGTACGGTGCTCAATTGTAGCGTATCATGATGGTGAAGCTATTCGACCAGAGCGACGCGGTGTGATTCAAGGTCAAATCGGGACGCGATTCGAGTTTCAGGGCGAAGTGATTGTGGAGATAAGCAGCGCCAGGGCAGCGAATTCGGGTGACTGGGCGCCGTGCTCTGACCCGGCGCTTGGTTTCTCCGGTCGTCACGCTGTCCGTGGTCAGCACATCCTATGCCGCGTCGCGGCAGTAGTAGGAGACAATGCCGCCGAGTTGCCGCTTGTGGCGGATCATCCCTTCGCCTGTGAGCCGAAAGCTGGGGTCAAGCTCCTTGTTCCCGATGTCGACGCCCTGGTGCGGACGCTGGGTGTGGTAATAGTGGAGCCAGACGCGGACGATGTAGTCCAACTGCTTGAGGCTGAGGCAGCAGAAATGGTTCAAGCGCGAATGCTCGAACCGTCGAATAACTGATTTCGTGACGAACGTCTGCAAGCGAAAGGTCACCGCGCAGTTCCGCGTAAAAGAAGTTTTCTCAAGATTCCTTCGTTTGCGCGGCGCGTCGGAACGCCGATAGCGATTCTGTAAACCGTTTCTGCCGAACACCTTAGAAAGGACTATCAAAAGAGAGCCTTTTCGTTTTCAGCGTCGAATCCTCCACCAATCTCATTCCATCCAAGCGCGATTCCGGCGTAATTCTGCTGGATAATTCTACTGGATAATAACGCAGCCACTTGTTATTATCTGGTTGCGGTTTTATCCAGGGAGAAGATTGTATGGCCTCACCAACGGACAAGGCGATCAAGATCATTACCAGCCATGGCGGAACGATCCGGACCGGAGAGGCGCTCGCGCGCGGCATTCACCCGCGCACGCTGTATGCGCTCCGGGACAACGGGGCGCTTGAACTGGTCGCACGCGGGCTTTACCGTCTTGCCGATCTTCCGCTTGTGGGCGACCCCGATCTGGCACTCGTGGCCGGGCGCATTCCGCACGGGGTGGTTTGCCTGATCTCAGCTCTGGCGATTTACGAACTGACCACGCAGATCCCGCACCGGATCGACCTGGCGATCCCCCGCACCGCACGCTACCCGGTCTGCGCCGGCGCGCCGCTGGCGATCTACCGATTCTCCCTCGCCTCGTACCAGGCTGGCGTAGCACAGCGCGACGTCGATGGAATGAAGATCAAGATCTACGCCCCGGAGAAGACGCTCGCGGATTGCTTCAAATACCGGAACAAAATCGGTCTCGATGTCTTCTTGGAGGCACTGAACGCCTACCGCAAACGGCCTGGCGCTTCCATGCAGAAGATTCTGGAGTATGCCCGGGTGGATCGGGTGGAAACCAGGATTCGTCCCTATTTGGAGGCCAGAGCATGAGCAGGAACATCGCTGCCTCCGTTCAGCAGCGCCTGCTCAACCACGCCAGGAAAGAAGGCGTTCGATTCAACGATGTCCTTCAGCGGTATGCGCTGGAACGTTGGCTGTATCGACTCTCGAAGAGCGAGCACAGCGAGCAGTTCATCCTCAAGGGCGCGCTGATGCTCACCGCTTGGGATCTGCCGGTGACGCGCCCGACCCGTGATATCGATATGCTGGCCCGGGTTCAAAACGATCTCGACGGGATTCGCCAGTTGATTGCAGACGTGTGCCGCATGGAATGCGAAGAAGACGGACTCATCTTCGCTGCCGAATCCGTGACCACCGAACGTATTGAGGAAGATGCGCTGTGTGGAGGCGTGCGCGCCGAGTTCAAAGGCTCTTTGGGTAACGCCCGAATCGCCATGCAGATCGACCTGGGATTCAGTGATGTCGTTACTCCGGCTCCGGTTGACCTCACCTATCCCACTATTCTGGATCAACCCGCGCCGTGCCTCAAAGCATACAACCGGGAAACCGCCATCGCTGAGAAGCTCGAGGCCATGGTGAAACTCGGAGAATTGAACAGCCGCATGAAGGATTTCTTCGACATCTGGTCGCTTGCCCAAAGCCAATCGTTCGATGGCGCTATCCTGTCGAAGGCGGTCGCACATACCTTCGAGCGCCGTAACACGCCGAAAGACGGGGATGCGGTGTGCTTTTCAGAGACCTTCGGAAATTCGCACGATAAACAGCAGCAATGGCAGGCCTTCGCCAGACGCAGTCAACTCACAGGACAGGTTCCAGATGCATTCGTGGAGGTGTGGCGCCTGGTGACGCAATTCCTGAGACACATGCTCGCCGATTCGGGTGCCACCAGTTGTTGGCCGCCCGGCGGACCCTGGAGCTGACAAACCGCATCCGAGATCCAGCACGTATTCGTCAAAGAATTCCTGTCTTCCTGCAATATTGCTCCCGTCATATTCCAAATATCTGTGTACGTCACGCCTCTCCACATCTTTCGCGGATCTTCCCAGTCGGGCTCGACGGTAAAGGAACGGAGGTCGGCGTATTTGAGGGGATCGCGTGGGGAGTCGGTGCGGGGCAGGAAGAGCCGTGAGCCGCTCGGAAATGTAGGCGCGGTGCTCAGTTGTAGGGTATCATGATGGTGAAGCCATTCGACCAGAGCGACACCGTGTGATTCAAGGTGGAATCGGAAGGTGATTCGAGTTCTTGGTGGAAGGTGATTGTGGATACAAGCCGCGCCAGGGCAGCGAATTCGGGCGACTGGGCGCCTGATGCGTGGTCATCTGGTACCTGATGCGTTCTGGGTCCCGATCCGTGCCATCCGAGCCATCCGTGGTCAATGGGTTTCCCGGCTTCCACTCCGGATCTCACCGATTCCACGGATCCTTCGTGCTCCATCCCCCCCATGGCGTGGGGAAATCGGGGACAGACAGCCCTCTTCGGGGACTCGGAGGGAGTCTGTTAGCATGCATAGGTTCGAAGTGGATGGGTAAGCTTGGAAAAAAGGGAAGCCACCTGGCAAGGTTATCTAATGGAACTGCGTGGACCAACGGGTTGGCCACGAAACCTAAGGAGGCTTCCCA